>Ga0209542_10015072_pt1 | contig 13047 bp, 16 predicted proteins | sample RifCSPhighO2_01_FD_184028 | JGI IMG/M metagenome (GOLD analysis project Ga0209542, IMG submission 184028) | Soil microbial communities from Rifle, Colorado - Rifle CSP2_plank highO2_0.1 (SPAdes) (version 2) | ecosystem: Environmental > Terrestrial > Deep subsurface > Rock core/Sediment ... | reverse complement strand
CTCTCCTGTACACCCCAAGATGATCCCTTTTGTATGATGTTTGTGGTACATGAGCTAGATAGTAGTTAGTAGACGGTAGTAAGTAGTAAGGATAGGATTACTTGATTTGGATTTTTAGTTTTAATTCTTGAATACTTAGTGTCTCACCATCGTTCTTCTCGAATTTTATTTCAGAGACATTGGTTGGTTTTTTTATTTCTTCTGATGCAGAGGTTACAAACTCTTTACCCACCTCATCAGTCTCCACAAACAACTCTACCTTATCACTAGGCGACAATCCTTTTTGCTTTCTCAAATCCTGCACCGCTCTTATGAGCTCTCTTACATTCCCCTCTTTCTTAAGCTCCTCTGTAATTGTAAGATCTAGCACACCTTCTGCCTCAAGATTATCATCCATCAACACCTCTTTCACATTTAGCTCATCTTTGATAATTTCTAAATATTCATTTTCTAAATCTACGCTTTTAATTTTGAAACTCTTTAATGGTTGGCGCACTTTTATTTCTGATTTTTGTCTGACTTGTAAACCATAGCTAACAATATTTCTAACCTGCTCCATTTTCTCTATAAATTTAGATTCTACTTTTTTAGACAGAGGCCAGTCAGAAAGATGCACGCTAGCTACATCATTCTTAGTCCTAAGATTAAGCCAGATACTATCAGCAATAAACGGTGCAAACGGAGCCATAACTTTTGCAAGATTTTTCAAAACAAAATACAAAGTTTGTTTTGCTTCTTTGTCTCCTTCTTTTATACGCTCTCGAGAGCGACGCAAATACCAAGTTGAAAGATCATCAACAAAACGTTTTATCTCTCGAACGGGCATAAACAGTCTGTATTCATCCATCCATACCTGCACAGAACCAGTAAGCCAGCGAAGCCTCTCTAGAATCCAGCGATCCAAAACATTCTCAGATTTAACATCACTAGCATCTTCTAGACTCTTATCTCTATAGAGCTCATAGAACGAGACTACATTGTTGAGCATGTTAAAAACTTTTTTGACTAACTCATCTACAGTCTTCTCATCAAAATTTTTAGAATCCCCAGGCTGATTTACTGAATACATCCAAAGACGTAGAGCATCTACCCCATACTTATCGATCATGAGCCAAGGATCCACAATATTGCCGATGGATTTAGACATCTTTTTGCCTTTTTCATCCAAAATATGGCCTAAACAAATAACATTCTTGTAAGCCTTGCCTTTGCTCAAGAGCACTCCGACGGCATGGAGAGTATAGAACCAACCCCTAGTCTGATCTATCGCTTCAGCAATATAGTCTGCTGGATATTGCAATTCTTTTTCTTTTATATCGAAGGGATAGTGATCTTGAGCGAACGGCATTACTCCAGAATCTAACCACACGTCCATCACTTCTTTGGTGCGTTTTAATTTATTCCCTTTTTCATCCACAAGCTCCACCTCATCTATATATGGTTTGTGCAAATCAAGCTCATAGTTTTCGTTATGAGGAAGCGGAGCAAAATCGAGTTTCGAAATTTCAGCAAAATCAGGTGAAATATTTTTATATTCTCTCTTTTTTATTGTTTCTTCCAAACTAAAGGCCCCCGACACGGCCTTCATAGCGACGATCGGAGCTTGGTGACTAACAATCAAAATATTTTTGTCTTTATATTTATTTTCTAAATCATAAAGAAGCTCTCCTACTCTTTTGTTTACTTCAAGCAAAGTCTCTCCCCATTCAGGCGCTTCATAAAATCTTCTATCAGGCTCCTCAAAAGAAGCCCGGTACTCTTCATAGCCTTTGCCCTCAAAAAGCGGTCCAGTTTTCAACTCCCAAAGCCTTTCGTCGATCACCACTTCTTCTTTTATTTCCAAAGTCTGCCTCACTATCTCGGCTGTCTGCCTAGCTCTTTCAAACGGAGAAGAAAGAATTAGATCTATCTTTTCTTTTTTTAAACTTTTTGCAGAAGCTTCAGCTTGATGTTTCCCTTCTTCGGTTAGCGAATATATATTTTGCAAATCAGAATTCATTACTCCCTTAACATTCTTCTCTGACTCGGCATGCCGCATGGCAAAATATTTGTTGCCAGATTTTTTGGTTTTCTGTTTGAATTCTTCAATACTACCTACCACTAAAATTTTACCTTCCTCATTTTGCCAAACTGGAAGCGGCGTACCCCAATATCGCTCTCTAGAAATTGCCCAATCCTTTACCTCTCTAAGCCATTCACCAAACCTCCCCTCCTTTATGTGAGACGGCTCCCAATTTATATCTTCATTTTCCTTGACCAACTTATCTCGAAGCTCTGACATCCTTATATACCAAGAGTCTCTGGCATAATATATGAGTGGAGTCTTACATCGCCAGCAATGAGGATAGGAGTGTTCATATTTTTCTTTTTTAAACAAAAGGTTACGGTAGGCTAAGTCTTTTATTATATCTACAGTTGTTTCTTCGTCCTTCACAAACTTCCCTTCTAAAAGACCGGTGCCCACCATAAAACGCCCCGTCTCATCTACTGTATGATACTTTGGAAGCCCTATTTGTGTACCTAGTACAAAATCATCTTGTCCATACATCACTGCAGTATGCACAATCCCAGTCCCATCTTCGGTAGTAACAAAATCTGCCAAATAAACTCTGTGTGCTTTTTCTGATTCTTTTATTGCAGATATATCGAATAGTGGTTTATATCTAAGACCAACCAAATCTTTGCCTTTCATTTCTTCTACGATTTCGTATTCCACCCCAAGCACAGGTAATCTCTCTTTTGCTAGTATAAAACTTTCTTCTCCTACTCTTACTTTTACATAATCAATTTTTTCCCCGACAGCCAAAGCCACGTTGCCTGGCAAAGTCCAAGGTGTCGTGGTCCAAGCAAGGATAAAAGTTTTTGGTTCATCTTCAAGTTCAAATTTCACGTACACAGATAAATCTTTCACCACCTCATACCCTTGAGCCAGCTCGTGCGAAGAGAGAGCTGTGCCGCAGCGTGGACACCATGGCACCACTTTGTAATCTTTATAAAGTAGTTCTTTTTCACTTACTTTTTTTATCACATTCCAAACTGATTCTATGTATTCATTCTTATATGTGACATAAGCATTCTCACTATCCACCCAATATCCAGTCCTCTTTGTAAATTTGTCCCAAAGATCTACATATTCCCAGACACTTTCTTTACATTTTTTATTAAATTCAGCAATACCATAAGATTCGATCTCTTTTTTTGATTTAAGACCTAGCTGCTTTTCTACTTGGAGTTCAACTGGGAGCCCATGGGTATCCCACCCACCCTTGCGACGCACATGGTATCCTTGCATCGTTTTATATCGAGGTATTGCGTCTTTGAAAGCCCGCGCCTCCAAGTGATGTATTCCTGGTTTACCATTAGCGGTCGGTGGTCCCTCATAAAAAACAAAATTGCCCTTGGGAGCTTCCTTCTCTAAAGACTTCTCAAAAATTCCTTTGGCCTGCCAAAACTTCAGTATTTCCTCCTCCTTCAAAGCTATTTTAGATTTGTCGCTCATAAAGGAAATATAGCAGTTTTTTGTTCTTTTTTCTAATCTCTCCCCAGCCCTCTCCTTACCTTAAGGAGAGGGTGACTACCATTTATTATTCTGCTGGTAAACAATGAGTTGCGTGATACCCTCTTTAAGGTAAAGAGGGTTAGGGAGATTAGGACAGAAGAGACTTGGCCTCCTCAAACTCACTCGGCAAAGTGGATTCTATTTTTATATGAGTGCCGTTCGGTAATTCTAGTTTTATGGAGAGAGCGTGGAGAGCCAAGCGGTCAAAGCCGAGGCAAGTTTCTGGCTCGCAAGGTTTGGCGGAGTATAGCTTGTCACATACGACTGGATGTGAGATAGCCTTCATATGGACTCTGATTTGATGGGTCCTACCAGTCTTGGGTTTTATTTCAAGATATGCAAATTCTTTGTTTTGGGTTAGGACCTGATACTCTGTCACCGCTTCCCGCAGTTCACCCTTAGCACCAAACTCTGCCGACCACCTTCTAAAATCGCTGGCACTTCGGCCAATTGATCTTTCAATCTTTCCTTCTTTACTTCCTTCCTTAAAATAATTTTCTACTACTGCATTATAAATTTTTTCTACTTTTCTGCCTTGAAACTGGCTTTTCAAAAAGGCGTGGCTTTCTTTAGTTTTAGCGACCAAAATCACCCCACTAGTATCACGATCTAGCCGATGCACTATCCCCGGCTTTTTTATAACCTCTCCATTTTGCAAAATTTGCGGCTCCCCTACTTCAGCAAGCTCCGGATAATGCTCGTTTATCCAATCCACCAAAGTCGGCTCATTGCTCCGGCCATCCCCATGCACCATTACTCCGCTTGGCTTATCCAGTGCCAAAATATATTCATCTTCGTATAAAATTTTTGGTTCCACTTTGTGCGCGATGCAGGGCTCGAACCTGCGACATCGTCAGTGTAAATGACGCGCTCTACCAACTGAGCTAATCGCGCAACTGTTAAAAATTTATAGCATAAAATACCAAAATTTGCTAACCTGATTTATTGCCTCCGTAGCTCAACGGATAGAGCAGCGCTCTTCTAAGGCGTTGATGTAGGTTCGATTCCTGCCGGAGGCACATTTCGACCCATTCGAGATTCTCAGGGTCATCCTGAGGAATTCGAAGGACGACAAGCTCAATGTAAACAAAATATTATAGTGACGGATCGCGAGGAGCAGAGAATGGTTCAGCTAGGAAAGCACGGCGGTCTTTGGACGCACGTAGGAGGACTGTAGTGTTTATATTTTCACGAGTGTCGGAAGCTGGGTCAGTATTCTTATAGTTCTCAAAAAAGACAGAGTAAAAAAGTTTTAGCCCAATTAGAGCCACCACGATAAGCATCAATACAAAAATACCGAGCAGAAGAAACCATCTTCCAGTAACATCAAAAATCGGCTGGTGGAGTGAATTCAGGTCTGGTTTTGAATTTCTTTTGAATTTGGGCAAAGCTATTTTCATTTTTCTTTAAAAACTACGAGATTGATAAACCCTGACCACCTGCTTCCATCAGCATTCAATTCCATACTCTTTATTTCACTACCAAAAGATAGTCGCTCCAGGCCATGACTAAACGAGACAATATTTGCCCACGAACCCTCCACTTCAATCCTAATATTCAAATCTTCTTTGGTTGGATTCGACTGCTCGACTTTCTCCCCTCCGATCGAACCAAGATCAAAGCTGACACCCGTCTCTTTGCCCAGCTCTTCAATAGTCTCTATAAAATGAAGTTCGTCTCCTGGCTTGACGAAAAAGCTGCGCACCAATTCAATATCGTCCGCATGTTCTAGAGCTTCTTTTGTAAGTACCCTTACTCGCTCTTCTTTGAAAACATCTGACTCGGTGTCCTTATAAAGAGTCTCTATCTCCCCTATTTTGCCCTGAACTATAAACAGACCGGCGAGATACACAAGAAGTCCAAACGTCGCTAGAGCAAGCGCAAACAAAAATTTATTTTTCTTTGGGATTAGTTCACTCATGGTTCTACTATAAAAAGAGTGACCGAAAACGGCACATTTTTTTCTTTAGTAAGGTTAGAGACTGGCACATCTACCGAAGCAAATGCTTTGGTATCATTTAGAGATTTAGAAAAATCGATTAGAGATTTTCGTGTGGGTGCAATGCCAGAAATAAACATTCTAGCCCCAATCTGACCGTTTGATGATTCTCCCCTTGTAAAGGAGACCGAACCAATCGTTACCCCTTGAGGTTTGGCCTCAATGATTACAGACAAAAGCTCAACTACTGAATGGCGTCCGGCATAGCCTTGCATAACCGAAAGTTTGGAATTAATTTCATTCGGTAAATTTAGGATTTGAGCTGTTTGGTCTGGTTCTTTAGCCTTGCTTGTAAACGTCTCTGCTAAAATTTCGATAAACCGAACTCTCGCTAATACATAAGAAGGAGTAAGTAAAATAGTACCGATTATAAAACTAGTAAATATAAAGAGTAAAAGCAAAATATAGAAACGAGAACGATAGCTCTTTGTCAAAAAATCTTTTTCTGTTTGTGGTAGTAGATTAATCATATGTCTAGAGCTGCTCCTACAGCACTTGCAAACTCCAACGACTCTTCATAGGGCATATTGGGCACACTTGCATCTCGCCTCCTTACATTGATCCATACATTTGGAAGCTCGGCTTTTAGAGTACCTGCGGTTTGAGAGAGTGCTTCTACCGCCTCTTTGGCACAAGCAAACTCGCCACACACCAACATTTTTGGAACAATAGCAGAAGTAACGTCGTATTTAGAACGATATTCCAAAAACTTTTCATACTCATCCGAGACTTGTTTTTTGTAATCCGATTCGAGAATGGTACGCAGAGTAGAAAACCTTACCACTCCATCTTCAACCAAATATATACCAATTTTATTTCTACGAGCATGAATAATATAGACAAGCCCGATTTCATGAGTAGGAATAATTGAATTAGCGATGGATTGAGATTCGTGAATACAAGAGAGAGGAGAGAAGCCTGATTCATAAAGCAAATCAACAAACTTCTGAACTTCTTTTTGGGCCGCAGCAGCTACTACTGTTTTGGCTTTATATTCTGGATGGGAACCGACCACATGGGTAGGTACGAAATCAAATACCGTTTCAGCCAAAGAGAGGGGCACGTTTTCTTCAATAGCAAAAGCCACACTTTCAGTGATTGATCCACCCCTGGTTGCTGGCACTTCGGTGTTAAATATATAAACCAAATCGTCTGGCAAAGTAAAGGAAACGAATGGTGTATTGAATTCCTCCCGTACTTTTTTGAGTATACCGACCAATTCATCCTTTTTTACTATCAATCCAGAGGATATCGCTCCGGTTGGTAATGCGAGTTTCAAACTTTTGATAGACGAGGGCTCTACACCCTTAAACAATACTGCTTTTACATGCGAATCAGAAAAAGAAATACCAATATGCGGTGGGTGCAAAAATTTTGGTAGAGGAAAATATGGGAGAAGAGATTCTAGAACCATCCTCAAATTATATCACCCTTTGTGTCCTGTCCAAATAACTTTGTAGGATAATGGCTGCCGCTGAAGCGTCGTGCATAGCGTTTTCTCCAGTGATACTCTTGGCCTGCACAGAGGTCCAGAATTCTTGCTCCATCATAACCGGCAGATTTGATTTAGCTTTCAGGTTGGCGCAAAACTCATCGATATCTTTCTGGATTATATTTGGCCGACCATCTGAATTGAGCGACTCCCCTACTACTACTCCCTCTATCTTCTCTTCCCCTATCACCTCCAAAACCTTCCCAACTAAATCCCCTTTGTTCTCCAACACCACCAATGGAAAAGCCAACTTCCCCGTCTCATCGCTTACCGCCACCCCTACCCTCTTGTCTCCATAGTCTATGCCTAGGTATTTCATCCCCACATTCTACGATAATTTAAGTATTATAAGTAATTTTGTGGTATACTGGGTTGGTGCCTGAGTTATATAAAAGAAATCCAAATACTGCTTGTATTGTATGTAGCGAACCCATATATAGAAAACCTTTTTACATAAAGCTAAATAAAGGTAGGGTGTTTTGTAGTCAGAATTGTTATGGTGTTTCTTGCAGAAAAGAGAAACCTTGTATAGTCTGTGGTAAGATGATTTTGGCCGGCCTCAACAAGAAAACTTGTAGTAGGGCTTGCTCTAATACCCATAGGGCCGGCATAAAATACAAAATAGGTAGACCAAGAGACAAAGCCTACACACAACGAGCAATAAAATTGCGTTTATTGGAAGAAAGAGGTAAAAAATGCGAGAGGTGCGGATATAGCAAATGGGAAATATTACACATACATCATAAAGACAGGGACAGAAACAATAATGACAGAAATAATCTAGAAATTATTTGCCCTAATTGTCATTATGAGGAACATTCGTCGGAGAAAGGTTGGTCAGGAAATAATTTTGGAAGGGTCGGATAATGGTATTCCAGCGGTCTTGAAAACCGCCGCCCGCAAGGGCTTGCGAGTTCGAGTCTCGCCCCTTCCGCCAAATGATATCGATCGATGATTTTAAGAAGGTGGAAATAAGAGCGGGCAAGATTCTTTCGGTAGAGACGATGGAAGGATCGGATAAACTTTTGAAGTTAGCGGTTGATTTTGGTCCCGCTTCCGCCGAAGGCTTCAGCGAGGCAAAGGAAGAAACACGAGACATAAGGCAGATTTTGTCGGGAATAAAAAAATATTTTGAAGATCCAGAAGAGCTGGTCGGAGTCATTTGTGCATTTGTCACAAATCTAGAACCAAGAGAAATGATGGGGCTCGTGAGCCAAGGTATGATAATGGCAGTTTCAGGAGATTTGGTTGGTGAAGAGGCTGGTCAATTCTTTTCTTTGTTAAAAATTGCAAAAAATGTCCCCCTCGGAAGTATTGTTAAATAAACTGGCGTGATAAAATGAGGTCGCACTTTAGTCGACGTGGCGTGCGACATGATTTCGCAAAATCAAATGGAACTCGAACCTATTTTGGAATGGCAATCTCCGGAACATCCTTTCGAACGAAAGTCGAAGGATTGGTATTGGGGTTTGGGTATTATTTCTCTTGGCATCACAGTGTTGGCTTTTTATTTTAGTAGTTATTTGTTTGGGATATTTATTGTCATTGCCGCCATCACTCTTGGTTTCTTATCATACAAAGACACTCGCGCAGTCACCATAAGAGTAGCCCACCAAGGTATTATTTTGGGTAAACGACTTTATCCATTCAAAATATACAGGTCATTCTGGATTGACGATGAACACATGCATGGTGTGAGGATACTCTTGCACCCCACAAGCCCCTACATGCCGCTCATGATCGTACCGGTAAGCGATGAGATCGATCTCAACGATCTCCAAGAAGTCCTACTTGAATTTCTGGAAGAAGAATACATGCAAGAGTCGATCATTCACAAATGGCTCGATAAAGCATTGGGCTAACGGTCGAAGTGTGCTTCCAGTAGGAATCGAACCTACATTTTAACTTCCGCAAAGTTATGTCCTATCCATTGAACGATGGAAGCGGTGATTATTTAGAAATAGAGAGTTTTTTCATCAAGCGCGACTTTTTGCGAGAAGCGGTATTTTTCTTGATAATGCCACGTTTAGCAGCTTTGTCGATTGCTTTTTGGACTTTTGGCAAAAGTTTCCGAGCGTCATCTGGCTTCTTGGCTGAAATCAACTTTTTATATTCTTTGACCACGCTTTGCAGCTGGTTTTTGCGATTCAAATTAAAGACCTTCTTTCTTTTGGAAGAACGGAGCGCTTTTTTGGCTGATGATGTGATTGGCATATTTTCAAATTAGCATAGAGGCTCAAAATATGCAAACATATAGGCATGTTTGGACATATCACCGGCAAAATATTTGACCTGAAGCCTTCTAGAGTGATCTTAAAGGTTGGTGGCTTGGGGCTTGTCATACATTCCACTCTTGCATCTATAGAAAAGCTGAAGACTGGTACAGAAGCTAGCTTTTGGACACATACAGCCATCCGAGAAAACGATATTTCCTTGTATGGCTTTGGTACAGAAGAAGAACTTCGAGTTTTTGAACTTTTGATCACGGTCTCTGGTGTCGGACCCAAATCAGCACTAGCTATACTTGGAGTGGCTGGGGTCAGGGCTATTGAGGAGGCAGTTGGGACAGGAGACACTTCTTCGCTGACCAAAATATCTGGCATAGGTAGAAAGACGGCCGAAAAGATTGTGCTCGATTTGAGTGGCAAACTAGTTTCAACTAGGAAGGTTGGTGACAAATCTGGTGAAGATGTTGATGTGTTTGATGCACTCAAATCTCTCGGCTACAGAGAGCGCGACATTCAAGAAACAATAAAGAATTTACCGAAAGATTTGGTCGGAGCAAATCAGAAGATAAAGTATGCCCTCAAGAATTTGGGTAAATAAGATGGTCATATTTACCAAGCACGCAAAAGATAAATTTGAAGTTTTAAGAAGACATGGGTTTTTAGTCTCCAAAGATCAGGTTTTAAGAACGCTAGAATATCCAGAACTGATTGACCACTCCAGATATCCCCTACTTATAGCCCAAAAACAGGTAAGTAGAAAATATATTTTGAGAGTAGTCTTTAGCAAAAAATCTGATATAATGAAAGTAATTACTTTTTATCCAAAGCTATTAAAACGACAATGAACACAAAACAAACTAAAATATCATACGAACCAGAAGCCGATGTCCTTATGCTAGAAAAAAGTAGCGAACCCATAGAATATGCTGAGGAAATGGGTAACTTTATTGTACATTTTGGGAAAAAGAACAATCCAATACTGGTAGAAATACTTGAAGCAAGTAAATTCTTAGGTAAAGCCGGTAAATTAATACTCGGAAGGAATAACTCAAGGGTTAAGATAGCCTAATCTAAAACAAATTATTGTGAACGAAGAAAATAAAGGTCAATACATTAGTCAAATTGGAGTCGACGTTTCCCTGATTTCTTTCATGGCAGTTATTTCTGTATTTTTCAGTAGCACTTTGATTCCAAAGTTTGATTCTTATAATTTATTTATAAAAGTACCACTCTCTTTCCTCATCATTAGCACTTTTGGCTTTATATTTTCAGCCTTAATTCTTTCAAACACCATCCAAGAGTTAATTCATAACAATTTTGAAAAAGCAAAGAAACACATACTGTATGGTTATATCATTTCAGAGTATATTGGGATCTACTTATTTATCCTTTCTATACCTCTTCTAGTCAATATTATTACTACAGATTTTTATCTTAGAATTGTAACTTTACTCTCCGCACTGTTGGGAATAACTTTTTATCAATTCATGACAAAAACTTTAATTGAAATTAGCGTTATTTTTGGAAATCGGATAATATTCGGTCATGGTTGGGATGGTTAAAAAAATAATACCGAAATCTGTTTTTGATTTTTTTCAGCCTGTGTACCATTACCTATTAGCACTAACTGGGGCAATAATTTACCGCTTTCCATCTCGCAAGCTCTTGGTCATAGGAGTGACTGGTACCAAAGGCAAAAGTACTACGGCAGAAATAGTAAACGCAATATTTGAAGCAAGTGAACAAAAGACGGCTCTGCAAAACACTTTGAGGTTCAAGGTTGGAGATGAGGAAAAAAGAAATCTATTCAAGATGAGTATGCCAGGACGATTTTTCATGCAAAAATTTTTGCGCGATGCCGTAAATGCCGGCTGTAGCGTTGCAATATTGGAGCTTACAAGTGAAGGGGCCAAGCAGTACCGCCACAAATTTATAGATTTAGATGCTCTTATATTTACAAACTTGGCTCCAGAACACATCGAGTCACATGGTTCTTACGAAAATTATGTAAAGGCAAAATTGAGTATCGCTCGTGAGCTGGAGAAAAATGAAAAAGGAATAGTAGTCGTAAATACAGATGACAAAGAAGCAGAAAAGTTTTTGGCATTAAATATAAAGACTAAAATCCCCTATTCTCTCAAAGACGCTTTCAATATTGAGTCCAGTGACAAAGGGAACTCCTTTCAGATTGAGAAGACTGTCATACACATGAAGCTGGGTGGCATGTTTAATATATCAAACGCACTTGGAGCCATAGCCTGCGCTAAACATTTTAAAATTGGAGATGAAGTGATAAAAAAAGGTATAGAAAGTTTGGATGTGGTAAGAGGTAGGATGGAGAAAATAAATGCAGGACAAGACTTTGATGTAGTTATTGATTACGCCCACACGCCAGACTCTCTCAAAGCTATTTATGAAGCATATAAAAACCACAAAACTATTTGTATACTCGGCAACACCGGTGGTGGTAGAGACACATGGAAACGGCCGGAGATGGGTAAGATCGCTGACAAATATTGCGATCAGATAATCCTAACCAACGAAGATCCTTATGATGAAGATCCAAGAAATATTTTGGAAGAAATGAAGGTTGGTATAAAAAAGAAGCCAGTGGAGATAATTATGGATAGGCGCACTGCCATCCGTACTGCGCTATCTAGAGCTAAACCTGGGGAAGCTGTTTTGATTACCGGCAAAGGCACTGACCCATATATCATGGGGGCAAATGGTAAAAAGACTCCGTGGGACGATGCGGCAGTGGTTCGTGAAGAATTACAAAAAGTTTTGAAAAGAAATGTCTAGCTTTTTTCTTCAATCATTCTAATTTTATCTTCAATTTGATTCTTTATTAAGAACTGATTCCCATGCTTCAAAAGACCACTGTAAGATTGTAGTTTATTTACATTTTCACTCTCCAGAAAAGCCTTCTCTGCTCTATGTTTTGTACTAGTCCTCAAAACTCTATGATCTGTAAAATGCACCCAACCCAAGAAGTCCACTCCAGAAGCAAAGGTTTTGATGAATACTTTGTTTGGGTGGAGTTGGAGTTTGAGAGTTTCTTCCAAGAAGTCTGCGATCTTGGGTATCAGTTCTAGTAGATAATCCTTGTCTTGGCTCAAAATTACAAAATCATCTGCATATCGAATGTAATACTTCACTCTCATGCAGTGCTTCATCCATTGGTCAAATTCGTTCATATAAATGTTCACCAAGAGTTGAGAGGTGAGGTTACCGAGAGGGAGACCAGTGCCTTGTTTGGTAGAGTTGAAGCTAGTGATGATTCTTTCTAGGAGCCAGAGTATGTCTGTGTCTGTAAGATACTTTTTTAGAATATTGAGAAGGATGGTTTGATCAATAGAAGCGAAGAACTTGCGAATATCACATTTCAACACCCAACATGTTTTGGTATGGTTTTTAGATACTTTTCTACCAAAGTCTCTAAATCTATTCATGGCTCGGTGAGTACCTTTATCCAACCTACAAGAATATGAGTCAGAGATAAATGTTTTGTCGAAGAATGGATAGAGTATTCGGTATATGGCATGATGGAGGAGCCTGTCTCGAACCGAGGCTTTGTGGATGTTACGAGGTTTGGGGTCGGAGATGTTGAAGGCTTCGTAGTTTGAATGTCGGTATGTTTTGTCTTTCAAGTCATAATGTAAATTGAAAATATTATTTGAAAGATTGAGAGAAAATTCCGCCACATCCTTTTTGTTTTTCTTGCCAGGTAAAAACTCCTCCCAAGCCCGGTAAAGATTTGCTATTGATA
>Ga0209542_10015071_pt1 | contig 13047 bp, 17 predicted proteins | sample RifCSPhighO2_01_FD_184028 | JGI IMG/M metagenome (GOLD analysis project Ga0209542, IMG submission 184028) | Soil microbial communities from Rifle, Colorado - Rifle CSP2_plank highO2_0.1 (SPAdes) (version 2) | ecosystem: Environmental > Terrestrial > Deep subsurface > Rock core/Sediment ... | reverse complement strand
ACATTATATGTTGCCTCCACCTCCGAGGTGTCCGCACGATTCAGCTGGTCAATATAATCTAAAATCTTAGACAGCTGCTCCCCATAAGTTGCTTCTTCTTCCGAAGATAGCGGCAAATTCGCCAACTTAGCCACATGTTTTACTTGATTTGATGTCAATTGCATACGAGGATTATACTTGAAACAATTAAAACTGTTAAGTGGCAATTAAAGATTCATTCCTAGCTCCACAAAAAAGTCTACTAATTGATCTTTTGCAGGTACATCAGCCAAAAAGCCTTCGCTTTTAGCCTTCCAAAAGATACTCCTAACAGGACACAGACTATCAGATCCATTATCAATTCTCAGGGTATCCTCAGCCATACATAAACTAACACGCAAACCACTATCCTCACCTCTTGTTAAAACCTCAAAATGCCTTACTGCAAAGTCCTCGTTAGGATTTGCTTTAAAATCTTTACAAAACTCTATGGTGGGACATTCTGCTGCTACTTCTGTCATATCTTTCCTTCCATTTCACTTAAGGCTTTGATACGGGCGTCGATGCTAGGATGAGTATTAAAAAGGTTGGCCATGAAGCCCATAACTTGCTTACCCTTTAGCGGATTAATAATATAAAGATGTGCTGTTCCCCTGTTAGCTGCTTCCAATGGCTCTCTATCATTGGAAATTTTCTGCAAAGCCGAAGCTAAACCTGCAGGGTATCTGGTTAGTAAAACTCCACTAGCGTCTGCTAAAAATTCTCTTCTTCTTGAAATAGATAACTGAATTAGGGTAGCAATAATTGGTGCTAAAATTGCCGCTACTATTGCCAAAATCAAAAATAGCTGGTTATTTTTACTATCCCGATCGTTTCCCCCAAACCACATTGATCTCATAAAAAAATCCGCCAAGAGGGCAATGGTTCCCACCAAAATAGAAACTACACTCATCAGCAAAGTATCCCTGTTACCAACATGAGACAGCTCATGAGCCGCTACTCCCTCCAACTCTTGTTTATTTAATTTCTGCAGTATTCCTGTGGTAAAACAGATGGCAGCGTGTTTTGGATCTCTACCTGTTGCAAAGGCATTGGTTGCAGTATCATTAATAACATAAATCTTGGGTACGGGCAAACCAGCAGCAATACAGAGATTTTCAACAACTCTATAAAGCTCTTTATTATCTTTTTCAGAAACTGGTTTGGCCCCGGAAATTCCTAAAACAATTTTATCAGACCAGAAATATGATACAAAGTTCATAATCCCAGCCATAATTAGAGCAAAACCAACGATTCCCACTCCACCAACTTCACCATATCCAAATCCCATGGCGATTACATAAATTACTCCAACTGTAAAAGCCGAAAACCCCAGCATGATCAGCCAAGTCTTAAAGATATTTGAAGACACATGATCCCACGCAGTATTTATTTTAGACATGTAAGCCTATTTTAACATTTTTCTCATTCCGTGCATAGTAGCTTACTGTTAAGTATCATGATTTTCGCTGATTAGTGACAGATTAACGCGGATCTGCGAAAATTCGCTTTTTATCCGTGAGAATCTCTTTTCTCAAACCATAGTGGAGCTTTACTATTCGAACTACCATTGTAGTTAAAAACTAGTTCTTCATCTTTTTTGATATCTTTAGTCGCTGTAAAAGTGATTGTGTGTTCTTTTTTTGATATTTGATATTTGATATTTGGATTTTTACTATGGTTATACATACTCCCATAGCCTAATGCTAAAACCACAAAATCATCCAGCCAAAAATAGTATTCAAAAAGTAGATTCCATTTAGTCTCAATAAAATCAGAGAACTCCAGAATTAGAATCGGAGCAATTTCGATAATTTCACAAGCTTTAATACTCTCACTAGCAAAAACCCCCAACCCAGGTTTAAAATCAGGATTCTCAGGCTGAAGTACCTTAGACTGGGCTAAATAAATCTTACTTGGAGGAAAAATCTTCACTAGAATTTGACTTCAATGTCTTTTTTCTCTTCTTCGCTGGCTTTAAAGAACTCTTCCTGTTTAAAACCAAACATACTGGCGACAAGGCTACTAGGGAACTGTTCAATACTATTATTTAAGTCCAAGACGTTTGTGTTGTAAAATTGCCTGGATGCTGCTACTTTAGTTTCAGTATCAGACAACTCTTGCTGTAACTCTTTAAAGTTCTCTGAAGCTTTCAAATCAGGATAAGCTTCCGCTACAGCAAACAAAGATTTCAACGCACCGGTTAACATATCATTGGCTGCAGCTTTTTCCCTTAGGCTACCCGCTCCCATTAAAGCTGATCTAGCCTTTGTAACATTTTCTAAAACTTCTTTTTCGTGTTTAACATAACCTTTAACTGCCTCAACTAAGTTAGGTATTAAAGAAGAACGTCTCTTAAGCTGTACATCAATCTGAGACCATGCCTCTTTAACCCGATTTCTAAGGGTTACAAAAGAGTTGTAGGTCATAAGTAACCAACCACCAATTAAAACTAAAACTCCAATTACAATATATAAAGGATTCATTTTAAGCTGCTACTCCAATCTTTCTTTCTAATCTTTGTAATCTAATGTTATATCTATCTCCAATATGTTTAACCTCAGTTTTTAGTTCCCTAATATCATCCCACATATCTTCTATCGTTGGCTGGGCAATCTCATTATAACCCTCAATAAATGAGTCAACTAATAACTCCTGGCCTTCCTCAGATTTCAAAGCTGCCAAAGCTCCTGTTTTAATTGCACCTTGGCCTTTACTGCTGCTCATAGCTCCAACAATTGCATCCTGGCCTTTACTGCTGCTCATAGCTCCAACAATTGCATCCTGGCCTTTTTGTGACCCCAATGCGCTTACAATTGCACCTTGGCCTTCTTGAGAAGATAGCGCACCGACTATTGCTTTTTGAGCTTCCGGTGAAGAAAATGCATCTATTACTACTTTTTTAAAATCATTTTCTTCTTGCTTGGTCATATTATTAAATAATAAACCTTTTTCTAGATTCTGTCCAGCACCAAAATGAAATGCACAGCAACAGCCCAAATTAATTTACCGATAATTAATTCTTTTGTACTCATAAGCCTGGTGAGTATTATTTGTGTTCTATTTTAATAGATGCACACATTTTATACTCAGTCAAGTATCGGTACAATCAATGAATAGGTGGTTGTAAACTTAATTGAAGTCTGGTAGAATAGCTGATATTGGGGCCGTAGCTCAGTCTGGTTAGAGCGCCTCCCTGTCACGGAGGAGGTCGCGGGTTCGAGTCCCGTCGGCCCCGCTAAGCTAATTTTTAAGCTAAAAGCGTTATAATCCCGAATATGATTTCTATAGAAAAACGGCCTATTGCTTTAACGAACGATTTAGACGGCGTACACACGAAAGCCCCTATCCCTCTAACATCTTTTAGAAAATTGTTGATGAGAGGTTACAAATTATCTGCTGAGACGTTTGAGATAACTCCGTATACTCCACCTACAAATCTTGTAGAAAGATGGGTAGAAAAGGTTACAGCGTTTACTCATAGGAATAGAGCTGTAAATCCAGAGGGTATAGTTGGACTACAGATGCTTCGTGAAACCGCTTGTTCCCATCACAGAAAAATGACGATAATGGCATTATCAGGCAGAATTAAACCTGTACATGAAGCCACTCATCAGGATTTAGGAACCATGTATGATGAATATTTTGAGAGATGGCTTTTAAATGAAGGAACCCACGCTGCTGAATGGAAAGAATATCAGGCAAGAGAACTAACTAGGGAAGGATTTACTGTTGTACACTTAGAAGATGATTTAAATCCTGCATTGAGAATGGCTCGAGTTGAAAATGTTTTTGTATACTTGTTTAGAAATTTATCAAATCACCCCAAATTGTTGCACTGGGCAGGTATAGAGTTACCAGAAAATGTTGTATCTGTAAAAGGTTTTGAAGTAGCTAATACAGATTTTAATAGAAGACTTCATCTGGGTCTTACCTAATTTGTACAAATTATACTTGATATTATCACATTTATCCTTAACTGTTACAAAGTTTTATATTGATAGCTTAAACTTTAGTAGAGGTGTTCAAGATTTTCACCACCACCATTGAGCCCGAAGAAGTGATAAATGATATAGCTAGCCATTAACCTTAAAGGTTGATAGCTAAAGTGTCTCCATGGACTGGATGTGATATCTTAGGATATTTTGACGCCGATGAAGTCTATTTTGGGGAAAAAGGCTCTGACTTGATCCCTGAATTTATCTGATAGGTTAGTTGAATACTTAGAAAAACTGCCCCGGTCTGTTTTTAAAGTTAGTAGATCTTCATACTCTTTAATGATCTCTAAAATCTTCTGGCCTTCCCTATCAAATTCCTCCTGAAAAGTTTTTCTATCTTTAGCAAAATTATCGTGAATATCTTTAAATTTGGCAAACTCAACCTCGTGATCCTTAATCATTTCCATAAATACTTGCTTGTATTTGGTCATAATCAAATTATATCAAAACCATGTGATATAATCTAGAAATGCGAACAGAAAATAAGGAAGTAAATAAGGGCGCCCAATTGATGCTTGCAATTCCAGAATTTATGTTAGGCACTACTGGGATTCTCGAATCAATGGTGATAGGTAAATTCCTTGTAATTAACAAGGAGCCAGAAGATCAGTTAATGGGGAGAATCATCGGGGCTAATAAAGACCTACCTTTTCCCACTCCTGATACTCTCTTATTACCTCTAAATGCACTCGGTGTATCCCTACCAATTTCTCTTGCAGTACTTGGTCTAACCTCAGCTTTAGTTGTCTCCGACGCTTTTAGAAGACTTTCTAAAATTAGGGCAAGAAAATAGATTTTCTAATTTGCCCTCTTGACAAGACTATAAAAATAGTTTAAATTGCACAATATCTTGGACTGCTCCCCAAACTGCCTAACAATTATATGGCTGGAATAAAAAAATCAAGCGGCTCTTATCTCGATAAACTAGAGATGGATGTTAAATCAAACCAATCAACTTTGAGTATGGTTTTAGGAGCATTAATAATCCTAGTTCTTGGGGTACTACTTTTTAACTACGTTAACAGAAACAAAGACACCGGTGAAACTTCAGATGTTAAAACCGATATCAGTTCAGATGTTACACCGGAAAATCTTCCCGGGAAATATACCGTCAAAGAAGGCGATACCTTGTTTACAATCGCAGATACCTATTATAAAGACGGTTTTAAATACCCCGAAATTGCCAAGGTTAATAAATTAGAAAATGAGAATATTATCTCCACTGGACAAGTTCTGGAGATTCCTAAATTAGAGATTGCTGCTACCCCTGAGGCTTCAACTTCACCTGATGAATCACCAATAGCAGAAGCTGTAGAATCGCCAGAACCTGCTTCTAGTCCAGCCGTGGGAGGTGGCAACACTACTATTTGGGGACCTAATATCGAAGGTGATTCTTACACTGTAGTTGAGGGTGATTGGCTATCAACAATTGCCGCCAGAGCTTATGGCGACATTTTGGCTTATGATAAAATTGCTAAAGCTAATAATATCTTAAACCCTGATGTAATCTCTCCAGGCATGGTTTTGAAATTGCCCCGATAATCTCCACTTCACACTTCAAAACATCTAGTATATAATAAATCAATGAATTTAAAAGATAAAACGATTATTTTAACCGGAGCTAAAAGAATCGGCAAAACTGTGGCTCGTTTTCTCGGTGAACGTGGTGCTAATTTAGCCATTACTTACCGTAGCTCTAAAGATGAAGCTGAATTTATGTGTAATGAGTGTATTACCTCTGGATCCAAAGCCAAAGCCTTCCAAGCTGATTTATCTAGTGAAGAAGATATTTTTAAGCTAATTGAAGCAGTCAAAAAGGAATTCGGCCAAATTGATGGCTTAGTTCATATGGCGGCTAATTACCCTAAAACCCCAATTGAATCTGTCAATATGGATCAATTTGTAGATACTATGAAAATTATTGCTGGCAGCACCTTACTTTTGGGCTCAAAAATCGGTTTGGAGATGCAAAAAAATGTGGGGCAAGAGGTTTTAGCAGATGGTGAGGTCACCGGCAAGATTAAAGGTAAAATGGTTTTTTTCTCTGATTGGTCAATTTTAGTTTCACCTTACCCTGATTATATTGTCTACAACGGCGCTAAAGCTGCAGTTGACAGTATGGTTAAGTCTTTTGCCAAAGCTTTCGGCCCGAGTATTACAGTCAATGCTATTGCTCCAGGCCCGATTTTACGGCCTCCTGACCTGACAGAGGAGGAAGATAAAGAAGCACTTGCAGGCACGCCTCTCCAGCGTTGGGGCGGTACAGAGGTTATTGCCCAAGCCGTAATTACTTTTATGGAAAATGACTTTCTAACCGGGGTTATTCTACCTATAGACGGTGGTCGAACCGTTGGTTAAACTGCAAATTCAGCTAAATAATACCTGATCCAATTAATAGCTTTAGGCGTAACTAATCTTGGATCAAAATCTGGATCTTGTCTAAGTTCGCTTGGATGCACAATCGCAGATTCAGTCAGAGAGGAATCCATCAAATTAGCAACCAATCTCTTTTCTCTTTCACGCACGGAAATTTCGTCAACTTTATCTAAAAACCGCTTCTCAATCGGAGATAAACCATTACCAGACAATTTATGGTATTGTCCTAATTTATCAATATAATATTCTCCATTATAAATTGGCTGACCATTTCGTTCACTCATATCTTTAGATTTATCATAGATAAATCGCAAGTCTCCTAGACTTATAGTTTAACATTTTTAACTGATTTTGTCAAAGGCTATTTTTGAATTCGGAGATTTGGGCTCCGTGTTCCCTTTTATGGCCATAATAAGAATAAACTAAGTAATCATCAAGGCTATATTCCTCCCCATACCAAGGTAGCGTACCATTTTCAGCCAGTTTAAAAGCTGGAATTTTAACAATTAATTTAGCTACTTTTTCATAAGCCAGATTATATTCATCAAATATTTCCTGAAATTTCTTATTTTTTCTTTTTTCAATTTCCAAAATATTAAATTGTTTATGATCTGGGATTGGATTTATTTCTGAATTATTTTTCTGGATAAATTCTTCTAAAATTGAACACAAAACTTGTTCATATGAAGCTATATGGGATAAAATGTCCTTAACAGACCAGGTTCCAGTAGCTCCAGTTGTCTCATATTTATCCTCAGGAAAGCTGTCCAAAGTCTTCAAAAACCACTGGTGCCCATATTTTAGTACATCCGGTGCATTCATTTTCCTATTATACCATTTGATTTGTTATAAAAAATGTTTAAAATAGAATCAAACACTGATGAATAGCAGTCTTACTAAGATTGAAGATGCTTATAAAAAAGGGTTGCTCTCAACTGAGGCATTAGAAAACCTAAAAATTTGGTTAACTCGACCTGAATTTGATAAATTTGTTCCAGAAATCGACAAGCTGATTCAAGAAGAAAAATGGGTTGAACTTGAGGATGGTTTTTACGCTCATATTGCCATCGGTACTGGTGGCATCAGAGGCCCAATTGGAGTGGGCCCAAACCGCATGAACACTAGAGCTATCGGGGAAGCCGCTCAAGGATTGTCACAATTTATCCAAGATTTTGGGGAAGACACAGTCCAAAAAGGTGTTGTAGTCGGTCATGAAGTCAGAAAGTTTTCTAGAGAATTTGCCGTACTGTGTTGCGAGGTATTCGCTGGAAATGGAATTAAGTCCTATCTCTTTGAGAGTATCCGTTCAACTCCTGAACTGTCATTCTCAGTGAGACATTTGAGTACTTCTGCAGGTGTCCAAATTACAGCCTCTCATAATCCTCGGACAGATAATGGGTTCAAATTTTATTGGTCAGATGGTGGGCAAGTCGTTGCACCGCTTGATCTTAAATTTATGGAATTGGTAACGGGTGTTAAAGAAATTAAAAGAATGCCCTATGAAGAAGCGCTTAAAAATGGCATGATTCAGATAGTAGGTAAAGAAATTGATGAGTCATATTTTAAAGAGATTCAAAAGCTATCTTTAGTTAACAGTAGGTCAGCTGAAATTGTCTTTAGCCCAATACATGGAGCTGGCTCAACTAATGTATTACCCATTCTAAAACGTCAGGGTTTTACTGTAACAGTTGTTCCTGAGCAGGAGCAACCTGATGAAAATTTTCCAACTGCACATGGTGATTTAATTAATCCAGAATATCGAGAAGTAATGGATCTGCCAATTAAGTTTGGAGAAAAATTGGCTGCAGATGTTGTTATTTGCTCTGATCCGGATGCTGATCGAATTGGGGTGGCTGCCAAAAGAAGATCTGGAGACAATGAACTTCAATTTCTAACTGGCAACGAAGTTGGTGTTGCCATGATCCATTTCATTCTAAGCCAAATGAGATTGCAAGGCACTATTCCGAAAAATGGTGTAGTTATCAGTACATATGTTACAACTTCACTAATTGCTGACATCGCTCGGTCTTTTGGGGTAAAAGCAGTTGATGATTTATTAGTTGGCTTTAAGTTTATTGGCGAACTGATAGAAAAACTTGACGATAAAAATGATTTTATTTTTGCAGCTGAGGAAAGTTTAGGCTATCTTTCTGGAACATTTGTCAGGGATAAAGATAGTGCAATAGCTTCACTCGTTGTGGCAGAGATGGTATCGCTGCTAAAAGACAATAGCAAAACTCTGGTAGATTATCTAAATGAAATCTATATTGAAAATGGTTATTATAAAAACATTTTAAATATGGTTGAGCTAAAAGGGAAAAAGGGGCAAGAGCATATTAAAGCAATTATGATGGGTTTAAGGGGAAACCCGCCAGAAGAGTTAGGCGGAATGAAGATTTTATCTATAATTGATCGATTGGACGAAGAGTCAAGAGTACCTGAAAAATATAAAGTTGGTAAAACTGGGGATCAATTAACCTTTGTGTTAAGCGAGAATGGGAAGGTACGAATTACAGCTAGGCCTTCTGGAACCGAACCAAAGATTAAATATTATATTCAACACCATCAATCTGTTAAAAATGACTTAGAAGAAGTTAAATCAAGAATTGATACCCAGTCAAAAAAAATGGAAGAAGAGATAGTTAAACACGGCGAAAAGTTTATAAAAATTGAACCCACATGAGCCAGCGACGGGAATCGAACCCATGACCTAATCTTTACGAAAGATTTGCTCTACCACTGAGCCACGCTGGCATAAATATATTTTACCATTTGTGCAAGGAATTAATTGTAATTTATTTACTTGGGGGGTATAATACGCGATATTATGCCTACAGAATATTTATCAGAAACAGCAATCAAGAGACCTCAGTCTGGAAGTATTGAAGAGCGAGTTTTTAATCATTTGTATGAGAAGGCGATAAGGCCCTCATCTGCTGAAATTGTAAAGGCTGAACCTGATCTAACATTAGAACAGGTTAGAGGGGGACGTGCTAGACTTCATAGATATAGATTCTTACCTAGACCAACCCATAGGGAGTGGCAAGAGGAGTTAAGTAATACCAGAGGTACTATTTGGCCAAAGATTAGGAAATATGCCCAAATGGGCATGACTCCAGGAGAAATATTACTGGTAAGGGCTATTAATAACGAACCTGAATTTCCATACGAGAAGTCTTACGATAAAGTGGAAAATGCCCTAAATAAAGCTTGGAGAAGCGGACGTCTAGAGAGAAGGGCTAAAGAAGAAAAGAGAATCAATAGACTAGCAGCACTTCATACCACTCCTAAAAAAATTCCCGAAAAACTGGCTGGTTACTTAAGACTTATAAAGCTTACTGAGGCGCTTGGAATACCTGAACAAGACCAACCCAAAACTCCAACACAGTGGTCGCAGCCAAATTTGGATGAAAGATTTGCCAGGATGTATCTTCACAGAAATCACATGCTAATGAAAGATTGGCTACCTGCAAATTTAGTCCCTGGTTTAAATTATGAAGTTAATTACTTAGTGCATTTAGAGGTTCTTCGAACTAGCTTAGCTCAGGGAGATCGCACGTTTAGAGATTTCTTTCCTGATGTTTATGAAAATATTGATCCAGAAATTGCAGAAAAGCTTGGATTACAAACTGGAATAATTAGAAAGCGAGTTCCTGTAAAGATTGTCGCCACAGACACTAGCAATGCAACTGTCATTTATGCTGATGTCGGCTCTGACTAATTCTGTTAGAATATTCTTATGCCAGATTTAACTAAACAACATTGTGTGCCTTGTGAAGGTGGCACTAAACCATTTACTAAAAAAGAGGCCGAAGAATATTTAAAGTTGACCAAGGATTGGGAGCTTTCAGGCACGCCAGGCGAGGCCTGGGAAAGTGCAGCTATCCAAAGGAAATTTGTATTCAAGGATTTCAAGGAAGCTTTGGAATTCGTTAATAAAGTTGGCAGATTAGCAAATGCTGAAGATCATCATCCTGATATTTTTATTCATAACTACAAGAAAGTTGATATCACTCTTTCCACCCATTCCATTGGTGGATTGTCAGTAAATGATTTTGTCATGGCTGCTAAAATCAATCAGCTATGATAACAACTGATAAAATTGCTAGTCTATTCAGTTCAGCTTCCGAACTTCAAACAATTGCTACCAACTCACATTTACTTTGGGGAATACCCTTACTTTTGGTGTCTATACTTTTAATAATCTATAGTTTTGGGTTCAGAAAAAGACTCTTGTCGATAATCACACCAATTATCTTACTACTAACTGTAGTAATTTTTGGCTTCTTTCTTTTTTTAAACCAGGGTCTTACTAACTTTTGGACTCTTGTTCAAATAGTTGCCTCTCTACCAGAACTGTATGTTCATCTAATAATGTCTGCACTCGCCACTATTGGAATAGTTATTGAGATCTTGGTAGCAACAGGAAAAAATAAACACCCACTGGCTCCCTTGGCTCTACCTTTACTTTCAACAATTGGAGTTGGCTTACTATTTATTGTTCATCCGCAGAGCGGGCTACATGATAACAATACTATGTTTATCCATTCACTGATTGGATCAGCATTTGTTTTGACAGGTATCATGCTTATCCTTCAAAGATTAGTAAAAATAGATAGGTACGAACTTTTATTTGGAACTTTGGCAGCAATTTCGCTAGCCTTTGCAGCGATTTTATTAATACAATTTAAAGAATCACCACTAGCATATCAGTCTTACTTTCCAACTACAAAATCCATGTCAACTCCACCTGATCTTGGAAATAAGACAGCAATTTACATAACAAGTCAGGGGGTTACCCCGCAAAACATTAGAATCAAAAAAGGTGGAGAGGTAATTTTTTATCAACTTGACAGTAGCTTACATGATATGAACTCAGGTCCACATCCAACCCATACTGAATACCCTCCTTTGAATATTGGGATTCTAAAACAAGATGAATCAAAAACGGTGATCATGCGAGATCTTGGGGTATATGGTTTCCATGACCATATTAATGATTCTGATCCCATCTTCCAAGGCCAAATTGAGGTCTATGAGTAAAATAATTTAAGAAAATTGTGGAATTTGTTATGATATTTTGGGATGAGGAAAAACGAGCTAAGTATACTTAGTCAAATTGGTATTGCAGCTGGACAAGTTACTTTTGGCTCACTCTTTGTATTGCTATTTCCAATTGACAGAAGCAAGTTGCCAGTGCTACTATTATCAATAGTATTAACACTTTTCTTTTGGAGTTCAAGCCTGTTTCTAACTAGAAAGTATAAACTATGAATATTTTATCTGACCCACTATTTTTATTATTTCTAGGTTTCACAATATTTGCTGTTATCTACGGTTCTATCATCTTATACATCACCTTTAAATATAAAGGCAAAAAAGCAATTAGCTAAAAATATCTGTCTAGTGATTGCTAATTCACTAAAACTGTTGTATAATATTTAACTATGAGTCAAGAAATAACTCTCAATGAGGTTTTGATTAAAGTAGAAGCTTGGGATTTAGAAAAAACAAAGAGAATATTAGTTGCCAACGAAACCTGGTCTGAGAGACTTTGTACAGAAGTTGACCCTATTTATAGAAGATTGATGACCTTAAAGGGATTCTACCCCACTGAAGTTCTTATTCCACCAACTGCAATTGATACATTTTGGCACGCTCATATGCTTGATTCAATGGCTTATGCTGAGGATTGCCAGAATGCCTTTGGAAGATTCATCCATCACATGCCTTTTGACCCAGCAGAGCTAACCCCTGAGCTAAGAAACGAGGAACAAGTAAATCGTACTAAAACTTTAATACTGTATGTGGCTAGTTTCGGGGAGCTAAATCCTTATTCAAGATCAGTTTGGGAAAACCCTTACCCTTTAAAAATTGATTTTGCTTACATGGATAGAATTGGGGTTGGCAGCAGGTCAGCTAAAACTTCAAGCAGTACTTCCTCAAGTCAATCAACAACTCGTGGTTTAAATAATTTTGGTCCACCAGCTTGTAGGTAAACTGAGCGGGATATGGGAATCGGACCCACGACTCTTCCTTGGGAAGGAAGCATATTACCACTATACGAATCCCGCGTGGACACAATTATATCAAATTTGGTGGTATAATTATTTCATGGCTTTAGAGCATTTATGCTCGCAAGGCATAATGAAATTATGACTTACAAGAGTTACCATACCAGATCCACCCGCAGACTTGCTACAAAATCCAAGAATAATTTAATTGCAACAACTTTAATCAGTATTACTTTGTTAATCGTAACTGTAGTGTGGTTACTACCTGCACTAATTAATGGGCTAGGTATTATTAATCAATCTGTTAAACCAACAACCAAGCAGCAAGCCATTGGTGACAGTGCCACCCAAGCCCCTCCAGTTTTGAATATCCCCTTTCAAGCAACTAACTTGAGTCCAATTATTATTAAAGGATATGCAACCCCAGGGGTTAATGTTAAAATCTATCTTGACGACAGCTTAGTTTCCACAATTATTGCCAAGGATGATGGCAGTTTTGAATCTGAGGAAACTAGCCTTAATTTCGGAATCAATAATATTTATGGAAAAACTGTAGATAGCGAGGGCAAAGAAAGCCTAGCTTCCAAAACTATTAAGTTAGATTATGATAACGAGGAGCCTAATCTGGATCTTTCCGAGCC
>Ga0209542_10015070_pt1 | contig 13047 bp, 10 predicted proteins | sample RifCSPhighO2_01_FD_184028 | JGI IMG/M metagenome (GOLD analysis project Ga0209542, IMG submission 184028) | Soil microbial communities from Rifle, Colorado - Rifle CSP2_plank highO2_0.1 (SPAdes) (version 2) | ecosystem: Environmental > Terrestrial > Deep subsurface > Rock core/Sediment ... | reverse complement strand
TTTTTTAGCTTTTTTACTCCGGAAGATGTAGTTCTCGGATTTAAAAAAGCTAAAAAACTTTCTCCCTTGGTAGTGGTAGAAGAAGAACTTCGCGGGTACCTTTTTAGGGGAACATTAGTTGGAGGAAAATTAGAAGGCGTGGTCAAGCGCGACCAGCCTGAAGTCGTGGGCGACGGAGTACACACCTTGCGGGAATTAATGGAAGAAGAAAATAAAAGACCCGAGCGAAATGGGCCGATTTTTCATAAAATAACAGTAGATAAAGAAACGGAAATAGAATTGCAAAGAGAAAACATTAAAATGGAGGATGTTCCGGAGAAAGGAAGAATTGTGACTTTTTCGCAAAAAACTAGCCGAGGTTGCGGAGGCACCACCACCGAAGTCACAGACATTGTGCATCCGGAAAATAAAGAAATGCTGAAACATGTGGCAAGATTTTTAAATGACCCGCTCGTGGGAGTGGACTTCATAATAGAAGACATTACAAAATCATGGCGAGAGAAACAGCATTGCGGGATTATTGAATGCAACAGCCTGCCTTTTATAGACTTGCACCACTACCCTTTATTTGGAAAACCAAACAACATAGCCGGAAAACTCTGGGACCTGGTATTGCCAGAATCAAAAATTGACTAATTTTAAAGTTTTTTTAGGAACTGGTCTCGGAAGCGGGTAAGCAGCATGGGATTGCCCTTCTCGTCGAGCGGGATGTCAGCTACCACCAAGCCCTGCACATCTATATTGTCGGCTATCCGGCGCAAGTTCGGGTCTGCATTGATTTGATTTTCTATTTCCAAAAGAGCATCCCTATCCTTTAAGACTAGAATTCCTTGGCCAGAAATACCTTCGTTTTTTAATCTGGCAGAGAGGCTAGCGCCTATGTCCCCCCGCAGAGAATCGCCAACAAAAATTAATCGATTGTTCGGGATGGGAATTCCCTTGGATTCCAAATTTTTTATTAAATATTGAATGGCAATTTCTTTTCCACCGCCAGCCATGGTCTCATCAGTGGCAATATCCAGAAAGATATCGGATAGTTTTAAATATTTCGCCAGCTTGTCTACAAATACTTGCGCGTTAGCGGTAAAGCCAACTATGGGAATACCGAGCCTGGCATACATCCGCGCCAGTTTAAAAATAGGGACAATGTTTGATTTTTCAAATTCTTCAGGATTTGTTTGATATAAATCCTGCGCCACTTGCGCAGCTATCTCTCCATACGCTTTTAAAATTTTAGCGGCAATCTCATGAGCCTGATTTCCGGGTTCGTCTATTTCCCTTCCGTGTGGAATAAAACGTTCTCTTAAATAAACTTCCGGGTCTTTCCATTCCGAATGGCCGTCAATATAGATTCCGCGCATTCGATCAAATTCCCGAAATGAATTCCCCAATTTGAAGCCTCTATAATATGTCTCTTCTAATTCAGCTTTATCCTGGTCTGGAAAAATCTTTTGAATAGCTTGGCCGTGGATAGCCGACAGGTGAGCGAGGGTTCCATCAATATCAAATAATGCCAGCGCCCGAGGTTTCCCGTCTCCCATTAATTCTATTTTTATATCTTTTTTTCTGCCATCCAATCCTTCAAGTTCGGACTGGATAGAAATCCATCTTGGTTTGAGATTTCCAGATGTTCCATTAAAGCTACTAAAGGGGTCCATAATCTAGAAAAATATTACTTTGAACCAACTGTTATTTCCGATTTTGGATCCAACGCATCCGGATCCATTTTAAGGTCTGAAATATATTTTTCTTGAACCACAAATTCTCCCAAGAATTTTAGGAAATCTTCTGTTTTATCAACTTCCCCTTTTTCTTCTATGTGCTCAAGCGGATGCGCCTCTGGCGTAAACTCAAAATGCCCGCAGATTTCTCCATCCTTGTAAACTCGCAGGTGGTATTGGTCTTGGAAATCAGTCAATTTTCTCCAGCTTAAAACCTGGTCCTCGTCTATCCAAGCAATAAAGTGATTCCCAAAGCCCCATTTGGAATGTAGGTGTTCCTTTAAATCCTCTAATGTTTTCCCGGGAGCAAGCCACCCCAAGTGATAAAGCTGTCTACCCTTCTTGTGCCAGATGATACCAGCCTTTAGAAGCGCTTGCCGAGTCGGCAAGAAAAAGCTGTAAATAAATTTCCAAATTTTTTGTTTTACTTTATCCGAAAAAGACATGTTATTTCCTCCAATCCTTAATCTGTACTCCACCATTAATTTTCTTCACCACGACTTTCTGCTTTTCTCTCCACCTGAGTTTTTTGAGAATTTCAATAGGAATGGAAACATACCAGCTTGAACCAGTCTTTACGATTTTTCTGATATTTCTTTGGTCAAATTTCTTGTTAGCCATACTAATTTATATTCTAATATAAATACAAATATATTTTAACATACAAAAACTTGGCGATGTTTTTTGGACGAAGTTCTAAATTACTTTGAGTACAATCCCAGTAATTAAATCTTCAATGCGGAAGGTATGGGAGTCGAACCCATAGAGGGTTTTGAAAGCCCTCACGGTTTAGCAAACCGTTGCCTTACCATTCAGCGCAACCTTCCTTTTTTTATCTTTTGTAAGTGCTTATGATTATGGGTGCCTATATCATTTATATACTTTGCCACATACTTACTGTTTTCTATTCGCACGTCTTTACCATTCTTGCTTATTCTTACATTTATCCCTAAATTTATCAAAGTTTTGGCAACAGAGTTTATCAAGGGAACTGAAGCACTTGTGAAAGCTATTTTGAAATAAGAATACTTTTTGCCTTTTACAAAGTAAGAACTATTATAAAAACATCCATCGGTGTCTATTAATCCTCTTATGCAAGCTTGAGAAAACTTTTTATTTTCCTTAATCCAGTTTGGCATATCTATTTGTTGTTTAATCTTATTACCCTTCACTAGACCTATAGCTTGACAGAAGTCGACTAGTTGTTTTCTGTTTACAACAATATTCACAGCATTTGCGTGTTTTAGTCTATATATTTTTGGTTTGACATTGAATAGTTTATTGATTATTCTACTCACAAACAAAATATATTCTTTTTCTTTATTGGAAAGAGTAACAGTAGAGTGATATTGACTTACTCCTCCATCACCAAGCATGATACCGACAAATTCAGCGAGAAGTAGATTTTTCCTTGGTATTTTTATTTTCATAATTGACTGAAAACCCGGAGCAGGTTTTTTGTATTGCCCAATATTTTTCCACCACTGCCTCCATTTTTCTTTTCTATATTTTTCATTTAAAGCGACACTTCCATACATATTCAACCTATTTCTACCGCCAATTTTACCCGCTTTTTGCAAGTGAAGTCGCCAGTTAATAATCTTGTAATGTTTTGGTATGGGTAAGTTGGCTAACCTAGATAGTTTCTTCGTGGCTATTTGAGAAATGGTGATTCTTTCATTTTTCCACTCATAAATCGTTCTGCGACTGATATTTAATTCATCAGCTAATTTCGAATCCGTTAGATTTAAGATTTTTTCTGCCTCCAGAATAAAGTTTCTTTGCACCCCTTTTTTATTAAACCTTATTCTATTATATGTAAACGACTCAGACATATTTCCATTATACACCAATTATAAAATAATGTATAGTGTACATATGGTTCTGGATGAGTAGGCAAGTGGTTTACGCCAGCGGTTTACTAAACCGCCGTCCCCTTAAAAGGACCGTGGGTTCGAATCCCACCTCATCCGCCAGAAAAGTATTAATATTGAAACTGACTCACTTACCTAAGGTAAGTAGTACGACTCAGATAAGTTATAACAAAAAGCACAGGTTCACTTTTAATATTAATTTCAGAATGCTATTATAGGGCTACATGTACAAACATTCTCAACAAATTGCTCTCATTGCAATAATTGGTGCACTCATTTTTACATTCGCGGCATTTTCAGGGCTTCATTTTTGGTACGCGGGCTTTGTTTTCTTCTTTTGGCTCTCACTTTCAGCACTAAATTATAGACACAAAACATCGCTCTGGGTACTTAAAAATAATACTAGGAGGTTTATATATCTATATTCATTTCTCTTTATTTTGGGTTTTATTGGAGATTTTGTCATAGGGATACATATTGCAAACTTATGGATATATCCTCAGTATGATGTTATTTGGAAATGGATTTTACTATATACTATTGTCTATCCTTGTGGAGGACTCTCTTTGGTTGAAACTATATTTTTCCTTGCAAATATTTTTAAGGAGAAATTTGTCTTCACTCACGGCAAAGAAGGTATAGATGTCGTACTTAATATTTCAGATCACTTACTTGATGGACTTATAACCATCTTGGTTGTAGCTAAACTTCTTTCGTCATTGATAGGACTACGGTTTGTTTTTGAGCATATTATCTTGTTTGGCTTTTTATTGTGGATGATACTTGCAACGATTCGATTTATGTACCACATCAAACATGCGTGGCATTGGTTTGCGATCATCCTCGGCACTGTATTCATGTCTATATTCCTCCATGAAATTCCTAACCTTGCAGTTCTTGAATGGAAATATTTTCACGGACCATTTCTTAATACACCATTGATATTTGGTATCCAACCATGGGTCTTTGTAGGTTGGTATTTTATGACGCTTCTTATGCTTCGTGTTTGGGTCAGGTTGGTATGGGCATCAAGACACCGTATTTAAAAAGCTTTTTCTTTGAGATTTTTTCACTCCCATAAAAATTGCCACCAGACCCCCATGCCTCGGTTTAAGACTTTCAAAAGTGCTAGAATACCCTTATTATGATTAACATCATGGGTACTTAACTTACGTGTCCCGACAAAATTATTCTAAAATTAATTTTTTAAATTCCTCCACCATAGGAACCTGCTCCGGGTCCAATCCATACTGAAACGCGGTATAGTAGGCAACCCAGTCCGCCAAGACAAGCGAAGAAAAAATCTTGTGCCAGATATCCCCTCTTTCTTCTAATTTTACTTCTTCTACTTTCAAGTTTCTATCTTTATACAATTTTTCCAGCACTTCCATTCTTTTAGAAATTCTTGAATCATCCTCTGGGTCTTTCAAGAAAATAAAGTAAAATTTATCATTTAATTCTCGAGTTGAATCCACCGCGTCAAAACCGGTCATCTCGTTGTGATTTAATTCCGGGAAAACATTGAAGAATGCCGGGATTTTCCCCGTCTCATTAAATTTTATTTTCCAATTATAGGCAATTGCATGGTTACGGTCTGAAGAATATATGACCGGGATACAATTTTTTATTTTCCCCGCCAGAGCCTTGCCTTCTTCTTCGTAAAGAAGAGGATTCAAAGTAGTGGCAAGCGCGCTTATACTTTCTAATCCATCCTCTTCTCCGATAATTTTCAAAAATGCTTTTATGGATAGGCCGAGAGCGGAACGAGGCTGAATCCCAGTATCCGGCAATTGTACATAGGGAGTATTATTCTCTTTAGCCAAAGAAAGTAGTTTGCCACCGACCGCTATCGCAACCATATTTAGTTTTTTATCTTTAGCTTGATGAAAAGCCTCTATCACCTCTTCTGTATTTCCGGAATATGAACTAAGTATAATAAGTTTACTTTGCAATTCTGTGAGGAGCATCTCTGGTAAGCCATAGTCGGAGCGTACTACGATATCCAGCTCGGGCTTCCAAGTTTTCAAGATTTTCGGAGCTAGCGCAGACCCGCCCATCCCCACCACGATAAAGCCTGATTTTTTTACCAAATTGTTGGAATTTTCTACTTTAGGCTCAAATAGGAATTGTTTGTGGAAGTTTTTAATCGCTTCGTACATAGAAATACATTCTAACATATTCAAGCTATTTATGTTAAAATTGATGAACACTTGCCCCGTACTAAATTATGGAATTGAGCGACAAACTAGAATCTAAATTTAGATTAGATGTAAATCAGAAAAGGGCTCTGCATAAGCTCAAGCTTTTTTCTGTTGCTGACCTCTTGTTTCATTTCCCTGTCAGGTATAGCGACATTAGCGAAGTAAAGAAAATTTCAGAATTAGTGCCGGGCGATAAGGCGACGATATACGGGAAAATATCAAATCTAAAAACTAGAAAAGGGTTCCGCTCAAAAATTCCCATGGCCACGGGTGAGATTGAAGATTTGTCTGGAAAAATAAAAATAATTTGGTTCAACCAAGCATACCTAGCCAAAATGATTCACGAAGGCGATAGTGTTAAATTGACAGGTAGAGTAACGCAGAGTAAAGGTGCCGGAGTTTATTTGGCAAATCCCGAATTTGAAAAAATGATGAATATACCCATAGATACGCACGAAACACTCTTCACGCAAGAAGGCGATATAAAAAATACCGGCTTCTCGTATCCGGTCTATGCAGAAACCCGTGGCATAACTTCTAGATGGTTTTATCATGCGGTTACTAAAATATTGTCCGCCCAAGGCGGATCCGCCTATGGCGGAAAAAAATTTTTAGATACTCTGCAGGATTACATACCTGCAGACATACTAAAAAAATATAGCTTACCCACGCTTAAAACTTCTTTAATCTGGATTCATAAACCGAAAAAGGCGAAAGACGCGGAATCTGCTAGAAAAAGATTCGCTTTTGAGGAGGTTTTTTGTATTCAGCTGGAGCGTCAACACGATAAATTTGAATATCGGAAAAATAAATCTTTTCAGATAAAGCCAAACGAGAAAGATGTGAAAGAATTTCTGCAAAGATTTCCTTTTACCGCCACTAATTCTCAAAAGAAATCAATTGATGTCATCTTGGGTGATATGGCAAAAAATTTCCCGATGTCGCGATTACTGGAGGGTGATGTCGGAAGCGGAAAAACGGCAGTCGCGGCCACCGCTTCGTATGTAGTGATAAATCAGATGAAAAGTATTGGAAACCCGCCCGACCGAATGAATTCGCTCATTCGGGCAGGTCTACAAGTAGCCTATATGGCGCCGACAGAAATACTGACCACTCAGCATTTTGAATCTTTCATAAAGTATTTTTCACCCCGCCCTGAAGCTGGCGGGGCAAGCATGCCAATTAATATTGGACTCATTACCGGTTCGGGTTGTAGAAAATTCCCCTCAAAAGTAAGCCCTGGCGGGTGGACCACGATATCCCGCGCACAACTTTTGAAATGGGTTCAAAATGGAGAAATACCAATTCTCATAGGCACTCACGCCCTAATACAAAAAACTGTTAAATTTAAAAACTTGGCATTAGTCGTAATAGACGAGCAGCATAGATTCGGAGTCAGCCAAAGACGGGCTTTGGCTCGCGGACCTAAGGCAGAACAAACGCCGATCGTCACAAAAGACCCTAAGGAAGAATCTAATTTACTCTATAAAGATCTATCTTATATAATTAGAGGTATCTTATTTGATGTAAAGAAAAACTTAGGACTGGGCCATAAGGAACAAATTTACCAACGAGCTTTTGAAGAAGAGCTTAAAAAAAGAAACATTAATTTTAACAAAGAAAAACAGATATCTATATTCTATAATAAAAAGAAAATAGGTGTATATCAGCCAGATTTTGTAATTGACGAGAAAATCATTGTAGAATTTAAGGCTCTTCCATTTATAGGAACAAGAGAAACAAAACAACTATGGAGTTACTTAAAAGGATCAGAATATAAACTGGCGTTTCTTGTAAACTTCGGCGCTGAACTTGAGATAAAAAGGGTGATTTATGAGTCCGCAAGAAATTCAGCGAATAGTCCGCGTCAGTCTGCGTCTCTTCCGCATCTGCTATCTATGACAGCTACTCCTATCCCCCGCACCCTCGCGCTCACAATCTATGGCGACCTGGATTTATCGCTCTTAGATGAAATGCCGGCGGGAAGAAAACAGATAATTACAGAAATCATCACACCCGACAAGCGCGAAGAAACTTATAAAGAAATAAAAAAAGAATTAGAGAATGGCCGGCAATTATATGTGATATGTCCCCGCATTTTCGAAGCTGACCCTGAAAAAGAATTAGCACTAAATGTAAAAAGTGCGGTATCCGAAGCAAAAAGATTAAAAAAGGAAATTTTTACGGAATACGAGATAGGCGTACTGCACAGCAAGATGAGTAAAGAAAAGAAAGAGGAAGTAATGCAGGAATTTACCGAAGGAAAATTAAATATTTTATGCGCTACTTCGGTGGTAGAGGTAGGGGTAAATGTGCCGAACGCAACAGTAATAATAATAGAAGGCGCAGAGCGTTTCGGGCTCGCCCAATTGCACCAACTGCGCGGGCGCGTGATACGAAGCACCCATCAAGCTTATTGCTACATATTCGCAGAAGCCAAAAGCGCAAAGACAGTAGAGAGACTCAAGGCTCTTAAAACAGCTAAAAATGGCTTTGAGCTAGCAGAGCTAGACCTGATGCTCCGGGGCGCCGGAGAACTAGGGGGCACAAAGCAATGGGGCATCACTGACCTCGGAATGGAAGCAATCAAGAATATAAAAATGGTAGAAGCGGCTCGAGCAGAAGCGGTGAGATTGATTGAAGAAGACCCGGAGCTAGATAATTACCCCCTGCTTAAACAAAAAGTCCACCAAAAAGCCGGTGAATTTCATTTTGAGTAAAAATTATTTATAATCTGGCTTTAACTCTTCTCGCCCATCCATATGGCTAGAGATTCGCGCAAGCGCATACAGCAAACTGGAAAGCCTGTTTAAATATTGCAGAGTCTCTGCGCTTACTTTTATCTTGCCCTCCTCTTTGGCACCCACCACCCTACGTTCAGCTCGCCTGATTAAAGTACGTGCAAAATCAAAGGTTGCGCCCAGCTCTGTCGCTCCGCTGATAAAGAAAGTTTTGATCGGCGGCAGAACTTTTTCAATCTCATCCACTATTTTTTCAATGTCTTTTATCTTTTCTCCCGAGATGCTCATTTCCGAGCCAGCCACTTCCGCCTGAACAATAAATAAATTTTTCTGAACTTCCAAAATAAGCTCTGAAAAACCAACTTCTCCGCTTGTAATCTTAAAATTCAAACCTTCCATCTTCGCCCTAGCTATTCCTAAATATGAATTTACCTCATCGAGCGCACCGAGAGCTTCTGCCACAATTGAACTTTTGGAAATGCGCTGGTCGCACCCGAAAGTTTTTGTAGTGCCATCATCCCCCTTCCTTGTATAAAGCATGGTTTTATTTTATCACAAAACTAAAAATCGTTGCAGGCGTACTTTTTAGAAAGCCTTGCACAGGCTGACGAGCCGAGCAGTTCGCTGGCATAGCAATGCCAGATAGATTGCTTTATAAAAAGTATGCCAAGAAAGATTTCTATATTTCGCAAACCCCGGAAACGCATGCGAATTCCTTTGCCCCAGTAGTATTGTCGCTCGCCTCGTATTGGGAAAGTTTAGAAAAATCAATTTTACCAATAACTTTGGAGCGTCGTTCGTATTCCTCCTTGCTGATAGCTTCATACGGAGCTAGTTGGTAGACGTGCTCGGAGCGCGGCAGGAAAGAAAGTCCGCCAATTGAGTCCCAATTCTCATAGACAAAATTCCCGACAGCCAGCCATTCATCTGGACCGACATAGATAGTAGCGGATGGATTGTGCTCCACGAAATGCTCTTTGAGCCTTTTCCATTCTTTCATCAAATCAAGCGCGGAAACTTCATCTTTAAACACGGCTCCTTCCGGCGCCTTAACCGGAAATTCCAAAACAAAAGTGGTAGCGGTGTCCGCAGACTGGCCGACTTCCGGCAAGCAAGGCACTCCCTGGTCTCGCGCCATCGAGAGAAGAGTGTCAGTATGAGAAATACGTACCCGACGAATAAAATAAGGAGCAAACCAAGGATGCATCCCTGAACCGACTCCTAGAAGCTGGCCAGAATTCCCGTGGGGCTTGACGCAGGTTATAGCAGTGGAAACATTAATCCCAAAACGCTTAGCATATTTTTTGTTTGTTTCGATAGAATCAGCCTTTAGTTTATCCAATACTTTATCGTCTCGCACAATAGGATTGTCATAATAGCCAGTAAGTGACACGCCGAGCAATCTCTCAGCATCACAATTCTCTTTCCACTTTTTTGAAAGATAGCCGAAATTTGTCAGAGTGGATTGATATGTTCCTAGGATTGTCGCCAGTTCCATTTTCTTTTCAAGAGTTGCTACGGTATCATGGGGGCGGATAACTATACTGGTTAAATTACAAAACTGCTTGGAGCGCAGATAAATTTCTCCGCAGGGATTTAACCCTATTTGCCTTTCATTCTTTACTGCTTCCCATCTGCGAGCTGGCAGTTGCTTTTCTAAACCTGCGCGATTAAAAATTCCCCGCTCCCCAGACCTGGATTTAACCAGCGAGGTCCATTCATCTAAAAATTCTTCCGCAGTCGGCTTTGAATTATAAACTGCCGAATTATTTGCCATACTGCGCTGTCCTTCAGTTAAATAAAATTGTCCCTTTTTAGCGTCTCGCATTTCAGCATCTTCCAATTCCGATAATGATATAAGCGCGCTTCTTCTTACCCCACCCGCCACCACTATCAAGCCGATTTGGCAAATGATGTCATGCATATCTATATTTGAAAGACGCCTGCCTTGTTTAGCTAAAATTTTACGCCTGGCAAAATCCATCAAGTCCATAAGTGGCTTGGGTCCGGAAGCTTTACCACCGGCAGTTTCCAGCCGCGCGCCGGCTGGTCTAATCATAGAATAATCAAATTTTATATCTCTGCCGTCAAACCAAGTTTTCAAACCTAAAACAAAAGCATCTGCCCAGCCCTCTTTACTATCATCCACAATATGAATGGCTGGTTTTTCTTTGACCTGCTTTTTTATTTGCGGAAACTGCTGGACATTTTCCCATTCCACCGCAAAGCCGAGCCCTGCTCCGCACATAGAAACATACATTATCTCTCCCAGGTCCTGCGGGCATGTAGGAGCGATATAGGAACAGTTGTAAGCCCAGACATTGGACTCTCTGCAAGCCTTCCCGGAGGACCACAGAAGTCTCATTGAAGGACAGATGTCTTGATTGAGAATTCCCTGTCTGAGCTCTTCGTATTCCCTGGCAGAGAGTTTGTCCTTTAGATTCTCCTTCATATAGTCCATATAACGGTCAACCGTCTCTATCCAGGTCTCGCGCCGGCCTAATTCCGGGACCCAGCGTGAATAAAACTGATAGAAAATATATTCCGAGTAGGGACTGGAAAAGTACTTACTGGACTCTTGCACTGCCTTCCTGATAGGCTCCGGCACCAGGCCAAAGGTAGCTCGGAGTTCTGAACGTTTACTGCGATAGAGAATGTATTTTTTAGCCGTGTCGGTAAAACCATTTTTCATCAATTCTTTTTCTACAAAATCTTGAACCAATTCAACTGTGGGCAAGAACTTGGCTGATTTATTTTTACTGACCAATTCACTCCGCAAATCAAGTAAGGTTTTAAATACGCTACCCGCCACTGCGTTGGCTTTACTTTCATCTCCCTCTCCTGAAACTTCAAAAGCTTTTAAAATAGCGCGAGCGACTCTGCTTAAGTCAAAAGGGACAACCTCGCCAGTTCTCCTTCGGATGGATTTTATTTTCGCTAGGTCGCTTTTTAAAATTTTTTCGCTTGATTTTATTTTTGTTTTCATAAAGTTTAAATTATTTTGGGGTTAAGGATACGAGTGGCGGATAAAATGCTGGGCTCCTTTTTCTTAACCATAAAATTATATATGGCGGGAGAAAGAATTACGGCAAAAGCAATGTTGCCGACCAGATGAAGAAGGGTGAATGGAATTTGTCCTATCAAAGATGCGGAAAATGATTGACCAAAAAAAAGCGGACCGACAGTAAGCCCCGTCAATGTATCAAAAAGCAAAGTACCGATAATGGCAAAGCTCACATAATCTGAAGGACCACCTTTGCGTTTTCTGAAATAACTTGCAGACCATAAACCGAGCAGTCCATAAGAGGAAACTGTGAAGAATGTTTGCACTCCGAGCGTCCCGGATATAACATCATAAAGTAAAATACTTAAAACAGCAAAAGAAAAAGCGAGAAAGGCTCCGTAAACGCGACTAATCGGCATAAGAGTTGCTAAGATTGGCTCAACGTTCGGCGCACGCAGTGGAATAAATCGCACGAGAAGACACACAGCAAGTAAAAAAGTAAATTGAAAATAATTTTTATTAGTTGTGTTCATGACTTGCTCGGCAGTTGATAAAATTTGGTCTAAAAAATAAAGGCAAAGCCTTATCAGATAGAAACAAGATAGTTATGCAACTACTAAAGCATTATACACGAAAACAGCCTCACTCTGTAAAGTGGATAACTGAAATTTTTAGCATTAAAACACAAAAAATAAAAAATTGAATACCGAAAAACCGGACAAAGGATAAGAGGCAACAGTGGTAAGAGAATTTGCTGCTTAAAAATGACCCAATTTATCTCCATTCAAAATCCCTGCCAAAATGGCCCCACAACGCCGTATCTCTAAACTTCACTTTTTCTAGTTTGAGATACTCTCGTATCCCCCTCGGACTCAAATCATAGCTCAAGTCATTTAAGATATCCTCCTCCTTGCCGTCAACAATGGCTAGAGCCATGACGGGGGCACTCTTGCCTATCGCATAAGCGAGTTTGATGAAGACCTCTTTTGCATTTCTTTTTTCCAATAATTCTACAGCGATTCTGCGCGCCATATACGCTCCGGACCTGTCTACTTTCGTATAATCTTTGCCGGAAAAAGAACCTCCGCCTATTGGAATCTCCGGACCATAATTATCAATCACAATTTTTCTGCCAGAAAGGCCCGTGTCGGCATCAAATCCTCCCTGCGTCCACTCTCCGGCAGGATTTATCAGATATTCTACCGACGAAACCGAGGCTTTATCAACGAAGTCCGCTTCCACTATATCTCTTACAAGTTTTAATAATTCACTGCTTTTTGTGTTTTGAAAACTGGCTACCACGGTTAAAATATTTTTACCTTCGATTGTCATTTGAGTTTTGCCGTCATAAGGATATATCGCAAAAATTTTCTTGCACAGGTCGCGGGCCAGAACATATTCTAGCGGCAAATATTCCGGTGTATCATTCGTCGCATAGCCTTTCATAATTCCCTGGTCTCCGGCTCCACCGATATCTACTCCCCGAGCTATCTGCGGACTTTGTAA
>Ga0209542_10015069_pt1 | contig 13048 bp, 9 predicted proteins | sample RifCSPhighO2_01_FD_184028 | JGI IMG/M metagenome (GOLD analysis project Ga0209542, IMG submission 184028) | Soil microbial communities from Rifle, Colorado - Rifle CSP2_plank highO2_0.1 (SPAdes) (version 2) | ecosystem: Environmental > Terrestrial > Deep subsurface > Rock core/Sediment ... | reverse complement strand
AAACCACTTGGGGAGTTTATTAGTAGATATTTTGCAGGACAAGGATATAAAGATGGGGTTCATGGGCTTGCTTTAGCAGCTCTTCAAGCCTTAAGCGAACTTGTTTATGTTCTGAAACTTTGGCAATACGGAGGTTTCGCACAATCTGCTCCTAAACTTGTTGAAATAGCCAGCGAATTGCGTAAATCTCAAAAGGAGTTCAATTATTGGATTTCAGATGCACTTATCCATAATGGTGCAAGTGTAACAGAAAAACTTCGACGTAGGCTAAGAGTATAATAATTATGGTGAACTTGTTTGTAGTTGTTTTAAATTGGAATCGAGTAGAGCTGACACTTCAGTGTTTACAGGAAATCGAAAAAGTTGGGAAAAAAGGGATCAAGATCTCAGTTGTTGTTGTCGATAACGCTTCACATGAGTCAATCAAAAAAATCATAAACTTTTCTTCTAAGAAGTTTTCATATCATTTTATTAAGAATACCAAAAATTTGGGATATGCTGCGGGGAATAATGTAGGTATTGAATATGCTCTCAAAAGGAAAGCTGATTATATTTTAGTACTAAACAACGATGTGCTTCTAGATAAAAGTCTTTTTGAATCGTTAGTGAAAAATGCGCAAGAATCAAGTGTCGGTGCAGTAACTCCAAAAATATATTTTGCAAGGGGATTTGAGTATCATAAAGATCGATATAAGAAGAGTGATCTTGGTAAAATAATCTGGGCAGTGGGAGGAGTGATTGACTGGAATAATGTTTATGCTAATAACCGAGGAGTTGATGAAGTAGATCGAGGACAATATGATTTAGCAGATTATGTGGATTTCGGAACCGGAGCGTGTTTACTGCTTAAAACCTCAGCACTAAAAGTGACAGGTATTTTTGATCCTCGTTATTTTATGTACTTTGAAGATGTAGATTTAGCAATGCGCATGAAAACTTGTGGCTACAAAATTAAATATGCTCCAAGGGCAATTATGTGGCATCAAGTGTCCCAAAGCAGTGGTATTGGTAGTAATTTGAATGATTATTTTTTAACGCGAAATCGAATACTCTTTGCCACTTTGTATGCACCACTGCGTGCACGAATTGCAATATTACGTGAGTCGTTTCGTTTTTTGGTTTCAGGAAGAGTTTGGCAAAAACGTGGAGTTGTAGACTTTTTCAGACAAAATTTTGAGACGGGCTCTTGGAGTTAATTAACTATGAATGTCAGTGCTATTGTCATTACTAAAAACGAAGAAAGAATGCTATCTGCATGTCTAAAAACACTTCAGTGGGCAGATGAAGTAATAGTTATTGATACTGGTTCAACCGATGAAACAATACGTATCGCAAAAAAGCATAAAGCAAAAGTATTCAATTATAAAGGAAGTGGTTCTTCATTTTCTGATTGGAGAAATTATGCAGCCCGCAAAGCAAATAGTGAATGGCTATTATATGTTGATGCGGATGAACGAATAGAAAATAATCTCAAACAAGAAGTTCTGGCAAAACTAGATTTAGTTGACTCGATATATACCTACTACGCAATACCACGCAAAAATGTTGTTCTTGGACGTGAACTTCGGTATGGAGGTTGGTATCCTGACTATGTAAAAAGACTTCTTCGAAAAGACGTATTAGTTACTTGGCAGGGGCAGTTACATGAAAATCCTGTTATGGACGGGACAATGGGGTATTTAGAGAATTCACTTGTTCACATTAAACATGAAACGATTACTGAAATGATTGAAAAAACCAATAAATGGTCAGAAATTGAAGGGAAACTTATGTATGAATCTGGACATCCTCCGATGAATGTGATGCGTTTCTTGACAGCGATGGGAAGGGAGTTTTGGAATCGCATGATAGTTCACAAAGCATTTCTTGATGGTTCAATTGGTATAATTTTCGCAATGTATCAGGTGTTTAGTAGATTTGTTAGTTATGCAAAGTTGTGGGAAATGCAAGTAACTCATGAAAGCAGCAATAGTTAATCCTTATTTTGATACTTTAGGGGGTGGTGAACGTTATTGTGCATCAGTCGCGTTAGCATTACTTGAATCTGGATATAAAGTTGATATTCAATGGGAGCGAAAAGATATTCTTGAAAAATTAAGATCTCGGTTTGGCATTGATATTTCCAAGGCGAACATAGTAAGTAACGTAAATCGCGGAGATAATTATGATGTGTGTTTTTGGGTGTCAGATGGTAGCGTCCCAATGTTGCGTTCACGCAAAAACATTCTTCATTTTCAAGTCCCCTTTACTAATGTAGAAGGCAAAACACTTATAAATCGTATGAAACTATTTCGCGTAAGAAGTATTGTTTGTAATTCTGAATTTACCAAATCTTTTATTGATCAGGAATTTGGGGTACAAAGTACAGTGGTATACCCTCCTGTAGATACTTTGCACATTAAACCTAAAAGAAAGGAAAACATTATTTTGTACGTTGGCCGGTTTTCTAATTTACTACAAAGCAAAGGACAGAAAGTGCTTATAGAGGCTTTTGGAAAATTATATGACGGGGGGTTAAAAAATTGGAAACTCGTTCTCGCAGGAGGGATGGAAGTAGGTGTAGATGAAGAAATCACAGTACTCAAAAAACTGGCGAAAGGGTATCCGGTGACATTTTTGTTTTCACCTAGTTTTACTAGTATAGTTGAGCTGTTTGGAAGAGCCAAGATATTCTGGTCTGCTAGTGGCTTTGATGTTGATGAGGTTACATCGCCACAGAAAGTAGAGCACTTTGGCATAACCATCGTAGAGGCAATGTCTGCAGGGGCGATTCCAATGGCAGTTTCAAAAGGAGGACATAAAGAGATTATAAAACATGGAGTGAATGGGTATTTGTGGAATACTACGGATGAGTTAGTATCTTACACTAAATCTTTAATCACTAATAACAAAATGGCCAAATTAAAAGCAGAAAGCGTAAAATCTGCAAAAATATATTCATATGATAACTTCAAAACAGCGTTTTTATCACTTTTGTAAACTCTCAAGCCCATACTTACTTCTGATATTACTCGTCGCACTTTTTTTTTGGAAAATAATTTTTCAAAGTAAAGTGTTATTGCCTGGAGACATAGTCACTGGTGTATATTTTCCGTGGCTTGATTATAAGTGGGGTTACATAGTTGGGGTTCCTGTTAAAAATCCGATTACTTCAGATGTTGTTTCATTCACATTTCCCATGCAGACTTATGCTATATCACTTCTTAAAGCAGGAAAACTGCCGTTATGGAATCCATATATATTGACAGGCATTCCACTGATGGCGAATTTTCAGTCTGCTCCTTTTGCAGTTACAAACATCTATTATTGGTTATTCGAAACAATAACAGCATGGAATTTCAAGATTATTTCCAGTCACCTTTTAGCAGCTATATTCATGTATTTTTTACTGCGTGACTGGAAAATATCTAAGGAAGCATCTATCACTGGATCAATACTCTATGCGTTCTCAGGTTTTAACTTAATTTGGTCGCAATGGAATGCTCATACCCTTGTAGCTGCTTTTATCCCTTTGTTAATACTTCTTACTAAGAAAGTATTCTGCTCAAGGTCACTATTTTGGACGGCGCTTTTTGCGATCAGTTTTGGTTTTCAGATTTACGCAGGGTATCCGCAAGTTGTTATCTATACAGTCATGGCAATCGGACTTTTTTGGGTTCTTTGGAGCGTAAGTGATCACAATTCTGATCAAAAATCGAAGGTGATTGGGACTGTGCTCCTTTTGGTCGGTGGGTTACTTGGAGTGGGATTCGCTGCATTGCAGATATTCCCTGCTGCTGAGTTACTTAATACGTCTCAGCGTGAAGTGGAGCCATTGTCAGCAGACTTGGCGTTTTTGCCCATAGATAAACTAATTACTTTTATCGCACCTGACTATTTTGGTAATCATACAACATATAACTTCTGGCACACTCAGGACTATACTTCAAATACTGGATTTATAGGGGTTGTTGCTCTGACTCTCGGTTTCATTGGGCTTTCTGCTCCATATGGCTTACAAAAACGATACTTTGTTATATTAGCTTTACTAGCCATTGTCTTGTCTTTTAACACTCCGATATCTCATTTGTTATGGAGATCCGGTGTGATTGGTTTTCAGGCCGCATCTGCACATCGTGCGCTTATTTTGTGGTGTTTTTCTGCTTCTGCGTTAGCTGCACTTGGATATGACTTATTGCAACGAGGAAAAACTAAACTTATCACACTTGTATTGGCCTTAGTTCCTGCAATCACAATATTTGTCATATTTGCGTCACTTCTTTTGTGGCATCCTCCATACATGTCGCATACAACTGTCGCCCTGAGAAATATGATATTCCCATTGTTAATACTTTGTTCTCTCATAATGCTACTTTTAATACACAAACTTAACCGAAAAGTCATTCTTGTATTGGTCTCTGCAGTTTTAATTATTGAAGTTTTTCGCTTTGGATGGAAGTTCACTCCGATAGTTGACAGAAGCTTAGTTTACCCGACCACTCCGACGATAGACTACTTGCTAAATCAAGAACAACCGTTTCGAGTCACAGCTGACGATGTGATACCGATAAATTTTCTTATGACATATGGAGTTCAAACTATTGAAGGATACGATGCAATATATCCACGATATATTTCTATGTTTCTTTCTGTGCTTAACTCAGAAGATGTTGATAACTCTGTGGGGATGGGTAGATATGGTCAAGTAGATAATCAAAATGGCCCACTGCTAGATCTTGTTAATGCCAAATATTATGTCGCACTGAAGCGTGATAAAGATGATAAGCCATCTGAAAGTGGTGACTATATTAAAGACTATCAAGCAGAAAAATTTGTTACTGTTTTTTCTGACAAGAGTACCTCGGTTCTGGAAAGTACAAAAGCTTTACCACGAGCCTTTATGGTTTATGAATGGGAAAATGCAAAATCTGATACAGATGCACTAAAGAGACTTATTGATCCATCGTTTAATTTTGCAAACAAAATTGCATTTTCTAGCGCACCACTTTATGACCCACAAGAAAACTCTACACAAAAAAATAGTGTGGTCTTCAATCGGTATCAAAGCGAATTGGTTTCCCTTACTGTTAGCACTGATGCACCAGGGTATTTGTTTATGTCCGATGCATGGTATCCTGGCTGGAAAGTTTATATTGATGCGGGAGAAGCAGTAATTGAACGCGCTAATTATGCTTTTCGCGCGGTGCATGTTCCACAGGGAGCACACATTGTGGAGTTTAAATACGAGCCTTCCTCTGCAATTACTGGTTTAAAGGTTACAGCAATTTCAATATGTGGAATTATACTTATCTTGCTGGTACACTTGCGCTCGCAACATTTCCGTAAGAGAATAGACTACATGACAACAAAAACACATATAAATACCAGTTCAGCAGATGCAGCGAAACTTCATGAGAATGTGCCTCCAGATTGGTATCATGATTCCATTCAAAAGAATATAGGACAGCGATTTTGGCATAATACACGTTTTACAGAAGTTGCCAAATTGATGGAACCTGTTGCCGAAAAAGTACTCGATATTGGTTCAGCCGATGGTGTTTTTTCACAGGTTATACTTGAAAAAACGGACGCGTCATCAGTAATCGGTATTGATGTACTGAAAACTTCAGTTAACTGGGCAAACAAACATTGGAAAGCAGAGAAAAGATTAAGTTTCAAGGTGGGGAATGCGCATAAACTTGATTTCAGAGGTAACTCATTTGATGCCGTCTTTGCTCTTGAGGTTATGGAACATGTTTCAGAACCGGATAAGGTTTTAAAGGAAATTTATCGCGTACTTAAAAATGGTGGGTATGCTGTATTGTTGGTACCAAGTGATAATAAATTATTTCAAATTGTATGGTTTATTTGGACGAAGTTCATGAGAGGTAGAATATGGGACGATTGCCACGTTCAATCATTTAACTCTGGCAATTCATTGGCAAAACATGGGAAGCGCGCTGGGTTCAAAGTTGAGAAAGATCATTATTTCTTACTAGGAATGCTCAATGCTGTAAAGCTTAGAAAGAAATGAAACACGCACCAGATTGTGTGTCCATTGTTATCCCAAATTGGAATGGTCTATGGCTATTAAGAAAGAATCTCCCTTCGGTCATACAAGCATTTAGAAACAGTAGAAACTTTATTCAGGAAATAATTGTTGTCGACGATTTTTCTACCGATTCATCCGTAGCTTTTTTACAAAAAGAATATGGTCGTGAAATTACTCTAATTCGGCATAAAAAAAACAGAGGATTCGCTTCAAGTGTAAACCGAGGGGTAAGGCTTGCTAAATCTAGTTTAGTATGTTTATTAAATACAGATGTTCTTCCCAGTCGGTCATTTTTAATAGAAATATTTAAAGATTTTTATGACCCAAAAGTGTTTGGTGTTTCACTACATGAGAAAGGATATGGTCCTGCTATTGGGAAATTTGAAAACGGGTATATCGGGCATGAAGCTGGGGAAGAATCTATTCATGTTAAGCCAACATTTTGGATAAGCGGAGGTAGTGGTGTTTTTCGAAAGAGCATATGGAAAGAACTTAAAGGGTTAGATGAAGAGTTATTTAACCCTTTCTATTGGGAAGATGTGGATCTTGGCTACAGAGCACTAAAACGAGGATATAAACTCCTTTGGGAACCTGAGTCTCATGTTTTACATAAACACGAATCAGTTATTAATACGAGTAGTTTTCGAAAAAGCTATATCACTTTTATAAAAGAAAGAAATCACCTCTTATTTAATTGGAAGAATCTTACAAGTAGTTCCCTTTTAGAGAAACATAGAACAGCAGTAATCAAGAGATCAAGAGAACATCCAGGCTATTTAAAGGTAGTACTAGCTGCTGGTATGAGACTGCCAACTATTACAAAAAGAAGAAGGCGAGAGAGAGAAGAAGCCAGAATGTCTGATGAAGTAATTTTTGAACAGTTCAGAAAATGAAAATAAGTATTATTGTTCTAAATTACAATACCAAAAAAATAACAGCAGAGACAATCAAATCTGTTTATAAATATCCCCCAGATGTGACTTTTGAATTAATAGTGGTTGATAACGCCTCTACCGACGGTTCGCGGCAATACCTTACTAATTTGAAGAAAAAGTATTCTTTTAGGTTCATAGAAAACAAGAGAAACGAGGGATTTGCTAAGGGTAATAATCTAGGTATACGAAGTGCAAAAGGCACAGATATTATACTTCTAAATTCGGATACAAAGGTTACTAGAGGTGCGTTATCAAAGATGTATGAATATTCACGCAAGCTGCCTAGTGTAGGAGTTATTGGGGCTCAACTGCTCAATAGTGATGATTCTGTACAGGCATCAGTTTACCGTTTGCCGACATTTTTGCGTACGGTTAAGCATTACTGGCTTAATGACAAAACATTGTTGGATAAATATGCTCCTCAGGGAAACATACCCATTGAAGTAGAATCTGTTGTTGGTGCAGCAATGTTGATAAGCAGAGACGCACTAAATTGCATAGGACTACTTAATGAGAAATATTTTATATATTTTGAGGATTTAGATTATTGTAGGGCAGTTAAAGAAAATGGCTTAAAAGTGTATTACATTCCAGAAGCAAAAATCTACCATCTGCACGGTGCAAGTGGAAAGAATCTGGCAAGTAATGAAAACCAATGGAGAAGACTTATCCCTTCAAGTAAAGTCTATCACGGTATAATGGTTTATTATTTGATAACGGTTGTTATAAAAGTTAGACAACAATTTGATAAATTAAACAAACATGTCTGATTTGATAAAGCGTAATAAAATTTTGTTAGCGATAATTGTTATCGCAACGATCTTACGAATTTGGAGAATTGATCAAGTTCCAGTGTCACTTTTTGGTGATGAACTCGACGTTGGCTATCATGCGTACTCAATTCTTAAAACTGGAAAAGACTACATGGGTAATTCTTGGCCACTACATTTTCATTCACTTGCAGAATGGCGAACACCACTTTATTTATATTCGGCTGTTCCAACAGTGGCACTATTCGGAATTAGTCCGCTTGGTGTACGTCTTCCTGCTGCCATTTTTGGTATAGCAAACATATGGCTTCTGTATTTACTTGTACGTGAACTTACAAAGAATCAGCGGGTAGCTTGTTTGTCGGCTTTTGTTTTGGCTGTTTCTCCATGGCACATACAATATAGCAGAGCAGGCTTTGAAGTAACGCAATTATTATTTTTTTTGCTCTTCGGACTATTATTCTTCTTTAAGGAAATCAGAAGATCCTCCTCCAGTCACGGTAGGTGGTTGTGGGTGGCGTCGGCGAGTTTTGCATTCATGCCATGGGTATATAGCTCAGCAAAGTTGTTTGTTCCGATACTTCTTCTAGTATTATTCTTACTTTGGTACAAGCCGCTTCTAAAATTTAAAAGACAAAATCTTATAAAAGCATTAGTTGCGTTAGTTGTTGTGGGAGGTCCTATTGCATACAGTATTTTGTTTGGAGGAGGAGCTGCACGATTTAGTTATGTAGGAATATTTACAGATCCTACTTTGGAGCAAGAAGTTGGATATGCACGTTCACAGGAGGCGATAGCACGCGGTGAATTGGGAGATGGTTTAGTGCCGACCCTAAAAGATAGAATATATCATAATAAATTTACATTTTGGGGAGGGACTATCGCAAAAAACTACCTAACAAGTCTTTCTTCTAGTTTTCTCTTTTCAGATGGGGATCCAAATCCCAGACATTCAATAACAGGAATGGGAATGTTTTATAAAGTTGAATTTTTTGCTCTCATCGCGGGAGTAACACTCTTTTTTACATCAAAGTACAATTGGCGTTATAAAGTGTTCATGGCGTTTTGGATACTCGGTGGCGTACTCCCATCAGCTTTAACGCGTGATGGGGGGAATCATGCGACACGCCTGATACTTATACTTCCTCCACTAGTTGTGTGTATCGCATATGGGATTTCAACTTTTATTGATAAATTACCTAAACAGATAGCAATTTGGAGTTTGGTTTTATATGGAAGTTTTTGGGTAGTTTTGTTTTTGGGATACCAAGATTTTTATTGGGTTCATAATCCCCGTGATTCTGAACGCTGGTGGCACGCTGGGTGGCAACAGGCTATTCAAGCAGTAAAACAACATGAGAGTGAGTATGATATAGTTATCGTATCTACGAAAGGTGAGCCACCCTGGACATTTTTTGCTGCCTGGTATGCATATCCACCAGAGAAATGGCAAAAGATGAATATGCCAAATACTACAAAATTCCTAGAAGGGTATGGAGAAATATCATATATAGATAAATTTTATTTTGGGAGTCCACAGAATGTTGTGAATATATATGACTATGGTAAGGTAATGAAGTCTGGTCAGCTTTATCTTGCTTCAGCTGATGAAGTAAATGTTAATTTAATAAGAGAGCCTGATAGAACCCCTGGAGATTTGCAACTTATAGAGTCGATAGCGTATCCTTCTGGAGAACCTGCATTTTATTTGTTTGCAAAGAGTGAATAAGGTATTACTACTTCTTGTTGGTTTAGTCCTTGTAACTTATCCGTTATTTCTTGGCCGCTCCCCTGTCCATCTTAATCAAGATGAACTGGGGTTTGCACTAAATGCATATTCAATTAACAACAATGGGTCAAGTTTTGATGGAATGTCATATCCCTTATATTTTCGCCATCTTGGTGAAATGTGGGCGACACCAATACTAGTTTATTCGGCTGCATTAGTGCTAAAGGTATGGGAGTTATCTGAACAGAATATTCGCTTTGTTTCAGTATTTTGGGGATATATTAGTGTTACAATTTTCTGGTTATGTACTGGGTATTTTCTAAATAATAATCGTCTCCGACTGTTCTCGATACTTCTCCTTATTACAACACCAGCTTTTTTTATTCACTCAAGATTATTTCTAGATAATAACATTATTGTACCTTTTGTGTTGTTATGGTTTCTTGTATTGAATCACTATCTATCAACTAGCAAAACACATCTACTATTTTGGGCAGGGCTATCACTGGGGATAGGTGTCCATAGTTACCATGCTGCAAAAATAGCAATGCCTCTTTTTAGTATATTAACTATTTTTACAATAGTGCTTCACAAAAGTGCCCTTCGTTTAAAATTAATTGGTACGGCACTTGTCCTTTTTGGTTTTATCTTACCCCTTCTTCCTCTAGTTCCATGGTTACATGCTTACCCGGATACATTTATAGATCAAATACAATATACGCATTTATTTGATACTTCCTTTGGAATGCTTACTGGTGTTGGCAGTTTAATTCAAAAACAGTTTTTACTAGACCGAATGGCGATATACCTATCCTATTTTTCACCAGGCTTTTTATTTTCTTCTGGTGACAATAGTTTGGTGCATTCTACTCATGCTGTTGGAGTGTTCCTTACTCCACTTATAATTCTTGCACCGCTTGGCGTTCTACATGTGGCTAGGAACATGAATTTAAGACATTTTTTGCTAGTTATGTCTATCGCCGTTTCACCAATGGCAGCGTCATTAGCTGGGGACAGATACCGTATTTCGAGAGCACTAACAATTATCCCCTTTACTATATTACTGGCTATCCTTGGCCTTTCTATGCTTAAGGGGAAAAAACAAACTGGGGCAATTGTTTTAGTAATATCATTAGTATTTCTGCAGTTCGATATATTTCTTTACGATTATTTTAAAGATTATCGTATTCGCTCATATGAGGCTTTTCGTTACAATAAGCATGGTGCTTTTAGTCAGTTGATTAATTTTGCAGTAGATAAAGATGTAGACTCTGTATACTTAGATAAGACAATTCCGTTTGTCACTTATTATTGGCATTTTTATAATTACATGTACGGCACACATTATTTGATTAAAAAAGCCTATGAGTTTGATCCGAAAAACTTTGATAGTAGCACTAGTGAGAAATCACTGGTTTTATACTACTTTCATAGCATAAGTTCACTGACAGAACATATCGGTGGCTATCAAAAAATAGCTACATCCTACGAAAGTGATGGTACATCACGTTTTTTTGTTTTTTATAATTCAGGAGAATAAATGAAAAAGAATACATTTATTCAAATAATTGTATTAAGTATAGTTATACGGGTAGTTCTATCATTTATAGGTTGGCATCCGGACGTAAACAATCATGTCGATTGGGGCATTCGTTTTTTTGAGTATGGGGCACAGGGTTTTTATTCCCCTGATGCAAATGTATGGAGCTTTACTTGGCCAAATCAACCACCTCTGACAATCCTAACATTTGCTCTAGTAAAAAAGTTATTTGATGTCGTGTTTTCACTCTTGTTAGCAGTTAATACAGCATTGCCCGCTTTCCCTTCAGGTGTTGTATTGTGGAGTGAGGATTATTTAATGCATGTCCTAGTGAAACTACCTGCCGTCATATCAGATTTCGGTATTTCGTGGTTAATTTACAAATTTGTTAAGGATTTTAGTACGGAGAATAAAGCTCGGTGGGCAGCAAGTATGTTTTTGCTTAATCCAGTGGTTTGGTATAACTCAGCTTTATGGGGACAAACTGACGCCACTATTAACTTTTTTGGGATCCTAGCTTTGTATCTTATTTACAAAAATAAATATTTGCCTGCAACGATTGTATTCACCCTTTCATTACTAATGAAAATTTCTTTGGCAATATACATTCCTCTCATAGCGATCATATATCTTCGTTCAAAAAAGCCAGTTTCAATCATCACGATCTCTGCTATTGCAGTGTTACTTACTTGTGTTTTGACTGCTATTCCATTTTCAACTGGAAATCCTATTGTTTGGCTTATCACCTTATATCGTGAGAAGGTGCTGGATCAGCAACTACAATTGATTACAGCAAATGCCTTTAATCTTTGGGCAGTACTTTCTGGTATCGATGAAATTTCTCATTTTACGAAACTTGGTCCGTTAACTCATGCTTCATGGGGATATCTACTTTTCTTAATTTCTTATATCCCATTGCTATGGATTCTTTTTAGGAAACCGACAATAAAAACACTTCTCTGGACTCTTATGCTTGCAGGATTTAGTGCGTTTTTGTTGTTGACGAATATGCATGAGCGTTATTTATATCCGATATTCCCACTCTTTACTATAATTATTTTTGTTACCAAAGACCTGGTTTGGAAATACATTACAATTTCAGGAATTAACTTCCTAAATTTGTATCATTTATGGTGGATGCCTCGTATTGAATACATTCCTCAGATTTTAGGTGCGGGTAGCCATGCGATACCACGCACGTTGGCGATTGTCAGTTTATATCTTTATATAACCTTATACCTCAAGTTTCTTCGACTTTCACGATCATTGAAGCTATAATTTTTATAGTTCATGAAAAAGTATTTTTTAGCCGCAATTATCATCTTAGCCGCGGTTGTTCGCCTTGTCGGTTTATCGTCACTTCCATCGGGTTTTACCCCTGATGAGGCTTCTTTTGGATATGATGCATATTCACTCCTTACGACTGGTAAAGATCAGTGGGGGAATAGCTATCCGTTAGTGTTTAAGTCGTTTGGTGATTATAAATTACCTTTATATGGCTATCTTGCCATGCCTAGCATAGCTGTTTTTGGGCTCAATGAGTTTGCGGTCAGGCTACCGAATGCGGTTGTCGGGACTATTGCAGTGCTTGCAACGTATTTATTGGTTAATGAGTTAACAAAAAAACGAGAAATTGCTCTTTTAGCAGCTTTGATTCTATCGATTTCACCATGGCATATTCCGCTTAGTAGGGGAGCTTTTGAAGCTAATCTGACGACGGCACTTATGCCGCTTATGATTTATTTTTATTCTAGAGGTTTAAAAAATTCACGCTACTTTATTGTTTGCTCGATTTTTTTTGCGTTGAATCTCTTTTCTTATCACTCAGCACGGATTGTTACACCGGTAATACTGTTTACAACAATTATCCTGTATAGACCAAAGATTAAGCTCAATCGGTGGGTTAAGGTAAGTATATCTATTGTAGGAATCAGTTCGGTGGTTGCTACTTTATTAATGTTTATTGGGGGTTCAAGACTTTCTTCAGCTAGTATTGTTTCTGAGGCCGTGAATGCAGGCAATATTCAGTATGACGCTGTGTTG
>Ga0209542_10015067_pt1 | contig 13049 bp, 14 predicted proteins | sample RifCSPhighO2_01_FD_184028 | JGI IMG/M metagenome (GOLD analysis project Ga0209542, IMG submission 184028) | Soil microbial communities from Rifle, Colorado - Rifle CSP2_plank highO2_0.1 (SPAdes) (version 2) | ecosystem: Environmental > Terrestrial > Deep subsurface > Rock core/Sediment ... | reverse complement strand
ACAGAAAGATTTCATAACAATTCATACGCTATCTTCGCCGCGGCCTTCAATGTGGCTTCGCCATGCTGCAAGTCCTTGGCAGCGTCAGCTTCACAGACATCAGCCATCATCACGTTCTTCAGGAGGCACATCCTCTGCAGGAAATATATCAGCTCTCTGCTGCTCATCCCTCCGGGTTCAGGAGAGCTGACTGCTGGAGCGAAAGCCGGATCCAGCACATCCATATCGACGCTGATGTACACCGCAGGCCACTGCCTGCAGGTCTCCATAGTTGAATCACACACATTCTCTATCCCTTCCATCAGGAGCCGCTTCATGGTATGATAGCGGATGCCACTAACTTCAAGGAATTCTTTCTCATCGCCAGACCAGCTGCGCATCCCGACGACAAGAATCCTGTCAGGAACGGTGAGATTCTCTCTCAATATCCTCACAAGCAGGTCTTCTTGCGAACTGTTAAGCTTTTTTGAGCAGTCAGGGTGCGCGTCAAAGACGATTATCCCAGGATTGGGGAACTTCTTGCTGAATTCCCTGAAGCAATTCAATGTGATTGTATGGTCTCCGCCGATTATCACTGCGCGGCTCTTAGCGTGCGCGCCCGAGGCGCTCTGAAGGGCTTCTTTATACTGCAAAGATCCTGAGACGAGCGCCTGCAGCTCTTCAGCAGTCTTTGCGGCAGCGAAATCAAGCGCTGGCTTGTATCCATTCTCATTCAGTGAGAAAGACTTCATGAATTCGATTATCCTTGCGGGCGCGGCTTTGCAGCCCGCTGTATCTTCAAAGCCTGAGAAAGGGGCTGAGATTATCATAAGGCACTCAAGCGTTTAAGAGTTTATAAATGTTTTTTGCGTAAAGAGATTCAAGGACATCGCCTCGGCCTCGGCTCTGCCCTGAATCCCCCACTTTTTTGCCGTTGCTTATAATCTGCTGGAATCAATACTGTTCAAAGCATTGCCATTCAAGCAACGTCAAAAAAGTCTTCATTTACAGATTCAGGACAGAGTCTCGGCTCCACAAACCTTTAAATACTGATTGCGCTTGCTTCTCTCGTATGACTACGGCCGCAACAGCGCATGCAGAGGCAGACGTATCGAAAGAATCTGGCGCCTCAACGCATAAGCGCAAGCGCCATTCCTCAGACGAGCGCTCAGTCCAGTTTTACCCTCTTGACATAACCTACCAGATAAAGGACAATAAAGTGTCTATCCTCCTCTTCGGCAGGGTTGTCGATGGGAAGCGCATATGCGTCATCGATGACTCTTTCCTACCTTACTGCTGGGCTGTCGCGAAAAAAGGGAGTGATGTCTCTCAAGTCATGAGAACGATAGGGCAGCTCTCGCTTGAGAATGAAGGGGTGAAGATTGAAGTGCTTGAGACTGCTGTAGAGCGGAAGAATTATCTTGGCGAAGAGATGGATATGATCAAAGTGTCATTCAATATCCCTGCCGCGATCCCAGGATTGAAAGACAGGCTATGCGCAGTCTCTGGAGTCGAGCAGCTGCTTGAATATGACATACCGTTCACAAGAAGATACCTTCTCGACAAAGGGATAACACCGATCACTCTTTACGACGTCTCTGGTGAAGAGATCCATGAGAGAGTGAAGACAGATTATGCTCTCAGGATGGGCAGCATCCAGCAGGTCAGCGAGGATGCGCTCCCAAATCCGAGAATGCTGGCGTTCGACATAGAGACTTACAATCCTTTAGGGAAGAACATCATCCCTGAAGAGCACCCTATACTGATGATCTCATTCTATGGGATGAGCGACGGCAAGCTTTTCGAGAAAGTTATAACCTGGAAAAGATTCCGCACAGATAAGCATTACATAGAATTTGTCGAGAGCGAAGAAGAATTATTGAAAAAATTCAAGATGATCATAGAGGAATACGGACCTGATATCATCACTGGCTATTATTCTGACGGTTTTGACTTCCCTTATATCCGCACAAGAGCCGCGAAGCACAAAGTCCAGCTCGATCTAGGCCTTGACCATTCCTCGCTCACGATCTCGACAGGAGCGAGCCCTGCGGCTAAGATAACAGGAGTAACGCATTTCGACGTGCATAGGTTCATCAAATTCATCATGGGCGGATCTATGGAGACTGATTCTTTCTCACTCAATGAAGTCTCTAAAGAGCTTCTTGGAGAGGGCAAGATGGATGTCGAAGTCGAGGATCTCGCTAAGACCTGGGATGATGAGCCTGAGAAGCTTGAATCGTACTGCGAATACAATCTTGTCGATTCGAGGCTCGCGTTCCAGCTCTGCGATAAAGTCCTTCCTAACCTTTTTGAGATGGTGAAAGTCATCCCTTTGCCTATGACTGAGATAAGCAGGATGCGCTTCAGCCAGCTTGTAGAATGGTATCTGCTGAAGCAGGAGCAGGCTTACAATGTGGTCTCGCCAAACAAGCCAGGGCATGGGGACATGAGCAGCAGGATGGCGCGGCGTTTCAAAGGAGCGTTCGTACTGCAGCCCAAGCCAGGATTCTATCATGATATTGTTGTCTTTGATTTCCGCAGCCTTTATCCCACTATAATCGCGGCGCACAATATCTCTCCTGAATCGCTGAACAGAGAATGCGAAGAGAGCGAGAGAGACTACGCTCCTGTCGAGGGCGCAAAGGCATGGTTCTGCAAGAGCAAGAGGACGTTCATCTCAAGAGTCATTGAAGAACTCATTACCAGAAGACAGCGCATAAAGGCATTGCTCAAGCAGAAGAAAGACATGATGCTTGAAGCGCGCTCATACTCGCTGAAGATACTCGCCAATGCGTTCTATGGCTATCTAGGATTCTACGCCTCAAGATGGTACTCTATTGAATGCGCTGACGCTGTGACTTCCTGGGGAAGGCATTACATCCACAAAGTCATAGATCACGCGCGCAAAGAAGGGTTTGAAGTGCTCTATTCAGACACTGACTCAGTGTTCCTCGCCCTGGGCAAGAGATCCAAAGAGGATGCGCTGAAGTTCGCTGAACGCGTGAATCTTGAGCTTCCTGAACTCATGGAATTGGACTATGAAGGATACTACAAGAGAGGGATATTTGTCTCGGCGAAGATGACCGGTGAGGGAGCGAAGAAGAAATACGCCATGCTCGCTGAAGACGGCAACATAAAATTCAGGGGCTTCGAGCTTGTCCGCAGGAACTGGAGCGAGATCGCGAAAGAGGTGCAGGAGAGAGTCCTGGAGATAATCCTCAAGGAGAGCGACGCCGACAAGGCTGAAGAATACGTCAAGGGAGTGATAAAACAGTTGAGAGACAAGGAGATCCCTTTGTCAAAAGTCATAATGACAACGCAGCTGCAGAAAGATATCGAGCAGTATGAGAATGTCGGTCCGCACGTCGCTGTCGCAAGACGCATGCAGGAGAAAGGCATCCCGGTAGGAGCTAACAGCGTGATAACTTTTGTGATAACTGAAGGCAAAGGCCAGATCAGAGACAAGGCAAAGCTGCCTTCAGAAGTATCAGAGAAAGAGTACGATCCTGATTATTATATAGAGAACCAGGTGATCCCTGCAGTCGAGAGCATATTGGCTGTCTTCGGCAAGAATGTCGCTGAGAGTTTCGTGAAGAAAGACCAGAGCACGCTCTCCTCATTCTTCGGCGGCAAGAAGAAATGAGCTTAAGGGGAGATATCTCCAACATCTAAGAAATAGAGGTTAGCACAGCATGCCTTCAGCAAAAAAGACAATAAAGAAGACTTCTAGCGCTGTCCGCGCGATACGCGCAGTGATCTTCGACCTTGATGACACATTGATGGACACTTCAGGACAGCTTGTCAGGAAAGGGCAGATTCTCGCGATCAGATTGATGATACAGGCAGGGCTGCCCTGGCCGGTAGGCAGAGAGGAAGAGCTCAGAGAGGAAGTGCTGAAGAGATACGGCCCAGCATGCAACACGACAGATAAGGCGATAGAATTCCTCTCTGTCTCTGATGAGCGTGAAGCCGCGCAGCTCGCCGACATAGGCCATAACGCTTACCATTCTGTTGATACTAAAGAGATTATGGCTTTTCCAGGGACTATTCCTTTGCTTGAAGAATTGAAGAAGAGAAAGATTGTCCTGACGATGATCACTCATGGCACTGCTAAGCTGCAGAACGCGAAGATAGACGCTCTAGGGATAAGGAAATATCTTGACAAGATAATCATCAGCGACGCTATTGGCGCAGTGGAGAAGATGCGCTTCTATGAAGAGATTGTCGATTGGCTGGCGAGCAAAGGCATAAGCGCTAAAGAGACTTTATCTGTAGGGGACAGGATAGATTCTGAGATAAAGGCTTCAAAGACTTTAGGGATGGTCACTGCGCAGGTCAGGAACTGCGGAAGGTACAGCTGCATAATGCCGCGCAGCGCTATCGAGATCCCTGATTTCATTGTGAAGCTGCCTAGTGAGCTGCTGAAGATGAAAAAATTAAGGTTTGAGAGAGGAATTTGATTGAAGACGCTCAGAGAAATATGGCCTGAGATCATGACTTAACCAACTCTTTCAGCTGTGCATACGTTCGTTTTGTGAATTCAATGACTTTCTCAGCATAATCTTCATCAAGCATCGTTCCATAATAGAGCATTCCATTCCTGAAGAATCTCAGCTGATCAGCGAATTGCACATCATATAATATCTCTGAATCCTATAAGCTCAGAGTATCTCCATTATCCTGACAGTGAACAGCAAAGTCTTTCCTGCCAATGGATGGTTCAGGTCAAGAGTGACTTCTTCAGCGCTGACTTCAGCGATCCTGACAGGGAACTGCTGGCCGTCAGGAGTGCTCACTGCGAGCATCATCCCAGCTTTAGGCTCTGGCCCTTCCGGCAGAGAGCTGCGAGGGATCTTCTTGGTCAGATGAGGATTGAGATCTCCGTAAGCCTGCGCAGGAGGGATTGTGATCTTCTTCTGTTCCCCGTTCTTCATGCCGATGACTGCGTCATCGAAACCTTTGATCACCCTGCCTGATCCGGCTTCGAATTCAAGCGGCTCTTTTCCTTCAGAGCTGTCGAAGACTGTGCCGTCCTCGAAAGTCCCTGTGTACTCTACCTTGATATTGTCCCCTTTATTGACTGTGACTTTTCCTGCGCCCGATTTGCCTGCGTCTGCGCCTGAATTCTTCTTTGTCTCGGAATTGACTGCCATGATTCCATCTCCTTGAAATGCTGCTTAAGCTCGCAGAAGATCAATGAAGACGGGAGAAAAATAAGGGTTTTTAATGATTGCTATTAATCGGGCGATGTCCTGAATCTGTAAATGAAGACTTTTTTGACGTTGCTTGAATGGCAATGCTTCGAGCAATATTGATGTAAGCAGATTGTAAGCGACGGCAAAAAAGGAGTGATTCAGGACAGAGCCCATCAATCAAGCGATGTCAATATATTAAGGTATTCGCTTATGAAATAGGTCATTCTTCATTTAAGAGATTTATTTGCATCGCCCTTGCTCACATTCCACTTCTGCAGCCTTTCCTGCACTTCAGCTTTACGCTGCTGCTGAGGAAGCTCTGGCATGAACAGATACATCGGCAGGTAAGAGCGCTTGTAATACTGGTAGAACTCTATGAGATTGAAGCTCTCTATTATGTCCTTGAATTCCTCCCGTATGAGGATGATGAGATACCTCATCCGGTTCTTGTCTAAAGTCTCGATATCGATCTCCATCTCCCAGTCTCCGACAGTCTTGTGCACCTGAACGACTTCCGGAGTGCGTAAGAGAAATCCAAGCAGCTGCGCTTCGCGCTCTTTGCTGATATTGTGCAGGTTGAGGAACAGCCGCGCCTTCTCAAAACCTAAAGCGTTAGCGTCTATAGCGTACTTGAATCCTTTTATGATCTTGCGTTTCTGCAGTTGCCTGACTACTGAAGTGACAGTCTTAATATTCAGGCGAGTGACTTTCGCCATGGCTGTCCTGCGCATCTTCGGCCGCATGAGCAGCTGCTTCATGACATCGAGCTCATTCTTTGTGAACGAGTCGACAGCCCTGTCCCCTCCGACGATGATCTCTGGCTTCTCTGCAGCCCCAAGCTCTTTGCTCTTAGGCAGGTATTGCCTTGGGTAGACGTGCGTAACGACATTGAGGATGATCTTATAGTTATTGAGAGTAGGTATTAGATTCGCGGCGGTCTTGAGCTCCTTGTTGAATCTTGAGGGATTCGGAGCGATGAACTCAAGCGCTAAATCGAACTCTCCAGTGAGCTCATATATCGACGTGACGTAAGGGTGCTCGCTCAGTTTTTTTATTATGCCTAGCTTGTCATTCTCGCTGATGTATCCTCCTTTGAAATAAACGCGGAAAAGCAGCAGCCCGAGGTAAGAATAGTCGAATATGCAATGCGGAGCCCTGACTATTCCTTCTTTCTCGAGGTTTGTGAGGGTGTATTTAAGCCGCTGAGGGGTTTTCTTGAGAGCTTTTGCCAGAATCTTAAGCCGCATCCTCGCGTTTTCAGAATAAATGAAGAGCAAATCCCGATCTATGGCGACCATGATGATAAGAAAGTTTTAATTAACTAATAAATCTTTCGGTTATAATACCTTAAAATAAAAATTAATGCTGAGAAAGATATAAATATATGTATTAGTATACTAATAGCTAGGATAGGCGAGATGATGCTTATAGCGCTTGAAAGGCCTTAAAACAAGGTCTCAGAAGCTATAAAGGCAAATCAGATGGCATAGGCAAAATCAAATAAGAGGTAAGGCACAAGACTGGGGGTAAGGCTTCCTGACTTGGCTGCTAAAAACGCATGGACAAAAACGCATTATTCGACTGGCTGGTAAGATACCACATAGAAAAGAACCTTCCTGAGAGCATGGATTACACAAGCGAGGGCAGACTTCTCAACCGCAAAGGGCTTCCAGTAAACGAGGGCAAAGATAACGACGTGCCTTATCATGGAATACTTCTTGTCTCTAATGGAGATACACTCATGCGCAAACTGGAAGAGGATAAAGTGCTTCTCACAAGAGAGCATGATTCTTTCGCCCCTTTAAGATCATTCTCAGATCTCTCTGATTACCTTGACAAGCAGGACGGAGAGGACGGAGCCTATCTTCATGACGGAAAGAATAAACGAATCACAAGAGTGTACGAACTGAACAACAATCCGAATCTCCCTGATGATTTTGACAGGCTTGCGCTGATCCCTGAGGATTTTGTATACTCTGACGGCCGCGCTGCAGAGATGAGGAATATAGGGACAAAGACATCTTTAGCGATAAAACTGCCTCAGGCGCACCCTGAAGTCGAGACTTACCAGATAAAGAGGAGCGCTTACGGCTCTCTCGGGATGGGCAAAGTCACAAGATTCACAAAAGAAGGGCTTGCTGAAGAGTTCTTCTTCGCCTACGCTCCTGAAAGCCAAGGGCCTTTCGTCGACGAAGAGAAAAAGATAATCGGCATCTACCGCAGATATGAGCGGTTTGAAGGACGGCCTCAGTGCGTAGAAGAGACACTCGTAAATCCACAAGAATGCTATCAGAAAGACAGCGTCAATGATTCATTAAGAATCACTGCGCAACAGAGATACCCAGCATTGACTGAACATGCGTCAGAAGGATTGACAGCGGAATTGCTCTGCTGAACACGCTCGCCTCCCCAGTCAGACGTAACGAAAATCAGGTTATCCGATTTTCGAAACCTCGAAAAGCTTCGCTTTTCAAGGTAACATTCCTGACTGGGGGTTCACCTCTAGTTCTTGAAATAGCTATCTGAATTATTATTCCATAAAAAAGATTTTAACCACACCAGTAACTGATGACTATAAAGTAGTAACAGACGAAAGATTTAAATACTCTCGATTGATATCTATGTGAATTGAGAGGCAATCACTATGGTCAATCAAAGCAAGACTAAAGATCCAAGATTCTGGAAAAGATGGGAAGCATCAGGCGCGATTGGATCTATCAACACTATACTTGGATGGAAAGAGTATATGAAAGATGTGGGATTAGTGCGTAAAGGACTCTTGGTATGGGAATATGACGCAAAACGGATAGCTCACCAGTATGGATTCTCAAAAAAGCATTTAGAAGAAGCATTAGTTATAGGAGGACCAATCGCATATGAAACCGCATTGACTATCGCGAAAAGAGGATTCCAGTCATATGAAGAAGAGGCAAGACAGATAGCAGAAAGATTTGGAATCTCAACTGAACAATTAGATAATATTAATATTGTGCCACGAATACCATTTTCAGCTATGCTTTCTCTAGGGATTATGGCCCCAGGAAAACGAAATGAAATTTCTTATAAAGGTCTTGAAAAGACTTTAGAGAAATAAAGAATAATCTTGTTAAATAACAGATTAACCACATATAAACATAAAAAATAATGCGCCTATAGTCTAGTCAGGAGATTGCCCTGATTATCTAAGTTCTTACTGCCCCTTATTGTTTATACTGAACGCGGTATGCAGCCAGCACCAGCCTGTGAAGCTCTCGATCAGCGCTATCCATCCGACTATAGCTATGAGCCAAGTCGCCCATACAGCGCTAAACTGCGGAGTCAGAGGGCCGATCCACCAGAATGCCAGCGCAAATCTTAATATCCTGTCCAGTCTGCCTAAGTTTTGTCTCATTCTTCACCTCAGTTTATTCATCAACTTCTTATTTAGATAATCATGTTTAAGAATTAATAAAAAGACAAAAAAATATGGGAATATTCACTGCGCCAGCTTGTTCAGCTCGATCTGCATCAAAGGCATCGCTATGATGGCTATGAACCAGACCAGCACAAACCAGAGGATGGTGTTATTGTCTTTCTTGACCACTGTCGCGAAAGCTTCAGCGTACTTGTACAGCCAGTAGATGTTGACTATCGGGATGATGATCAGTATGGCTGTCGGAACTTTCGCTCCGAGGCCGTTCATCTCATCCTTGGTCACGACAAACCAATACAGCGCGTAAATGCCTAAAGTCACTATCGACAGAAGGACGACCGCTATCGGATTTCTCTTCTTCACCATTTTTCACCTCAGACTCTATCGCTAGAGATTATCTCAAGGATAAGCCTCTTCACTTAAATATTTTGCGGTGAGGATGGCTTAGTGGCGAGTCGTCATGAAAGTTATTGTTTTTAGGTCGCCCAGCCTTGGCTTTCAGCCAAGGCTAATTTTTTCCTCGACTGAGTCGTGGGAGAGAAAAATTCGGTCATGCTACACATGACCTGGACGACCGAAGAAATAAGTGACACTAAAAACTCGCTGCTAAACCGGTGAGAGTGTCCTATTCGGAATCTTTCAATCAACTTTTTATATCAATATGAGAACAGCAGGATCATGCCTCGCAAACCATTGCCTCAGATCCCTTCATTGCAGATGCCTGACGGACTGTCAATCCCCCAGTTAGGCCTTGGCACTTGGCAACTCACAGGCAAAGCCTGCGTCAATGCGGTATGCGCGGCGTTCTCGTTAGGGATAAAGCATATCGATACTGCGGAATTGTACAGCAACCAGAAAGAGATAGGGAAAGCTATCATCGACAGCGGGATTGACCGCGCGGATGTGTTCATCACTTCAAAAGTATGGCACAGCAACCTCTCAAGGAGCAAAGCCATAGCCGCATGCGAAGCTACCCTTAAGCAACTGAATACTGATTACCTGGATCTTTACCTCATCCACTGGCCTAACAAGGAAGTCCCTGTCGGAGAGACTCTAGCGGCGATGGAGATACTTCAAAAAGAAGGCAAGATCCGCAGCATAGGGGTGAGCAATTTCACGATAGCGCATCTGAAAGAGGCTGCTGAGCATTCAACAGCGAAGATTGCCACAAATCAGGTCGAGTTCCACCCTTACTTATATCAGAAAGAGCTGCTGGAATACTGCAAGAGCAAAGGCATCATCCTGACAGCATACTCTCCATTGGCTCATGGAGCTGTCGCGAAAGATGGAGCGCTTAAAGAGTTAGGCGAAAGATACGGCAAGAGCGCCGTGCAGGTCGCGCTGCGATGGCTTGTCCAGCACGGAATGGCTGTAATCCCTAAGATGAGCAGTGAAGAGCACATGCTGAGCAATCTCGATGTGTTCTCCTGGAAGCTGCTGCCTTCAGACATGAAGAAGATTGACGGCATGGACAAGAACAAGAGAGTCATCAATCCCTGGTTCGCTGAGTTCGAGAGAGAGTGATGCTGAAGAATTATTTCTCGAATATGTTCAATACGACGATACGCCATAAGTTCTTCGCATTAAAGGAAAGTTTATATATCTCCTGAGAATCTACAAAACTTATGTTCAGCAAATTGCCAAAGAGGTACAGAAAGATACTCTCCTTCAATAAAGAATTGCTTATCAGCGAGATCGGCGCTTTTGTCGGGGGTCCTGGATTTGCGCAGCTGTCATCCCTATTCTTAGAGAGCAAAGCGCTCATCGCGTTCAGCGCCTCCGCAGGAGACTATCTAGGATATACAGCATTTTACGCTTTATCGTCATTCTTTGACAATAAGGAAGCTTATTGGAATCCAAGAAAAAAGAGAGTGAACAGGATTTTCTTCAAGCATATACTGAAATTCATAATCGGAGCTTCTGTCGTCGATGTGATATATTATTCAGCGAGGACTTACGCGACATATTTCATACTCGGCATGGGGATAACCCCTTACCTCGCCGCGTTCATCTCGCAATCAGTGACTCTAGTGCTGTATCTCGGCCTGATGAACATTATGGGCCATGTGACGGGAATCATCCAGAAGAAAGATATCTCAAAGGGTTAGGAAATCTTGCGACGTCAGGCAGATTATTCTCGTTATCAGAGACATTAGAGGATGATTCATTGCTAGTATCAAGAACAGCATAGCCGGTTATCACTGCGCTACCCTGATTCTCTGCGTCAATCTCATTGAGACTGAAGAAGAATCTCGCGCCTATGGCTGCTGCGACGACGAGAATTATTATCAATAAGGTTTTAAGTTCCATTTCAGTGCCTTAGAATCATCATCTAATATAAAGATTTTGTTTATTACAGATTGGCAGTCATGCAGTGCGCGCTGCCGAATCCTGTGGTCAACGTCATCAGAGGAGTCTCAATGACCTCAAATCCTGCGTCTCTCAACTTCTTGTTGGTCTTTTTCAGATGAGTTGAAGAGAGTATCTTTTTATTTCCGAGCGGCAGGATGTTAGAGCCCCAGCCATACGTTCCCTGCTGCTCATCATCAGGAACCTCTACTGTGAAATCAAAATTCTCCCTTACCCATTCAAGACCATTCATCACAGGCTTGTCTCCTTCCCGCACTGCTGACTGCTCAAGCATCTTGAAGTTTGCCAAGACAGTATTAGAGCTTATAGGCATCATTATAGTGTCAAGATGCATAACATTGCCTGTAGCGTAAGCTATTCCTGGATTGAAGAAATCAGGAGTGTAGAATTTCACTAATCTGGTGTTTCCTGCCTTTTTGGATAATATTTCGCTTTCAATGTCAATATTCTTTCCGCTCAACGCACTTATTCCAAAAAGCATCATGCCATCGACGCGAAGAGTGTCTCCGCCGTGCATGTAAGCAGACATCGTCACATCTCCGCCTTCAGTGCCGTTCTTCAGTCTATGGATATAATTCTCTTTTCCGAGAGCGATCTCAAGAATATCCGGCTCCTGCCTTCTGTCCCACATCGCCATCTTAGCCTTGATAAGCCCTGCGGGCGAAGAGATCACCGCGTCTTGAGTGTAATATAAAGAAGTCTGGGGGATGAAAGTGCCGAGGGCCTTATAGATCTCCACCCGTCGCTTGTAGGGGATCGTCTGGAATTTTGCGCCTGATTCTAAACCATTCAGCAATCCATCGACTGGGCGTCTATGCATATTATCAATCACATCCAGGATAATGCCTTTCTCTTTGGTGTCAATCCGCTCAAAATCGTTCAGATAGCTGCCTAGAATCTTCATTCTTTGCGCATCGAGATACGATTGAACCTCCTGTTTCTTGTCTGTCAAAAGGTCACAAAGATAGGCAACATCAATCCCTTCCCCGCGAATGGCAGCGACCATCTGCTGATGCTCTTTCTGAGCGTCCTCAAGCCATTTCTTGAACGGACGTGGATCTTCCTTCAAAGAAGGGTCAAAACCCCAGATTATAGGATCCTCAAACGCCAGCTTTGTCTCTAATCCAGGCTCATGCACTAGGATCAGTCCTGGCTTTTCTGTCTCGTCGCTGCAGCGATATATTGGTTCCATAGTGAGAGATAAGACACAACCATTTAAAAATGTTTCGTTTTTTACCATCATGACGTAGTAATAATAGAAACATTTAAATACCGGTGCAACATTCTATATATCATGCCACCATTCAGAGCCTCAATGTATCATAGACCAATCCCTAAATGGGTCTATGCCTCAATGCTAACTGCTTTTGCTACGGCGGTATCTCTCGAAGGTTATAGCAATATTAAGAAAGAAGAAAGATATGGTAGTCTCGTTCAAGAAGCGGTGAAATACGCTGACAAGAATCTTGATGGAAAATTAGGATGCGCGGAGCAGGCAGAAGCTTGGTCAAAAATGGGACTCACAGGACAATTCTTTGAAGAAAATGCAGAGTGCCCATTCCCAAGAATCCCAAAACCAAGCATTGATAAATTGGAAAAAGCAGTTCAAAGCTACAAAACCCCTTGATTTTCTCATAATATTGTTACACATTTCTTAATACCGCAAAAAACAACTTTCTTATATCTCTATTCTTTCTAGAAAGATTATTTCTTGAATGTTAGATTGCGCAGACTATAACACATATCCTCACTCACTCATCACTCTCTTCGCAGTCTCCCTTCCTAACGACGTGAGCCTGAGCATCTCCCCTTCATGCAGCACCAATTCCTGGCTGACCGCTTTCCTTATGACTTTCCTTGAGAATCCTTCCTCCCAGTTCAGATGCCTGTGCAGCGTGCTTACCCTGTTCTCTATATTCTCTTCCTCTCTCCCTTCATGATCAAGCAGATGGACAGCGAGCATATGCGTGGCAAAGACCCATTTCTGTTGCCAGTAAAGCGCCGCTTTTGAGAGCAGCCCTTTCTGCGGCGCGAATATGAGCGTGAGGACAAATAAGACCCCAGTCATTGACGCCATGCTGCCAGCGATA
>Ga0209542_10015066_pt1 | contig 13050 bp, 6 predicted proteins | sample RifCSPhighO2_01_FD_184028 | JGI IMG/M metagenome (GOLD analysis project Ga0209542, IMG submission 184028) | Soil microbial communities from Rifle, Colorado - Rifle CSP2_plank highO2_0.1 (SPAdes) (version 2) | ecosystem: Environmental > Terrestrial > Deep subsurface > Rock core/Sediment ... | reverse complement strand
TTTCTGCGATTTTAACGGTGTTGTTCCTGTTGGCTGGAATAATCCTGTTTGCGGGCTTGGTGATGCCAATGATTTTGTTGTTCCCGATTTGAATGTTCCTGTTCCCGATGAGAATATTGCTGTTCCCGATTTGAATGTTCCTGTTCCTGAACAGATTATAGAAACATTTATTGTCGTTCCTTCAAATGTTCCCGCGGAAATGCAGTTGTTTGACCTTAACGGAGAGCCTGTTTTAAGTTCCTCGGAGCCTGTTGAAATTGCGCAGAAAATTTTTGATGCAAACATTGTTTTTTACGGGCAGGCAATTTCAGGCGCTTTTTTGCAGGGAATTTCAATAGACCACAACGGAACACTTCTGGAATTAACAGAACTGAATCCTGGCAATTTGTTTGAACAAAAAATTTCCGATGCAAATGAAACCCTAACAGACAAAAATTTTGAAGCAAAAAAACAATTGGAATTTGAAAAGGCTTTTGAGCTGAAAACAGGCTTCGTGATTTCAGGCGGATTTGCAGTTCCAAGCGATGAAAATGCCTGGAAAAAGCTTTTCAAGTGCACTGAATGGAATCCGGAAACACAAAAATGCATTGGGGCATGGGAAAGGGTTTTTGAAATCCGTCTTGTTTCGGGAACTAATGTTTTTGCAATAGAAAAAGAAAAAGAGCCTGTTGCGCGAAAAATCGGGAAAATAAAAATGTTAGTGCAAAAAAAAGCCTTCGGCTTTGCCGCGAACGATTTGCCTTACTTTGAAGTTTCTTTTTCCGAAGAGCCAGAGCCTTCAAAAGCGCTCGGCGGAGAGCCTATAGTTGAAACTCCCGTTGATGTTCCAATCGAGGCGGCAATGAATCTTCCGGACGGAACTGCGCGGGAAATTTCTCAGGAGAGCATTAAGAAAAAGGAAACAGGGCATTTTTTTGTTTTTGCGGAAAGGCCGCGCAGTTTCAAGCCCGGCACTTATTCTGTTTCAATTAAAACCTCTGATGGAAACACTGTTTCAGAAGAAACAATAGAATTTGAATGGGGCCTGATTGCAGTCAATACAAGAAAAAGCATTTACAGGCCCTCTGAAACAGCAGAATTTGAAATAGTCGTCCTTGACAGCGCAAGCTATGGCGTTGCTGGGGCAGAGGTTTCAATGGCGCTTGTTTCTCCAAGCGGAAAAACAGAAATCCTTTCAACTTCAAACGGAAAAATTTTGGAAACAACAAGTTCGGGAATTTATGTGGCAAAGGCAGTTGTTTCCGAAGAGGGAACTTATGATGTTCAGGTGCAGGCAACTGCCCCGAGCATTGACACTGCAATACAGACGGGCTTTCTTGTTGCGCGGGATTTTGATTTTGACATTATAAGATTGACTGCCACAAAGATTGACCCTGCTCAGCAGCCGATTTCAGTCGAACTGCGGTTAACTGCAATGCACGGGCAGAAAACAGTTAATGTAAAAGAGTTTGTCCCGAAAGAATTTTTTGTAATGCCTAAAAAAATTGTTCTGGAGAAGCAGAACGGGGAAGAAACAACCGAAGAGCAGATTGACGATCCGAGAGTTTCAATTTTGCAGGCTGAAACAGAGCAAATTATCGAGTGGGAGAATGTCGAGTTTGATGCCGAGGGAAAGGCAGCCCTGAATTATTCCTATTCTGTTCCCGGCAGAAAGCCCTGGCTTTATCTCCTTGGGCCGATTGAAATTTATGAAGAAGATTCAAACAATTCTTTTTCCGAAGCGCGCGCCTGGATGGTTGCTGTCGACGCAACCCCGAATACTGTTTTTTATTTCAAGGCAAGCGCTGATTTTCTAGCAACAGAGCCAATGCCGAATGCCTCTGCTTCCGGAGACAGTTTTGTCCAGAACGACTGGGCAGGCTATGGAATGAACGACACTGCCTCTGCCAGCAGTGAAAACAGGTCAAACACAGAATATGGCGGAGCATCTGGCAATTTAGCGATTGCTTCCTATACTTCCCCGCCATTGGTTGCGCAGACAATTGGAGCCGGAACATGGGCTGTCGGCGGCAGTTTTTCAGAGAGCGGGGCAAACGATGATCTGCAGTTAAGGGCTGCGATTTACGGCTGGACAACTGCGGATGCAAAAGGCACAGTGGTTGTTGCCCCTACAAGCGAGGGCACTGAATTTACAGGCACAAACATAAGGCTGGCAGCAGCAGGCAGCCAAATAACTTTTGCAAGGGGCGATAAAATTGTCGCAGAAATAGAGTTTTATGGAATAACCCCCGTTAGTGCTATTGGAACAACGAACTGGGGCTTGAACTATAACGATGCAAACCTTACTGCGCCTGCTACAATTCGGATTGCCGGGGATTTGAATACAGGCATTATTTCCCCTGCAAACAACTCAAGCAAAATAAACACAACTGCTTTTGATGTGAATGTGCTGGGCTCCTGCAGGAATTATTCCTGCGGCGATACAAATGTGCAGCTGCAATATTGTGTTGCTCCTGCAGGCGGCTGCACTGGAAGATGGTTTGACATGAATACTGCAAGTGCAAGCCCTTTGTATGTTTCAAGCGGGCTTGCTTCAAGAAGAGACAACCTGATGAATGACGCAGACACAAACTATTTCCCGCTTCAGGTTACACCGACTGCAGTCGGAACCTATACAATCAGGTCAAAGATTGATTCAAACTGGAGTGCGGATGTTAATTATTCAAATTTGACCAATATGGATGTTAATGTAACTATACTGGCTAATTTGACTACTAATTATATAAAATCAGTCTGCAATACGGGTGATGCAAACGTTACCTGGTATGATGGAAACACTTATTTTTTGAATGTGGACGGGAATGTTGACATTGAAAACTGCCAGTTGACTATTTTGCCTGGTGCTGTTGTAAAGTATAAGGCTAATGGCCCTATTAGCGCGGGTTCTTTTTTGCGTGTTTGGAACAAGGGTGTTTTGAAGGCGCAGGGAACTTCTGCTAACAAGATTGTTTTTACTTCTCAAAACGATGATTCTGCCGGGCAGACTATTTCAGGAAGTTCCGGAACTCCGAATAGGGCTGATTATAATTCTGCATTCTGGCTTTCTCCGAGCGCGGGGGTTACTTCCGATGCAAACGATTTTTTTGATTTGAACATAGGTTTTGCAAGGCAGGCAATCGTAGTCAGCAGGACTGTTAATTCAATTTATGATTCCAATATTCATGACAATAATTCGGGCACAAAAAACGGGGCGGGTGTAATATTAAACATGGGCGTAATCGCAAGTTTTTACAACAACACAATAAAAGACAACAACAGCACAAGCGGTTTAGGAACAGGAATATACAATGCCGGCACAATTCCAAGTTTTTATAATAACATAATTTCAAACAATTCAGCCACAACCGGGGGCGGAGCAGTATACAATGGCGGCACAATTACTGATTTTTACGGCAACCTGATTTCAGGCAACAGCACAACAAGCGGCAACGGAGCAGGAGTAACCAGTGCAGCTACAACTACGCTTACTAATTTTTTCAATAACACGCTTTCAAACAACAGAAGCACAAGCGGGGGCGGAGCCGCATTATACTCCTCAGTATCCACTACGAATATTTACAATAATACTTTTTCAAACAATTCTACAATAACAGGAAAGGGCGGAGCAGTGAATTTCTTCGGCGGAACAGTAACCCTGACTGTTGGAAGCCTGTATAACAATATTTTTAAGAAAAATTCGGCTTCTTCAGGGGGGGCGCTTTATCTTTTCGGCTCAGGAGACGAGGGCTCCTGCCTTTCAAATGCAACAATTACAAATCTTTACAACAACACTTTTTTTGACAGCAATTCCAATGCAATCGGCGGCGGCGCAATTATGTTAGATACTTCGCAGGTGGCGGGAGAAAAATGCGCTATACTCACTAATTTCAAAAACAATATTCTCTCCTACAGCTATGGAACCGCAGTCCAAAGCACCAAAGGCATAATTTCAACGCCGAACAACAATGCCTACTGGGCAAACGATGCAAACACAAGCGGATTTACTGAAGGAGCAGCCACTTTGTACCTGGGAGCAACTCCTTTCATTGATGATGGAAGCGACAGGAACTTTTTGTACAATTCATACGGAATAGCGCAGCTGCAGGGAAACGGGGATAATGCCATTGGAACAGACTCCTGGTTCCAGGGCAGGACTGTTCGTTTTGATAATCGCTTGGATTATGGCAGGACTGCGGGTTTTCATTATGACCAGAATTCTCCGTATGTTTTTGTTGTTAATCCCGCTGTCGGCACTTATGAGCCCGGCAATATTTCCATTGATTTTAATGTTTCTTCGAATTCAGTTAATTCTGTTGTGAATATTGATTTGAATGTTTTGAAATCCGCAACTCTTGACCAGAATGTTTTGTATTTGTACCAGAATTATGCCAGCTGGACTTGCAATGCAGCGCTGCCTAACACAACAATGGATTCTAATTGTACTTATGTCTGGGACGCTTCTGGTGCTGCTGTTGATACTAATTATTTGGTTCAGGCGCGCGCGATTGACGGGAACGGAACAGGAATTTATGCGCAAATAAACAGTTTCAGAATAGAAACTCCCGCTAATCCTTTGTTGACTACTTATACAAAATCCATCTGCAATTCCGGAGACGCAAACGTTACCTGGTATGATGGGAATACTTATTTTTTGAATGTTGACGGGAATGTTGATGTTGAAAACTGCCAGTTGACTATTTTGCCGGGCGCTGTTGTAAAGTATGTTGCAAACGGCCCCATTAGCGCGGGTTCTTTTTTGCGCATTTTGAACAAGGGTGTTTTGAAGGCTCAGGGAACAAGCGCCAGCAAAATTGTTTTTACTTCTCAAAACGATGATTCTGTTGGGCAGACTGTTGCCGGAAGCACTGGAACTCCTGTGCCTGCGGATTATAACACTGCAATCTGGTTTTCTAACAGCGCCGGCATTACTTCCGATGCGAATTCTTTTTCGGATTTGAATATCGGTTTTGCAATGCAGGCGCTTGTAATCCGCAGGTATATAGGCGAGATTCACGACAACAATATTCATGACAATAACGGCGGTTCTTTGAGCGGCGTGGGAATAGTTGTTAGTGCAGGGACAGTTGACAATATGTACAATAACACTGTCAAAAACAATCGTGCAACAAGCGGAAGGTACGTTGGAGTAGCCATAAACGGCGGCGTAGTAAGGAATTTTTATAATAATACTATTACAAACAACAGTTCAAATGGAACTGCTCCCGGAATGTTTCTTATCGGTTCAACTAACAATTTTTATGGCAACATAATAAGCCGGAATGTTCTTACGGGCGCTGTCGGTGCTTATGTAGGCGGGCTTGTTTTGGGAGGCACTGCCATTATTACTAATTTTTATGATAATACTTTGAACAATAACAAAGGAGGCTGGGGAGGGGCAATGCAGTGCAGCAGCACTTTTTCCACTACAATAACAAATTTTTACAACAACACTTTTAACGACAACAATGCCGCGCGCGGAGCCGGATTATATGTGGGTTGCGGCATAACAAATCTTTACAACAACACTTTTTCGAACAATTCAACTACAAACCATGGAGCCGGGATTTGGGTTCAGAAGGAAATTTTGAATTTTTATGACAATACAATCAGTTCCAATTCAAGCGCAACCGACGGCGGGGGAATGTATCTTATCGCGGGAATAGAATCTTTTTACAATAATGTCATAAAAAACAATTCTGCGGATATAAACGGCGGAGGCATCTATGACAAAAACATTATCCAGAATTTTTACAACAACACCTTTTTCAACAATTCAGCAGCAGCAGGCGGAGCAATTCATACACAGGACTTAAACGGAATATTGCTGAATGCTTACAACAATATTTTTGCGTACAACACAGGAACAGCGGTTTCAACTTCCGGAGGAGAACTTGATTCAAACTTCAATGCTTACTGGGCAAACGACACAAACACAGCAGGTTATACAGAAGGAACACAAAGCATATACCTTGGAGCAACTCCGTTTGCAAGCGACAGCACAACAGACACAAATTCAGACAGAAACTTCTTATTGAATTCTTATGGAATAGCACAGTTGCAGGGAATTGGCAGTTCAAGCACTGGTACTGATTCCTGGTTCCAGGGCAGGACTGTCCGCTATGACAATCGTTTGGATTACAACAGGACTCCCGGCTGGCATGCCGACCAGAATTCCCCTTATATTTTTGTTGTTAATCCTGCTGTTGGAACTTATTCTCCTGGAAATATTTTGATTGATTTTAATGTTTCTTCGAATTCAGTTAATTCTGTTGTTAATCTTGATTTGAATATCTTGAAGTCTGCAACTCTTGACCAGAATGTTTTGTATTTGTACCAGAATTATGGTTCCTGGACTTGCAATGCAGCGCTGCCTAACACAACAATGGATTCTAATTGTACTTATGTCTGGGACGCGTCTGCAGCAACTGTTGACACAAACTATCTTGTGCAGGCAAGGGCAATTGACGGAAACGGCACTGAGATATACAGGCAATTGAACAGCTTTGTAATAGCCTCTGTGAATTATTCCTTTGCATTGATGCTGCCTTCGAGCGGCTGCACTAACGGAAAAGGAAGAATTGATTCCGGAAGCGGAGCCTGCCAGAAGGGATATTTTGAGGCAACTGATTTAACGGGATTGGCGGACCAGAACAAGGTTGACCCTGAAGGACAGACAAGCCTTATACCTTTTTTTGTTTACGACAACCAGAGCACTTCAAGTTCTGACTTCAATGTTATGCTTGACTTTAACCAGTCCCTGTCGCCAACACTGCATCTGAAAGTTTCGAAGATTTATGCAGGATGGGCATGGGCATGCACCGGCAACACTGATTCTAATTGTACGGAAGTAATTCCGCTAACCACAAGAAACATTGGAATAGCAACTTATACAGGCAATACCCAGGACCTGAATATTTTCATCTGGGGGGACTTCAACAGCGCTGCAGTCGGCAGGGCAGACGTAAACGTTCGCAGCTCGACAGCCCAGTGCACTGCGGCGTCGCAATGCCCAAAAAATACGTGTTATGCCCAGACATGCACAGGCGGAATCTGCGGGCAGACTTTTATTGCAAACGGGCAGGAAGACCCGGGCTACTGCGACGGCGGTGCCACCTGCGATGGTGCAGGCCATTGTGTTCTTGCATAAACAGTAGGTTTTTTTTTATGCAGAAATTTTCCTTTAAAAAAAAAAATTTTCCAAAGGCGCGGGCAGTTGCGGTTGTTTTAGCAACAGCTGCCTGCATTATTGTTGTTTTTTTTGTTTTTTTTAATTCAGGCGCTTTTTTTCCCCCAGAAACCGGGCAGGGCTTTTCTGCGGGCACTGACATAAACGGCTGCATTGACCTGAACAGGTCTTCTTATAACATTCCGGGCGCTGTTTTTGAGGCGCTTCCAAACCCTCCAAAATGCTTTGTTTCAATAATGCAGGCTTACGCAAGCGGAAAATTTTCCGACAGCGGTTTTTTTTCAAAACAATTTTTTTCCCAGCCCGAGTTTTACAGCAACTTTGAAACCCAAGGGCTGCAGTACTGGCAGAATCCCGTTGCAACGCATTACGGCGCAATAGGCTACGGCTCTTTTCCTGAAAGCAGTTCTCTTTCGGCAAAGCCAGGTGAAACAGTTGAAGCAAGGTTTTTTTTCCATTCGGGCTTCGGAGTAAGGAGTTTTCAGGGGCTGAGGCTTGAGCCTGAATTTGAAAATCCTTCAGATGCGCAGTTTGTGCAGGTTTCGCTTGATGCGGAAAGCGGCAGCGGCTTTTTGTTGGGGCCGAGCTTTCCGAAGTTTGACAAGGACTGGGCAAAGGCAGTTGAAGTGAAAATAACAGTCTTGCCCGAAGCCGTGCAGAAAACAGTCAAGGTTTTTTTGAAGACAAGGGCGCCCGATTCCGCGCTTGCAGAGCAGTGGAGGAACGTGCATTCGCTTTATTATAATGCCACTGATTTTGTGGGAAGCAGGGCTGCAATGCAGATTACACTGCAAATACGCTGATTTTTTTTGCCAAAGCCAAACAAGTTTTTTTTTGCAAAAAAAAGAAAAACAAATTTTTTCATGCTATGAACTTGGTAAAACCTGTGAAAAAGCTTTAATAAGGCATATTTGCTCAAATATATTGTTTTCGAATTTTATCGAAATGTTTATAAATAACTTTGTACGAATATTGTTATATGCGGAAAACAGAACTAGTGTTTCTTGAGCTTTTTCGGGGTGCAAAAACGCAGAAGGAAATAGCCGAAAAGCTCGGGATTTCTTTGAGCACTGTGAATAATGCAGTTGAGCCGCTTGCAAGGATTGGTGCAATTGAGATAAGAAAGTTTGGCTTGAGGCTGGTGGACAGGGAAAAGGCTGTCATGTACTGGGCGAGTGCGAGAAATATTGAGAAGGATATTGTTTACAGCACAAGAGTAGATAGTCCTGTGATTGAAATTGAGAGGCTTATGCCTGCAGGAATTATTTTTACTGCTTTTAGCGCTTTCAGATTGAGTTTCAACGAGGTTCCGGCAGATTACAGCGAGGTTTTTGTGTATGCAGGAGAAGAAGAGCTTTTTGAAATTCGGAAAAGGTTTCCGCAAAGAGAAGGCCCTGCTAATCTCATAGTGCTCCAGAAAGAGGAAATGCTGGGTGAAGAAAAAATTGTTTCTGTTGAACTAATGTTTGTTGACCTTTGGAATCTCAAAGAATGGTACGCAAAAGAATTCATAAAGGCGCTGAAACAAAAAGCGGGTTTTTTTCAATGAAAGCAAAAGAGTTTTGGCATGAAAGCCTCACACAGGAGAGCTGGAAGAAGCTGCAGGAACTCTCAATGGAAACAGAGTTGACTGTAATTGGCGGCTGGAGCGTTTGGCTCTGGACTAAACAGCATAAGAGCAGGGGCATTGACATAATTGTTGATTTTGCAGAGCTTTCAAGACTAAAGGAAAAATATGTTCTCGAGAAAAACGACAGGCTAAAAAAATACGAAGTCAAAATGACCGGCTTCGACATTGACATTTATGTGCAGTTCTATTCGAAACTGGCACTTCCAATAGAAGCCCTTGTAAAAGAAAGAGTAAAAATAGACGGAATAAATACAATAATCTGTGAGGCACTGCTCATTCTCAAGCAGGGGGCGGAAATCGACAGGAGAAGTACTGTAAAAGGCCAGAAAGATATAATAGACATACTTACGATTCTTATTTACTGTCCTTTAAATTTCAGGAAATATTTTGAACTGCTGGGCAAATACAAAAAAGAAACTCTTGCAAAAGAATTAACAGGGGAAATTGCGCGGTTCAATCCCAAAGATTCTGAACGCTATCTCGGGCTAAAATACAGAGAATTCGCCAAAAGGAAAAAGGAAATAATGGAAAAAATAAAGAAAGCACAAAAGGCAATATAAAATTTTGCAAAAAACAAGCAAATTGCGGCCAGTCTAACAAAAAAAGCGCATTTAAAAAGTTTTACTTTGATAATTAAAATAAATCTTCTTAATTTTTTTGCTTTATTTTTTGAGAATTTTTTATGCCTAAAAAAACAAAAGAAGAAAGCGCTCCGAATGCCGAAGAGCATCTGGATGCAGAGAAGGAAGCTGTTGAAAATCCTGCCGCTGAAAAAGGCAGCCCTGTGGAAAGCCCCGAAAATCAGAAGTTCAGCCCGAAAAAGTTTTTTTCAAATCCCTTTGTTTTCTCCACAATTGCGATTGCAATAATAATTGCGGGCACTTTTGCGATTCTTTTCCTTACTGCGCCGCAGGTTTTGTCTGTTGGCGATTTTTCGCATTCAAGCACGCAGAACCTCCACAAGCCGAAAATTATTATTCTGACTTCAAAAGACTGCCAGGGCTGCCAGAGGGACAATTCTTTTGTCAACCAAACGCTTCTTGCAAACGGAATTATTCCTTTGGGGGAAGAGCTTGACATTGATTCTGCTGACGGGCAGAAAATAGTTCAGGAATTTGGCATAAACGCTGTTCCCTTTGTTATCCTTGACGCAAAAAGCCTCGATTCCACAATACAGGTAAAGCAGGAAGGTGTGCTCGTTCCCCTTCAAACAGTGCTTGAGAACAATGTGCGCGCGGAACTCATTTTTAAAAGCGGGGATTATTACCTTATTCCGGAGCATGAGCGCACAGTAATGCTGCTTGACAGGAATTCCTGCGGTTCAAAGGAAAAAATACAGGTTGATTTGTACACAGACCCTTACTGCGCGCCGTGCGCACTGGCATCATTGAGCTTTAACCAGGCTGTTGCAGACTTTGGAAAAACCCTGGATGTAAACTATAATTTTTTGCCGATTGACTCAAAAAAAATGCTTTACACATGGGAAAAAATAAGCCCGTTTGCGAATTATTCGATTTGCGCAAACAGGCAGGGAGTTCTTGCAGAATTCCAGGCTTCCGCATATGCATATTACTGCAATCCCGACCAGAATGTTTATGATTTGAATTCCCTGCAGAACTGCCCAAACAGCCCCGCATTCCATGTGCCGATTCCGACACAAAGGCTTTTGCAGGCGCTTGATTTTGCAAAAATAAACAGGGCAGGGCTCGGAAGCTGCCTTGAGCAGATTGAAAAAGACAAGCCATTGATGATTACAACTGCGCAGTTATACGGCATTGACAAGGTTCCCGAAATTGTTTTAAACTGCAAATACCTGGCTCATGCGGAGTATCTGCAGCAGTCAGTCTGCGCCATAAACCCCCAACTCTCTCAGTGCAAGCAATAACAAAAAAGCAGAGAGAGATAACCGATGCAGAAAAAGATTTTTTTCCTGTTTTTAATAATCCTTTTTCTCTCAGGAATAATTGTTTTCATGCAGGCAGCGCCTTCCGGAAACATTTCCCTTGCATCCATCCCCCTGAAAGAAGAGGTTTTTTTCTGCCCGCAGGAAAAATGCTCCGAACAATTAATTTCGAAAATAGATTCCTCGCAGAAAAGCATTCATGTCGCGATTTATTCCTTCACGCTCGATGAAATCGCGCTCGCCTTGATTGAGGCAAAAAATCGCGGCATTGAGGTAAAAGTCCTGTTGGAAAAACAGCAGTCGGGAACAGCATACAGCGAGGAAAAAAGGCTTGCTTCTTCGGGCATAGAAACAAGGTTCATGGACAATCCTTCAGGAATAATGCACGACAAGTTTTCTGTTTTTGATTCTGAAATTGCCGCAACAGGCAGCTTCAATTACACTGCGAACGCAAATGAAAACAACAATGAAAACCTTGTTTTTTTATACAACCCTGAAACAGCGCGCGAATTCGAAGCCGAATTTTCAAGGTTGTGGAATTCAAGCTGAAGCCTGCAAAGCCAGTTTTTTTAATTGTTTCCCGCCTTGTTTCTTATTATAATTTCAAAAATTGTCTTGGGAATTCTTTTGCACAGCAATCCAATTTGCGGAGCAAATTGTTCTTTTCCCAAGGCTTTTCTTTCCAAGAAAAGGCTTTTTTTATGCCCGCGAATGTTACAATCGATTTTGAAAAGGCGCGCATAAAATTCCAGCAGGCGAATTCGCCGCAGGCAAGGCTCGAGGCTTTAATGGAAATGCAGAGCACTGCGCCTAAGCACAAGGGATCCGAGAACCTGCGCGCGGACATAAGCAAGAAGATTGCCGCTGCAAGAAACGAGATTGAGAAGCAGAAAATCCAGGAAAAAAAGCGCTCGGGTTCTACAGGGCTGAGCGTAAAGAAAGAGGGCATCGGGCAGGTTGTGATTATTGGATTGCCTAATTCGGGAAAAAGCACTCTTTTGAAAGAGCTTACGGGAATTGAAGTTGAAATTGCGCCATATCCCTTTACAACAAAAATGCCTGAAGTGGGCATGATGAATTTCAAGGGCGCAAAAGTACAGCTTGTTGAACTGCCCGCAATTGTACAGGGTTCTGCGGAGGGGACTGCGCAGGGAACACAGATTCTTTCAATTATAAGGACTGCGGATGCAGTTGTTTTGCTTGCGGGCAACAAAGCAGAGGAGGAGCTTTTGAAAAAAGAGCTTGCAAAGGCAAAAATTATAATTAACGCAAAAAAGCCGCGCATTGAAATCCGCAGCTCAAAGTTTCATGGGATAACTATTTCGGGAAAAAGCTTCCTGAAATGCAGGCAGGAAGAGCTTGAAAAATTTTTGAAGTCAATGGGAATGTTCAATGTCGAGGTTATTCTCTCCGAAGCAACAACTCTTGAAAAAGTCCTGCAGGCGCTTGATGAGAGCATTGTCTACAAGCCGGCGCTTGTGCTGAACGCGTTTGAAAGCAGGGACAATGAAAAGCTCAGGGAAAAAATTTTCAGCCTTTTAGGGAGAATTCTTGTTTATACGAAAAAGCCGGGAAGAGAGCCTGATTTTAACGAGCCGCTTGCAATGAAAAAAGGCTCGACTGTTGCCGACATTGCAAGGCACCTTCACAAGGAGCTTGCAAAAAAGCTCAAGTATGCAAGGGTTTGGGGCAGCACGAAATTTCCCGGCCAGAGGGTTCCGAAAGAATTCGAGCTGAAGAATTTCGACGTAGTTGAAATTTATATCTGAAGCGTTTCGGAGATTATTTCTTCTCTTGTTTTTTTTCCGCGGGTTTTGCTTCAGCAGGCTTTTTTTTCAAAAAGATTTTTGTTGCCGCAAATAATGCAAGCGCAATTATGAGAAGGACAAGCACGAATGCTATTATTTCAAAGAACTGCGCTGCCTGCACTTCAATTTTTCTCTGCATTATGTGAAAGCCGTTCGCGTCATAAAAAGACGCCTGCAATAAAATTGTTTTCTGCTCCTCAAGATTCATGTTTATGAAAAACCTGAATTCCTTTTCAATGCCCTGCTTGGGCTGCAATGCGCCTGTTTCCAAAGCGCCTGTTTCGGCTTCTGTTCCCGCGAAAGGAATTAATTCTATTTTAAGGTTCTGTATTGTCTGGTTTGAATCGTTTTCAGCCTTTATCCTGATGCTTCCGAAGCCCCTGTCAATTGCGGCTGTCCCTGTTTGGATTTTCAGGGGAGAGGGAACGATTTTTATAAAAGAGCCGGAAACAGACCCGTAATTTGAATCAAGCTCTGCAGCCACTGCCTGAATTTCAGGGCTTTCCTTCAGCGCTATTGCCTGCAGTTCAATTATCTGCATTGC
>Ga0209542_10015065_pt1 | contig 13051 bp, 12 predicted proteins | sample RifCSPhighO2_01_FD_184028 | JGI IMG/M metagenome (GOLD analysis project Ga0209542, IMG submission 184028) | Soil microbial communities from Rifle, Colorado - Rifle CSP2_plank highO2_0.1 (SPAdes) (version 2) | ecosystem: Environmental > Terrestrial > Deep subsurface > Rock core/Sediment ... | reverse complement strand
GCATTTGCCATCAATCAAGTCTTTTTCTGTAATAAACGCTTCGTGGCCCACACAATAAAGACCCTTATACATTCCTTTGTAAATGTCTCCCGATTCGGCCATTTTTTTCCACAAAAGCTCCGCGCCTGGCCAATGTCTGAGTTTGTCGGACGTGCGGATAAAATCGTCATTCGAAATATCCAATTTTTTCAGCAAATCCGAAAATAGCGCGATTTTTTCGTCCACGAATTCTTTCGGGGTTTTTTTTGCTGCCTCTGCTGCGCGAGCAATCTTCGCGCCATGCTCATCGGCGCCTGAGAGGAAAAAAACATCTTTTCCGCGGAGCCGCGCGTGGCGCGCCAAAATATCCGCCTGCACTGCCTCTAAAGCAAACCCCAGATGCGGCGCCGCGTTTAAATAAGGTATTGAAGTCGTTATATAAAATTTTTCTTTTTTGATTGACATAACAATAATTATATAATAGGCTTTTATTCAGATATTCTCAAGTTAATGAGGTCGGCATGAACCTTGTTTTGGTTTTGATCGTTGCATTGGTTGTTGGCGCCCTATTCGGCTCGTTTATCGCAAAATCGGCCTACAGGGACGGCGACCGATTCGGGCATAATCTTGACGACATAGATGCGAGTAAATGTGCGGGCGGAATTTACGGCGCAATAGCCACGATAATCGTCGCTCTTATAAGTTATTTAGTTTTTTAAGCCGCATAAGCGGCTTTTTTGTTTTTATCCCCTATAATTTTACTCACTTTTAAAATATGTCACTTTCCGTGCGATAGTAATTAAAGTTGCATATATTTAATTTCCCTGCTAGGATAAGTTTATGAAAAAATATAGCAAACCAAAAATCGGACCGGTATCACAAAAAGTCCTTTTAATATTATTGGCAGGGGCCGCTTTAGGACTTACGCATTCCCCTACCCAATATTTTCGAATAGTCAAAGAGGCGGAAAAAGAATGGGCACGCATAAATCGGCGCGCGCTTCACAATGCAATCCGCAAACTTTATAGAGCTAAAATGGTCGATTCTAAAGACAACAAGAACGGCTCAACAACAATATTTTTAACTCAAAATGGCAAGAAAAAAGCATTAACTTATAAATTAGACGAGATATCAATCCCAGAAATGAAAAAATGGGATGGTAATTGGCGCGTCGTTCTTTTCGATATTCCGGAAAAGCATAAAAAGGGCAGAAATGCTCTTAGCCAATTACTCAAACAAATGGGATTTTACCGATTTCAAAAAAGTGTTTTTGTGCATCCATTTGAATGCAAAAACGAAGTTGATTTTGTAGTGGAATTTTTTGCCCTTAGATCATATGTTCGGTTTATTTTGGCACATCATATCGATAACGAATTACATCTAAAACATCACTTCGGTCTGTAAGCTTCTCATTCAAATAATACGCTAGTTTGTAAACTATCATATTCAAACTAACACATTTTAATTTATTAAAATTGCCGAGAAATGTTACTGCGCTTTCGGCTGTTTTTTCAGAGCGACATCGTTTAAGAATTCAACTAAAACCGCGGCGATAGGAACCGCGAGCACGATTCCGAAAAATCCTCCGAGTCTTGCGCCCACAACCAATGAAATAACCACAAGCAAAGGAGGAACGCCGATAGTTTTTCTTACAACCAGCGGATAGATCAGGTGATTTTCGAACTGCTGAACGAGCACATACAAAAGAAGAACCATCAGCGATACAAACGGCCCCTGAACGAAAGCCACGGCGACCGCGGGAATCGCGGCCATGATCGGCCCAAAGACAGGTATAATCTCAAATATCGCGGTAAGTATCGAAAGCAAAATAGCATACTTTACGTCCAAAATGGTGAGCCCCAGAAAAACAATTATCCCCACAAGGATTCCCAAAAGAAGCTGGCCCTGAAGCCATCTGCCGATCTTTCTTTGAGATCTTTTCCAAAGATCCAATATATAAATTTCGTGCTTCAAAGGAGTGATTATTCTTAAAAAATTCTCAACCCCATGCTCCTGCACCGAGAGATAAAAAGAGATAACGATAAGCAGTATAAAAGATACCACCCCGCCGAAAACGCTGGAACCGGCCGAAAATATCCCTTTAGAAAAAGCTCCTGCCGCTTCTTCAAGTGAAAAGGCCGAACTTTGAATAAAATTACTTAATACCGCCGGAGTTTCAGGAAAAATATCGTAAATAAAGCTCCTGCGGCCAAGCAGTGTTTCAATATATGCGGGAAGTGTTGAAAAGAAATTTATTACGTCTCCAAGAAGCGGAGGAATCATTAAATAAATTATCGTTGAAAAGATCAAAAAACCGCCCAAATAAATCACAATCACTCCTAAAACCCGCGGAACGCGGTATTTTGTAAACCAATGGTTTAAAGGTTCGATTGCGGAAGCAATGACGATCGACAGCAGGATCACGGCCACAATATCCCTCAAAATCCAGAGCGCCCAGATAAGTATGACCAAAAGCGCCGCTTTTAACATCGTCCAAAATGATACTTCTATATATTGATATTGCCTGTCGGACATTACTCTTATCTTAAACCTTATTTAATAATTTTGTTAATCTATCCTTATTTTGATCTACGCCTACCAATGCAAGATTAGCACTTTCGCCGATGAATATTTCATTAGCTATCTTTTTTATATCGTCCTCCGTAACCTTCTCCAGCATCTTCAAATTTTCTTCTGGCGTCTGCATCGGCTTCTTAAAGATCACCTGCTCGGCAAAAAACGAAGCAAGAGTGCTGGAATTTTCTAAGGAAATCTTAGACGTTCCGCGTATAAAATCCATGGCCTTTTTTAATTCTTCTTTTGTCACTCCGCCGTTTTTTATTTTTTTTATCTCATCTAAAACAACTTCAAGGACTTTTTCAACTTTATCATGCGGAACTCCGGCGCTTATCTCAAAATAGCCGCTGTCGGCATAAAGAGTGGCGCCTGCGCCGATATAATACGCCAGACCGAGTTTCTCACGAACCTCAAAAAAAAGCCTGGAAGAACTGTTGCCCCCGAGAATGACTCCAAGCATTTCAAGCGCGTAGCGCTTCGGACTGTACATATTAAAACCTTTAAAACCCAAAATAAAATTTGACGCCTCGTTTTCTTTCTTTTCCATGATTAGCCTACCGAATCCGCCGGATTCCCTGATCAGGCTCATCTTTGCCGGGTTTCCTTTTTTCAAAAGCAGAAACGCGCGTCCGATCTTCTTTGCCGCGTCTTTCGGATAATTTCCCGCAATCACCACTATGGAATTCTTTGCCGTGTATTGCGAAGAAAAATAATCTAGAAAATCCTCGCGTTTAAGCGACATGACGGTCGCTTCATCTCCGGCTATTTCCCAGCCCGCGGGCTGGTCGCCCCACAAAAGTTTTTCAAAAATATAGCCGGCCCGGCTCATAGGATCGTCGTTCCTCATGCGTATTTCCTGAATCACCACTCCTTTTTCTTTTTCTATTTCATCCTCGGATAAAAGAGGCTTTGTTAAAATATCGGAAACAATATCCAGACTTAAATCAAAATTCTCTTTAGCCGCTTTGACCCAATAACCCGTAACCTCTTTTGAAGTAAACGCATTGTGCTGGGCCCCGATGGAATCCAATTCGCGGTTTACCTGCCCGGGGCTTGGGCGGTCTGCGGTACCTTTAAAAAACATATGCTCCAGAAAATGCGATATGCCGTTTATTTTTTTTGTTTCATATTTGGAACCTGTTCCGACCAAAACCAAAAGCGTGAACGCTCCGGTGTTTTTCATCGGCACTGAAAGGATTTGAAGTCCGCTTGAGAGTTTTTTCAACTTATACATTAAAACAATTTTAACATGATTTTATAAAAAGAAAAAGGGCTTATAGGCCCTTTATAATTGCTTTAATTCTTCTCTTTCAATGTCTTCGACAAGCCGCTCTTTACCATCTTTGTCCTTGGCGAAAGTTGTGGCAACTCCGCATAGTATCAGAACCAGACCGCCATTAACAACCCAAAATACAAACGGCGCCCTGACAAGGGATCCGTCTCCGAACACCCCGCTAAAAAGCATAATTAGAAAACCAACACAAACCGCCGTTCCTCCGAATAAAAGAAAAAATCGGTGTAGACTCGCCTGTTTTTGATAATTCATTTTAATACCCCCCTTCTGCCCACTACCCTAGCATCTCTAAAATCTTTGTCAATCCTAAACCAATCCACTTGGAGCTCGTTGAGTTTTAGCAGGCACTCGCCATCCACAGGCCTCACGCATTGACTTTTAATATAGAGCCTGATATACTGATGATGAATATATATGAAAAACACCTTTTAGGGTTTCGTCCCTAAACGGTGTTTTTCTTTTTATATTCCAATATACTCCGAAGATTATCCATAAAACGGAGCTTTTCCTTTGCCGTTTTCTTAAGTAAGGTTGAACAAGTTTCCAAATATGGACTGAGAACAGCTTCTAGTTTTTTCTCGTCGTATAAATATTTGACCAAGGAATAAAAATCTCCATCGCTTGTTACAATAATGGCTTTATTAAAATTATTTTTGCAACAATCAACAGCGGCCTGCAATACCAAATCCGCGTCAACATTTCCCTTGTGTACGCCGTCTTTTTGCGGCAAAACCGGTTTAAATTTTAAAACATAACCGTCTTTTTGAAGTGAAGTGTAAAGATCTTGATTTTCCTGGATAAATCCGATAAAAAGGTAGCACACCGAAACGCTATATTTTTCTCTTAAATAGATACGGAATTTTTTGAAATCTAAATTCCAACCCATGCTTTTTATGCCGAAGTTTAAGTTATTACTGTCTATAAACGCATAATTATTTTCCTGTTTCAGCATTTTCTATATCCTTGCATACATCCCCAGACTTCTCAACCCTAAACCAACCCGACCTGCAGTTCATAGAGCTTGCGGTAGATTCCATCGGGTTTTTTCATTAGTTCGTCATGGCTTCCGGTCTCGGCAACGGCGCCTTTATCCAAAACAATTATTTTATCCGCTTCCCTTACGGTAGAAAGCCGGTGCGCTATTATAAATGTAGTTCGCCCGCGCATTAGCTCAAGTAAAGATTCCTGGATATATTTTTCTGATTTTGCGTCCAAGGCAGAGGTAGGTTCATCCAATATCAATATCCGTGGGTCGCGCAAAAACGCGCGCGCCAACGCAATGCGCTGTTTTTGGCCCATTGAAAGCTTAATGCCGCGCTCGCCGACCATTTGATTATATTTTTTCGGGAAAGCGTCAATAAACTCATCTGCGTGAGCGAATTTCGCGGCCTTAAACACATTCGCATCCGAAGCACCGAAGCTTCCGTACTTGATATTATTTTTTACTGAATCGTTAAACAAAATAATATCCTGTGGCACAAGGGCAACATGAGAGCGCAGAAATTTCAAATCCAAATTTCTTAAATTATGCCCGTCTATGAAAATTTTTCCGCTTTGCGACCAAAAATACCCGGACATAAGATCAATCAAAGTACTCTTGCCGACGCCTGATTCTCCGACGAGCGCTATCTTATCACCAAGCCCGGCCTTAAAAGAAATATTATTCAAAATATTTCCCTGTTTTTTGGAATAATAAAAACTTACATTCCGAAACTCAACATCCCCTTTTATACCATCAAGTATGACTCCATTTTCCGGAGAATATTTTTCTTCCGGTAGTGATAGAATTTTCTCGGCGCGCTCCAATGCCACAACTCCGTTTTGAATCGTCCGCCAATTGTTCCCCAAAACCACGAACGGTCCGAAAAACATTGCTGCGTATCCGTTAAACATTACAAGTTGTCCGACGGTCATCTGTCCTTTTTGAATGAAAGATACCGATAAGATAAATATGATGAGCTGAACCAAAACTACAAGCGCTTTTTGCGAAAAATCCAGTTTGCTCCAAAGTTCCTGCATATTAAACCAAACCCTGAAAGCTTTGGTTACGAAGTTGCGGTACATTTTTTTCTGCTCGTGTTTTTCAGCGGTCGCCTGTTTTACAGACTGAACATTTAACACCGCATCGTAAGCGTCGCCGAAAGCGATATTGTAGGCTTTGTGCATCGTAAGCGACATATCCGCAATTTTTGGCGCGGTACGCAACATTACAAAAGAGTAAGCCGCGACTCCGGCCAAGAGCGATATGGCCAGAACCGGCTGAATATAAAAAGCAAAACCAAGCGCGAAAATGATACTTAAAAATTGTGGCAATAGATTTATCACAACATCCCCTACTATATTGGTAAGCCAATTTGACGCGCGGGATATACGGTTAGCGACCTCCCCCATTTTATGAGTTTTATGGAAAGACATCGGAAGCACGAGAAGTTTACCGTGGCCTTGTGTCAAATACTCACTCTCCAGAAGCCCGCCGAGTTCTTCACGCATCAGAAAAGACCGCCAATCCATTATACTTCCGACCGAGCGGAGAAAAAACCACACACCGATAAAATAATATACCGAAGGAGTTGTAATAGTGTCTACTATTTTCCCAGCCAAATAAGGAACCGCGGCATTGGAAAAGGCGGATACAATGCTAAAAGCGGACAAGATAAAAACAGCCCTCTTGTGAGGCCGTAAGTATTTGAGAATTATCCGCCATCCCTCCATTAAATTTTTCTTCTTCAGCTTCGCCACGCTCTATTATAACATAGATTCAAAATATTTGCTAAGTTCTGCAATATTTTTCCTCTCCTGCTTTCCCGTATCGCGGTCGCGGACGGTGACGGTGTCTTTTAGTTCGAGTTTTTCGCCAAGCGTGTCAAAATCAATCGTCACGCACCAGGGCGTGCCAATCTCGTCCTGCCGGCGATATCGCTTGCCGATGTTGCCGTTGTCGTCGAACATCATTTGCGGAATTTTTTTCTTAAGAGCTCCATAAATTTCTTTTGCTTTCGCGACTAATTCAGGTTTATTCTTCAAAAGCGGAAACACGGCAACTTTTATTGGGGCTATCCTGGGATTTAATTTCAAATATATCCGTGCTTCGCCGCCCATTTCATCCTCCATGAAAGCCTCCGACAAAACGAACAAAACAGCGCGGTCGACACCTCCCGAACATTCAATGTCCCAAGGGATAAATCTTTCTTTGGATTCTTCATCAAAATAAGACAAATCAACTTTTGAATATTCGCCATGCCGCTTCAAATCCCAATCTTCGCGGTGATGTATCCCCCACGCCTCTTTCCAGCCCGCGAACGGCGTATTGTATTCAATATCCCAGGCGTCCTTCGCGTAATGCGCGCGCTCATCAGGCGCATGCTGACGAAGCCGCAAACTTTCTTTTTTAAAACCCAGTCCATAGTACCAATCAAGCGCAAAATTTTTCCAATACTCAAATTGTTCTTTGGCGGACTTCTCATCTGGCCTTACATAATATTGAAGCTCCATCTGCTCAAACTCGCGCTGGCGGAAAAGAAAATCGCGCGGCGTAATTTCATTTCTAAACGCCTTGCCTATCTGTCCGATGCCGAAAGGCAACTTCGGATGCATCGAGTCCAGTATATTTTTAAAATTCACATGCACTCCCTGGGTTATCTCACCCCTGAGATATGCTTCCGTTGCGCTCTTTTCGGATGCGCCAAGCCTTGTCTCCACAAGCAAATTAAAAACTTTCGGCTCTGACCAGTTCATTTTTCCTTTTTCTTTTTTATGGGTGATTTCGTGGTCGGCAATTGCTTCCTGCTGGTCTGCCCGCACTCTTTCATGGCAAATTTTGCACTCCACCAGAGGATCGGTAAAAAGCTCGGTATGTCCGGAAGCCTCCCACACGCGTTTTGGCATCAGGATCGCCGCGCTCATTCCATAAACATCCTCGCGTTCCGCAATAAATTTATCCCAAAAATATTGTTTAATATTGTGCCGGAGCTCCACGCCCAAAGGACCATAATCATAAATACCGGAAAGACCGCCGTATATCTCGCTACCTGGAAAAATAAATCCGCGCCTCTTCGCAAGACTTACGATTTTTTCCAGTTTATTTTCGTCGTTTGCCATAAAAACAATGTAGCATGCGGCAATCTAAGGCGCTACTTTTTTTTGAACAAAAGTGATGCGTGTGTCATCTGGCAGATCGGTTGTGATCCGCGGCGCAATACCCGAAAGCTCAACTCCGGTAAAAGTATCTTTACCTGAAACCGCCGATTCTTCAATCAACATCGGCGCCATACCTATCTGATCCTCCGTTGCCACAAGTCCGATCTGGAAAGCAACCTGTATCGCCGGATGCAAGAAACCGGTGCCGGCCGGTATTTTCCCGGCACGCCACAGAAGCTCTCCGGAATTTTCGTTGTAGGTTAAATTAGAATTTTCAGGCAGAATAATATTTTTAAAATTAATATACGGAGGCAACGAAGAAGTTACCGTAACATTATCTACGTCGTTCGACATATTTGCGAGCGACCATGTAATTGTATAAGTCGTTTCTTTTCCGATACGCGGCGGAAGTGAACCCAAATTTGATATCGGAGCATTATAAAACAATCCTTTTGAAGTAAACTGAACCTTGGAAGAAACCTTAATATTGTAAGCGGTAGCGCCGCCCGTATCAACACCCTCCAGGCCGGCGATAGAATCTGCCGAGCGCAGTGTTCCTGAAATTTTTACCTCTGGCCGCGTAGATGTCGGCTCGAGCGGCATGCTATTTTTGATTTTGAACATGAATTTTACGTTTCCTGATTGGCCCGGAGCAACACTTTTAAAAGCTATGTAACTGGAAGCGTTCCAGACTATGCTTTTGGTTGATTCGCGGTACGATCCGTTGTCAATCCTAAGGCTTTTTAAATCTACAAACGCGCTATCGAGCTTGATTTCCAATATCGCATTTTTTACCGCAGTCGATAGATTATTTTTCCAAGCTATCTCGAATGAGATGGTATCTCCCGGATACGAAATATATGAAGCCTTGCCGTTTGCCAGCATGGATAACTCCAGAAAAGGAGAATGTAAAACCGCGCTGACCACGGCGGCGTCGTATGTTGAGATTGTTACATTATCGTTCAAAAGAACGCCCAAAGAGGCCTGGAAATTTTTTGGCTCGAGATTGGCCCCATAGACTTTTCCCTTGACCTTAATAACGCCGTCTTCGGAAGGTTCAAGATTGCCGATATTCCAGGTGAGATTCTTGGCCAAGCCCGCAGATTTACTTTTATCAAATGTGGGGACCGGCAACGCCGAATCAAATTGGAAACCGTCGGGCAAAGACAATATTACGGACAAATTATCCAATATTTTTTCCGACTGGGAATTGTAGCGTATTTCAAGATCGACTTCCTGTCCGATCCGGAGATCCTCCGGCAAAATTAACGAAATTGTGGCCGGAGCGCGCGCTATGCTGAAATCAAAAGAAGATTGCTTGCCAAATGTTGCCGAGGAATTTTTCGGCCTATATTCCAGCGTCGCGGAAACCTGCTTTTGACTCGACCGCGCGCCGAATACGTATGCGTTGAAAGTAAATGTAGCCGACTCTCCGGCATTCAATGTATTTAAATCTTTCTTTTCTCTGAATACCCCGTCGGTTTTTTGGCCGATTACGGGAGTTGATCCTTCCGGGAAATTAAAAACTAATACTGCGTTTTCTATTGCCGCTTTATTATTATTGGAAACCCGCACCTGCCAACTCACGCGGTCTCCGCTGCTAATATTTCTTTCTCCGACAATATCTACGTTAATATCCTGAATATTCAAAAACGCGTTGAAGCCGTAGAATTGGAAAAACAAAAAAATGCCCAGTGACGCGGCGACGGCGAAAATCGAAAGCCATATATAAATCTTTCTTTTTTGCAGGTTTATCTGCGGTTTCTGATCCGGGCCCCAGGCGGCTTTCAAGCCCTCGCGGGCGCGTGAAAGCTCCGGCGGGATCTTCCTTTCCCCGAAATCTTCGCCTTCGCGGTAAAGTCTTTTTCTTAAGTCGTCTAAATCAGCCATTAAATTATTATATCATTCTTTTTTGTCCCCCTTAAAGTAGTGGGGATTAATGGAATTATTCCCTTAGCTGCGGCCAAAGTTTAATAATGTTTTGGAATTGCTCCGGCGGAAGCTCGCCGCCGTGACCTTCATGGGCAAAAACCGAACGTAAAAATTTTACCGCATTTTCTTCTGATGGATCAGCCCGCCCCGACTCGCTCGGCGCGGCTGGAGGCTTGGCAAAAAAATCGATAACCATCAAAAAAAGGGCTTCATCTTTTGATTGCGGCAAAATTATCAGATCGAGCACCTGCAGGACTCGTCCGGCAACCGACAATGACCCTGATGCCAGGAACCAATCGTCGAACCGTGAAATTGTCTCGGCATCTGTCAGTGTGGGAATCCGGTCGCGCGCTGTATCCCCGTTCCTTACAAAACTCAAACGCACATGATTTAAAATATCCAAATGCAAATTGAGTTTCGAGGTCGATTTCCTGGCACCTTTGGCCAGGATGTCGATTTTTCCGAAATCGCGCGTCAAAACGCGCACCAAAAAATCCGCCTCCCCAAAAGGCATTTTTTTTATCACCAATCCTTCGGTTTTTAAATAAGTAGAAGACACCAGAGCTATTGCCTTTTTGACTTTGGTTTATAGAAAGCTACAATTGCGAACATAATCGTAAAAGCAATCGTAGCAATCATATAAAGAGTTGCGTTGTTCATAATTATTCTTTGCCCTCCGTCGCCACAACAAATATTATTGTAATGACGACTCCTATAATAATATATGCTATCACGAGTTGGTTCATATTTATTTTATTATTTTAAGGCTGGCGAATAAACTTAATATTGTTGCCGCAAGTCCTGATACAAAAATCGGCATGCTTACTAGTCCGCCAGCCGCAGGAACAAAAAACGCAATCACAGTAGACGCAAAAAGGATTTTAGACAAATCTGATAAATACCGAGATAATGTAATAATTTGATCTCTATTGAATGGCATATTTTGATACTACTATGATATATAATTTTAAGCACATAGTCAATCTCCTCATTAATTACCAAACAACCTTACAATCCGCGCCAGTTCACTTGCATTTCCATGACTTAACATCCCTAAATACGAAGCTTTAGTTGCCTCTTTTTGGTTTTGTGCTAACTTTCTAAACATTCTCTTTTTTGTTGCTGTCCTTAAAACTCGATGATTCGGGAAATGGACCCAGCCCAAAAAGTCAACACCGGAAGCCTGAGTTTTTATAAAAACTTTATCGGGGTGAAGTGAAAGCCTTAGCCTTGTTTCTAAAAATTCCGATATTTTTGACAGGGTAGTTTTTAAATAATTTCTGTCCTCGTGCAAAATCACAAAATCGTCGGCGTAGCGGATATAATGCCGAATTTTTAATCTCCGTTTTACAAAATGATCGAATTCGTTCATATAAATATTGACCAAAAGCTGGCTTGTTAAATTGCCGAGCGGCAGGCCAATTCCTGGTTTTCTATTTGCAGAAAAACTTCCTATTACTTCATCCAAAAGCCTCAACGCATCAGCATCACCGATATATTTCCCTAAAATACCTTTGAGGATCTGATGGTCTATATTCGCAAAGAATTTTCTGATGTCACATTTCAAAATCCAGGCAGTACGCATATGGTTAAATGAAACTTTCCTGCCATATTCCCTGAATCGGTTGATCGCACGGTGCGCCCCTTTATCTACCCGGCAAGAATATGAGTCAAAAATGAATTTTTGGTCGAAATGAGGATACAAGACCCTATATAAAGCGTGGTGCAAAAGCCTGTCCCGCACGCTTGCCTTGTGTATATCGCGCGGTTTCGGGTCGTTTATTTTGAAAGCATGGTACGGGCCATGTTTATACGTCTTTTCGGCAAGCTCGCAGTGGAGCGTAAGAATATTGTCCATGAGGCGGACAGAAAACTCATCAACATCTTTTCGTTTCTTTTTGTTACGCAAAAACTCGCGCCACGCGGCAAGCAAATTTTTTACAGAAATGATATCATTATAGACATGAATAAGCTTTCCTCTACTCTCTCTCAGCAATGCTTCGATTCTCAATCGCATCAAAAAGGGATATTTGGTATGGATGAATATTGTCCCTCATATTCCTAAAGGCGCGCGCTACACGATCGGCGAGCGAATTGAAAATAAATTTCTTGATCTTTTGGAATTTTCATATATTGCTTATTTTATCGCAAAAGATAAGAAAACTGAAAAAATTTCTGAATGCGTGCTGATTTTGGATACACTCAAATTTTTGATTTCTGTGGTCTGGGAAGGCAAACTGATTTCGCATAAACAATATGAAGAAATTGCCATAAAATTAAATGAGATCGGCAAGATGTTCGGCGGCTGGATGAAAAGCCTGGAAAACACTGAAAAGAAAAACCGCACCGTGTAGATGCGGGAAGAAAATACTTTCGGAGACGGAAAACAAACTTGTTGTCGGAATTCCACCTGTTGTCTGGCTTAGCCCAATCGTTGTTGAGCCATAAACCATCGTCATTGCGTTCCAAGTTGAACACGTTCGAATTGGCATTGCGGTCGGTAATTGTACGGCGCGCCATCTATGCCACTGCCCGTCTAATATGAGAATGAGGCTGTATTTGATTTGGGAGCAAGACTCCTCCAATGCGCCGCACCAAGTTTTTTCTTTTTTTTGGGCAAAATATAAATCCTCCGCAGAAAACCTGCCTGCGGTAGGCAGGGCCTTGGCCGTCTGCGCTCTCAATCCATATTTGCCGGAAAGGTCTCGATAAGCCGTAACCGATCGATGCAACCTATCTGATTTTAGTATATCAAGAAATTTTTCAGAAAAAAAGAATCAAAATTTCAAAAGATCAAAGCTTCAAAAAATTAAAAGAATTTAAAAAATACTAAGTTTCTAAGATTTTAACTTGCGGAAACGGAAAACAAACTTGCTGTCGGCAATCCCACCTGCTGCCGGGCTTCGCCCAACTGCAGTTGAGCCACAAGCCACCTTCGCGGCGTTCCAAGTAGAACACGCTCGGGTTGCCATTGCGGTCGGCAATTTGCTTCATAGCTATATAAAACCATTCTCCTAAAGGCTGGTCGGCATATTTGAGACGATAGTGGGGGCCGACTTCCGCTGGGCAAAGTTCCAAGCCAAGCTGTTCGGCCTTTTGATAAACTTCATCGGTGGTAGCACCTTTTTCAAA
>Ga0209542_10015064_pt1 | contig 13051 bp, 18 predicted proteins | sample RifCSPhighO2_01_FD_184028 | JGI IMG/M metagenome (GOLD analysis project Ga0209542, IMG submission 184028) | Soil microbial communities from Rifle, Colorado - Rifle CSP2_plank highO2_0.1 (SPAdes) (version 2) | ecosystem: Environmental > Terrestrial > Deep subsurface > Rock core/Sediment ... | reverse complement strand
ATGTTCCGGGGCATAAATACTCCTTTCTTTCTTCAGAAATGGGAAATGACGCTGGTGCAAAAGATGTTCACGGCATGATGATCAGGCTGTCCGGCACGATCACCCTGCGGACCGTGAGGTGCGCGGGAAATCGGGTGATGTAGCTGATGATGGAGTCGCGGAACGCGGTGATGCCCTCCTGGTCCTGCTGCCGGTATGCGCTGTCCAGGGACTGGAGCAGTTTCCGGACATGGGGATGGGAGAGCTTTCCCTCCGCGCTTCCGGTGTCTGTTGCTGCGTGCACGACCTCCCGGGCAAAATAGCGCGTGGTGATGCTGTCCTGGTCGGCGACGGCAACGCCAAAATAATCCTCAATCCTGCCGTCAGGCGCCGGTCCTTTGATCCAGCTGGCGAAATCAGGGATGCCGGGCGAATCCTGGCTGCTGCAGGAGAGGAGGAGCAGGAAGAGCGCGAGCTTTTTCATCGGCGGTCACTCCTTATCTTTTGTTTGTTCACCGGAGGGATCCGGGGGTTTTAGGTCAATAATGCCCACCATCATCATGGGGCTGCTGCGGAAGCGGGAGATGTAAGTGGCAAACGCCCATGCCGCACGCTGCGTCTGGAGGTCAAGATCCACTATCCTCATCTGCAGCCAGTGGACTGCCCTGGGCAGGTCACCGGGACATTGCACCTTCCTGTCAAAGGCGAACAGGATCTCGACATACAGGTCAGGCTGCTCCTCGGCAAGATTCCGCTCCAGGTCCGCAAGCTTCGGCACCAGGGAGGGCAGGTCCATATCCAGGTAGGGAAGATGCCGCGCAATGATATGCGTGAGGAGGAACACCTGCCCCAGCGTGCCGATATCGTCACCGATATGGCGGAGATCCCGGAGGATTGCGGAAGCGACATCCAGCGCCGGCCGATCCCGTTGGAATGCGATGCAGCAGCTCTGGTACCTCCTCCGCAGCTGGCGCCCATGGTGGAAACCGCTCAACTTCCCTTCGGCCGCCTTCATTTCCACCGGCAAGATCGGCGCTTCTTCCTCAGATTCAGGGATGTCCTGGTCAGGGAGCATCCAGTACCTCATCATGTCCACCACGGCTGCTGCCCGACGGTCCTCCGGCTGCTCCAGGATGAATTCCAGCAGCCGCCTGGCCTTTGCCAGCGGGTCTCGGTAGGGGGTGGTCATGAGCGTGATGAGCGACTCTCTCGTGTCTGCCATGGTCACTTCCTTCCTTTTTCGATGCGGGGATGACTGCCTGCCTTCCTCCATTCCTTCCTCTTCTTGCCCGCGTCGCGGAGCAGGGTGAGGAACTTGGCTGCCTGGGCTGTCCGGATATGGCACCGGGCTTCCTCGCCGCAGGCGATGCTGAACACTTTGGCGGTGAAATCTGCTGCCTGGCGCGGTGAGCGCAATTGCCGGGAGAGCAGCATGGTGAACTGCCGCTGGCTGATATGCACCCTCCTGGATGCCAGGGCAATGACCCCATACCTCGGATCCGCCAGCTGCCAGTGGAGGAACCGGAGCCTGATGGCAGTCAGGCATCGGAGTATCTCATTCAGCCTTGTGCCCGTGATGCACCTCCGGAAGCGCTGCTGGAAGAGCCGCCTGGAGAATGGATCCGTGCTGTTGGCCGAGAGCCCCGCATGGATCGCTGCGTAGAGCCCGACGAACCAGTGCGGAAACGCAGAAAGAGAACGATAGCTATGCATAACACATGCCCTCCCTGGTTACACGATGACAGTTTCCTGCGGTGAGAGCATCCAGTCCTGGACCAACTGCTCCAGGAAGAATTGCAGCCCGGTGCCGAAGAACAGCGCCAGGGCGAGCAGGACGATGAACAGCAGATAGCGCAAGATCATATCTGTGCTCCTTTACATGGGGAAAAGATTATGCAGCAGCTGTTTTGTCCGCTTGGGGGTTCATCTTTACCGGCGAGCGACCCCAATGCCTTGATGCGCCTTCCTTTTTCCAGAGCAGCAAACGGGCGAAACCTTTATATATCAATTGCTATCACCTGCTATACAGGTGATCGTGATGGAAACCGAGCAATTCAACATACGGATGCCCAAGGGTTTGGTGCAGGATTTAGGCATCATTTCAAAACTGCTGAAAGTGAACAAGTCAGAATGGGTAAAGACAAAACTCGCTGAAGATGTGCATGAGGAGAAAAGCAGGCTGCTCATGGAATTGAGCACGCTGTACGCCAATGGCATGGTGAACAAGGAAAAGATAGAGAAATTGGTCGGAAAAGAAGTCGCTGGCGAGATGGAATCCATCAAAGCTATTGCTCAAAAGAGCGCACAGCGCGGCATAGCGTATGGCAAAAAGTTCAGGAAGCTACATCCTTGACACTTCGGCGCTCATCAGCCTGGGAAGCGTCCATATCCTGGAGCAGGTGCTCAAGGTATTCTCAGTGACCACCACGGGCTCTGTGATCAGAGAGCTGGAAGATTTCGCAAGGTACGGCGATAAATACGGCAGCATTGCAAGAGAGGTGCTCGCCTGGAAAAGCAAGCTGGTGATAGAGTCCTGCGAAACAAAAGAGCCAATAAAGTACATTGAGCCGACGGACAATGAGCTGTATAGCCTTGCCTTACAAAAGGGATTGCCGTTAGTTACCGATGAGACCAAATTGGTCCACCACGCGAGGAAGAATATCGAGGTGTATTTCACGACCCTGTTCCTGGTCATGCTCGCAGAGGCCCGGCATTTCACCAAGAAAGAGGCATTGCACAAGCTGGAGGAGCTCAGGGATATCAGGAATTGGAGGAATAACATCATCTATATAACCACCCGGAACCAGCTTGAGCTGCTTTCGCCCTGAGCATCCTGAATCCTTTTGCGGGCCTGGGGGGGATTGAACCGCCGGAGGGGTGTGGAGGCCCTCGTTCCAACCATGGACAGGCCCATCCTGCAGGGAATCTGCGGAGAGCAGCCGTCGGCGTCGAAGCGTTGCCGCAGCCGGGTTCAGCGGGATGAGGTGAGCGGCTCGGCATCGTCCGCAGACAATACCTCAACGCCTCCCACGCCCTCCCTGCCTACTCCGCAGACCAGGAATGAGGTTTTTTCCCCTTCCCGTTTCCCTGCAGGGATAATGCAGCCGCCTGCCCGCAGTGCGCCGTCCAATCACGGTTGGTTTTGGCGGGCACCTGTTGGGCAGGCGGCGGAATAAGAAACACCAGCGGAACAGTGCATAGTGGAATGATTTCCTCGTCTTTGGCCTTCCCCGTCTCCGCCGTGTACCCGGGGCATGTGGCGGGCATTTTTCCGTCTCCGGTAGAACTTCGGCGACCAGGGCCGCAGCGCGATGGCGCAGCGGGGTATCCGGGGCCATCCCATTTTGAAGTACTCCCGCCGTCTCGCGCGCATGCGCTTCGCCCATTTGTAGCGCTCCAGCTTCTTCACCAGCGGGATGCCTGCCGGGTGCTCTTCTGCCTGCTGCGGCGGTACAGCGATCTCAGGCACATCTTCAGGATCCTGGCGCCAGAGGCGGCGGACAGTGACCCAGCCGCGCGTCAAGAAGTCCATGAATTCCATACATCAGCTGCTCCTTCCTCCCCCGAGGATGGGAAACGTTAGGGCGATGTAGCGCCCTCTTTCATCGCTTGCAGAAGAACCCGGGCAGATTCCACGTACTGCTCCAGCCGGTCGAGGAACAGCACCAGAACAGAGAGCATTTCCTGGGAGGAGGCATTGGCATCCCGCCCGGCGAACGCTCCCTGGAAGGAATTCAGGACATCCAGGTACTCCAGGTGCACGAGCAGCGCGGCGCGGCCGGACTGGAGATGGCAGAGCGCTGCCACATCTTTTTTTTGCTCGGCATTCCCCCGGTTAATCGCCGCCCGGAGGGAGTCGTCATACTCTCCCAGGACAGCACGGCACTCGGCGACGTGCTGGGCAAAGATGCCAGCATCCATGACCACATTCTGGGCGCTGGCTGCGCTGCATGCCAGCAGGAGCAGCAGGGAACAGGCATATCTCTTCATGGCGGGCTTTCTCCTCTGCAAATGGTGATTTCGTGCCGACGGTGAACTATCCGATGGGGATTCCGAAAGCTCATTGCGCCCTTTTCGGATGCTTCGTTATCCTTTTCCGTTTATCCCCCCATTGGATAGTCCCATTCCGCTGTTCCTTGAGTAACCACAGCAGCAAGCCGAGAACCATAGCGGCGAATGCGATGACCGGGTTTTGGTTTGGCCTGTGGTGGTAAATCAACAGCGCCAGATGGGGGGCAATGAGGCAGCCGGTGATTCCCGCGAGTAATACCATGAATATACACCATTCCGTAGAAATTAGTCGGAATCGCCGCATCACCAGCTCTGGCGCCACATACCCCATCAACACATAGGTGAGGTAGAACAGCGCCAGCAGTGTGAAGTCGTCAACCAGAAACAGCTCCTTCAGGGTTTCCATTTCACAACCCCTTTCTGTTACCTCCAACACCTCTTCCCTTAAAACGAGACGAGCGTTAACCATATCCTACCTGATCTGCATCCTTTCTTGCCGCATCAGCTGCAATTATGGATATATCCTCAGGAATACCCATCCCACAATCACCGAGCCTATCGCCAGGATGTGGAGCAGCTGCACGTGCGCCGGAGCGAGGATAAAGAAAAAGGATATCCCGGCGCCAACAAACAGGATCCAGCTGTTCAATTCCCTGCTCCTCGTCCGATTCATCAAGCAGCGCGAGAACATGCCCAGCAGGATCACTGATTCTGCCCAGTATAGGATCAGCTGCAGCAGCAGGGTGACCGAGCTGACCAGGACGACGATGAACAGGACTGCAGCAATTCCGATGCCGATGCCTACAGCGCGATCCGAGAGGCCCCACTTTCTCCTGCGCGGGCGCGGAAGGCGTATCTGCAGCATAATGCCTTCTTTTCACGTATTTTCCCACAACCGCTCCAGCGCAGCAATGCGCCTGCTGATCGGCGGATGGGTAGGAAAGAGATTCCAGCGGGGATGCAGCGCCAGTGGCTGGGCAGACCTTAGCTTCTGCAAGGCGGCGATGAGGGGCTGCGGCGTTCCCATCCGGTCGGCAGCGGCAGCATCAGCGGCGAATTCCCTGCGGCACTGCGCCAGGGACCAGGAGTAGGACAGGATGCAGTAAAACACCGCAATCCAGAGGTAGGAGAGCAATGGAACATCCAGATCCGCAGCTGCCAGGATGATCACCGGCAGGAGAATGCCCAATGGCGCAACGAGCAGCCCAAGCAGCTGAATTCCCATGAAGCCTGGCTGCCTGGCATGCGCAAATTCGTGCGCCAGGACCGCAGCAAGCTCATCAGTATCCAACAGCTCAACAAGCCCCTGGCTGATCTGGAGAGTGGTAAAGCGGGGGAATATCAGCCCAAACATCTCTGCCCGGGGCTCTGAGACCGGAGAAACATGAATGCGCACCAGCCCGGACTTCGGGGCTACCTGGTTAAGCGCACGGGCGAGGGTTGCGGATTTCCATGGCTTCGCCGTCCCATGCCTGCGCTTCTTTATGCGGGAATAAAGAACGACTCCTATGCACATATTCACCAGTCCGATGCCCCCGTACACCAGCGCAAGGAGACGGAACGGTTCTGCCGGCACCAGGAGCATCAGGACGGAGAGGTAGCATCCGACGGCAAGCAGATACAGCAGCATGGCTCCGCGGGCTTTCCACTGGTGCGCCCGGACATTGCTGCGGAACACCGCTATGCTCCTGATCGCTTCATCCTGAAGGGATGGTTTGCGATGCGCCCAACTGCAGAACATCGGCCGCTTGATCCAGCGCGCGGCGGATTCTCCAGCGGGGGTACTGATGAAAGCGATGAGAATCAGCGGCACTTCCCAAGAACCATCCGTCGGCAGCGTCCAGATGAGGTTGACGGCAAACACGAACATACAGAGAAGGATGAACGCGGGAATCATCGCCGCCAATGGCGGCAGCGGCTCAGCCCAAAAAAATCCGGTGAATTGGGGAACGATCATCACCGGCACGAACCCCGCGGCGAACCACAGGATGAATGCCGCGAAGATGAGCAGAGAGTAGTGCTCCATTGTTCACCTCCATTTATGCGGTGTGCGAAAGCGGTTGGATTGCGGCTTCATGCATTGTACTTCGCCACCAGCAGCACTCCAACAGCCACCAGACCGTAGCCGAGGAACTGCATGGGGTGGATCCAGCCGTAGCCCATCGCCCATTTCACCAGGACAGCGTATGCCGTGATGGTGATCGCGCAGGTGGTGACGAGCGCGACGCTGCCCCCTGCGGAATAGGCGGCGATGTAGCAGAGATTGCCTGCGCAGAGCAGGATGCCGCAGGCGAGGATGGAAAGATGCTGCCCTGCGGCTGGCCACTGGAGGGGCTGGAACTGCTGCCAGAAAAGCAATGCGATCCAGCCGAGCGCCGCCACGATGCTCTGGAAGAGGGCAAGGGTGACTGCCGGAGAGATATCCCGGAGCCTGGCCCAGAGGATCACGTTTTCCACGGCGAAGAGGAATATCGCTGTGTTGATGAGCAGGATGGGCTTCACCAGCGCCTCCTAATCTGTTTGAGGAAGATTTTTAAACCTCAGCCTCCCGGAGCCTGCGCATGGCAGTCTGCCCCTTCTGCAACCGCTCCCGGCATGTCTCCCGGATGGGGAAGCGGAAAACGAACATCGGGAGCAGCCAGCGGTTCTTCTGCACCTCATGCAAACGGAGTTTTGTGCAGCGCACCCCCTTCACCAAGCGGCACTACCGGAAGCAGGTGATCGAGGATGCGGTCGGCCTCTACCGGCACACCAGCCTCTCGAAAGCGAGGAAGCTGCTCTGGCAGAAGGACCATGTGCATGTGGCCCGCTACACAATCTCCCGCTGGTTCAAGCGGTACTTCTGGCTCTTCCGCAGGTGAGACAGCGGCACTTTTCCCGTCGGAGAAACCCTCCTTTGTTGGGACATTTTTGGGGAAAAAAATGGCATCGGCAAGGCCATCCCCGGCAACAAGAGAGGGCGCATGCAGGTGATGCGGCGCATGTGCCCTCTCTTTCCGGATTTATGGATTGGACTGCTGGAAACAGGATGTGCTGCTGGACATCTCACTGCCAGGCCATAACCTCGAACATCCGCAGGCCGCCGTATAGACTCCTTTCAGAACGCCAGCCGGAATCCCAGCGTCCACCAGAGCTGGTAGTGCTCGTTGACTCCCTCCATCGGGACGATGGCGTAATGGAGGTTGGCGTAGATCGATGTCTTTCCTGGACCAGGCGCCTCGATGCTGCCGGACAGGTCGATGTCGCTGATCCCGGACGTGGGGATGAAGATGTGGTGGTTGAACCCTGCTGATGCGGCGAAGGCCATCAGCGCCTTCTTGGGCAGCTGCACCGGCTGGGAAATCCCCATGCCTGCGTAGAAGCCGTGCTGCGACTGCACCAGGCCGCTGAGCAGCATGGTGGGGGAGAGGAAGACATTGCCGGTGATGCTGGCCTGCACCTCCTGGAAATCCGGGGTGGAGAGCGGGAGGTTCCTCACGAAGAGGTAGCGGATCGTGCTTGCTGTCCAGGTGAGGCGCTCCCCTTTCCTGGTGTAGCCAAGGACCAGATCCGCCTCATCCGCATAATCAGTCTCCGGCCGCTCCTCCGGGGATGCGGAGCCGAACAGGGTGAGCCAGAGCCCGGTGCGGGAGGTGTAGGTCAGCGTCGGCTGGATTGCCGCGCGCCGCTCCGGCTGGAGCAGGAACCCGCGCCAGAGATACTCGCTCCGGTACGGGACATCCAGCGTCCATTGGGCGCGGAGGGGCGGGGCGAGGACGCAGAGGAACAGCAGGGCGGTGAGGTAACGCATGCATCCCTCCTTTCAGGGAAGGCGCTGCTGAACTGCTGTGCAAAGTTGGCTGTTGCGGTCAGTTTCCCTTCAGTCCCCGCCACATCAGGTAGATCACGCCAGCGATGATGGCGCCGCCGATGAGGTACGGCAGCGCGTGCCAGAAGATGATCAAGACCAGGCTGATGATGCCCAGGGCCAGGTTGAGCGTCCAGGAGGCCAGCACGAGCGCGATCAGGCCAACCGCGATCAGCACGGCCTTTCCGCCTCCGCCTTTAATCCCCCAGAGGGAGCGAAGCTGCGCTGCGATTTTGGTGCTCATCAGGGTTCTCCTCTTGATGAAAGGGCGGGTGATTCATTTGACATTGCTTACTTCTTCGCTTTCGCGAATTGGATCACGTTGCCGCGGAGCATGGCCTTGACAACATCGCCATCAGCAACCGCGCTTTTGCGGACAAACACGGCGAGCCCGTTCGTCAGCTCTTCCTGGATGGCCCGCTGGACCGCGCGCGCTCCCGAAGCAGGATCATGTCCTTTCTTCGCAAGGAAGCGCACGACGGCTTCAGGGACCTGCAGCTTGAGCCGCGGGTTGCTCAGGGAGGACTCTATCTTCCCGAGCTCGAGCCGCACGATCTTCTGGATCTCCTCCTTTCCCAGCTCTCTCAGCAGCTGGATGCAATGGATCATGCTGATGAAATCAGGCGGAAAGATGTGGGAGAGCTGCTGCCTGATGTCCACCTTAGGATCAGCCGGCAGGCCGGTGGTCATGATGATGACCGCCTGCCTGAAGTTGATGTCCCTTCCCCGGTTATCCTGAATCTGGCCCTGGTCCAGGATGCTCACCAGGCGGCTCAGGATCTCCGGATGCGCCAGCTCGACACGGTCGAACAGGACGACGCATTGCGGATGGCCGCGCATGTCCTTGATGAACTGGTTGCTGTCGTCATAGCCGACATATGCGGGTGGGGCGCCCAGGAAAGTGTTTGCCTGGATGCTGTCCTGGAAGTTCTGCATGTCCAGCCGGACCAAATGCTGGTTCAGCACCAGCGCCAACTGCTCAGCCAGATAGGTCTTGCCCACTCCGGTCGGCCCGCAGAGAAGGATGCTGCCTATCGGCCGGCGCTCATCATGGATGCCCAGGACATGATCTATCACTGCTTTGCATGCCTTATCCTGGCCAACCACGACGGAAGTAAGCTGCCCCAGCAGATCCCTGTCCGAATCCAGCACCTGCGCGCCGGTCCAGAGGGCGATCACCTCGTGCAGATGCTTTCGGGTGACCTCGCCGCCTGCTGCGCGCACCCCTGCCGCATCAATGAGGTCTATACTCTTGTCCGGCTGCCTGCGGCCCGCCAGGTACCTTCCGGTAAGCTGCACCGCCTCCCGGATGATCGCTTCCGGATAGGCTGCCCGGTGGTACTGCTCGTATTTGGAGATGATGCCTTTCAGGATCAGGAAAGTGTCCTCCTCGGACGGCTCTTCCACCCGCACAGGCTGGAAGCGGCGCTCAAGCGCGGCGTCCTTCTCGATGTAGCGCTCGTATTCATCAAGCGTTGTCGCGCCGATGCACTGGAATCCTTCCCGGGAAAGCGCCGGCTTGAGCAGGTTGCCCACGTCAGATGCCCCGTCACCGACGATAGTATGCAACTCATCGATGAAGAGGATGACGTCACCTGCCGCCTCAATCGCCTTCAGGAGGCTCTGGACACGCTCCTCGAGCGCGCCGCGGTGCCCTGTGCCCGCTTTCAGCGCAGTCATGTCCAGGGAGATGATCCGCTTGCCTTTCAGCGCCTCAGGCACGTTGCCCGCAGCAATCTTCTGGGCAAGGCTCTCAGCAAGCGCGGTCTTGCCCACCCCTGCCTCGCCGATGATCACCGCGTTGTTCTTCTTGCGCCGCAGGAGTGTATTGACCAGGAGATCGGTCTCCTGCTCACGGCCGATGATCGGATCCATCCTGCCGTCCCTCGCGAGCTGGGTCAGGTCCCTGCCGAATGCGGCAAGCGCGGATTGGGTCTCATCCGCTGCCTTGCCTTGGACCTGCGCACCATCTGCGCGAGGGCTGGAGAAGGCCGCTCCCGGAACACGCTGTGCACCAGCCGGCCTGCCGGCGATGATTCCCGGAGTGCACCCCAGCTCGTCCTGCATTTTTTTGATGTCTGCGCCAAGGGCGGTGAGCACCGGGCGCACCAGGGTGTTCTCGCCCTGCAGAAGCGCAAGCGCGAGCTGGTTACGGATCACTGATGTTGCCGCCGGGCTATCTGCGCCTGCCTCCTGCAGCGCGAGGCTTGCCAGCTTGGAGGCCTGGTTGGTCACCTCTTCCACTGCTCCCGGACGCTCGCGCTGCCCTGGCCGGTGGCTCCATACCTTCTCTGCCGTTATCCCCTGCCTGCTGAAGATATCCCCGGGAAAATCAGGGATCAGGGATGCAAGGAGGCAGAGCGTGTCCGGGCTGGTGATGCCTGCCTGGTCGCGGTACGCAAACATCCCATCATAGATCGGCCTGAGCGCGGCGATGATGGACTGCCTGATTACATGCGGTGAAGTGCCTGGGCTCCTCACCTGACTGATAGGACTGCTCATGCTGCCCTCTCTTTCACTCGGAATGGCTCAACCCGGGGAAATTGCTGCCGTGCTCATTGCTTGAGGCAGCCCCAGCCTGCTTTTGACCTGATGCGCTGAGGCTGCCGGTGCTGTCCGTCGCCTCAGTCCTTGCCTGTAAAGGGATCGAATCTCCTCTTTTCCGGCCCAGTCGGCCTGAGCACAGTGATCGCAGATGGGATCTCTACATCCGCTTCCTCGCCCTCCCTGATCGAGAGCCGATGCCGCAGCTTGAAATCTTTGATGCACTGGCGCACCGAGGGATCGAGGCCCTGGCTGCGGATCTCCTGCATCATCTCATTGAACCAGGGTTCGTACTTCACCTCCGGCTTACGCGGGCTGAGTTCCGGGATTGGGGCATCATATACGATCTTTGCCCCTTCGGCAGGAGTGCCGTCGCTGTTGGTGTAATACTGCGACAGGACGATCACCCTGGTGCCCAGGTAGAGCGCCTCTTCCAGCGAATGGGTCACGAAGAGGATGGTCATGTCTGTGCTTGCCCAGGTCTCCAGGATGAAGAGCTGCATCATCTCCCGGGTGCTCTCGTCCAGCGCGCCGAAGGGCTCATCCATGCAGATGAGATCCGGCTTCATGATCACTGCCTGGGCGATGGCCGCGCGCTGCTGCATGCCGCCGGAAAGCTCAGAGGGATATTTTCCTGCTGAGTCCGCAAGGCCGAATCGCTCGAGGTATTCCATCGCCCGCCTGCGGTGTACTCTCTTCTTGCCATAGTAGTAGAACGGCCTCAGAATGGGGGTCAACAGCCTGGTCTCCTCAAGCCTCAGGCCGAGCGCTACGTTCTCCACCACGGTCATGGTAGGGAACTGCCCGTGAGTCTGGAACACCACGCCCCGGTCCCGGTTAGGGTGAGTCACGGGGATTCCATTCACCAGTATCCGCCCCTGATCCGGCGGCTCGCTTCCCAGAATCGTCCGGAAGAGCGTGGACTTGCCGCAGCCGGTCGGCCCAAGGATGGTCACGAACGAGCCTGCGCTGATCGCCAAGTCAACGCCTGCAAGGACAGTCTTCATCCCTGCCCGGCTGTCTCCCTGGGGATACCGCTTCCAGAGACCCCGGATATCCAGCAGAATAGGCTGAGTGGGATCCCGTTTTGCCGTATCAGGAAGCAGGCAGTACGGCGCCTGTGCCATGGTACGCCTCCTTTGGTATGCATTGTTAGGTGGTGAGTGTCCAGCGCCGACGCCTGATCCAGGCAAGCACTGCCTGGTCAACCAGGAACGTGAGCAGCGCGAGCCAGACCACATAGGCGATGATGAGATCCATCTGGATGAATCTCCGGACATAGAATATCTGGAAGCCCAGGCCTGCGTTCGCTCCAAGGGATTCTGCCGCGATGAGGAACAGGATGAGCGGCTTGAAGCTGAGCCTGATCGTGTTCATCACATCCGGAAATATCTGCGGGAACACGATGAGGTGGGCGATCTCCATATTGGAGGCTGCGAGCGTCATTGCCTTAATCTTCTGCTCGCGCGGCACGCTGCTCGCCCGCTTGTAGGTGTCCAGGCAGATGGTGGGGAACGTGCCGATCACCATCAGCGCAACCTTGTTCAGCTCCCCCACTCCGAAGACCAGGATCAGGATGGGATAGAGGGCAAGAGGAGCGATCTTGTCCGCGGAATAGGTCATGAACTTCAGCCATACTGATTCCCAGTACGGGAACACCCCCATGTACAGGCCGAGCAGCACTGCAAAGGAAAGCAGCAGCAGGGCCTCCAGGAAGCGGGTGCCGCTGGCGATGGTGTCCTTCCACAGCTTGTTCTTCGGGATGGTAAGCGCCATCCTGAAGGCGCTCAGCAGGATGCCCCGGTCAAGGCTGGTCCACCGCTGGACTCCCGGGCGGTTCTCAAAATCCTGGAGCCAGGGGTAGTGGTCGTACAGCGTGGTCTTTTCATTCTCCGGCAGGACGGTCACCTTCAGGAACGCAGTCCCGATCTTGCCGATGGTCGGCATGAACTTGTCCTCCGGATTCTCCCGATGGCGCTGCTCAGAGAAATACATGTAGCTGAAGAGCAGCGTGGCAAAGGGAAGCAGCGAGAGGAACAACGCAGCCCTCGGGCCTGGCCTGCGCATGATGCTGAACGGCCGATGGATGATGCTTCCCAGAGCATTGCGCATCTGCCGCTGAAACTCTTGGATGCTGAAAATGAGCACCAGAGCTGTTGCGATTGTGTATACGACTATCGCTACCCCGGCAATCCCAAAAAGCCAGTACGCAGTCCAGAGCAGACCATAAGCCACCCCGAGTAGAGAATAAGCCAGATAGTGTGCCATATCTCCTGCCACTCCTTTCCAAAAAAAGAGGAGAGGGGCTTCCGCATGCTGATGCAGTGCAGGGGAAGCCCCTCCCTCCAGATGATGAGCGCACGCGCAGCGCTATTTGATCTCGCCCCGGGCGTGCATCTCGGTGAACTTGCTGTCAAAGGTCATGAAGACCCGCTTCGGATTTCCCAGGACCGAGCCGTCCGGGAACCTGATGCCCATGAAATCCCTGGTCTTGGCGTCCTTGAACAGCCCGGCGTCCCAGCAGAAGTCGAAGACCTGTCCGGTGACCTTCCGCAGCTCTGCGCTATCCAGGTAAGCTGCCGCGGCCTGTGAGGTGGTGTACAGCATGGTGGTCTTCAGCTGCTCCCGGAACTCCGTGGCCGAGCAGGGTGACTGCGCCGCCATGTGCGC
>Ga0209542_10015063_pt1 | contig 13051 bp, 20 predicted proteins | sample RifCSPhighO2_01_FD_184028 | JGI IMG/M metagenome (GOLD analysis project Ga0209542, IMG submission 184028) | Soil microbial communities from Rifle, Colorado - Rifle CSP2_plank highO2_0.1 (SPAdes) (version 2) | ecosystem: Environmental > Terrestrial > Deep subsurface > Rock core/Sediment ... | reverse complement strand
TGCGATAAAGGGATATCTTGAAAGCTTAAACAAGCATAATGAAGCTATACCACCACCAATATCCGAAGAAGTGGTTGAAGTTGCCTAGCTTCATTTAATTTCTGGGAAAGAATTAGTTAACGCATTAAAAAGAATAGATTATGAGGTTGACCACCAGACGGGAAGCCACATCATTTTGAGGCAGAATAGGGAGCCGTTTCGAAGGGTGACTGTTCCAAATCATCGTGAAATTGCAAAAGGAACTCTTATTGCAATAATAAAACAGGTAGGATTAACGCGCGACGAATTCTTTCAACTGATATAGCCCAAACTAATTTAAACAAACAATAAAACATTCCAATCATGCAATGGTTTATTCTCGCGCTCAGTGCCGCTGTCTTCACCGCAATATATTATATTCTTGTCAAGCGATACATAAAAAACACGAACGAATTCGTGCTGAGCAGCGGCACAATTTTTGTTGCAGCAATCATCCTCTTAAGCATTTCATTAGGCCGAGGAATTCCAACAATTGGAAAAGAGTTTTATCTTGCAGTGCTTGTCACAGGAACACTGAACGTGCTTGCAACAGCGCTTCAATACAAGGCGCTAAAAACAGCAGATTTGTCACTTGCAGCGCCGATGCTCTCATTCACGCCGGTTTTTCTCATACTCACATCATTTATAATTCTCGGAGAATTGCCTACATATATAGGAATTTTGGGCATAGTGTTCATTGTTTCAGGATCTTATGTGCTCGCGATGACACCAAAGCAAAAACCGCTCGACCCATTCAGAAAATTGTTTGCAAATACAGGAACAGCATCATATCTTTTAGTTGCATTCATTTACAGCATCACTGCAAATTTTGACAAAAAAGCAGTGATAGCATCGGACGTATACTTTGGCACAGCGTTATCATTTCTCATCATCAGTGGAGGGCTGTTCATATGTGGAGCAGGAAGAGATAAGATGATTGCTGAGTACTGGGAGAACAAGTGGAAGTTCATAATGTTGGGGGTAATACTTGCATGTTCCGCTATCGCAGCAAATACTGCACTTACACAACAAATTGTCCCATATGTCATAGCAATAAAACGCCTGAGTATACTTTTCGTTGTTCTCTATGGGATCATTTTATTAAAAGAGACTGACGGCAGACAACGCCTTCTCGGCGCATCAATCATGCTGATCGGCGTTCTAGCCATCTTGCTGTTGTAAGTGCTCAAAAAACAGCCGCGCCATTTTTTCATCTTCTTGTCGGAGAATATCAAAATTCCGCTGAGCAATCGCAATACTTTCTGCACAATCAGAGCTGCATGGAAAATGGCTTACCAAGCAGATATCCTGTTCGCGTAGCAGTAAGTTCGTCCACTGATTGGTCGGCTGATGCACAGGATTAATATTGCCAATTGCAAACTGTTCACAAAAATAACGCACACAACAATCGGGATAGCCAAGCGCCAACCCAGTCGAGCGATGATTGTGCCGCGTCTCAAACAAGCAAGTCCCCGCTGCTTTCAGTTCATCTTTGCTGATATAAACAAGAAGCATCCCTGAATCAGAGATTACTCCCCGGTTAGAAAAAAAATCGTTGTCTTCAATTTTTAGTTTATTCCGAGAAATTTCGATAAAGAGCCCATGTTGCCCGCAAAAATCTTTGACTTTCTGCAGTTCATGCTCATAGAATCCTTGCCGCACAACATCTTTGCAATCGTTCAGCAAACAAAGTATTTCCAGCACTTTCATCCGTGAGCCGAATGTTTGAACAAGTTCTTGAAAATTAATCATAGGCATGAGAATGCTTATCAATCACAACAATACCGATGGCTTTTTAGCTTGCCTTCCTTTTTTTCTTGTCTGTAAGATAAAAGTGATTCACAATCTTCTTCCGTCATCACTTCATCAGCACCGACCATATTCAGTTTAATGTCATGTATTTCTTTTTTAATTACTTTCAATTCTGCCAAGACTTCAGCCATACTTTCCATACAGGATATTAGGCAGGAGAAGTATATAAATAATTCGATTCAATTATACAATTGCTGCGGCAGCTGGGGCTGAAAATATACTAAAAGCACTTAATAATCGTACAATTATTAATGTGCTTTTGTATATGCACAAAAATCCCGAGGATTTTTGGCACGCCAGAATACAGCAGTATTCTGAGCGTACAAGAGCAATTAATTTTTACAAAAAATAATTGCTCTTAGTATATTCTAATCCGAGCTGAGTCTGCTCCGCAGGAACAGGTGAATAGCCGACGCCAGACACAGTATTCATATACGAGCTGACACGATTAGTTTGTTCACGGGATTTTCCATTATTATCATAGAGTGCATCAGGCAGCGCGCTCACCAGCGTACGCATCCATTCCTTGTCGCCATACATGTGCAATCCTTGTCCATAAACACCAGGCGTAAATACGCCTTGCAGCATACCGCTAAGCTTAGGTTCTCCCACCATTTCAGTAGGCGACACCCGATTAGCAGCGCTCATCACCATACTCGCAACATTCGTCTCAAATGACATGAGGCACCCCTGCTGTACCACAGACTAAATCCCAATAAAGCTGCAATGCATCCCGTCCTGCATCTATCATCCGCCACACAAACGCACTTGCAACATCATGCAGCCCATTTCGTGCGGGATTATCTAATACAATAACACCACGCAATCCAGCAATATTTTCTTTTTTTATCGCCTGCATCCATGCCCTGCTGAATGCAAATGCTTTCGCTTCTTCATCATGTGCACGCATCAATCGTTTCGTCATGACATGTCCGATCTCATGTCCTATCGTCAGCAGCAGCTGATCTTTTTGTGCTGCACGAACAACAACATCGCTCACCAAGCCAAGCTCTTTCCTGTTGATTGAAAAGCCAACAACACCATGATGTGAAATCTGCTTTGAAAATGCACTCCCAGAAAGCACCGCAATACGAATGTCTTCAGGAAATTTTTCTCCAACAGTCGCAAAAAATGCATCTTTCACATCTTCTTCAACTGCTGCAGCATCACCCACAAACGGCTGTGCTCGCCTGTTCGGCTTCAGAAACGCATCAGGCATGAACGCATATTCAGGTGTGATAGATGAAACATTCACCGACAGGTATGTTGGTTTGTGATACGAGCTTTGGTCAGCATCAGAGCCAGCGTACAAAGCAAGGTGCGGAAGTGATGATAAAACATGATAGCCCGTTTGAGGTGCATCTTGCGTGCTATAGAGGCGCTGCTCAAGCCCAGCGCTTACACCAGCGCTTACACTATAGCCAATACCCACATAGGTTGAACAGCTTTGATAGGACATTTTTATCACATTTGTGTGCGTACGTGAACTGACAATTTAAAAATAGTGGGACAAAAAAGTCATAGAATAGTACATTATAGAATATTACTTATAAGTAGTAAATAATGGAAACATTTAAAAATAGGACGAAATCTAGCTTGTTAATGACCAAAGTTTTTATTAGTAAGCTTTCACCTAATCAGTGTATGACTCCAGAACAGGAGCTCGCGTTTCAATCTAAAGAAATTGTACGCTGCGTGAAAGAGTTGCTAACTTATGTCGATATTAGGTTTATTCTTGATGGCGTAACTGAAGCAAATTATTCACAAGTAGCAGATTGTACTGCCAAGGGTATTCAGCATGGAATTGAAGATGTCTTAGGGGCAAATGGCATAGTCTATCGAGCAACACATGAGCAGCGGCAGGAAGTTTACTTTAGGCAGCACATACCATCGCATGTGGGAAGTGAGCTGGCGAAATTGGATATACCGAAAAACACATCAGTGATTAATGAATATGGTGATTTTGTACGACAAACCTATGCACTATGGGCTGAAAACCATTCGCGTGAAAGATGGGAGTTTTTTATGCTATCACCGGATGTACATGAGTGAGGATAAAGACAAATTCCCTCGCAGCGATTCCTTCAACTTTTTTAAAAATTCTTTGTATTCTGAGCTGCTTGAAAATACCTACTCGCTCATATTTCCTCAATTCCCGAAGAACAACATTGCTCCTGCCCAAAACTCTCTGAAATCTGATTCTGAGACTTCCTCTGAAAGGCTCTGAAATAGCTCTTCCCAGAGCATCAAAACTGCGCAACATGAGCTCAGGAAACTCAGAATGTGGAATAAGATAGTTAAACTCACCTTCATTTATGCGTGTTAACTCAATAGTTCTAACGATCAGTCTAATAACTTTCCTGCTACTCGGCTTTCCAGTCCAGTTTGCCGAGGCATCCACAACACATGTATTTGACCTATAATAGAAGACCTAATTATTTGATGCAATTTGTTAGGTCTTCTAGTATATACAAGAGGACAATAAATATTATTATTTATGTCCTCTAGTATATTTGCGAGTTGATGTCTCGCTACGTGCCTGTCTACAAAAAAAAACAATGATGCTTTCGGCATAACAATTACATCACATCTTTTCCTCGCTATTTTTGAGAACACAAAAACCATAAAAGTGGGATATGTCCACCAATTAAAAACTTTTATATTGATAACCTCTTCATCTTCCTCAGCAGCGTCTCATATCTCAACCCTATCGCACGCGCAGCACTCGACACCGTGCCATACTGCGACATCACTGCATGCAAATACTTTCGCTCAAATTCATGCTCGGCTTCTTTCCACGTCGTCTGCAGCGGCAGAAAATGAACGATATGCTCGCTCAGCTCAGGCACATGCTCATACATCTGTTCAAGTTTCGCCGGCTGAATAATCTGCTTGTACTGTTCAAGCACTTTTCTGATTGCGCCGTCAACCGCTTCCCGCTCAAAATAGCCTGCTTTATAGAGCTTTTCCCGCACTTTTTTCATGTCAATGCCCAAGTTCTTCAAATCCCGATGAATGCTTCTCCGATCCAATCCAACAATGTCCGCAACTTCCGACACATTGCCATAATGCGTCTTTAAGGTTCTCTCGAGAAATTCTCGTTTAAACGCCCGTTTAGCCTCTTTAAACGGCAGATCAGTCCGCACACCGAGCCCTATCACCCGCTCGCTGCCGATCTTCTCGGTGATGTCCCGTTCGACCTCACGAATCGTTACCCCAAGAAACTTCTGCATAGCCTCTTCTAACAGCGGCTCAATCTTGCCTTTCATCACGTGTTCGAGGCCTTTGCTGTCTGTTTTCTTATCCATAGCATGACTTAAATGTCTCAGTGTTTATAAATCAAGCGCCGCTATGAAATCAAGAGTCACGAAGATAAGTAACTCCTTAAAAGTACTCAACAAACCTTAATAACGCTCTAAAATTTAGCTGCCGAATGCAATTCCGCATTGAAAAAAGAGAAAACGAGAACATTCTAAAATATCCGACAGACGATGTGAAAGTTGCACAAGAATTCACCCGTAAAATAAAAGCAGAATTAGGTGACTTTCTTGTTGCAGTCATCCTGTTCGGCTCATCAGCGCGAGGCTCAGCAACCGACAGATCAGATATTGATGTTCTTCTGGTCGGCGACGACACAACATTCCAGATGACACGACCGCTAATAGAAGGCTATCGTATCATTGTAGAAAACACCGTTCAATCACTGTCAACACGGTTGCACATCACCAGCATGACATTTACCAGCTTCTGGGATTACGTAAAAGCAGCAGACCCTGTCGCGATAAACATTCTGCGTGATGGCGTTGCATTAATGGACAACGGCTTCTTTAACCCGCTGCAGGTCTTGTTAAAACAGGGCAAGATCCGCCCTTCAGAGGAGAGCATCTGGCGCTATTTTGGAAGATCACCACGAACACTGATCAACAGCAGATGGCATCTTCTTCAAGCAACGCTCGATTTATACTGGGCAGTCATCGACGCTGCGCACGCCGCGCTGATGAAAAAAGGTGAGATTCCTCCATCGCCAGAGCATGCAGCAGACCTGATGTATCAAAAGCTGATCAAGCCAAAATATCTGGAAAAAGAATACGCTGACACAATCAGAAAGTTCTACATGTTAAGCAAACAGATTACTCATCGGGAAATTAAAGAGATCAAAGGCCATGAATATGATGGGCATCTCGCCGAGGCAACAAAATTTGTCGAGCGGATGCGGCGATTTATTCAGGAAAGTGATAAGAAGGAGTAAGTGGTTTTGGCAAATGAAAGTCCCAAAGCAAACATGCCCTCTCTAAAACCAGCACTTGTCCGTATTATCCTTCAGCCACTGCTTTTTTTCCTTGTAGTTTGGCATCGCTTTTTCAACAAGCGCCCAGAATGCTGCCGAATGATTCTTTTCCTGAACGTGTGCAAGCTCATGAATACAGACATAATCAATGACATCGTCAGGCGCAAACAGCAGCCGCGTTGATAGATTGATATTATTAGAACGTGAACAGCTGCCCCAGTTTGACGTGTTGTATTTCAGAAATATCTTTCCGAGCGTAAAATTGAAGTGCTTTTCATTCAGCATCTTTACTTTATTCACAATAAAATCTTTCTTCTTCTTGCCCATAATCCTGCTTAGAAGCACTGAGATATGCCGCTGCTTCTTTTCTTCTGAGAACCTGTTTGACAATGAAAAAGATATAATGTTTTCAATTATTCGCACGGAACTGCTCTGCTTATCTGCGAACGAGAGCATGATCTTGTAATCTTCACCTGCAACAGAAAAAATATCACCATGAACATATATTCTCGATCTTTTATGAGGTTCAGCAGGCTTATTTATTCTTTCTTTTAGTATATCCATAGCCCATTTTTTCATTCGAAATGTTTCACGGAACATCTCTTCACGATCCATACCCTGTGGAAGCCGAATAACAACGCCTTTTTTTCCAAGTGATACACGAGAACTTGATCGTTGTTCAGTAATGATAGAAACAGTATACTCTTTTCCATTCACCTCAATTTTTTCAGTCCTCATATACTCATACTCCTCGCAGTTTCACCAGCGTCTTGTCTGCGATCACCACTTTAATTTCATCGTAAGAAACATCAGGAAGCGCCTGCTTTATTATTTTCAGCCGCGCCGTTGGAATGCGCATTATAACCTGAACAATCCGTTCAATTGTGTCTTGAGCAACGAACGCCCTCGCGCTGATATCGCCGGCTTCAACAAGCCGTGCAAAATGATTCCAGACAGTTGAAGAAGTAAGCTCACGCTTTTCAGAAATTTGTTCCATTGCATAGCCTTGATCAAAGAGCGCAAGCGTTTCCCGCTCAGATTCGCTTGAGATCACGCACTCTCCTCTTATGCAGAGGGGAATATCTATCTTCTCATTCAGCGCTTTCTTTCCAAGAAGGGTTAGGTGTATTTGGGGATACTGGTAATCACCCGTGCGAACAAAATATGATGAAAGAAACTCCATCTCCTCGAGCTGGGTGATAAAGCTCTTAATCACTGATACATCAAGCCATAAAAGCGCACCATATCCAGCACGCTTGTCTAATCCGCCGTCTTTAATGAGTTTTGATTGCGAGCCTTTTAAAAACGCAGCAAGTTTGTTTTTCCCTGTAGTAAGATGCTCCACTGCCATCAAAATAATCAACGCTGTTTGACTTTGCTCTTCCGATGCAAACTTCATGAAACGATTATCATATGCTTGTTTTTAAATTTTTTCTCACGGAAACAAACAGAAAGCATATAGAAAAACATATAGGATACGTAACTTTTGCCGCTTTATGACTTTCGCCCACTACAAAAAAACAATTCTCAGCCGAATAGACAAAAGCAACAAAGGCAGCATTGACAAGCCCATAGCAGGTTTAATCACAGCCATAAACAACAATCCAGCATACTGCACCACCTCATCATGTTCTGGCCGAACAGTCATCCTCAAAGAGCCGAAAAGTGGAAAAAAAAATGACGCACAATTCCTCTACTCAACACATGGCAGGATAACCGCAGCTCAGCTGAAAGCCATTAGGCAATTGCCAGATGAAACACTCTGGTTCCGTTTCGAGCCGCTCATTCTCCATGTTGCCTGTGACAGCCCAAGATCAGCACAGGCACTTCTAAACAGCGCACGCAGTGTGTGCAAGCACAGCGGCATCATCAGCCTTGGCAATCATCCCGTGCTCGAAATCCGCGGCTCTGAATTTATTGAAGTGCCAATCGCAGCAAACAAGAAATTGTTAGTGAATGAAAATTACCTGAGTATTTTATGCAAAGAAGCAAACAAAAAGTTAGAGATGACAAAAGAGAGAATACAGAAAATTGAATCCAAATTCAAACAAAAATAAAAGGTAAAAAAGAAAAAAGCAGCTTATTTAGCCGCAACTTTCACGATGATAAACACGATCAGTCCAAGCACGATCACATTGCCCAATACTAAAAGTACCAGGAATAATGGTGATTGGGTGAATGGTGTTTCAACGCTGTCGACAAAGTCATCGTCAACAACAACTGCTCCTGTAGGAGTGGTTGGCTGTGTGACAACTGGCTGAGTTATGACAGGTGGCTGAACAACAACTGTTGCGCCGTTGCTCGAGCCGCTTGTGCTTCGTGGGCCACAGTCTTCAACACGGATAGTTCCGCGTTCTTCATCTTCAAGCTCATCGCCATCTCTGAAGACACGAACATCGTAGTTGTATGTGCCTGCTGCCAGATCGTCATCCAACGAAACACTGAATTCCTTTCGTTCATCATCATTGCTTTCACCGAGCTCGTCCAGTTCGATACCGCTGAAGTCTTCATCGATACCAAGCGCTGAACCATCGACACTGATTGTGACATCGTCCTGATTGTCTGTGCCATGATTTCTGACACGGATGCTGATAGTTGCATCTCTGTTACACTGTAATGTCAGTGGATTTGGCTCAATGCTGCTGATACGAACATCGTCGCTTTCAAGATTGATTTCAAGCGTGACATCCATAGTGAATGTGTGTCGTACGCCCGTTGTTTCCAAGACACCAGATAATTCGATTGATATTTCATAGGTGCCATCTTCTGCATCATCTGGAATATCGAACGTAATGTCAACATCATCTTTGTCTTCGCCTGCATCGAGGTTGAATTCATCTGAATCCTCATCAATGTCATCGCCGAATTCATTATCGTTGATTTTGATGTTGATCTCGACATCTTCGAAGTCGCCAAGGTCATAATCTTTGTCAAACAGATTGTCAACTTTGAAGTTCATAACAACTTTGTCTTCCGGCTGCCCTTCTGCATCGATTTCTTCGCCGTCTTCAACATTGCTGTCATCTTCTTCGCCGATATCAACTTCAAGGTCAGTGATTTCAAGCATTGTCTTAACAACTGCATTGACATCAACAGGGGTTGTTGTCTGAGCGGTGTTAAACTTAATATCGAGTGTACCCAGCTTCGTTGTTCCTGAAGCGATAAGAGGCAAGCCAACATTTAATGTTACTGTCTTTGATGCACCTGTTGCCAGCGTGAATGAGCTGTCTGCCGCAGATAATGTGCCAGTAAAGTCTGTTTTTGCAGCTGTAAATGCAAGTGATACCTGTTCGCTGAATGCGCCAGTATTCTTGATTACAACTGATTTTGTTGTGTTAAAGGTTGCAACTTTCTGCTGAAGATTTGAGTAATCAACATCGACAGAAATTGAAGTTAAGCCGTCAACAACCACGTTGTGGGTTGTGGAGATAATAACTGTTACTGGAACACTTTTCAAAACAGTGCCGCTTCCATCTTTCAGTTGAAGATTGCCTGTGTAAGTTCCTGCAGTTACTGCTCCTTTTGCGATGGTAAATGCAACTTGGAACGTCTCAGCTGTGGTGACTGTCTTAGGTAATGTCGGTGAAGTGACGCTAACAGTAGGTGTAAACGTACCTACACCGCCAGTCAAAGTGAATACCGATACTGCTGCTGAAGCAATAGACTCACCAGCTGCAACATCTGAAGCAACGGTAAACGCTACTGATTTTGTGCCATCAGTATTAACATCTACGGCGACAGTGCCCAAGTCGAGCGTTGTCGGATTGGTTGTCAACGCAGCACTTACACTAGTGACTAACGCAAACAAAAATAACATACTAAACAATAATATCTTTTTCATAGTCATAACCCCCATCCCACCCCTTATTTGTGAGTACTCGTGGGTAACAGTATTTAAAGATTTCTATATGTTTGTAATCACCATAGGGTTACAACATACGTCGTTGAGTGGGACCTGATGCAAGAAACCAGCGAGTATAGTTCTCAAGCCCGCTTCTCCAGATTGGATCGAGCTCAGCACGATGAAGTGTGCGCCGTGGACCGAACGCAGGGTCTGGATCATGTACAATAACTGAATCTGCACCATGAGCAGCGAAAGCAAGCACATAGTGACCGATAAGCTCACCATTTCTCTGGAGTTGGAGAATATTAAGAAAAGCAAGCCATCCACGCTCAACAAAGGCATGCATCAGCTCAAAATTACGCTCAGGAATGATAACACCGCTCGGCCCTTCGCACGCAAACTCTTCATAAGAAAAGCCATACTCACTAAGCACACTTTTCAGCGCAGCTTTTGGGGTATACTGTTGTTCAGAAATGCCAAGCTTACCAATAAGAGTGTGCTGATCAACTGTAACTCCAGCTTCAGCAAGGAACATCTGAGTAACAGCTGCACCGCAAGAGTCATCAGTTATTTGAGGGAAGTAAGGAGGGTCCATAATTCATCGAATAAACAAAATGACATCATTGTCTGAATCAAAAACAGTTTCAGCACGAAACTGTTGAAGAATATCGCTGATAATTGCATCTTTTCGCGGCGACTTCTTCAGCACCGTGATAACAAACCGAGCGCCATCTTTTGCAACACGGCGCATCTCGCGCAACGCTGCGCTAAGCTCAAAATGATGAATTGCAGTGACACATAATATAATGTCAAACGATTTGTCAGCAAACGGCAGCTTTTCAGCAGATGCCTGAATAACCTGCGAGTTATATTTTACTGGGTCAACACCAACGACATTCGGAAAAAAATCAGTGCTCCAGCATGGACCACAACCTACATCAAGAATTCTCTCATTGCCTCGAAGAACAAGATTATCTCTAATTATTGCCAGCTTCTCAAGCTGCTCGTCGCGATGCAGCTCTTCATATCCTTGAGCGAGTGTTTCGTAGTACATAAAAAAGCGAGCCTGTGAGGATTTGAACCCCAGTTTACCGGTCCGAAGCCGGTCGTACTGTCCAAGCTATACTACAGGCCCACAAATCAAGCGAAAAGAAGTCGATTTATAAATTTTCTACTTCACCACAGCCTTCAGCGATGTAATAGCCACTTCAATCATCTTGTCTTCAGGCTTCTGTGTGGTAATGCGCTGCACGAGCAACCCAGGTGCAATAATTATTTTCATGATGATGCTGTCCCTAAATCGCCCGCCGAGCCGCAGCAGTTCATACGAAACACCAGCAATTACCGGCACAAGAATGACACGCCAAGCAAGCTTCTCATACCAAATGTCTGATGAAACAAACGTCAATATTATAATTGATAAGATCAATACAAGCATGATAAAACTCGTGCCACAACGAGGATGAATTGTGCTTTGCTTCCGAACATTGTCAACAGTTAAATCATTGCCAAATTCGTAGCAGGACACCGCCATATGTTCTGCACCGTGATACTGAAACATCCGTTTGACATCTTTCATAAATGAGATAGCATAGACATATGCCAAAAAAACCGAAACACGGATGACACCATCAACCACATTGAACCAGAATCCAGTAAGTCCGGTCAGCGTCGTTGCGACAAAAGGGACGCCAACAAAAAACAGCAGCGCAAAACCCACAGAAAGTGCAAGCGTGCCAAGAAGCTCGAGCATGCTGAGTTCGTCATCTTTTCCCAATGCTTGGTTTGCGCTCCAGACAAGCGATTGGATGCCAATAATCAAAATATAGATGAGTGTTGTCACGCCGCGAACAAAAGGTATGCGCAACAGTTTTGGCAGTGGTTGAAGAATACGTTTTTTGAGTTTTATTTTGCCGTTTTCAAGTCGGACAGCGATTGCAAGCTTCTGCCTGTTTTTCATCATCACACCTTCGATGACTGCCTGCCCGCCGATGTCTAAGCCACGCGACATGGAAAAAGGGACTTGAAAAGCGTTTATAAAAGTTATGTTCAAAGATGATTAGAAAGCATTTTTCCCATCAACCCACGATTCCTCATAATCACATAAATAACAATAATATACTGAATATCGAGAACAATAATTTCAATGGTGAGGAAGTAAAAAAGATTTGAAACAAACAATAATAACGGAGTGAGTGCAAAGCTGAAGAATAAAAGATAATACAATTTTTTATATGGTTGAACAGCAGTACATTTCCTTATAACGTTGACAAGTTTCAGTACCGAAAATATCAGCAGCACATCAGCAATGCTCCACAGCATGCCTTCAATTTTTGCCAATTCAAAAAATAATGCAGCAGATATCATTTCGCAGCCTTAAAATGATTGAGATGCTTATCTAAAAGTCGATATGAACGATAAACCCAATACGCAATGAAGCCTTCAACAATAACCCAGAACAGACCAAAAAGAAGACATAACAGATAAAATAAGTTTTGGTCGATTGTAAACATTCTAAAGCCCCAGCATCTTGTCGATTTCTTCACTGATTTTCTTCATGCGCTGAAACATGTGTTCTGCATCGCGATGCATTTCCTCGATAAGCATCTGTAAGTTTTCCATACGCAGCGAATAGCCGCCGCGCACTTGCTCAACCATGCCAGAATCGACAAGATGATGGATATGATGAACAACCGTTCCCCTGCTGAGTGTAAGCTGCTCAGCAATCTGATCAGAACTCAACGGCCTCCGCCGCGCTTCTTTCACCAGCGTAATAAAAACACGAAAGCAACTCTTATCTTTATCACGTTCACCAAACAATCCGAGCGAATTCCCAAGCCATTGCAGCTCATAATTAATATCGCGCCCTTTCGGCGCAGGAATCTCAACGAGAGTGATATGCCGTCGCATGACAAGTGAATGGATAAGCTCATATTTAAATATTGCGAGAAAAGTTTATATAGATGTTATGTTAAACATCAACATGGTCGACCTTAAGTCAACAAACAAGCAGAGGAACAGGTGAGTGATATCATGATTAGATACAGGTCAAAAAATAAGAAGTGGCGATTTGATGACCTGTATCTAAT
>Ga0209542_10015062_pt1 | contig 13051 bp, 17 predicted proteins | sample RifCSPhighO2_01_FD_184028 | JGI IMG/M metagenome (GOLD analysis project Ga0209542, IMG submission 184028) | Soil microbial communities from Rifle, Colorado - Rifle CSP2_plank highO2_0.1 (SPAdes) (version 2) | ecosystem: Environmental > Terrestrial > Deep subsurface > Rock core/Sediment ... | reverse complement strand
TCCCTCCGTGTTTAAGTTTATATACTAAATTCTATAAAATCAAGCATGTGTATGAGCCCACCTCGCCAAAAAATCTAGAAGCCCGCGCGGATTCCTCCCCAAACCCAGTATGAGAGAATCTACTGGGTTTTGTGGTTGATGATTTGAGACAAAAACTAGTAGAGTGTAGAGGCGGAAGTCGTCATTTCACTCCCAGACCCTGTCGTTCCCTAGCTTTGTCGAGGGAAAACGACTAACAAGGGATTGTAGCGACTTCCTCCTGTGCACGGCAATGAGCAGATAGCGGATGGTCGCTTCCGTCAGTTGACGGAAACATGACTCTCGCATACTGGGGATTCAGCCGATTTGCACACTTGCCCGTCCTTGGGCGAGGCTTGTTTCTTGTCGAAGAAACAAGATTAAAAGCTTAATAACTTAATAGACATAATGACCACAGCAGAAAGACAACGAATAATGTTCATCGGAGTTGATGTCCACAAGGATACCCACACAGCAGTAGGTGTCTCTCCTTTTGGAGAGAAGCTCTTTGAGATAACAGTCGGTAACTACAAGAAAGATTTTGAGGTGTTGACCAAGAAAGTGGAGGAAACAAGAGGCACCCTTTCCCCATACTTCGGACTAGAAGATTGCCACGGATACGGGGAGAGGTTAGCGGGATATCTAGTGGAGGGATACCCCGTCATTCATGTGCCCAGCATTATGGTTGACAGAGCAAGACAAAACGCAACACATCCAGAGAAAAGTGATTCTCTGGATGCACTGGGGGTCGCCAAAGTCATGATGCAAAGCATTGACACGCTTCCCGTATATACTCTAACCGAGGAAAGCCAAAGAGCCAAGCAGTTAAAGGAGATATCAATGGATAGAGAGTATCTGGTGGAAGAGAGAACTAGGCTCAAGAATCACTTGCACAGCATCCTACACAGGATATGGAACACAGAGTACAAGGAAAAGTTCAAAGACCCGTTCTCCTTGAAAGCTCTGGCCTACTGGAAGAGAGCCAAGCCAGTCTGTGATCCATTCCTGCTTCGTGCCATGAAAAGGAAGGTATGTCGCCTGGTTGACATACACTACGATGTGGGAGAACTGGAGCGTGAGATGACCGCATTACTTAAAAGTGGTGGGTACACCATCCAGACTGCTAGTGGTTGCGGTGTGGTTATTGCCTCCGCAATCATCGGAGAGATTGGCGACATTGCCCGCTTCCATTCACCTGCGGCACTCGCCAAGTATGCAGGTTGCGCTCCAAGGGAATGTTCCAGTGGCAAGAGCCAACGACACAGGAAGACAAGAGCGGGTAACAGGAGACTCAACTGCGCCTTTCACCGCATGGCACTATCTCAAATATCTAGAATGGGAAATGACAAAGCCAAGCTGTATTTCAAGAGGAAGATTAGTGAGGGTAAATCAAAAAGTCAGGCCCTTGTGTGTTTACGCAGACAAATGGTGAACATAGTCTGGATGATGCTGAAGCACAAGACTGTCTATCAACCATAGCAGGAATTCCTAATCAGATATCCCCAGAAACAATTGATGAAAATGATTGACTTTCTCTCATAGCGGATCTCTTCCGCCGCGCCCTCGCTTGATGTGCCAGATTTTTGCCCGCGAAACGGACTAATTATTGAAAAAACTCCTAAAGAAAAAACCTGCTACAAAAGATATTGCCCCTACTAACAATGGATAAACAACCCTATTCTGAAATTCGGAGGGACTAGAAATAAATTTGAAATGTTCGAGGGCATCTTTTTTGTAAGATATGATATTTTCAATTTCTGCACTATCTCTACCAAGAGCGCCGCTAGTCAATGTATTTCGTGTTTTTTCTGCCGACAGAAATACTATCTTTTGGCTAGTTTTCTCGGCTAATTGACGATGTAAAATTTTTCTAAAAATAGTTTCTTTTAGAAAAACCCTCGCCTGCTTTGGAAGTTTATTGACTAAATAAAGCAGCATGAGCTATTTATTTATACACTCATTATAATATTCAGCTTTCTCGGTCTTGGCATTTACTAAGGAATCTTGCGTACTTTTCTCTCTGTCGCTTTTTGCTTTTGATTTTAATGCCTCGTACTTTTGTATCTGGGAGTTTGCGCTTGCTTGGGTCAAGGATATCTGCGCCTGCTTTTGACTTTCGTAAGACGCTATTTCTTGATCCATTTTTTGCGTGTATATAGCTATCTGAGCGGGGTCTGGAGTTCCTCCACTTCGCAAAAATATCATTTTGTATGATTGTATTTGCTTTTCGTATAACTGGCGAACCTGCGAAATATAACCATTATACCGAGCAGAAATATCGGAGACCTGGGAATCTCTATCTCGTCTTATGCTTTCTATCTGCTGATCAATTTGTGTCAATAAACTCTGAAGTTCGGAGTCGTTCGCATTGAGTTGATTGATACTATTTACGAGATTTTGATAATACTGCTCGCTTTCAGCGAGACACGCGGTTCTATTTATGGCTTCTTGCTTTGCTTGTTTTTCCTCTTGCGACTCAACTATGATATTTCGCCCCGCCTTTAGATCAGCAATAAGATTGCTGGCTGTATTTATCGGAATAGCAAGCTTAATGGTTTCGCCGAGTTGAAGCCCCGCAACCGATTTTCCATAAATTGCGGTGTTCACACCAATAACTTGGCCATATCTATTTACAAGTGGACCACCACTATTCCCCGGATGAATCTCTGCTGATGTTTCAAAATAGCTCTCTATCCTTCTCGAAATTGTACCCTCCTTAAAGCTAACATCTCCCTTAATACCAAATGGGAAACCGAGCGCAAAAACCTCTTCTCCTTGCTCGGTTTTACTGGAATCTCCAAAATTTACTTTTTGGAAAATTTGATCGGAAGTGATTTTTATAACAGCTAAATCAGCTTCTTCATCTCTACCCACAACTTTCCCAGAAAGAGTTTTACCACTTGATATAGAAATATCAACATAGATATAACCCCTTACAACATGGCCATTTGTAAGAACATACCCATCTGTCGAAAATATCATTCCACTACCTGATCCGCTGGCAGTCTCAATATAAACAACCGCAGGTTTAATTTTTGCGATTATTTGAGAATTTGAAAATTTAACACTTGGAGCTATTGCTTGGGTTTTAGGTTTAGTTGTACCACTAGATTGGGTGGCTGATTTAGGGGGTGTAACTGTCGGAGTGGTTGTTTTCTTTTTCAACTCTTCAATCTCACTTCTCAACTTTTCAATTTCGGAAGGTTGAGAAGTTTTTTGAACTTCCACTTGTGGAGCTTTCGCCCTATTAAAAACATTCCAAGTAAAAGGATTCCACCAAGCAGCGAAAGTTACCTGTGGGACGATCAGTAAGCCCACAAGCACCAAAAACAATGTTTTGTGTATTGGCTTCATCATTACCATTTATAAGGACTCACAGTCCCACTCTTTCCACTGTAAGGATTATAGTTTCCTTTTGTTGAAAAATTATCTAATTTTGTTTTGTTTGGTGATGTGCGGTAAGAAGGCATCACATAAGTTCCGGTACTAGGTTTATAGTAACTTTTTACGCGAATAGTCTTTGCCTCTACTGAAGTAGAGAAAGACAACAAACCAACAAACAAAATTAAAGCGAGAAAGTATTTTTTCATAATGTTATTTAATAAAATAATGTAAATCCTTTTTATATAAATCGGCGAATTTCTTCAATTCTAGTATATCTAACCTTTGCTCGCCAACCTCAACACGGGACACATACGATTGCGTACGCTTTAACCTTTTAGCGACATCTATCTGTCGCAAACCTGCTTCAAGCCGAGCTTTCCGCAGTTTTCCGACAAAATCACCATATTCTCTTGTTTGTATTGTGTCTGGCATAATACTAACAGCGTATATGCTAGATTGCAATACCTAAACTTTGCATATTGTGATAAACTGAATTTGGTAGCGGCGAAGCAAAACCAAAAATTTCCTTTCCATTTTTTGTCGGCTCCCCCCACACCCAGTAGATTCTCTCATACTGGGTCTGGGGAATGAATACGGGCGGGTTTCGGATTGCTAAGAATTTAAACTTTTGCGGTCTTATGGTCCATTAAACTCCAAATAATCTCAAATATCTGTCTCATCATTTTGACCAAGTGTTCACTTTCCATTATCAAGATTTTTTTATCAGCATGGAAAGTTAATCGAACAAAAATTTTACTAATTTCTAAAGTAATATCGCTTGAAAAATCGCGAAGGGGTAAGATGATTACTTTCCTATTCTGTGCATCATCTTTTTGCCTATATTCCCTTAATAAAAAATCGGCTGGGGCGAATGCTCTAATTTTTACACCATTTTTATATAGATCAGCATTATATTGCTCATAAAGTTTTGAAGCTTTTGATCCTAATTTTTTGTTAATTTTCGCGTAATAACAGAGCAACTCCGAATTTTTCAAATCCGAAATTTTATATTGCAATCCATCAGCAATTCCTTTCTCGTTTTCAAACACAAGTATTTTTAATGGATATTTTGAATCTTTAATTAAACCGAACAATTCTGGAAGAATATTCTTAACTTTATTTAATTTATCCTCCTCTTGTTGAATTAACTCGTCTGGTGATTTTGCAATAAAAAGCTGTTTTTTTGGTGTTGGAATTTTTAGAACTAATCCTTTTTTTCTTAACTCATCTAAAATAATATACACAGTTGGCCTCTTAATTCCAGATTTTTGAGCGATTAAGTACGCCGTACCTCGCTCTTCTTTCAGGAGAGTTGTGTAAACGATCGCTTCGTTCTTTGTTAGACCAATCAATTGTAGATTATCTATGACTTTACTCATTTTTACATAATAGCAAAATAGTATCATTTAGTCAAAGATTATGACTACTATTTTATATTACAGAAAAAACATTGTAAATAAAGGGCAAATCGGAAGATTATTCTTTTGGAGTTTCTATAAATCAAACTTCTCTGGTTTAATTCTGTATATGTCATACGATCAAAAACATAGCTACGAAATTCATATCGTCTCATATAACAAGACGAAATTGGTTAATATTCCAGAAGCTTTTGAACGGCTAGTAATTACTGACTCCCAAGTGTGCCTAAATGAAGTGACTTCATTTCACGATCTTAAGACTCGGGCTGATGCAGTGGCAATGTTCAACTCCACAGTTAAATGGTTTGAGCAAACGAATCCATCCGGAGAAATCCATATTAAGTTAGAGTATTTTATGGATTTAGTTACAATAGACAATCTTAAGTTTATTTCTGGCATACCTTATCCCACTTTGCCTAAAAGTTTATCCTATGACGAAAATTATTTTATTGGTGGGCTTGGTTGGGACGTGCACATTGATGGAACTTTTGATCCAAAACTAAAGAAGTTACTGATAGACAAAGGCTGGGTTTATTTAAATTACCTATCTCATGATGGTAAAAAAGAATATGTTACTTTGACACAACATTTTCTTTGTGAAGAAAAATGCTCTCAAGCCTACAATGCAATACTAGGTTATCTTAAAAAATCTTGTGGTTTTGCTGGAGATGTATATTGGGAAGATCCTGTCAGATATTTGATATCTACAAAGTAAATAATCTGTCGGTTGATTTCCATGAAATTCTTACTATGTCTACAAAAATATTGCGAAGTACATACAACGAAAAAGAATCTTTATTATGGAGTGGAGAAAGAACCATGGATCACGCATCGGGTATTTGGGGACGTTCAATATTATTCCAATATCTAAAGTCAAAAATTACAAGAAAGGATGTGCTGGTTGATCTTGGTTGTGGCGCTGGATATCCGAGCCACTATCTAACTAAATATGTTGGGGAGGGAGGAAAAGTTTTTGGTTATGACAACAGTAAAATTCTTATTGATATAGCAAAAGAATATTATAGAAACCAAAAGAATCTACTTTTTATAAAGCAGGACATTACTAAAAAGTTGCCCTTAAAATCAGACGTAGTTGATTGTTTTGTTTCTTTCATGCTAATTCAGAACTTACGAGGTATCGAAATCAACAAATTATTGAAGGAAATTAAACGATGTTTAAAACATACAGGCTACGCTGTATTTTTAACTATTCATCCACAAATATTTGAGTCTGAATGGAAATTAGACTTTATTCAATATAGTAAAAAGAAAATATTAGAATGGAGAAAAAATAAACAAAACAACCTTCTTATTAAAGGCTTTGTTAAAAACTCCACTGGAGGTAAAAAGTCGGTATTTATGTATTCTCACTCGAAAAAACAAATAGAGAGTTTGTTAGAAAATAATAAACTTAAGATGGTTGACGATGTCCCAATTTATGTAGATCAAAAAACTGGGTCAGAATTCTTTGGACAAAAACGTAACAGAAAATATCCTACAACTCCAATATTTTGGATATTTTCTATTATGAAGACCGCAAAAGTTTAAATTCTTAGCAATCAGAAACCCGCCGCGCATTCCTCCCCCCACCCCAGTATGAGAGAATCTACTGGTTTTGGGGTTAATGATTTAACGATTTCTCTCAAAAACAGTAGAGTGTAGAGGCGGAAGTCGTCATTTCACTCCCACACCCTGTCGCTCCAAAAGGAGTACGACTGACGGAGGATTGCTCCAGATCTCTTCTGTGCACGAACATGAGCAAATAGCGGATGGTCGCTCACGAAAGTGAAAATGACTCTCGCATACTGGGGATTCAATTCATGCACACCTTGTGTCGAAAACAAGGAATTAGCAAGTAACAGTAAAAGCAAATGACAACATCACAAAAGCAAGGTTGTATGTTCGTCGGTATTGATGTCCACAAAGACACCCATACCGCAGTCGGCATCTCTCCATACGGAGAGAAATTGTTTGAAATCACAGTTGGTAATTACAAGGAAGATTTCGAAACGCTCGACCTCTTGGTGAAAGAACACAGTGGTGTTCTTTCACCATACATCGGACTAGAAGACTGCCACGGGTATGGTGAAAGATTAGCCCAATACTTGGTGGCAGGATATCCAGTTATCCATGTGCCGAGCATTATGGTTGATAGACAGAGACAAAACGCAACACATCCAGAGAAATCAGATTCCCTGGATGCGCTGGGGGTCGCCAAAGTCATGATGCAAAGCATTGACACGCTTCCCGTATATACTCTAACCGAGGAAAGCCAAAGAGCCAAGCAGTTAAAGGAGATATCAATGGACAGAGAGTATCTGGTGGAAGAGAGAACTAGGCTCAAGAATCACTTGCACAGCATCCTACACAGGATATGGAACACACAGTTTCTCCATTCCCATTGCGTGGGATGCGCCAAAAAGGGCAAGTGAAAGAAAGGCAATAAACCCCACAACCAAGAGAAAACGGACGAATTTTTTGGTGGCGATTTCCATACTTATTTACTACTTTAACATAATTTATGTTTTTTAGGAAGTAGTTGTCCACTTCCAGATGTTAGTAGTATACCCTATGTAAAGTCTAGTTGACATACTGCCATCACTCACGTTACAATTAAATCAACCCTTATCAATGTATGTATGCGAGAGATAATTTCAAACAAAGTTTACGAGTTGCGCTCCAAGGCCAACATTACGCAAGAGGCGTTGGCCGAGGCGATAGGTGTAACTCGACAAACCATCATTGCCATTGAAAAGGGAAATTATACCCCCTCGGTTATTTTGGCATTAAAAATAGCGAAATTTTTTAAGAAACCTTTAGAAGAAATCTTTTCAATCAAATATGAAAAATAATTTGCTACAAGAAATGATTATTTCCGGGGTGCTCATCATCCTACTTGTGTTATTCCTTAATCCTTTTGAGCTTTGGATGCCTCCCATTCTCTTGATGATGATGGTTTTGGGACTGGTTGTGGTTTTCAGTTTGTTTGCGAGTTTTATTTGGAGAGAAAACAACAAAGACGAGAGAGAAGGTCTTCATAAAATGATGGCGGGTCGAATTGCCTTTCTGGCTGGCACGGCTACGTTGGTAATCGCCATTATCGTTCAAAGTTTTAGACACGAACTAGATGTGTGGCTCGTGGTTACTTTGGGGGTAATGATTTTAGCAAAAATCATCGGCCTGCTTTATGGCCGAATTAAATATTAAAATATGACAAATAATAATTTACAAAAAGGTTTTGCGATGCCCACGGTTATCGCAATAATTGCTCTCGTCGTAGTAGTCGGGGGGATTGGATATTTTACTACGCGCACAAAACCGTCACCAACCGCTACTACTCAAACGCCAGCAGGTGAAAAAACATTGCCGGACGGTACTGTCGTTAAGGCCGACGGTACTATGGTGAAGCCAACGAGTACCAACAAGGAAAAGGAAACGGATGGGGCGATGATGGCAAAATATACAGGCACTGTTCTTGCAGGCAAGTCTGCGCCACTTCTTGATTTCACAAAAACAGATTATGATGTGGCCATAAAGTCAGACAAGTTAGTTGTTCTTTACTTCTATGCCAACTGGTGTCCGATCTGTAAAGCTGAATTTCCAGTAATGCAAAAAGTGTTTAACGAACTCACAACTGATAAGGTGATCGGTTTTAGGGTTAATTACAACGACAGCGATACTGACAGTAACGAGAAAGCTCTCGCTAGCCAATTTGGAGTGGCGTATCAGCACACAAAGGTGTTTGTGAAAAACGGCCAAAGAATTCTGAAGTCTCCCGAAGGCTGGGATGATAAACGCTACGACATAGAAATTAATAAGGCCTTAACTCAATAATCTATGACAGAAAGTCTTCTCATTGGCGCATTTTTGGGTGGACTCGTTTCTTTCCTTGCTCCTTGCGTACTCCCCATAATTCCTGGTTTTCTTGCCTATCTTGCGGGATCAAGCACTACCGAAACGGGTCCAAGGCGCAAAGAAATATTCATCAATAGTATTTTCTTTGTGCTTGGCTTTGGAGTCGTCTTTGCCCTTCTTGGAGTGCTTTTGAACACGTTTCTTGAGGGGATCGCCTACGATGTGCAAACTTGGCTCTCTCGTATCGGAGGAGTGATGATTATATTTTTTGGGCTCTATCTCGTAGGGCTGATCAAAATTCCGTTTTTGGAAAAAGAATATAAGTTTGGCGTAAAGACAAAATTCAAATCTCGCTATGTCACTTCGTTTCTCTTTGGTTTAGCCTTTGCCGCCGGTTGGACTCCTTGTGTTGGCCCAGCCCTAGGGGTCATTCTTGGTCTAGCCGCAACAGCACCAGGGTCGGCATTTATTCTTCTCCTTACCTACGCATTAGGACTTGGAATCCCGTTTCTTATTGTTGGTGCATTTACCGCTCAAGCTACGGAGTTTATCAATCGCCATGCGGTAGGACTCAAGTATCTCAACATTGTTTTTGGGGTCATTCTTCTTGCGCTCGGCGTTCTTATATTTACCCAAAAACTTTCTCTCATTGCCAACTTTAGTCTTCTCAACAAGGTACTCCTACAATAAATGACTAGCTTAAGATCATACATTCTAATTGCTGTCGTTGTGCTTCTTGTTGGCACGATCTATTTCATCAACTCAAATAGTGTAAAAAGGTCTGGATCAAATGAAGCTGTAACGATTGTCCCGCGAGCTCCCTCTGAATCGAATAGCACAACATCTTCTCCAACTACAGAAGTTAAAAAAGATATCATGCCCAGTAAATATCTTTCTGCAGAAGCAAAATCAAAACAGTATGAATTGGCAAAAGAAATTACCACCCCCGACGGTTTTATAAACACAGACGGGAAACCAATTACTATCAACGGTCTTATTGGTAAAAAGGTTATTCTTGTTGATTTCTGGACATACAGCTGTATCAACTGCCAACGGACAACACCGTATCTCAATGCATGGTACGAGAAGTACAAAGACAAAGGTTTCGTTATTATCGGGGTACACACGCCGGAATTTGAGTTTGAGAAAGACTACAACAATGTTAAAACGGCAGTAGAAAAATTTGGCATTAAGTTTCCGGTAGTGCTTGATAATGATTTTTCCACATGGAATGCGTATAAGAATCGCTATTGGCCAAGAAAATATTTGATAGATATTGATGGCTATGTGATATACGACCACATCGGTGAAGGCGGATATGAAGAGACAGAGCAAAAAATCCAAGGAGTATTAGCAGAACGGATGGCCGTCTTGGGAGAGAGCGGGACAATCAACACAGCAGTAACAAAAGAGATACCTATTCAAAATGGCGCCAAGAGTCCTGAAACCTACTTTGGATCAGCGCGCAATAACCAACAAGCAAGTCTCCTTTTTCCTAGCGACGGTTGGAGCATAACGCCTGAATTTGCTCAAAATAGTGCTCCGAATGCTAACATTGTCTACGCATACACTGCCAAAGATGTTTTCTTTGTTGCAGAAGCAGGCACGGAAACTATTGTTGAGGTGCTTCTAGACGGAAAACCCGTTGGCTCTGAAGCCGGAGCAGATATTGAAAAAACTTCTGATGGAAAAACTATTGTGAAAATAAAAGAAGCACGTCTCTATAAAATTATCCAAGGAAGCAAATCGGAAACCCATACTCTTAAATTTATAATTCAAAAATCTGGACTTAAAGCATTTACCTTTACTTTTGGATAAACAGCGTAAATTAAAATTTCGTAATATGTTTCTGATTGCCAGAATGACTTGCCGTGCCGTCGTTGGTAGCCATGCTGAAGTAGGACTTTTTTGCCACGATAATAAAGTCCGAAAAGAATGGCTTGAACGAAAGTACCTGTACATCGACTTGGAATTTCTTTATGAGTTTAATGTCATCTTCGGTGGGAGTTGAATCACCACTTGGATGATTAATCAGAATGACAAATCGTTTGGCCAAAAACATCAGGTAGTAGTGATAGAACACTTGGGTATCGAATGTAGCGGAAGTCTGGCCGAGAAATACCTGATGCCCAAGAAAGAGATGGTTTTGATCCAAATACACACCAATAATTTTGGGCACATGCTCACTCTCGAGGTCTTTAAGGAATGCATACAAATCCTCCGGATCACGAACCTGACCCTGAATTGGTAATTCAGTGTCGGTCTCAACGATCTCAAATTTCTTGAGATATCGTTTTGCTTCTTCGTTTTTATGATCTTGTGTGTTCATAGGCGATTTCCAAAGTTAATTTATAATTTGACGTATCTTGTTCCTCGGCCACGTCCGACACGTTTGACAAGTCCGAGCTCAATCAATCGTTCAAGTGCCTGACTTACCGTAACGCCGACAACGCCGGTGGCTTTAGCTATATCACCGGGAGCGGCTTCGCCTACCGATGAGAGATATTTCCATACCTCGTATTGCTTAGGAGAAAGGGTGTCTTCGACTTTTTCGTCTTGCAGAAACGAGAGAGCTTTTGTTGCTTGCTCTCGTACCACTGACAAAAAGAAATTAAGCCACGGCGAAATGGTGTCGTGATCAGTGGTGAATGTCTCTTGAGACTTTCGGAGAGCAACATAGTATTCATCTTTGCGACGCTCGACGATTTGCTCATGCGAGACATACTGAACGAACTGATAGCCGGATCGGAGTAGCAAAAGGTTTGTGAGCACACGGGAAAGACGCCCATTGCCGTCTTCAAATGGGTGGATCTTCAAGAACTCGACTATGAAATTTGCGATGAGAAGCAAAGAATGAAAACGGTTCTTCTCGAAAGCATTAATCGTCCAATCAACAAGCTCTTGCATTTCCTTTGCAGTAAGAAATGCCGGTGTGGTCTCGAACATGATCTTTGCGACTTTGCCATCCGGTCCAAGTACTCCGACCGTGTTCTCTTTCTTTTTGTAACCGCCACGATGTGTGTCGTCCTTGTTTGAGTATTTGAGAAGCTGATTGTGAAGCGAAGTGATCACGCTCTCCCGAAGCGGTAGAGTCTGGAAAGCATCGAATACGTTCTGAAGCACTTCAAGATAACCCTGCACCTCCTGTGAATCACGATCCGCAAACTTAGAGACCGCAAGACCTTGCATAATTTTCTCAACCTCCTCGTCGGTGAGTTTTGCACCCTCGATACGAGTGGACGCACCTGCAGAAGTAATAAGCACCGACTGCTTTAAGCTGGTGATCGCTTGCGGAGTCATTCGCAGACCCGATTTGAACTCGCCACGAATACCATCGATCTCTGCCAAGAGAGCGACGATATGCGGTTCAGGACTTTTGATCCTGTGATCGAACTTTTGTGTAATGTCGTTCATAGATTTACTCATATACGTTATGTATGTGATTATATTGGATTATATGAGTAAATGCAAGTAATATCCCTGTGGGCACCAAAAACCCCCTAAATTCAAGGTTTTGTGGCATAATGGAGTTAAAGAAAAAAAATGGAGGCTAATTTTGATATACTACGGCTTTGTTAAGGGTTAACTTTCATAAAACATACAATGCTGTCTAAAAAATGGCAGGAGTACGGTGTGTCTGTTCTGCGTTCTCCAAAACTCAAGAAGAATCTTTGGTGGCAGGAGGTGAGCCGGGAGACACCGGAAACATATCGCTAAGGCTGGAAAACACTGGAGAAACAAGGCTGGAGCATTCAAGCTGTGGTCATTGATGGAAAACAAGGCGTGGCAAGGGTTTTTGAGGGTATTCCCGTCAAACTCTGCCAGTTCCACCAAATGAAAACGGTGACAAAGTATCTAACCAGAAAGCCCAAGACCCAAGCAGGCTGGGAATTGCGCCAGATCACTCTCACGCTTGCCCGTACAACTGAAGTCGAGTTCACCATCAAATTAAAAGCGTGGCATGTACATTGGGAAACATTTTTGTCTGAGCGCACGCCGTGTTTCCATTGTAAGCCGAACCGATGGCCGTATACTCACCGCAAACTCCGGGCAGCCTATAGAAGTCTCAAAACCAATCTTCCTTTTCTTTTCACCTATCAAAAATATCCAGAGCTTAATATTCCCAACACCACCAACTGTCTTGATGGCATGTTTAGCCAAATCAAAAACAGGTTGGCTGTTCACCGCGGTTTGAGACAGGACAGAAGATACAAAATCATTAGAGAGATACTGGGAGGAAAAGAGGGAAACTAGCCTCCCGATTGTTTATTTAAACCAGGATTCGGGCGAAACGTAGCCTGCCGGACGTAGCTGTTCCCACGATTTCAACCAAAACCAGCCGCCCTTCTTTGGGAGGAGCGGCGTGCTCATAACGA
>Ga0209542_10015061_pt1 | contig 13051 bp, 12 predicted proteins | sample RifCSPhighO2_01_FD_184028 | JGI IMG/M metagenome (GOLD analysis project Ga0209542, IMG submission 184028) | Soil microbial communities from Rifle, Colorado - Rifle CSP2_plank highO2_0.1 (SPAdes) (version 2) | ecosystem: Environmental > Terrestrial > Deep subsurface > Rock core/Sediment ... | reverse complement strand
GGGTTTTGGATGCCGAGGAGTTCGTCTAGAACGTTCTGGTAGCTTTGATCTAGGCGCCAACGGAAGACTAAATCTCCGTATTTTGAGTTATTCGGTCCCAGATTCTTAGGCGAGCAAAGTCCTTCGTCTTGCAAATTACCATCAGAGTCACGTTTAACACTGCCGTCAGTTAATAGCTCGCCAATATCGCTACTAAAACACTTACCATATTCCTCCAATATAGCGTCAGCTTGGCCGCTGTCAGCCAAAATCTGGGCATTTTCTATGGAACCAAACGATTCGTTATCAATAAGCTTTTCTTCTTCAGTACTCCAACCCCACTGCACAATTTTATAATTAGTGTTGTCATCTGCCGCGTCGGCGGCAACCGCCGGGCGCAGATAGTTAGTAAGAGGTGAAAAGATCGTAGCTAGTACTTTTGGTATGTTCATAAAGAAGCTGGCGATTTTAGTCATATTTAGTTCGGAGATTTCCATGGCTAAACTCGCGGCGACTGAATCGGGGTTATTAAGCGCAAAAAACTTTTCAAAATTGCTTTGCTTAGCCTTTTGCTGAGCGATAAACGCGTTATCTTTTATACGGGCTAGATTAACTTCTTCATTAGTCAGGGGTCGGCCATATAGTTGCTGGCGCTGCATTTCCTGGGCATAGGCTACGCCGCCGGCGTCGGCTTGGTTGGCGAGCGTGTCATTGCCTAAACCGTTATAAAAAGCGCCCATCTCTGCAAGTACTAACATTCGGGCAAGGTAAGTTGCCCCTTCAGTAGCTACCGCGAACTTACCTGTCCCGGCGGCGAATTTTTTCGAGGTGTTTTTTATAGCCGCACGTCCCGTGGGAGTAGTAAATTTCTCAGAAATTTTAGCGGTAACGCGGCCAATAAAACTTTTTGCTGCAATCTCGGCACTTTTTTCAGCAGGACCTATAAAAATTGTAGCTACCAAGTTCGCGGCGGCAATCCCGGCGACAAGGCCTGTATTTGTTATAGTTGGGCAAAGATTATCGGCAAGGAAATTGGCTGCGCTGCCGATAGGACCTTTTGGGAACAAGACATCAAAAATACTGAATTCCCCCGACCTTGCAGCTTGAGGGGAAACTTCAAATGAGGTGTCGACAGCTTGGCCGCGGGCAGTTTTTTCTGGAATCGAATCAGTAATATCGCCGATGCGCCGGTTGAAGGCACCAACCGCCTGGGCAGTAACGTCGCCCTTTTTTTGCTGGCTATCGGCTGAAGCTATAGCCAGGAAGGTTTTAATAGCCGCTTCGTTCTGGCTGTTAACAAACGCTTTCGAAGCTTGGACTGAGCCATCATAAACAATGCAGACCGGCAAACCGATCGCGTATATAGTATTTAGCGCGCTAAGTAGCCCGCTATATGCAGTTTTACCAGTTAAGGTCTTGACTATGCCATCGATTTTACCCGTTACTTCTGGCGGTAGCTCACCGGTAGCTCGGAACTTCCTGTTGCAATCAGCTTTTGCGAGGCAATCATCAATAGCCTGGTTGGCTTCTTTGGCGGCAGTGCTAACACCGCTAATTTTTGCCCCTTCTTTTGGCGTTGTAGATATTTTTTTTCTGGTTTCCTGCAAGGCCAACTGGTCTGCCTTTTCCTGGCTTAGACCGAAAAATTTAGCACCTTTTAATTCATACCACCGCAGCTGTATACCCCACGCGCTGAGGAGCTTTTTAGACGTTTGGCTCCGGACAAAATAATTATTGCCGCGTAGAACGTCATGCATGCCCTGGTTGAGTTGGGAGGCAAACCTTAGCCGATCTTTATAGTTGGCAATTGGTCTACCAAACTGGGGCTTCGGTGCTTCAATCACCCGCTGCTGGCCGTTTATATTTAACTTCACAGCCGTGATTTTTTCAGCACCTAGGATACCTTTAGTTGTTTCAAAACTTAATATACCAGTGGCCTTCATATTATTGATTACGGCCTGCGGCCGAAGGCTTGCCATCTTGACTCCGGTTTTATTCTTTTCAAGCAGGGACTGCGCCTTCCCCCCGGCAGCGTCAATGGCTGCCTTGTCTGCTATCAAGATCGCGGATTGTTTATAAAAAGTCCTGGTTAATCTTACGAGCCTGTATTGTTCAATATGATAAGCCAGCTGGGGGATTTTTAATGCTGGGAGAAAAAAAGCCAAAAAGCCGACGACTACCAGTAATAGGCTAGATCCCCCCGCGGCAAGGAGCAAGCCTTTTCTCTTGGACAGGGATTTAAATCTGCCCTGCCCGTTAATTTTGTTTGGTCTATAACCTCTGCCAACTTGGCTGGGATGTTCTTGGGCTACTTGGTCTTGCGGACCTTCATCGCGCTGTTCGTCGGAACCGTAGTCTGTTTTATAGGGGTCGTCATTGGCTGCTTGTTCTTGTTGTTTTAAATCTCCTGGCACTGGCGCAGCCGGCTTCTTCTCTTCGTCATAAATTGGGTCGGCCATGAGCTACTAACCTTCGTGGCTCAGACGTACTTCGCCTGAAGTTGTGGTCTGGGGCTCAGGCTTTGGCAGCGGCGTCTGAGGTATATTTTGGGTTTTAGCTAGGGGCGCTGGGGTCGGGGCTGCGGGCGACGGAGGAATTGGACTCGGTGGTGCAGCCGCTGGTTCTACGGGCAGTCCGGCAGGGATTGGTACATCCGCCATTGTTGGTCGGGCTAAAGTTTGTAAATCAATTTCCTGAGCCGGCGCTTCTCCCGGGTTGTTGGTAATTAGACTGGTTTCAGTCGGGCTGGCAATAACCTGGATATGTACATGATTTTGGCCGGCGAAGAAAAGGCCTTGGCCGATCGGGAACTGGCTAAGCCGCTTTTTCTCCTCGCTGGTTAACTTAAAGACATCGGCTAGTACATCCACCGCACTAGGACTTTGTTTAAGCAGTATCTGCATGCTGGCATTGGCTACAATTGCCCGGCCCATGCGTGAAGCCATAAAGTCTTCAACGTCCTGGGTGATAGTCGTTAACCCCAGGTTATATTTCCTGGCCCGTTTGGCGAGTGAGAACATAAAGTTAGCGCTGTCTTCATAGCGCATTAACTGCCAGGCCTCGTCAACTATTAGCAACCGTTTTTTGCGCTCGGCTTTAGTTTTGTTCCAAATATAGTTCAGCACTATATACATGGCTACCGGACGCAGCTCATCCTCCAGGTCGCGAATGTTAAAAACCACCATCGGGTTATTAACATTGACATTGCTTTGCTGGGAAAAAATACCAGCAAAAGTCCCGGCAGTGTATTTACGTAAGCGTTGCGCTAATTGTGGGCCACTGCCACCCATATGTAGCAGCGTGTCATAAAGGTCATTGATGGTTGGTGGTGGCGAACCGTGGGTCAGCGGGTCATTAGTTATGCCGGCCTTGGCATAGGTTTCTATTAGGGCAGCGTCAAGGTCTGCCTCTTCTGCCGGAGTAAGGGCCGGGGCTATGGTCATTGCGCCAGTCCCTTGAGCCATCTGGGCCTGGGCGCCACCCATCATTAGCCGCAGCAGTCCGTGCAGAGTGATAAGGTTCGATCGCAAAGCGTTGTCGGCTTCTTCGTTGTCAACGACACGTGGCAAGTCGAAAGGGTTTATGCGGGTAGCGCTAGCCAGACTGAGGCGCACATAAGCACCGCCAACAGCATCGCTCATCCGCTGGTATTCGTTCTCCGGGTCAATAATAAAGACTTCAGTGCCGAACATCATTGAGCGCAGAGCTTCTAGCTTGACCGTAAAGCTCTTGCCAGCCCCGGATTTGGCAAAGACTACGCTGTTGCTGTTTTCCAGGCTGAACCGGTCAAAAATGACTAAGCCCGAATTATGCATGTTAATGCCATATAAGATACCGTTTTCCTGGGTCAGGTCGGCACTGGTAAAGGGGAAGCTGGTAGATAGGGCGCCGGTATCGAGATTGCGGTAAATTTGTAGTTGGTCAACGAACTGGGGGATGGTGCTATTTAATCCCTGCTCTTGTTGAGCAGTGGCTGGTTTTGAATAAATTAACTGTTGTCCCAGTAATGATTCAACTTTGTGGCTGACGAACTCCAGCTCCTCCATAGAGCCGGCGTAAATAGTGAAGTAAAAGCCGAAGCGGAAAAAGCGCTCCTCGCCGACTTGCAGCTTGTCGCGCATTTCTTCAGCATCCTGGACTGAGGCTTCCTTGCCCGGGTCGCGTACCCGGCCTTTCTCAGTGTCGATTTGGATGCCGGCTTCTAGTTGCGAGACTTTCTTGCGCAGGTTATTTAAAACCACCTGGCTGTCAACTGGTTGAATGACCATCGATAGGTCTATAACCTCATCAAGGTTAATCATCCCCGACAGCCAGCCGGTGTATACCTGGCGCGGATAACCGTAAACGTAGTAAGTTCGGGCAAAGCGCGTGCCGATGCGGAAGTGGTTGCCATTGAATTCCAGCGAACTGGGGGCGATAAAATCGCGCAGAGCGGTGACACCTTTGGCGAAAGCGCTGGAGACTTCCTGTTTTTCGCGCAGCTGGGCCTGGGCCGCCGGGTCTAGCGGCTGGCCCTGCTTTTTGCCAAAACCAAGCATTAGCTTGCACCTCTGTCTAAGCTGGGCTGGGGGGCGTTGCCTTGGCCTTTGCTAACTACTTCTGCGGTTAAACTGTCGGCACTGCCTAGTTGCTGCCGGGTGGCTGTGTCGGGGTTGTAAGCTTCGTAATAGAGTTCGATCAGCTCCTGGGTATCCAGCGGTACGCTCTGCACGCCGCATTGTAACAAACCTTGCATAACGGCTTGAACACGGTTCTTAAGCTCGGTTTTAGCGTTTTCCAGAATTTGTTCATCAATCACTACATGCGGCGTCTTACTGCCACCAAAAAGGTCAACTATACCGGTGAAAAAGCCAGTGCTGGTTTTTAGCGTGCGGCGGATGTCAGCATTGGCATCGGGATAACCGATGACTATGTAAAACTTCTTGTCCATGATATTGGTCTGCTGGGCGATATCGGCTAAAAAGGCCACATAGTCTTCCATTAGAAGGGCTAGCAGCATGCTCTCTTGTTCAGAGCGGATTTTATCCAGTTTATCCAGGTAAGGTCCAATATCGACTTTTTGGCTGCGGATAAATATCTGGATCGGGAAATATAGCGAATTTAAGAAACCCTGGTAGGCAAACTCCACGGCTTCACGTTCCTGAGGACTCATCAGATCAAAGTTAATCGATTTGCCCATAATGACAGCCCGGAAGGTGCCATCATTCATAATTACAATACCGTCGCGGATTTCGCTGATGTGCAGGGTATTTTGAGTGCTGTTGGCACTGGTCGCCGAAGCTTTCTCGGCCTTGCCGGCCGGCATCTGCGGCGCTGCCGAAACTGTTCCGGGGCTGGCCCCAGGCGTTATGATGTCGGGCTGATTAGGGTTCATGCTTCTTTATTTCTCCACCCAGGTTTTGGCTTAAAAGTAATTCTTAGTGTAGCTGCAGCAGCACTTCGCTTGGCGAAACTTGCTGGAACTGGCCCCTGCGGTTGGCTAACTTAGAAAGTGTCGCCACACTAAAATCATTACCGCTTTGGGCTAGCTCCAGTGTATCAGCCTGGCGGGTAGCTGTCACGGGGTTGGCGACAGTCTTTCCATCTGTTTTTACTGCACCACCCGATTCTGCCGAGCTGACTGCCTCGCGGGCTACGCTCAGTCGGTTAGCGACATTAACTTTTCTATCAGCGTCGGCCTGTTGCATCAGTCCGGCCAAATACTGGGCCGTCGGGTTGTTTTGCTCGTCCATGATGTCATCGGCCGGATGAATATCAATACCAGGACTAGTGGCAGCTAATGTTGTTGGGGCCACCAAGCGGTCAGACTCGGTTTCCCTCTCAAGTAGGTCCGGCGCAACAGTTAGGTTTTTCACCGCCCAACCGCGGCTATCGAGAGTGCTGGCCAGTGTTTGCAAACGGCTTTTGACCTCGGTTTCGCTTAAGCCCTTGGTCCGCTGTTTTTCAGCTTTTTTCGGTGCCGTTATGGTTACTAGATGCAGTAGTCCTGTCTGGCTCCATAACCTTTTGCGGGGCTTGAGTAAAAAGCGTATCCGGGCCAGTAGCCAGACCTCGGTCGGCTGGTGCCGACCTAGAGGTGAAGCTAGGACACCGAACAGTAACATCGGCAGCAGGAAAACTATTACAAATAACCAACGAATTGGCCCTAGGCCGGTACTTGTGACGAGCTTAAAATTAATAAAGGCGCAAAACACCGCGATAATGGCATAAATGAAACCCTTAAGCGTCAGCGGCCCTAATAATTTGTCCTCAGCTTCGATGTCTTGGATTACTTTATAAGTTGCCATAATATAACTACTATTTTAGTTTAACGCCTATGGTGGTGTATAGAAACCATCCTCGTTAATTTGATCGGCTAACGAAGTTCTTAGGCCGTCTAATGCCGCCCTATGGGCGGGATCAACAGCTACAGCGGCAGAACGTTCCAACGTCGGGATATTACGGCTGGGAATTCTCCGGCCATCACGCGGGTTAGTATTTATGGCATCTCGGCTTGTCTCTAATAACCTAGTCGCGATACCTGTAGTGTCGTCGTCCAAGAAGGCTTTAACTGCCCGTAAACCGCCATTTTCGAGCTGAACCCTAGTTTGGGGGTTTTCAGCGGCCCTTTGGTAATTTTGTAGAAATGTAGTTAGTGAGGTTTGAGATTTAGCGATATCTGCCGGGTTGCCATGTACAGTGGTGCCTGTATTTATTTGGTGGGTTAGATTAGCCAAAATAGATTCAATCTCAACGCCGTGCATTTGGGCGATAGCATCGGGGCTGGCATCGGCTGCATTGCCAATCCCTTTATATATATGTGGCAATCGAGGCATTATTGTCTCTACGTTGTCGTCAAAGAATTTGCGCGCCTCAGCCGCCATTGCGCCGCCTTGACGCCTTGACTCTTCATAATAGTGTTCTAGATAACGCCAGTTTGTTCCTGCTCCCAATTTGGCAAGCTGTTTTCTAGCGGCCACCCTCTCTATGTCGCTACGTCTACCAAGCTGGACTCTCCCCAAAGTATCATCGTCATAATATTCAGCTCCCTCAGCAACAGCCTGCAGCATATGGTCATGGTTGCCCCCTTGTGCACGTATCCTTTGCCTTTCACGGACTAAACGTGTCTCTGCTGCCGTAACATCTTCTTGATAAGAATCCTCCCCCTTTTTTACATAGGTATCCATGGCTTGTTGCCGTCGCCTCCCCCACAGAGTAGGGTCTACACGTCCCGATTTGACTAAATCAATTGGCCGTCTCCAAGGTCGTCTCCAGTTAAAGCCTTCGTTTTGAGCAAAACGTTCCTGTGATTGGCGCGTTCGTTCAGCGGTCCAGCCCTTTTGGCGTTCGCCAAGGAATTCCTTGGGTTTTTTCAGGGTTGCAGTTTGTGCTTTTGTCATCGCATTACCGGCCATCTGCATAACACTGCCGCCCCATTTAAAGGTTTTGGGCAAGATAAATAGCGGGCCAAAGAAGCCGACTAATACTATAAAGAAACCAACAAAATCTATCTGAGCACTGCCAATTTTAGCGAATATCCGGCCGGCAGCTATAATGGCAATGATTAGTGGGAACATCATCAAGGCCTTAATAAAGTTATCCCACCAAAGCTTCCAATATTTACGCAACCCATCATTAGGCATCATCCAGGAAATTAAGGCAACAGGTACAAGTATTAGCGCTAGGATAATAATTATCTTGCGGAAAAGCAGAGTCAAAAAGCCGGCCAGAAGTGCCATTAGGACGACTAATATCATTCCCAGGACTACGAACGGAGCTACCACCCCGAAAATAAGGAGTGCCGGTATGCCAACCCAGCTAAATATCATAGCGCCCTTCGTAAACGGCTCCATTATGGTATTAAGATTTAATGCCTCAGAACCGCCAAACGGGGCATACATTAAATCAGCTATGCCACGGCCTAGGTCATCTACCGTATTGATTACCCAAGCAAACACTGGCCAGGAAATTTGGATTAAGATCACGCCCATTACTAACCGCGGCAGCATCTTACGCACAGTGTAGGCGTCGAACGGACCGCTGCCGATAGCCTGTGATATGACCATAACCAGCATCAATATAACGACCAGTCCGGACACTAGAATCCGGAAGTTGTTCCAGGCAGCCCTTACGTCTTTGCGAGTCTCAGAATCGCCGAGACTGTCTTTTTCTTCACCACTTTGACTGACTGTAAATTTTAACTGGTCTTCCACGAAACCATACATCGCATTGGCCGCGGTCTGAGCAGCCGTGATGACTGGGCAGGCTATCCAGGACAGCTCCCAGCCTTTGCTATAGCAAGCTTCATTACTACCAGTCGCCCCCGGAGTTTCGTCGGTTTCGTCCCTTGTCTGAGGCGGCTTCTTTGCATTTTCGGGGTTAGCAATGGAAACCGATATACCAGCTAGTCTTTCGAGATTTCCTTCTGGCCTGTCGCCCCCATCGTAGTAAACCGCAAAATTTACGCCGCTGACTTTACATTCAACGAGGTTCTTTACCAAGTCAAACTTACCGATATTTTCACCGTCGGGATCAAGTTCAAAATACTTGACACCTTGTTCTGTTACAAAAACCCTGTCTACGCACCGATCTTTACTCTCTGTTACATGGAACGAACCATCTGCATCTTTGTCAAAAGCAAGCTTACCATCTATACTTTCAATTCTTTCGGAATCAATCCATCTGAAATAGATCCGAGCTCCTTGACTTGCGTTGCCGATGGAGTTTATTACATTGATATCAGAACAGCCGGTAGCTTGTTCGTCGTATTGTAAATGTATTTTATCGGCACTGATGGTTTGAGGAAATTCGCCGAGCTTATTAACCTTGAAGGCACCTAGACCATTTATTTTATTAGTACAACCAGTTGGTCCATCCCCTAATACATACTCGACATCATTGTCCCAGGGGTCTACATCTATAAAATCAAATGTTTCACCTCCCGCGGTTGCCTTGATGGTTGAGCGGTCAATAAATTGGAAGGTTGCTTTTTGCCACGTATCTTTGGATACTTCCGCGAAAACCGGGCTACTTAAAAGAAAAAGCGACACCACTGAGCCCAAAAACAGTAATACGGAAAGCCATAATTTTTTGTGTATTTTCATCTTTGCTATATCTTTACTTGACTATAGCATAACCTTTATGGCTATAACAGATAAAAACAAGTTGCTAAAAGTACTTAAAGTGGTTAAGCTATGACCAGGCAGACAAACATGATCCCCAAAATAAAAAGCTTAACCATTATAGCCATTACGGCCTTGTCAGTTGTCGGATTCTTTTTTGTCCCCTTGGCGATAGCCGTTGAACCGCCCACTAAGCTCGAGGCCAGCGACTGCAAGATACCTGGAGTTAAAGAATCTGGGGTAAGCGAAAAAGGTCCGTTGGCAGGTAAAGCTTGCAAAAAATTGAAAGCGGATTGCTCTAGCGGTGAAATTGACCCGAAAGACGACACTAAATGTGTGCCGCTTGGCGCTAAGAAGGTAGACCTTAAAGATAACCCTATAGTCAAGAATATTAATAAGATTGTAGGCGTGCTAGCCGGCTTGGTTGGCGTAGTTGTTGTGGGAACCATTATTCTCGGTGGGATCCAGTATGCTACGGCTGGTGATAAGGCCGAGGCGGTCAGTGCCGCTAAACAGCGAATTATCAATGGCCTGATAGCCCTACTGGCTTTCCTGTTTATCTTTGCCTTCCTGCAATGGCTAGTGCCTGGCGGAGTCTTTAAATGATTTTATTCTTAGCTAATCTAAGTTCCTTTTTCGCTGCTGCTTCTACAACGTGTCCTCTTCCCAAAAAGACATTTTTTGTTCTTCCGCCATGGTGGGAATATCTAAAAGGCAAAAATGAGTTCGGACAATGTCTGCCAAACTTTACCTTTCCCAACGATATTCTTCCTGTAAGCTTGGCAATCGTGGACATGCTTCTACGAGTAGCGGGACTAATCGCTATTATTGCCATTATTATTGCCGGCGTTAGCTATATTACGGCTGGCGGCATGGTTGAAAAAACTGCTTCAGCCCGCAAACGGATATATAATGCATTAATAGGTTTAGCTATCGTGGCTGTCGCTTCAGGCGTAGTCGCGTTTATAGGCAATAAACTGGCATAACTTATGAATACACTCTTTTTTGCAGCACTTATCGATGGCAGTGGCTTACCCCGTGCTCAAGCGAACAGCACTACCCTTAAAACTATTTTTCTAATAGCTTTTGCCATTATTGGCGCGCTAGCTTTCTTGTTCATGGTCATCGCCGGTGCCCGCTACACCCTTTCCAAGGGTGAGCCAGAAAATATCCAAAAAGCCAAGAACGAGATGAAATATTCCGCCATAGGTTTAATTATTGCCGCGTTGGCCGCAGCCATTGTTAACTTTGTGTTAGGAAAACTATGATCAACAAATTAAAAATAATCCTTCTTACTTTCCTATCTGCCGGCAATTTGCTGTTTCTAACAGGGCCAGTCGCACTTGCTGCACCTTCAAACCCGCTGGAACAGGCTTGCAATACGAATGCGCAGACTAAGGACAGCCCCCTCTGCAAACAAGCCGCTTCACAGGATACAAAAGATCCTATTGCTGGCCCCGACGGCGTCATTAGCAAAGCTGCAAACTTGATTGCTGTAATTACGGCCATTGGCGCGGTAATCATGATTTTAATTGGCGCTTTTGAATTTGTAACTGCCGGCGGGACAGGCTTTAAAAGTGCTGTTGCCGGTGCCGCTCCGACCAGGGTGGCCAAAGCGCGGGCTCGTATAGCCAGCGGGCTAATTGGCTTGGTCGTTGTGGCGCTAGCCTGGGCCATAGTCCGATTTATTACAGACAGGGTGATAAAATGATGGGTATGCTAAAAAAAATAAAATTAATCTTGGCTTCAATTTTTATTCTATTTAGTTTGGCACCCATTTCGGCACTGGCAGTGGCACCTGACTGCACCAAACCGGCAACGTTAAATACAGTCGATGCTATCCAGTGCGGTACCAACCAATCAGCCGGTGTGCCGCAAGATACTGACCCCGGTCAAAAAATTGATACTACTATCCAGAATGTGATCAACTTACTATCCGTGGCAGTCGGCATAGCCGCCGTTGTCATGTTAATAATTGGCGGCTTTCGCTATGTAACCAGCGCTGGCAACGCCGAAACTACAAAGGCTGCCAAAAACACGATTTTGTATGCGCTTACTGGTTTGGTGATTGTAGCGCTGGCCCAGCTGATCGTGAACTTTGTACTCAATAAAACTACCCAGCCACCGCCCAAACCAACATCATTAATTAATCCGCGAGGTGTTTGAAAATGACTGGCAAGTTCAAAAGACTCATCATCCCGGCTGTGATATTAATTGGTCTGGCGGTCCCTCTGGCAGCACCTGCAATTGTCAGCGCAGATATTCAGAGCAGCCTTTGCGGCAGCGCCCAAGACCTTTCCGTTAGCAGCACGAAAGATTGTACTACAACCGGCGGCAGCGAAAGCCGTTTTCAGGAAATTTTGGCCACCGTCATTAATATTTTTTCTGTCATTGTCGGCATTGTCGCCGTTATCATGATTATCTATGGGGGTTTTAAATATATCACCAGCGCCGGCAACCAAGAAAACATCAAAACTGCCAAAACTACCATAATTTATGCCATTATTGGCTTAGTCATCGTTGCGTTAGCCCAAATAATTGTTAAATTTGTCCTCAATCAAACCACGAACCCTGGATCAAACAGTGGAGTTTGTACCAAGTCTCCCTACAATCCAGATTATTACTACTGGGTAGGAGGCCCCAAGGATGGTGAACAGTGCCCACCGTAAAAATATTCAACAGGGTTGACTGTGGTTTAAGTGCGTATATACTTTAAAACATAAGTAATAAGGAAATCTAAAAAATGATCCGAAAAATTAAAACTATTATTTTATCGCTCAGTGCAGTGTTCACTTTAGCTATCCCTGCCTTTACCCCTGCTGTGGCTCATGCTGTTACTCCTGAAATTGGGAAGAATCTCTGTAGTGGCGCCAACCTTAGTCTTGAAGCACAGAAAGATTGTGTCGCTACCGAAGCTAATGTTGGTACATTCCAAGGTACTCTCAATAAAATCATTAACGTCATATCGATTATCGTAGGTGTAGTAGCTGTTATCATGATTATCTTTGGCGGTTTCAAGTATATTACCAGTGGGGGCACCGCTGAAAAGGTTACAGGTGCTAAAAACACCATTCTTTATGGTCTTATTGGATTAATCATTGTAGCTCTAGCCCAACTAATCGTGAAATTCGTCCTAAACGAAACAAAAATCTAGCGGTCCTTAATATATAATTATCGGCATGAGCCGGTTAATATTATGGTTTGCCACTTTCAGTATGTGGGCTATTATGCTAGCTATACCAGCTATCCCGGCATTGGCTCAAGAAACTAGTCCGGAAATACAGCAAGGGTTGTGCGCCGGTGTCAACCTTGATGTAAACAGTAATTGTTCAAATCTGGATAAAGGCGGTGGGCTAGGCAGATTTAATGTAATTATTAAGCGGATTATTAACTTGCTTTCGGTTATTGTCGGCGTAGTCGCCGTAATAATGATAATCGTCGGTGGCCTGCGTTACATTACATCCGGCGGTAGCGATACCAGTGTCACCAGCGCTAAGAACACCATTCTCTATGCCATCATTGGCTTAATCATTGTCGCCTTGGCTCAAATATTAGTTCGGTTTGTTTTAAGACAAGTTACACAGACATAAAAATAGGGGAGTAAAACTCCCTATTTTTAATACCAGTCAGTTTCTACTACAAAACCTGAATCTTCTTAACAGTATCCTGCTTAACTTTAGCAAAGCTGATAGTCAGCACACCGTCTTTTAGCACGGCTTCAATCTCATCTTCCTTTACTGGTACCGGCAGGACTATGCTGCGGCTAAACTCGCCCCAGTAACATTCTTGCAGGAAATAGTTTTCAACATCGTCTTCAACACCTGAACTTAGTGTGCCACGCACCGTCAGGGTGTTATCGGAAATGCTGACGTCCAGGTCATTCTTGTTAACGCCGGCTACCCGGCCTTTAACTACCAGTTTTTCCTTGGTTTCATAGACATCTACTGCTAGCTGACCGGCTACCGGTTCTT
>Ga0209542_10015059_pt1 | contig 13052 bp, 7 predicted proteins | sample RifCSPhighO2_01_FD_184028 | JGI IMG/M metagenome (GOLD analysis project Ga0209542, IMG submission 184028) | Soil microbial communities from Rifle, Colorado - Rifle CSP2_plank highO2_0.1 (SPAdes) (version 2) | ecosystem: Environmental > Terrestrial > Deep subsurface > Rock core/Sediment ... | reverse complement strand
ACGATTACCCATTTTGCCTTAGTTTCATTAAAGAATTTCATAAGGGCTTCATATCTTTCGTCTTTTTTACTATCATCCTTTTTATCTCCGAACTCATCTCCAACATTATCTATATTTTCATTTCTTATCACTATTTCATCCAAATTCCTTCCACCTGCTTTTTTATTCAAAACATATACAAATGGCTTTGATGTTAAAAGATGAAATGATTTCAGAAATGGTTTTTCAAATTCATCGGCCGTGACAGTTGAAGCGAGTTTTCCATTTTCCAGGATTTTCTTTAATCTTTCAAGAAGTCCATGCTCTATGATAGCTTCCTTCTTGCCAGCTTTCACTTCTTTTCCAAGGTTCACCAGTCTCTTTGAAACAGTCTGCATATCTGCCAAAATCAGCTCAAGATTTATAATCTCTATATCCTTTAGAGGATTGATATTACCATCAACATGAATAATATTATCATCTTCAAAAATACGCACGACTTCGGCAATAGCGTCAGTTTCGCGAATGTTTGATAAAAATTGATTACCTAATCCTTCTCCATCAGACGCTCCTTTTACAAGTCCCGCTATGTCCACGAATTCTATGGAAGCGGGGACCGTCTTGGCTGATTTTGAAAATGTGGAGAGCCGATATAATCTTTCGTCTGGCACTGCCACTACGCCGACCGAAGGGTCAATGGTCGCAAAAGGATAATTGGCAACAAGCACGCTTTTTCTAGTAAGCGCGTTAAAAAGTGTTGATTTTCCGACATTTGGCAAACCGACGATGCCTATACTTAGACTCATAATATGGTTATAACAAAATCGTGCGAGCTTGCGGGAAGGAAGACTTATTTTTTCGAGCTTGCGAGACAAAAATAAGTGCTTCCGACCGCAAGTAAGCGAGCCGATTTTGTCTAGACTTGAACATCATACCACACTCTCGCTTCCCTTTTTATATATGACCAAAGGCAAAGAATCCCATGCTGTGACAATAGAAGTTATAAACTTCCAAGCGCGAAGAACTTCATCAGTGCTAGTAAAGAGAGTTTGGTCACCCACAATAGCGTCATAAAGAACTCTCTCATAAGCATCGGGCAATTCTTGAAAAGAAGGAGAATCGCTATACTTGAACTTCAGAGTTTTTGGTTCAACTTTCATGCCAAAACCGGGAGTCTTTACAAAGAAACGAATCTTAATTCCTTCATTTGGTTGAATACGGAAAGTCAAAATATTTTGTAAATCATGCTCTATCTCTTCATCATTTTTCTTATTATCTTCATCTCTAATTAATTTACCAGAATCATTTCCGTTTTCACTTTTAGTCTCTATATTATATTTATCCCCTATTCTATTTTTTAATTTACTTTTGAAAGTCTCTCCACTTTTAAAATAAATATCAATCTCCGACTTGCTTTCTGATAAAGCTTTGCCACTTTCCAGATAAAATGGCACACCCTTCCAACGAGGACAATCTATATATGTTTCAACACGAAAATATGTTTCAGTGCGACTATTTCTTTTTACTCCTTTTTCATTGACATATCCTTCATATTGCCCTCGGACTAGAATATCAGCAAGTCCTTTTGAAATGACGGGCTTGATATTTCCCAAAAGTTTGGCTCTTTGTTTGCGAATAGAAATAGCGTCAAAGTTTTCTGGCGGTTCCATAGCGACCAAAGCGAGCATCTGGAGAATATGATTTTGGCCAACATCTTTGAGGGCGCCAATATCGTCATAAAAGCCACCTCGTCCTTCTATGCCATTTCGCTCAAGAAGTTTGATGTGAACTGCTGACACATGATTTGAATTCCAAAGCGGTTCAAAAAGAGTATTGGTAAATCTAAAAGCCATGATATTTTGCAGTGCTTCTTTTGCCAAATAATGGTCAATACGAAAAATCTGCTCTTCAGAAAAAAGTTCTCCGAGGCGTTTATCAAGTTTTGTGGCAGTCTCTATATTATGTCCAAACGGCTTTTCCACAAGCACTCTAGTCCAGCCCTCATTTCCTCCGCAGGGTATTGTAAGACCGGAATTGGAAAGATGTTCAAGGATAGTTTCATAAAAATGAGGGGCAACGGCCAAATGAAAAAGTTTGTTTGAACATTGGTGAAAACCGTCATCAATAGTCTTGAGACGAGAAGCTAAATTTCCATACGAATCTGGCATATCAAAGAATCCCTGCTCATAATACATATGGTCAAGAAAATGCTTTATATCTTCCTCGTGGTATTGCCCTGGCTCCACTTTCATGTGTCCGCGAATATATTCGCGAAACTCTTCTCGAGTAAAAGTCCGTCTGGAAAAACCAACAATTGCAAATTTCGGCGGAAGGTGCTTCTTAACATAGAGATTAAGAAGAGACGGCAAAAGCTTGCGTCCTGACAAGTCTCCGGTAATGCCCAGTATTATAAATATGGTTGGTGTCATAGAAGAAATGCAAACATAAAAACATACTATAATATTCACTATACCCCTATTCAATTGTTTTCTCAACCTTTTGAATACCCCACCCGTCTTTACTTTTATAATTCACTCACCTTTTAATTTACATTAATCCTTTTCTATATTATCAAGAAGCAAATCAAACATATATACTATATCATTGCGTTCATTCTCTGTAAGTTTCTTGGTATTCCAATGTTTATTTCCAACTTTTTTAACCATAGATTGTATGCGCTTTATGGCTTTGACCGATTTTCCTTTTTTAATCAAATTCCTGACTCGTTCAATCTTCTTTAGGATATTCTTTTCAATGGATTGCCTCAAACCCAATGAGAGGATGATAGTCTTCATGGAGTCCAGATGGAGAAGCGGGTCCATCACAGGACTTTGTGCAACTTGACTGTCAATCTTGCCGTTTCCATCAAAATCAAGATTGAGAGGCGCGGAAATATTGAGAGGATTTATAGTCGTACTAGCCAAGAGAAGAGGTGTTACGGGAAGGTCAGCATAGGTAGTGCTAGCGACTTCTATCATATCACCACCTACAAATTTCTGAACATTAAAAGTAAATGTACCGGAACCAGTGCCCTTGAATTGCACCGAATATGTATCGTCAGCAGGCAAAGTTATGTACTTTTCATCTCCGATGGAATCATATTGTCCTCCTATAGTATCTTCTAACCACATAATGTCTGAAGTTGGATCGGTAGGTAAAGGAATAAGACCAATGTGTCCACCTTTACTATCATAAATATCAATATCAACTGGTGAATGAACGCTTGCGGTTATCCACGACATCCATGGATAATCATCGGCATTCGGCTTTTCGTATGACATAAATGGAGGAATTTGGTCAATTTTGGTATATAGAACAGCGGATGTTGTAGACAATTCATCTGATATCAGACGACGCACAGAATCAGACTCTAGTATGTTGCTATGAAATATACTTGTATTTGAATCATGATTTAATAATCCTTGATTTAAGTAGAATACGCTCTTATCATTCATATTTTCATATACGCTTGCATCTGCGCTTCTATCCACATACCCATTTGCGCTTCCAAAAACAACAGTCCCATCGCCCTCTGGATTTTTCTTAAAAGTCACCTTGGAGTTTCCATCATATTCTAGTGTTTCTGTCGTAGGCATACCCCACCCAATAATAGAAAAAATCTTGGTTGATAATGGGAACTGCCAATTATCCAAAACACTATGCATCCATTCAGCTTTTGTTAGCAGATTATTTCCAAGCACCGCTGGAGTTTTTAGGTCGGATTCTTTCGGTTGTATCCTGTTGTCTGATTTGCCAATAAGAAAATCGGTAAAAGACAAGTATGAGCTGAGCGCTTTCCCAGCAAGAGTTATAACAGGGTCAATAAATCTGTTGAAGTATTCAGAAGATGGCAGAAGTCCATAAGCCCCAGACATATTTAGACCAAGGGTTCTGGCTACTCCGCTTGAAAGAACTGCTCCTCCGAGAATGGATTGGTCATTGCCATGCAATATTCCAGCTAGAGCTTGGGGTGTGCCGAGATGTGGCACCGCCACAAATATCACTTTGTCTATGAGATTTAATTTGCCTTGCTTTTCCAATTCCTGACCCAACATTTTTGCCACCAAACCGCCATTACTATGAGCTACTATGGAGACTTTGTCAGTCTTTGAAGACCTCGCCAAACGCATGACCTCTTCTATCAAATATTTTGTCGTCATGGCATACTTGGTCTCTCCAGAGACAATATCTGAAATATTTATTCTCCAATCATAAGCGAATGGCAACCATTCGTTTATAGTTTTCTCCGCAACCACGCTATTCATCATAGCGACAAAACTCTTATATATATCCTTCATACCAAAAGCGGATTGAAGAATATCAGAAGTGTATATTGATGAATCCACACTATTTCCTTCTTCATCTAGAAAAAGCTTTCTTACATCATCATTTCTATTGGGCTCCCAGAGTTGATTTGTGCTAGTACCAAAGAATCCAGATTCGTTACGATATAGACGACTAGCTTGAAATCCTGGAAGAAAGAGAACGCTTGAACAGCATGCTGTATTATTCTCTTCTTCTTTGAATTCTGGGTACTTGGTAAGCCAAGGACTTGCCGTAACAGCACCGTATACGCTTGTGCTTGGACCATCCGCATTTCCCCACCAATTTTCTTTTGCGTCTATTGTATTGGCTGTACTATTTTTTATTGAATATGAAGTATTATTTTCAAAAGCAGTATTGCGAACTGTAATGATATTTTGTCCTGAGTCCATTTCCAAAGCATTTCCTATACCACCAGTTCTATCTGTACTCTCTAAATCATCAGTATTATGATTAGTATTACCATTAAACATTAGTTGTGGAGACTTAATGTGGAGATTTGAGATAATCCCTATTTTATTATTGCTTATCTCGCTATCGCTTATATCTATGACACTATTCCATGCGTCTATGGCTCTGTTTGCCCCAAAGAATTTGCTGAATGATATCGTGGTAGTTCCAAAACTAGCTATTATGCTTGTATTTTCAAAAATACCGTGTCTTATCTTGTTATTTTCTCCCAATACAAGTCCGCCTACTTCAATAAATCTGACGGGCTCGTCCTTGGTGCCCAAAATATCAATGTCCCCGTCAATAGCTATCTGTCCCCATTGTGAACTGGATGATGCTAGCATTACTGTTACGCCTTCTTCTATGGTCAATTTTGCCCGTGAAGAAACCTCAAATAAGCCCTCAAGAATATAAGGACTTTTGTCTTTCGTCCAATGTGTATCTTTTGTCATATACTCATCCGCAATCCTCGTCTCTGCTTTAGTCGTCAGAGGAAATACAGAGAGAAACAATAAGGTAAATAAGACTGCCAAAGAGACACATATCTTATTCTTAATATGTTTTTCTATCTTTTGTCTTGCTTCTCGCCATAATTCTTTTGGGCTGTTTCGTATTATCTTTCGTATTATCTTTTGCATAGCATTTTTTTATTAATTAATAATGCGAGCATCATAAACTGGCAAGATAAAATTCTGATAAAAAAGTTCTAAAATTTTGATAAAAAAAATCCCTCCGCTACGGAGAAATTATTTTGTCAACTGCTATTTTAGAGACGAACAGTTTCTATGAGAATCTATCTAGATAGAATAGATAATTCTTTCAATATAATCAGGGATTTTTTGTAACAGCTGAAATATTTTTATTGTCTAGGACATCACTATACTTTCCTGTAAAGTATAGAACGGTAAAACTAAAACAAAGGATGAAAAAAAATCCCAAAAGAAAACGGAAAAAATTGCGGTCAAAGGGGTTGGGCATAGTAGATTATGATACAAAAATTATATCTAATTCATGTATCATACTACACAAAATACTTTATATCCTAATCACTCTAATAGAGTAAATAATGATTCAAGCACAAAACTTAACTCTTAATATGTAGAATCAGGAAAATCACATAGTTTTATATGTTGTAAAATAAGGATATTTGACAAAATATTGATTTTTGCTAGTATAATAGTAACTATATGAAAATTTTCAAAAGAAACATAAAAAATGACATCGAATCATCTCTTTTTAAAGGAAAAGTTATCGTAATACAAGGACCTCGACAAGTCGGCAAAACTACCCTAGTAAAAGAACTATTAGCAAAGTATGCAAATAACGATAATGAGCGAAGCTATATAAATTGCGATATTATAGAAAATGTAAGATCCTTATCAATAGCAGATCCTGAAAAACTTAAAATGTTTCTTGGTGCGGGGAGTTTTTTTGTTATAGACGAAGCACAAAAAGTCAAAAATATCGGCCTCATCTTAAAACTACTGGTGGATACATACCCTGACATACAGATAGTTGCTACTGGATCGTCAAGCTTCGCCCTATCAGCTCAAATAGGTGAACCTCTCGTAGGTAGGATGTTTAAGTATATCTTATACCCTTTTTCTATCAAAGAAATTGCGGGGCATGATGGGCAGGAAAAATTACAAAATATCAATCTCGAATCGCTTCTCGTCTATGGAAGTTACCCAGAGATCATCACAGAAAAAGCGGAGTCTAAGATTGACTACTTGACGATGCTGTCGAGCAACTTTTTATATAAAGATATTGCTGGTTTTGAAGAAATAAGGAACCCAGAACTCCTCAGAAATCTGCTTGAACTACTCGCATTTCAAATTGGTAATGAAGTCTCATACAATGAACTCGCCGTCAAACTCGGCGTGAGGCGGGAGACAATACTGAGATACATCTACATTCTTGAGGAATCGTTTATCATCTTCCGTTTATATCCTTTTTCAAGAAATTTGCGAAATGAAATTGGAAAGAAAAATAAAATATATTTCTATGACCTCGGAGTGCGGAACGCTGTTATAAATAAATTCCAGACGCTCGAAACACGTGAAGATGTCGGTCCCCTATGGGAGAACTTCTGCATAATCGAACGCAAGAAACAAATCCAGGAAAGAAGATGGTATAGGAATACCTATTTTTGGAGAACGACAAGTCAAAAGGAGATAGACTACATAGAAGAATATGATGGATCTCTCTATGCTTATGAATTCAAATGGAACCTGAAAAATTATAAAATTCCAAAGGAATTTATGAACGCCTATACAGGCAGTAGCGGGATGATAATAAATACATCGAATTATTTGGAGTGGCTTCTGTAGCCAGACAAAAACCGCCATAAGGCGGATTTTGTCTTTTAAGATTGTTTACTCAAAGTTATTTAGCAAGCTCATTTAGCTTTGCTCGTGTAGCTGGACCGACTGTACCGTATCCTGCAGAGCCGGGAGTTGCAATATTATACTTGATTTGAAACTTCTGAACAGCTTGCAAAGTCTTTGCTCCAAAATAATCTGTTTCATTTCCTGGAGAACCATCTCCTGAAGTTGAGATTTGAGTCTCTATATCTTTGTTTAATATCTTCTGAAGATTCTTAACATCTATGCTGGAAATACCTTTTGAGAGGAGCTTGGTGAAGACTGCCATGACAGAGACTGCGGGAGTACAGACAACACCTGCTGGACAACCAGGAACAACCGCTGGAGCTACAGCCGGTATAGTACCGACAGGAGTGGAGACTTCCTTGAGCTTTGCTCTAGTAGCTGGACCGACTCGTCCTAGTTGGGATATACCGTATTTTGCCTGGAATCTCTTTACCGCTCTCTCTGTGGCAGGGCCAAAGAAACCATTTGCAATACCTTCTGGGTATATAGCTGGGTCTTTAGCTAAGAATTTCTGAAGAGCTGTAACTTCGTTTCCTTCAGTACCGCGAGATAGGTCTTTTGTGAAATTGATAGAAGCGGAAGAAACAGAAGCGTTAATGGTACAAATCATTCCTGCTGGGCAACCTAGCACAGGAGCCACAATCACCGCTGGGATAACTATAGGGGTAGTCACTGGAGCAGGAGGAGCACCTCCGCCACCACCAGTACTGCCACTTACAGTACTACCAACTGTTCCTGTATTACAGGTAGTGGAAGTGGGTGTAACTCTGGCTGTTGGCACCGCTTCGGTTGCACTAGGAACAGTAATTGTTAATGTGGAAACCGTATCTGAACATGATGTTGTATAATAAGCGCTTGTTACTCCTTCAACAGTGTATGTCTTTCTGTTAGTGTTCGTAACTGTCATAGAAGACCCCGTGGCTATTGTAATGGAGAAGTCTCCTGAATCAACTTCCAATGTTTGAACATTAGCCGAGGATCCGCTTACCGTAAGACTATTTCCGCCAACACTTATAATCGCATCAGTTGTCAATGTTACATCATTATAAGCAGCACGAGTAATGGCCAAAGGTACCAATATGGAGAGAATTATTGCGCCAATACTTAATTGGTATTTAGGCATATTAATTAAATATTAAATTTAGCGAATAATTATATAGTTAGTACTTGAGCCGACACCCACAGCAGAAGGAACTGCAGCTGGGCCATTGTTCCATATCAATAAAGATATATAACCTGATGTTGAAGACGCTTTCGCTCCGACGATAGACCACACAGCTTGAGTAAATAGTGAACCTGCAGAGTTGGGAGTTGATGTTGCAAATTGAGCAATAACAACATCTCCTGATACAACCCCTGTTACAGCACAATCATATGATTTGGTAGTTGAAGCTGCGTGTGAAATTCCATCACCAGTAGCCAAAGTACTTGCTGTAAATGAAGTACAAGTTCCATGTATTATCTGCTGTACTGTCGTACCACTTGAACCAACAGACACTCTAGTCGTTGAAGCGTTGACTAGAGTAGTCTTGCCTGTTACATCTAATGTTCCTTGTGTACTAATATTAGTACTAATAGTACTGGTAGCTGTTACTGCACTGACTACAGCAAACACCGAAAACACAACCGCCAATGCGATTGAATAAAATTTCTTTGTTGAATATTCTTTTTTCATGTTTAAATGTTAATAATATTATTTGATACTTAATAAAAAAAGTATCTGTTAATCATTGAATTATAAAGCTTTATCGTTTTAATAGATATAGAGAGCATGTGGATAACTAGTTGAAAATCTCTTTGGCCAAACAAAAAACCACCCGAAGGTGGTTTTTTGTTTCAACATTTTAACCCGTTGAGAGGAAATACTATTGCATCTTTTTAACCTGATACTAGGAGATTAGAGAGTTAAATTCCGATGTTAACCACTGGAGTCTTCCATGCCTCAAGTCCGAAATCAATGTTGAACTCCTGTAGACCACTCGTATCATCATCAAAGTAAACCTTTGTAATAGAAGTTGAATGGTTTGCTCCAGTTGTATTTGTGTTATCAAGAATACCTGTGTAGAAGAATGATCTTTCAGTACCACTTGGAATTATCCAGACTGTACTTGAATCACCTGCACGAGTACTAGGACTTGCTGTTGTAAGAGAATCAGACAATGTTGATGACGCTGCTATTGCTACAGTTGAACTTGTAGCAAACGCTGTATTGGAAACCTTAGATATGTACAAGTCTGTACCGCCATTGTTCTTGAAGGTCATATTGAATCCAATTGTAGCCGCCTTTGACTTTGCAGTACCATTATCAACTAATACTGCTGTTGCAGGTGCATATCCTGTGACAGGGAGAACTATTCCGGCTGATTCTAGGAATGTAAGGTCATTTGAAGTGACCGCATTTGCTCCAGAAGCTGTAACAGTCGTGAAGTTACTGTCAATACCAACGACATTTGTTGTGTTGATAGTGATTGTCGAAGAAGCGGCAACAGGATTTGTTACATCTGTGCCTGGAGTAATATCATCTGCATCAGCAACATCCGCAATAAGACTTAATGTTACCCATTTGTCTTGTGGAAGATCAAATGTAAGGTTTGAGAATACAGATGAAGTAGCAACAGAATCAACTTGTACTGTTTTTACACCATCTGTTATATATAATCTCTTATAAAGAGTAGAGAAACCGGGTAATGCTAGAACCGCTCCAGTTTGATTATTCTTTAGTGTAAATGTAAGAGTGTTGATTGTAGATGCTCGATTCTCTGATTTGAAGTCAAATTTACCAATTACAACACCTACGGTCTCACCATTTGTTGATGTTTTTATAATTCCTGTAAGAGGGGTACTTGGATTGATTCTCCCTACAATATTTCCTGTAGAACCACTGGAAGATAATGTCATTGTCCTTCCAGATGTTCCAGAAGTGGCAACAGTACCTAAACCGATAGAATCTGTATATCCTTTTCCATTTAGAGTCCTTATGGAATTGTCAGGAATAGATACTATAACAGATACATCTGATGTAAGTTTGTCTGTTGTAGATAGAACGCTACCAGAAACAACCAAAGTTCTGTCAGTTCCAGGAGTGATAACTACATTTATACCTTCAAATCGAACTAGGTAGTCCGATCCTACTGTAATTTCTGTAGCATCAGCTGAACTTGAAAGATTCTTTGTTGCTATAACTACGCCAGTGCTGTCCTTCAAAGTAACTGTGCCGAAGTATAGCCATGGGCGATTATTGAAGCGAACATCAAATCTTGTAACTGCTACTGGAGCCGCTGTTGCTTGAAGCTTTACAGCAACCATGTCCTTTGTCTCACCCTTCTTTATCGTCGCATTGCTTGCGTAACTTGAAAGAGAAACTGTAACAGAGCCATCAGTACCAGGTGTTACGACACCCTGTGATACAACTGGATTAACCACCGTCCCAGGATTCGCTGTACATGTGTATCCAACTGGACAATTAACTGCTACTACTGGTGCTGTAGCAGTACATGTATACCCTGTTGGACAATTTGCTGTAACTACAATTGTACCCGCTGTGCCATTAAGTTTTGCAACTGTAAGAGGTCCAACGAAGCCAGTGTTAGGAAGGCCTACGCTTGCCTGATAATTTACGACTGCCGCCTTTGTCTGTTGACCGAAGTATCCCTTTTGTGCCGCACCTGAAGAAATAGCTGGGATATCAAAACCGGAACTGATAAGCCATCCCTGAAGAGCAGAAACATCTGCACCTGTCGAACCTACCGTAAGGTAATTCGAGAAGACATATCCTGTAACTGCTTGTGCGCTACCTGCTGACCCGAGGACCAAAGCAAGAGCCACAATGCTTGTGATAAATATTCTTTTCATATGTTATTAATTTTAAAATAAGTTTCTTCAATTATGATTAATGTTTGTGAAGAAAATTATTTCGTATGCGAATAATGATTAACTGACTAATAAACTACTTAAACACTATTCTCTTCGCTCATATATATCGACACAAGCCAAAGAAATAGGTTGCAAAAATTGGGTCTGAATTTTGCCTTTCTCTCATAGTGGAAATAGGAATATCTGAAGTTTATAACTTATATTTTACTTATTATTTAAATTGTCAACGAACCGAAATGTCCATACATAATTCATAATTGAACACACTGAAGTTGTATGCGTAGCATTATAACGCCAACACAACAACATGTCCAAATGCAATGTGGATAACTCAAAATACCTATGAAATCTCTATAAAATTCTCAATGGTGACTTTTGATTTTTATTGATACACAATCCACCCTAGTACCTTAACATATATATGAAATAAAAGTCAATAAAATACCCACCCACTCATCACTTCAAAAGAGAATACTTGCTCCATCTGCGTTCCCCTTCTCTTTTGACAATGCCTTTTTCCACAAGGTCAATAAGCTCTCTTTGTATAGTCTTTTCACTGCAATCATTGATAACTTTCGCGAAGTCCTTTATGGTTAGATTGGCTTGATTCTTTAATATGGCCAGAATGCGTGTCTGCCTGTCATTCTTTTTGTCCTTTATATTTTCACCCTTTTGGCGTGGATAACTTTTACTTTCCAACATAGAATCTGTATTCCGGTTTCTGTTTATATGATAACCAAGCGTTTTATTTAATTCGGGGTCATCAGCAAAAAAATCTTCTGAGAGAATGAATCCCTTTTTAATAATATTTCCACCCGGGGAATGACCGAGAATTTCAAGTACTGACCGAATCTCATGAGTAATAATATCAACATTATTTTTTGACATAAGACCAGCTATCGAGGAAAGTGAAAGAAAAGTTATGAGATTGTAAGCGCATGAAGAAAGCATATCCGAAAGAGTGTTAATAGCCAGGTCAGAGGATACATCTTCTAAAAGACCATTCTCTTCTCCAAAAGACCTAACGCAAGCTAGAAGAGATATGCCCTCTTTTCTCAATTCCCACTTCAATGGTTCATTGTCCTTTATGTGATTAGAAGCCAAATATACGGCTTGAGCTATCTTTTCTATCCTTATTTTAAGCTTTATTCTAGTATTGATTTCCATTGTTTTTTATAAAGAGTATTTTAAAAATTATTATATCTGTCTTTGATATGTCTTTCATGTGTCTTTTATATGTCCTTTGCGAAAAAACATGATTTTTGTGTGTCTATTATAAAATAATATGTCCTTGAAAGTAAAGGATTTGCAAGTCACAACACACCATAAGCGTCTGGACAATAGTTGTGTTATGATAGAGCTATAAGAAAATAATACAACATATAATTTGTTAAAATAAGTATGAAGTAAGAATTATGGTCAAAAAGAAAAAAACAGACGCGCATGGTAGTGAAATAAAAAAAGAGACTTGGCAAGCAGTTATTGCTATTGTTTTCTTTGTATTAGCCCTTCTTGCAGTTCTCGCGGTCTTTGATAAGGCGGGCTTTATTGGCTCATATTTATATAATATCTCAAAAAAACTCCTTGGCATTGGCTATTTTCTATTGCCTATCGCTCTCATAATGATTGGCATATCTTTTCTCAAGGGGGTACAGAAAAAATTTCAGATATCAAAATTGGTGGGAGCTATATTGTTTTTTGTATCTGGTCTTGGTTTGATAGATTTATTGTTAGTCAGAGAAGGCGGAATTCTTGGACGATATATATCATGGCCACTCATATCTCTTTTCGATGTTTATGCGGCGGCGACTTTGCTCATAGCTATTTTGACTATTTCTATCCTCATTACTTTTGATATACATTTCACCCTTGAAAACCTGATGTTTTGGAAATTATTTATGAAGAAAAAAGATGAGGAAAGCGAAGATGAAGATATAATAAATGAAGATGATGAAAATATAGATACAGCTGTGGAAAATGTTGAGGAAAAAATCGGAAGAGAGAAAGAATATGCTATAGATAAAAAGAATATGAAAG
>Ga0209542_10015056_pt1 | contig 13055 bp, 4 predicted proteins | sample RifCSPhighO2_01_FD_184028 | JGI IMG/M metagenome (GOLD analysis project Ga0209542, IMG submission 184028) | Soil microbial communities from Rifle, Colorado - Rifle CSP2_plank highO2_0.1 (SPAdes) (version 2) | ecosystem: Environmental > Terrestrial > Deep subsurface > Rock core/Sediment ... | reverse complement strand
CGCCATCGGTACAGAATGTCAATGTACATTCATTTGTACATGCATCAGCATTATTCTCATTTCCATCATCGCATTGTTCATTGGATTGTGTTATTTCATCCCCGCAGAATTCTACAACGCATTGTGCGTTGCAGCCATCATTATTGACATTGTTACCATCATCACACTGCTCATTTGACTGCTGTACATTATCGCCGCAGAACTCGATTATACATTGTGCATTGCATCCGTCGTTGTTATTTGAATTTCCGTCATCACACTGTTCAGTAGGCTGGATTACATTGTCACCGCAGAATTCTATCACGCATTGTGAAGTGCATCCGTCGCCTGAAACAGTATTGTTATCATCGCACTGCTCGCCTGGATGTACAATACCATCACCACATATTTCTATTTTGCAAATCGTTGAGCATCCATCATTATTCAAAACATTTCCATCGTCGCACTGTTCACTTGACTGCTTTACGCCATCACCGCAAACTTCGAATTGACATCTCTGGCTGCAGCCGTCATCATCAAGAACATTGCTATCGTCGCACTGTTCTGTGACATTCAGGCCGTTTGGTGTTTGTACAGTTCCGTCGCCGCAGAATGTTAGCGTACATACATCTGTACAGCCGTTTGTCAGGTTGTTGTTTGCACCATCATCGCACTGTTCGTTAGGCTGCTTAATTCCGTCACCACAATATTCTACAACGCATTGTGAAGTACATCCGTCGCCTGAAACAGTGTTGCCGTCATCACACTGTTCTACACCTGTCTCGATTATTCCATCGCCACATATGTTTGTTATACAATCATTGGTACACGCATCATTATTATTCTGGTTACCATCATCGCACTGCTCATTGGATTGCTTTATTTCATCACCGCAGAATTCAGTTATACATTGAGCATTACAACCATCATTGTCATTTGTATTTCCATCATCGCACTGCTCTCCTAATCCTTCCTGAATAGTTTCGTCTCCACAAAATTCTATAACACATTGTGAACTGCAACCGTCTTGGCTTACTGTGTTGCCATCATCACACTGTTCATTGGATTGTATTACAGAATCACCACAGAACTCAATCTCGCATACCGAATTACAGCCGTCGTTATTTGCTGTGTTGTTATCATCGCATTCTTCTATTCCTGTTTCAATAATTCCGTCGCCGCAGATGTTCGTTGTACAATCATTCTTGCATGCATCATTATTATTCTGGTTAGCATCATCGCACTGTTCATCAAGTCCTGCTTGTGTTACGTTATCGCCACAGAATTCGATTATACATACATTAGAACACCCATCCCCTGATGCTGTATTTCCATCATCGCACTGTTCTCCAACATCAACTTTGTTGTCGCCGCATATCTCTAATCTGCACTTGTGATCACAGCCATCGCCATCAACAGAATTTCCATCATCGCATGCTTCTGTCTGATTCAAGCCATTAGGTGTCTGTATAATTTCATCACCACAGAACGTTAGTGTGCATGAGTTTGCACATCTGTCTGAACTATTCACATTTCCATCATCACAAGCCTCGAATCCATCATTTAATGGACCACCGGTTCCTGCACCGTTAGGGAATTGTACTACGCCATCGGTACAGAATGTCAATGTACATTCATTTGTACATGCATCAGCATTATTCTCATTTCCATCATCGCATTGTTCATTGGATTGTGTTATTTCATCCCCGCAGAATTCTACAACGCACTGTGAGTTGCAGCCATCATTATTGACATTGTTGCCATCGTCGCACTGCTCATTTGATTGCTGTACATTATCTCCGCAGAATTCAGTTATACATTGTGCATTGCATCCGTCGTTGTTATTTGAATTTCCGTCATCACACTGTTCTCCCAGAGATTCTTGAATTATCTCATCCCCGCAGAATTCTACAACGCATTGTGAAGTACATCCGTCGCCTGAAACAGTGTTGTTATCATCGCACTGCTCGCCTGGATGCACAATGCCATCACCGCATATTTCTACTTTACAAATCGCTGAGCAACCGTCATTATTCAAAACATTTCCATCGTCGCACTGTTCACTTGACTGCTTTACGCCATCACCGCAAACTTCGAATTGACATCTCTGGCTGCAGCCGTCATTATCCAAAACATTTCCATCGTCGCACTGTTCGTTAGGCTGCTTTATTCCATCACCGCAGAATTCTATAACGCACTGTGAAGTGCAGCCATCGCCTGAAACAGTGTTGCCGTCATCACACTGTTCTACACCTGTCTCGATTATTCCATCGCCACATATGTTTGTTATACAATCATTGGTACACGCATCAGCATTATTCTCATTTCCATCATCGCATTGTTCATTGGATTGTTGTGTGCCGTCACCGCAGAACTCTATTTCACATATTGAGTTGCAACCATCATTATTTGCTGTGTTGTTATCATCGCACTCTTCTACGCCTGTTTCTATTATACCGTCACCGCAAACGTTGAGTGAACAGTCATTCCTGCAAGCGTCATTATTGTTCTGGTTGGCATCGTCGCATTGTTCTTCACGGCCTTCCTGCACTATGCCATCGCCGCAGAACTCTGTTGTACATAAGGATGAGCACCCATCTCCATTAATTGTATTATTATCGTCGCACTGTTCATCCTCTTCTAGAATACCGTTACCGCAAACAGGTTCTGCTGTATTGTTAAATTCACAAAACACTATATCAGATCTTCCTAAAACTATCCCATTTATGCCATTGTTGCCATTGGAAGTTCCTGTGATTGTATTATTATTTTTGCAGATTGCAAATTCAAGATCGAAACCAGGTTTTACACTCTCTGTTATATTAACAGTAGCTGTAGATCCTGTAATGTTTATCTCAAAGGTCACAAACCCATTGATATCTGTTATATCAAAAGCAGGATTTGAACTTCCACCATTAACATTAGAAAAGAACTGCCAATTCTGGGAAGGTTCGCCATCAACATATTTCCTTACAGTTATTGTACCTCCGCAAAGTTCTTTGGCTATCTCTGAAAGTGTTTCGGTTAAATTATCAAAATCTGTAGTATATAGGGCATCTGGACTTGATATATCAACAAGATTATTTGTATCCAGATCGTTGCCTATTCCAAGAGTTATTATTCTGACACCATCAGCTTTTATCTGGTTTGCAACATCAACAGCAGGTCCTAATGCACTGCTTTCCCCTACGAAAGTTCCATTTCCAATAGTATTTGGATTCCCGTCAGAAGCAAAGACATAGAAATCTGGTGTATCTGCTCTGTTATCAAACATTGAATGAGCTTTGACTAAAGCATCTTGCCAGTTAGTTGTTCCTCCACTTGCAGCAGAATTTATTGCACCTTTTATCTGAGCAATATTGCTTGTATGTGACTGTCGGATTGATGCATTTTTGTCGAATTCAACTACAGCTATTTCTGTTGGTGTGTTAGGCAGGAGTCCGTCAACAAACCCATTGAAAGCACTCTTCATGGTAATAAGTTCTGTACTGTTAATACTACCTGAACTGTCTATTATCAAAACAAGGTCAATACCGCACGCATTTTCAAAATCAGGATTCTCAGTTTTGCATGTATTGGAACATCCATCCCCGTTAGCATTATTTCCATCGTCGCATTGTTCTCCTGACTGTTTGATTCCATCTCCGCAGAATTCTACGACACATTGCGCACTACAACCATCGCCTGAAACAGTGTTGTTGTCATCACATTGCTCGTCAAGGGATTCTTGTACAATACCATCACCGCAGATTTCTATCTTACATAAAGCCGAACAACCATCATCGTTATTTGTATTTCCATCATCGCATTGCTCATTTGCCTGTTTTATTCCATCGCCACATAAACTATTTTTACATTCGTTATTACAACTGTCGGTGTTATTCGTATTTCCATCGTCACATTGTTCATCCAATCCTTCCTGAGGAATTCCATCACCGCAGAACTCTTCTACACATTGCGAAGAAATACTATCACCACTGATAGTATTATTATCGTCGCACTGTTCATCTAGCTCTTCTTGAACTATCCCATCCCCGCAGAATTCGAGATTGCATTGTGCACTACATCCGTCGCCGTTTATCGTGTTGCCGTCGTCGCATTGTTCTCCTGGTTCAATATTTTCATTTCCACAGGATGGCAAAGTTGTTGTGGTTGTCGGGATAGTAGTCGTGGTTGTTGGAATCGTTGTAGTTGTTGTAGGGATTGTGGTTGTTGTAGGAACTGTTGTTGTGGTAGTTTGAACTGTAGTGGTCGTTGTTGGTGTTGTAGTGGTAGTCTGAATTGTCGTCGTAGTTGTTGTCTGAATTGTAGTAGTTGTAGTTGGAACAGTAGTGGTTGTAGGGACAGTGGTTGTTGTTTTTGGGATAGTTGTAGTTGTAACTTGTGTTTTACATATATTGGAACAACTATCGCTGTTTACAGAATTTCCGTCATCACACTGTTCATTTGTCTGCCTTATTCCGTCGCCGCAGAATTCAACTTTGCATTTTGAGCTGCAGCCATCGTTGTTTAAATTATTATGATCATCACATTTTTCATTCAGCGCAGATTGTATAATACCGTCTCCACAATATTCTATTTTACATTTCGAACTGCAGCCGTCGTTGTTTAAATTATTATGATCGTCGCATTGCTCGCCTATATCTAATTTTCCATTACCGCAAACTGGGAGAGTTGTAGTTGTGGTTGGTATTGTAGTAGTTGTTGTAGGCAACGTAGTGGTTGTTGTTATTTCTGTTTTACATATGCTGGAACATCCATCTCCGTTCTTATTATTTCCGTCGTCGCATTGTTCTCCGAGTAATTTCTGCTTTATTCCATCACCGCAGTATTCTATAATACATTGTGAAGTACAGCCATCGCCTGATACAATGTTGCCATCATCGCATTTTTCTCCTTCCTGCAATTTGCCATCGCCGCACCAAGATGTAGGATTACAGACATAGAATGTCGATATTAGACCCTGGACATATTGTGCAATTAGCTCGGCATCAACAGAATTTACATCAGAATTAATAGAAGCTATTCCTGGCTGGTCGTTGACGTCTGCTCTTTCTATCTGCTTTAAGCTAAATGCTCTTGTGCCAGCAGTAAACTGAAGAACCCAAAGCTGATCTACTGAAGTTACAAGACCATCAAAATCTACATCTCCATATCCGTTACATGGGGGTGTTCTGGGTAGAATGCATTCTGAATTCTTGCTTGAACATACATAATTGTTAGTACATGAATCCCCTATCTGCCAGCAGCCGTTCTGGCATATCCATGTTCCATGTGGATCTGCAGGTGAACAGGCAGTCTTACCTTCAGGAGAACAAGAACCAAGATAACAACTATTGACTGCAAGAACCGGCGTTATAGCCAAGCTTGATAAAATAAAAAGGAATGCCAAAATGTATTTCACTTTCAAGTAATTCACCTAATTTCCACCCTATTCCATTTCCTTGTAAGTAGTTACAAAACCACCCCAAGGACAAAATATGTTACCAGAAGTATTCTTAAGTCTGAGGAGAAAATTGGCCAAAATGTAATTGCTTTGTGCTTCTTCTGTAATTTTTTTCTGAAAAATCTTATCGTGATTTTATTCCTGCTTCTTTTCTGGCTTTTTCTAACTCTGTATTGAATTTTCTGTTATCAGTTATTCTAAAAATCACGAAAATAGTAATTATTCCTATTAATGACCCAACAATAATGTAAGCATTTGAGCTTATGATTTCAGGCACAGACAATGACAATTCAGGCAAAGGTATGTTTACTGAAGGCAATGATAATTCAGGAAATTCTATTTTAGGAAATGCAGCAAAGAATCCAGTGAATAAGTTATTTGATTCTGATTGTTGAGGTCCTATAGTAAGTCCTGCGCTTTTTGTTGATGTCTTGACCCCATCAAATGTCAAATATCTTGCTGTTACTGCCAAATCGCCGTTCTGTGCATTTTCTGATGGAGTTATATCAAAGATTATTGTTTTCTCTTCGCCTGTAGATAAAGTGGCATCTTGCGGCTGAACATAATTCCAGTTTTCTGGAACAGCAATTATTATAGACGCCGTTCCTTCCTTGTTTCCTGTGTTTTGTAATATCAGTGAAACCGTTCCTGTTTGATCTTTAGATATTTCAGAAACTGCAATGTCTTTAATAATAATTTCAGGAGCCTTTCCAGTATCATCGCTGGTTAACACCTCACTTTTTTCAGTTACGGTTAATTGTATTTTCTTTGACTCTATGAAAATATTTCCAGTAAATATCCTGACAAGTAATTCATAATTTCCAACCTCTCTTGATATCATACTTATAGTGAATGTTCCTTTCTGGCCAAGTGCAAGTCTGTAGGATGAAGGCGTAACATTTATCCAGTTCTCAGGAGCTCCAGTAACTTCAGCTCTGACAGAAGTTAGTGTAGATGTTCCCTTATTTGTTACTTCTACTCTTATTGTACTTCTAGCTTCATTTTCAACAGTCAGAAATGATGGCGCATTTAGGTCAATATTTCTTATTGTAGATCCTCCGCCACCTGAAGATCCGCCTCCGCTTGAGGTTGTTGTGGTTGTAGGGCACACTAAATCGCTTCCTGAACAGTCCTGGTCTATGCCATCGCCGCATATATCAGCTGCACCTGGATTTAGCGCCGAATTGTTATCATTACAATCATTGCCGCCGCAATATAATGCTGGATATCCATCATTATCCGCATCTGTGCATTGTTCCTGAATTCCAGAATGCATCAATCCGCTTACCTCATATCTGGTATTATTGTCTACAAGTCTGCATTTGTAACCGTTGGCTGTAATGTTGCCATTACAGTTTATCAGAAATTCGTCAGCTCCGTTGCATCTAACACTTATTTCTGTCACACTTGTAACAACAGCGTCTTTTACACATACCTTGCTTGTGCCTATTGATTTATCTACGTATACCGTTTTTGTATTATTTGTTACATGGTTTACGCCAGAAATTATTACATAACCGCCTGTTGAGTTAGTTATATTCCCGTTTTTCTCTATCTTGACATCTCCCAAATTAAGTTTAGATGCATCAAAATTGAATGGGAATTCGGCCATTTTCTTGATTCCTGAAAATACGCTAACATTCTTTATCCCCCAGAACTCCTGGGAAAAATCCGTTGAATTATTTATTCTGGCTGTGAGATTGCCCAATGAAACACTTACAAGATTACCGTTAACATTATCACATTCATCTCCTACACCATCTCCATCAGTATCTGTCTGGTTTACATTTGCAAATCTGTCGCAGTTGTCTACAACATCTAAAAGTCCATCATCGTCATCGTCTGCGTCGCAGAAGAAACTATATCCTATACCAATAAGATTGCATGAATACTGCTGGCAAATTCCTGCTGAACAGAAATCATTGCCATTGTCAGGATAATTCGTTATGTTATCGCCTGTACATACGTCAGCAGGACATGTTCTTGCAGAACCGCATATGTTCGTGTCATCGTTTGTAAATGCACATTGTGCAGTATTCAGATCGCATGTATCGTCAGTGCATGCATTTCCATCGTTGCACGTTTTCTGCGGACAGGAACAGCCATTTTCATCGATTGTTATATTAACCGGAGTACCTTGGCATAAATCATAAGCATTCTTTATCCCATCCTTGTCTGTATCACCTATTGTCCATTCGACAGAATTCTTGAACATATTGACAGCGTTTGTATTCCAGTAAACCGGATAAGCAATACCAAAGAAGACTATCCTGTTCTTGGTTATTTTTCCATTTTCTAATTGTGTGTTGGGTTCTGCAACCAAAATTGTGCCAGTGATTCCTTGGGATGTAAGGGCTCCTACTACATGCATATTTGTACTGGAAGCTGATGATGTTATTAGTTTACCTCCAAAAGCCTGAACAAATACAGTTACAGAACCGCTGAATCCATTCATTATGCTGTTTGAGGTATCATATGCGTATACGCTGGTTAATTGTACATTTCCTGAATTTGAAGTCCATCCCCAGTCATCCAAATAATAATAATCTATTGCTATAGTTGGCACATCATTAACAGGAATGTTTGCAGTAGAATTATTCAAAGATGTTACACCGAAAGGCCTTCCGGCAACAACTATTAAATCAAATTGCGAGTAGTTTACATTAGAATTTTTATCAACTAATGTTACTGTATGATTAAGACCCAAAAGAATATTATTTATTCTGTCTTCATGATAATCATCAAGATTACTTGTATTATTGACAACAAGTGCAACTTGTTCAGCCATTACATATTGAGAAATAAATAAAATTGAGATAAATATCAAGAAAATTTTTGATTTCATTTCATTCTCCTTTTTATCAGTAATATCGCACCTAGAATTACTGCAAGTGCAATTATCATCAAAATAGGATTGTTCAATTTCAATTGATTATTTGGTTCCGCAGTGGTTTCAATGGTTGTTGTCGGAACAGTCGCAGCAGTTCCGTTAGCAACAACTATTATCTGTGAGGCTAAACCAATTCCCTGTCCCTCAGGAGGAACAAAAGCGAATATTATTTCTCCGTTGTATGTTCCAGGAGATTGTATGTTTATATCAAAATTTACTTTTTCGGTTTCATTTGGTTCTAATACAAATCTTGTCTCATTAAGCACTGTCAAGAATTCTATGCCACCCTGTGGAGTTACAGTAACATTCATTGTCACGTTATTGGGATTGAAAATATCAATGGAAGCTGAAGCTGTTCCCGGCGCTTCGATTCTCAAAACCATCCTAGGTGGCTGTATTGAGGCTGACAAAGCATGAGCATAATTTATTGAAAGTAGCATAACAAAGATGACTGCGAATATTTTATTCTTCATGATTCACCACTCAACGATAATAAATAAGAGAAGACTTTTTATAGTTGTTCCAAGAAAAAAATCAATCACAGATGTAATTGCATTGTAATTATATACCGTAAGCTGATGGTCTCCGTAAATAGAATATGACACCAGCTATTGCAACAAGGATTATAATAATTATAATTCCGCCAGAAGATCCGCCAGAAGCCTTTCCTGTTACTTGATCTGATTCTGTTTGATTATTTAGTCCTGCGGAAGATTGTGTATTATTTTCTGTTCCTTCTTCTGGCTGTGTTGTAGTACTGCTTTCTATAGTTGTAGTTGTTACAGTTGTTCTGCCTCCGGCACCACCACCTGAAGAACCTCCACCGCCACTGCTGCTTCCACCTGAACTTGATGGGCTTGTAGTTGGAGTTGTGGTTGGGGTAGTTGTTGTGGTCGTTGCTGGCAGTGTCAAATCAAATGCCCATGCTGTTGAATATGCTGAATTTGCTATACCGTCTTTAGCCCTGACTTTCCAATAATATTTTCCTGATGGAAGCTTTCCTAATGTATCGAAAGTTGTTGAAGTTTCAGTCTGATTTATAACAGGAGAACTGAAATCTGCATTATTATCAATAAGAATATCGTATGTTACACTGTCACCATCAGCATCATCAGAATCTTCCCATACAAGAACAGGCTCTTCAACAAGACTTTCATCATTTAATGGTTCTACAAGTACAGGAACAGTTGGTGCTGTGTTAGATGCAGTGAAATTCCAAATATCCGATGACACGTTATGTTGACCGTCAAAAACAGTTATTTTCCAAAAATATCTTACTCCATAATTAACTACGATTGATCTTTGGGTACCAGACGTTAATCCATGAAATTCTGGGGATGAAAAGTCTTTGTTGTTATCTACATCAAAATAATAGAGTATTGAATCACCATCAGCATCAGAAGATGGATTCCATACAAGATCTATTTGGTTTTCATGATTAGAATCTCCGTTCTCAGGATTTATTAAAATGGGTTTTGTTGGTGAGTGTGCATTGGTGGCTACTTCTCCTTCTTCTGCATAAACTATAACTTCGGAAGACAGTGCTACTGGAATTTTTGCAGAAGCACTAAAAACTGCTGAAACGTCGCCGGAATAGTTCCCCGGCCCAGGTATCAGTATATCAAAATCAACTGTCTTCGATTGTCCTGAATTAAGATTGAATGATGCTGTATCAATTTGTATAATATCGCTTCCGCTCATTGTCACATTTATAGCAAAATTATTCGGATTTGAAACTTCCACCGAGCTTGGAATCACGGTTACTTGGTTAATTGATACATTTTCTCTCAGAATCATTCTTGGAGGTTTTATTGACCCTGATATAGCATGAACAGTCTGAATAATCAGCAAAGCAAATATGAATGAAATCAAAATGTAAGATTTTTTCATGCATCAACTATTGTAAAAAATTATTAATAATCTACAGTCAATTACAGAAAAATCACGGGTGAATTACCTAAGAATTAAATAATAGTGAAGCTTACAGGGCTCAAAACAGAATTTCCTGCTTTATCTGTTGCATTAATTACAAGGTTGTGGAAACCGTCCCTGAAATATTTCATGACGTTATAATAATTACAATATGTGCAAAGCGTGATTGGCGTTGCGCCATTATCAGAATACTTCAGTGTAGCTTTTTCTGTTAAGTTGACTGTTACACGAACATAATTATTTGTGTAAGTTTGATTCAAAGGTGACATAAGATTTATAACAGGTGGGGTTGTGTCCGTACCAAGAATATTAAGAATGTTAATACTACCGATTGTGAAATTCACAGACTTGATGACGGAATTTCCTGCTTTGTCGGTTGCATTGATTACAAGATTATGGAAACCTTTTGAGAAAGATCTTGAGCTGTTGTAGAAATTGCAGCTTGTGCATAATGTAATTGGTGTTTTTCCGTTGTCCCGATACTTCAAAGATACTTTTTCAGTTACATTTACTGTAATTCTTGTTACAGTACTTGAGTAGGTTGTGTTCAATGGTGAAATGAGATTTATTACAGGATATGTTGCATCGATATAAAGTGTATAATTCTTTGAATTAACACTCTTGAACGTATCTCTTATAGTAAAATAATATTTTATCTGCATCCCATCATACTCGTCAAGATGTAGATCTATAGAACATACTACATTCCTACCATTTGGACAGTTATTGAGCATGACTTCGTTCATAGTTCCGTTTCCGTAGAAAAGACTGATGTTTTGAAGATTGTATTCTGTGTATTTTACACTAAACGACGTTCCTCCAATCCAGCTCTTGTCTTTTGGAGTTGTCGTATATATTGCCGGTTTTGTTGAATCTACAATGAAATAAATACTATGATAATAAATTTCCCCATTGTATCCTGTTATCTTTATTGTGAAATTATTGAACCCTTCTATGGCAGTATATTTTTTGGCCACAGAATCACAGTCAGAACATATCCTACTGAAATACTTGCTGTTCAATGCCTTGTCTATATACTTTGCGTTTTTGTTTATTGTGAAATTGAACCATAAAGTTTTCGTATTTTGCATGTCGCCTATAGGACTCGTTACAACAAGATTGTAGCAGTAAGGATCTAAACAATCCAATGAAAATGATCTTGTCGATGAAAAATCACTTGTACCAACGCTATCCCTTGATCTGACTTTCCAGTATTGTGTTCCTTCTCCAAGCATGCTAGCAGTATTCAGTAATGTTCCTAATTGCGTTGTACTTATTTCTGACGATGAAAAATCAGGATTATTGTCAACAAGAATGTCATATCTTACAGTGTCTCCATCAGGGTCAACTACAGAAGACCATGATAAAATAGGGCCAATATTGAGAACTGCTCCGTTGGATGGTGAAATCAACGATGGAATTGGTGGTAGTTCGTTGGATGTCATACCAGTCCCTGGAACAGATGATGTAGAAAACTTTCCGTCATATGCTATTACTTTCCAGAAATATATTCTCCCAGGTTCAAGGTTTATTATTTTTCTGGTTTTCAGAGTTGAAATATTGTATTCTGGTGAAAGAAAATTGGAATTGTCATCAATAATAACATAATAAAGAATTGTATTGCCATCAGCATCTGTTGAAGGAGTCCATTGTATATAAAGAACATCATCAATAACCGTATCGTTCGCAGGTGCTGTTATAACAGGTGCGCTTGGGGCATGCGTATTTATTCCAGTTCCATTAGCCGCAGCAATTACTTCCATAATAGCAGTAACTGTAGTAGGAAGCCCTCCTGTTGTTTTTCTATAAGTGGCATCTATGTACGAGCTATAGCCTCCATAAGTTGTTACGATAATGCTGAAATTTATAACCCGCAATTCACCTGGAGCCAGAATAAAGTTATTATCGTCAAATTCAGCATTAAGTCCTGTAGCCAGATTTACAGTAACTGGAACTGCATTGACGTTTTTTACTTCCACCCATCCAGGAATTACATTAAGTACATTCCTTTTTGCAGCTCCTTCGATTTCTATAAAAGGTGGCCTGATGTAGGCTGATACAGCTAATACTGTTGTTGCTAAAAGCATGAAGGCTAAAACTATGACTAAAGCATGTTTTCTCATAGAAGTAGTAACTCAATAAACTATAAAATAATGAACACAAAATAATTACACATGTATTGCCTATGAATTACATTTTATGAAGAAAGTGAAATTACCGGATTTCCCTGAAATTGAATATTCTGACTTTTGCTCCAGTAATGTTTAATTCCAAATATGATCCTGTATAAGCGACAGCATTTGCACTGGTTTTGTTCATCCACACTGTAAGATTTACATTATGATCTTCTTCTTCAATTACCTTTCCTTTAAATCTTACAATTTTATTTAACATTCCAATTCCAGATACTTTTATCAAACCTGAATCGAATTGTTCTAGTGTATCAGGATTTGACATTATATTCGCATAAACATCTTTTCCGTCAGGTGTCTTTGCCTGCAGTCTAATTCTTACACCCCCGCTCAATATTCCATTCTTTTCTCTGAGTGTTGCACTAATCGAAGTTGTATTCTTCTTGAAACTGATAAAATCCTGTATTTTTATCAGTCCTCCACCACTACTATATCCTGTGAATATCGCATTCACACCGCAAGGCCGGAAGTCTATACTATTATTGTCAATGATGTAGGTATGAGGAAAGCCAGGATTCAATTTAAAATCACTCCAGCAATTTCCTTTTAATGTATTGTTCCATGCTGTACTTGTTCCGGAATCATTGGCCTGTGGTGCATTATTTATAAAGAAATT
>Ga0209542_10015055_pt1 | contig 13055 bp, 15 predicted proteins | sample RifCSPhighO2_01_FD_184028 | JGI IMG/M metagenome (GOLD analysis project Ga0209542, IMG submission 184028) | Soil microbial communities from Rifle, Colorado - Rifle CSP2_plank highO2_0.1 (SPAdes) (version 2) | ecosystem: Environmental > Terrestrial > Deep subsurface > Rock core/Sediment ... | reverse complement strand
CATCGCTTCCTCAGAAAAATCCTTGCATCTAAAGCAAAATCTTGTCGCTCAATTAATACTGGTTTGCATCCTGCTCCCTAATCCTTATTACACAACAGGTCTAATCTATCAATTAATGAATTAAAACCTAATTCATTAAAAATATCTTTGACCTTTGCCTGACTAAAATTACCAAATTTACACAAATCCAAATTAAAATCTAAATCCACATCTTTTTTAGTTTGAACCAATTCTAGGGATAAAAAGGCATTTTCCTTATTGCTTTTTAAGGACTCTTTAACTTTTGGTTTTAAAACGGCTGTATCGGTTGAAAGTTCGCTATATAGATTTTCTATATTGCCATATTCTTGAATCAACTGAGCAGCCGTAGTTTTTCCAATCCCCGGAACACCCGGAACATTATCAGACGCATCTCCCGTTAAAGCCTTAAAATCATTCATTTGCTCAGGACTTACTCCAAATCTTTCTACAACCTTTTGACTATCATATAAAACAGAATCTTTTATACCCTTTCCTAGAGTATACACCTTTATTTTTTCATCAACAAGCTGAAGATTATCCAAATCGCCGCTTAAAATAAAAACCTCTGTTTCATCTTTTGATTTTTCAGAAATTGTAGCTATTAAATCATCTGCCTCAAAGCCTTCCCGCTCAAAAACTGGGATATTAAAACTTTTTAACACTTCTTTCATTACTCCAATTTGAGAAACTATTCCATCTGGAGTTTTAATTCTGTGAGCTTTATATTCTTTAAATTTTTCATGTCTAAATGTTGGTTTGGGCGTATCAAATGTAGCCACAATATGTGTTGCATTTAAATCTTTAATGGCCTTAAACAAAGTTAGCAAAAACCCATACACCGCTCCCGTTGGCTGTCCATTTTTATTGGTTAAAGGCGGTAGGGCGTGAAAAGCTCTGTGAAGCAGGGCATTAGAATCAATAATAATTAAACGTTTATCAGACATTAATTTAAAATTTACGATTTAAGAATTTATTTATTTTAACATTTTATGAAATAAAAAAAAGCCGCTGGGAAAATCCTAACGGCTAACGGCTAAAACCTAAAATAAAAGAAGCTACTTGGGCTTGTGATCGGGACAGTAGTATATCCCATCTTTACATGTCAGGTGACGATTCATAATCACTCTTTTACAAATACTGCAACGGCTACCTAATCCATTAAGTAGAACTGTTACACGATCCAAGCAATCATCTTTGCTCATCCAAGGATTATCTGATAAGTCTTTAGGCGGATCATTAGAATTAGGCTTTCTGCTTCCAAAACCCATGATTTTCTCCCTGCAAAAAGAAGTTCAAAGAACAACACGGTTTTTATACTACTAAAAAACTAAAAGCTGTCAATTATTATTTCTCTTTTATTATCTTCTAAATGTTTAAATTGTATCTCTAAAATATCTTTTGGCAGTATTTCTTTTATTTTTTCTGGCCATTCAATAGCAACAATGTTTTTACTATTAGAAATAATTTCTTTAAAACCTAAACTTTCTAAATCTTTTTCATTTTCCAATCTATAACAGTCAAAATGATAAAAAAATGAGTATTTAGTATTTAGTATTTTGTATTTTGTATTTTTTTTTAAGATTTGTTTGGGGATTTTAAATTTTTTCATCAGAATGAAAGTGGGACTTAATATTTTTTCTTTAATCCCTAATTTTTTTGCGAACCCTTGCAAAAAAGTGGTTTTACCTGATCCCAATTCTCCGCTTAAGGCCAAAATTATCGCCCCTTTTTGGGATTTTAATTTTAAAATTTCCAAAACCAAATTTCCAGCAATATCTTGAGTTTCTTTTACTGATTTTGTAACAAATTTTTTTATTGACATTTTATTATAAATAGATTAGTTTAAAGTAAATTGTAATTCAAATAAGATTATGGAAGAAAATATAAAAAAATTAATATCAGATTCAACCAATATTTGTATTATACCCTCTCAAACAAATGAGCCAGAAAGCTTAACTAGCGTTTTGGCTCTTTTTTATACTTTAAAGGAATTAGGCAAAAATGTAAATCTTATTATTGAAGATTTCCCAGAAAAATTAAGCTTTTTAATTCCTTCAATTGAATTTATCACTTCGCCAAAAAACTTAATTATTTCAGTGCCTCAAGATAAGGCCGATGTTTCGCAAATCTATTACGAAAAGAACGATAAAAATTTAAAAATACACCTGACCATAGACAAGGGTCAACTAAAAAAAGAAGATTTTTCTTTTTATTTTTCCGAAATTAAACCAGACCTTATCTTAACTTTAGGGATTTTAGACTTCAAAAAAGAACTAGAAACCAAATTGGATTCCTTTGGATTTTTACTAGATATACCAATTATAAATATTGATAACAAAGAAAATAACTTAAAATTTGGACAAATTAATTTGATAGAACAAAAGTCTCTTTCTGAAATAACCTTAAAAATTGTAGATTCAATTAAAATTCCGTCACCTAACTTTTCTATGCAATTTAATAAAAACACCGTCGACTGTATTTTGGCCGGACTGATTCTTTATTACGATAATTTTAGAAATAATAAAACAAATCCTCTAATATTTGAGATTGTCGCCGACTTAATTAAAAAGGGAGCTGATTATCATAAAGTTAATACTGAACTTCAAAAAGTAACTAAAAAAGAGGCTCATTTTTTAAATAATATATTTTCTGTTTTACATAGTAGTCAAAATTCTTTGAGTGAACAAGATCAAAGCAACTTTTCAAAATACAATGGCTCTTTGGTAATTTTAAATTCTAGTGAATTTAAAAACCATGGGGAAGCTGAGGCCAGTTTTGCAGTAGAAAAAATAAAAACCTTAGGAATAGAAAATGACTTGTTAGTTTTATGGCCAAGCCACGCTTCAGAACCAATGATTAAAGGATTTTTCTACTCAAAAAAACAGCATTTAATAAATAGGTTCTTTTCTTTAAATGAAAACAAATACCACGAAATTGAAAACCTTAAAGCTACGGTTAAACCAGATTGGTTATTTTTATCAATAACAGGGACAAATATAAACTTAGCTAAAGAAACAATTATAAAACTATTAGTGTAAATTATAAAAATATGGTTGATAAATTATTAGGTTCAGTAGTAATAGAAAAATTGGTAATTGAAGATGTTAAAAAGAATATTAAAAATATTGATGATTTTGGTAAAAAGGTTCAAGAATATACATCTCAAAATATCACTAATCTTTTAGGATTGATTTTATTTGGAGCCATAAATCTTGAAACCTCTGACATCCATATTGAGCCTCAAAAAGATAGAATAAGACTAAGAATGCGACTTGATGGTATTTTACACGACACTACTTTTTTTGAAAACGAAATATATCGTAATCTTTTATCACGCCTTAAACTTTTATCAAAACTTAAGCTAAATATTACCGAAAGACCTCAAGACGGCCGATTTACTATTGCTATAGAAGATTCATTAGTTGAAATAAGAATTTCTACCCTGCCTTCTGAGTGGGGTGAATCTATTGTCATGAGAGTCTTAAACCCTAAAAACCTAATGAAATTAGAGATGTTAGGTTTAAGAAAAGACTTATATAAATTTTTAGATAAAGAACTTACCAAACCAAGTGGCATGATATTGGTTGCGGGACCAACCGGTAGCGGAAAAACAACTACACTTTACGCGATTTTAATGAAAATCTATAACCCCGGTATTAAAGTTATAACTATTGAAGACCCCATTGAGTACCATTTAACCGGAATCTCCCAAACCCAAGCAGAACCTGATAAAGGCTATGACTTTGCTGAAGGATTATCTTCTATTGTGCGCCAAGACCCAGATGTTATTTTAGTAGGTGAAATTAGAGACTCCAGCACAGCTCAAATTGCTGTACGCGCCGCCCTAACTGGACATTTGGTTTTATCAACACTCCACACCAACGACGCCTCAGGAGCAATCCCCAGATTAGTTGATTCCGGAGTTGGATTAACATCTATTTCTCCAGCCCTAAAAGTAGTAGTAAGCCAAAGATTAATTAGAATGGTTTGTAAAAATTGCTCTGTTTTAACAGAAGCCTCTAGCGAAGAATTAGAAGAAATTAAAAAAGGACTAAAAAATATTCCCCAAAAAACATTAACTGAAGAAGATTTTGAGAAAATTAAGCCCTTTATTACTAAAACCCCAAAAGGTAAAATTGCTAAAATTAAAGAAAAAAGTTGTAAAGATTGTAATTTTACTGGATATAAAGGCAGAAAAGGCATATTTGAAATATTTTTAGTTGATAGTGAAATGGAAAAATTTATTTTGACCAACCCATCAGTTACATCTATTAAGGAATTATTGGTCAAAAAGGGAATGGTAACAATTTATCAATCGGGGCTTATTGAGGTTATTTTAGGAGAGACTACATTAGATGAATTAAGAAGAGTGGTAGAGGCGGATTAGATTTAAGATTTAAGATTTACGATTTAAGATTTGTCATCGCTTTGCGAGATCCCGCATAGCGGGAAAATCAATTTTTAATAATTAATTTTAAAAATATGGGAGAAATAAAAAGAGAAGAAGAACAGAGAGATGACAATCTAGGTATTAAACAACAAACTGCTCTTGCCTACGCATTATTTTTACAAAATTTTTTAGGAGAAAATAGAGATGATAGAGATAATTTTACAATTAATCTAGACGAACTATCCGTTGATAAATATATCCCGTTAGTTCGAGGTAAAGACAAATCTCCCTGGACCAAAAAAAGAACTTTAGAAGGACTTATTCAAGTGATGACAGAATATATAGATTATTTATCACCAAATGTTAGGATAAATGTTATAGGACTTATGGCACAGGCTGAAATATATTTGAAAGATTATGAAGCAAGACAGAAAAAATAAATAATAAAAAAGTCCATGAAGGAAATTTACAGAATGTAGCTCGTGCGATGGGAAATACTTTTAGCGACTATGTGGAATCGTTAGGATATGACGGATTAATAACATTTGAAGGGGGAGAACCTCTTACAGGAGGAAATCATGACAGTTATGTAATTTTTGATCCAGAAAAAGTAAAAATAATTAAGGAACAAAAAATTAAAAAAGAGGGGAATAAAAAAAATAGCTCTGGGTATGAAAAAAGATTTTAAAAAATGGCACAACAAAAAATCGACGGTTGATGAAGTTAAAGCACGACCATTTTTTCATGAAAGAGAAATTTGGTATTGTACGCTGGGCATTAATGTCGGGTTTGAACAAGATGGCGGTGGTAAAGATTTTTTGCGTCCAGTAGTTATATTTAGAAAATTTAATAACGAGATTTTTTGGGCAATTCCCCTCACCCATACACAAAAGGAAACAAAATATTATTTTAAATTTAATTTTCAAAGTAATCTTTCAAGCACGGCAATTTTATCGCAAATTCGGATTATAGACGCGCGCCGTTTGGATCATAAAATTGGCGATATTTCTATGGTTGATTTTGAAAAATTAATAAAAAAATTCAAGGACTTGTTGCCTTGAATTTTTCTTCGCTATTTATTACCTCTGTCTTACGACAGAGTCGGGCCGAAGCCATTTGTAGGTTAAGTATAGCAAATTAAAAACTCGTGTCAATAGATTTTAGTAAAAAAATGGCTCAGGAGTTGGAGGGGTCATTGTATCTGGGATACAAGTCAAGATTTACCCGAGGAATAGTTGAGCCGAAGCAAAACTATCCGTGATCTGAGGTAAGTCCATATAAGACCTCCAACTCCTGAGCCATTTTTTGAAAAAAAATTTTGAAAAAAATTAAAACAGGGTTTTTCCGCCCTATTCTTTAATTATAGCATACTATAAAACCTTGTCAAGCCCAAAGGGGTAAAAATGAACATTTTAGACAACCCTCCTTCGCATAAAGCTTCGGAAGGGCAAAGAAAACCAACTCGCGAAGAAGAAATCCTAGATTCTGCCTTAAGACCCAAAAATTGGCATGATTACGTAGGCCAAGACAAAATTAAGGAAAATATTAGGATAATTTTGACTGCCGCTAAACAAAGAAATCAGTCACCTGATCATCTTTTGCTTTACGGAAATTCTGGTTTAGGAAAAACAACCTTGGCTCACTTGGTAGCCAATGAAATGGAGAAAAAAATTAGGATAACTACCGGTCCAGCTATTGAAAGGGCCGGAGATTTAGCCGCTATTTTAACTAATTTATCAGAAGGAGATGTTTTGTTTATAGATGAAATTCATAGAATGCATAAAACCGTAGAAGAGTATATTTATCCAGCTATGGAAGATTATAAACTAAATTTAATTTTAGGAAAAGGGCCAATGGCCAGAACCATGGAATTACAGTTACCTCATTTTACATTGGTTGGAGCTACCACTAGACCGGGACTTTTGTCAGCACCTTTAAGAAATAGGTTTGGCGCCACTTTTCAACTTAACTTCTACAATGAAGAAGACATTGAAAAAATAGTTGAAAGATCAGCTAAAATTTTAGGCATTGAGATTGAGAGAGAGGCGATAAAAATAATCGCTAAACGCTCAAGATTTACACCAAGAGTAACCAATAGACTTTTAAAAAGAACCCGGGATTTTGCCCAAGTTGAAGGGTTAAATGTTATAACTAAAGAGATTACTGAATATGCCCTAGAATCGTTAGAAGTTGATAAAATGGGCTTGGAAATGGGAGATAGAAAAATATTACTCGCCCTTATTGAAAAGTTTGGCGGAGGTCCAGTGGGCTTGCAATCATTAGCCGCCGCCGCCTTAGAAGAAGAAGATACAATTTTGGATATTTATGAGCCCTACTTAATGCAGTGCGGATTTTTAGAAAGGACCCCAAAGGGTAGAATGGCCTCAAATCTGGCTTATGAACATTTGGGCAAGGCCCATCTCCGTCGCCAAGGTAATTTAATTTAAAATTTAAAAATCTAATCTCTGATTCTGTACATCAAGGCTCCGGCTATGTAAGCATATTGAATATTGTCGCTTCCTTCTAGATCAGAAATTGTTTTAGCTACTTTTAAAATTCGGTGGTAACCTCTAGCCGATAATTTTCCAGAATCAACATATTTTTTGAGTAGTTCTTGGGATTTGGCGTCATGTACGCAATATTTTTTTATTTCTGGAATGTTCATTTCAGAATTGACTAATATTTTATCGCTTTGAAATCTTTCTTTTTGAATTTCTCTAGCTTTGATTATTTTGTTTCTTAAAATGTGACTTTGACTTTCACCAGTTTCGGCCGCTAGTTTTTCATATTTTACAGCTGGCACTTCAATAAAAATATCAATTCTGTCCATTAAAGGTCCTGATAATTTTCTTTTATACATTGCAACTTGCGACGGAGAACAAGTACAAGGTTTTTCGGGGCTATTTAAAAATCCACAAGGACAAGGGTTACTGGCCGCAATAAGTGTGAATCTACTAGGGAAGGTAAAGGTGTTTTTGGCACGAGACACTGTTATTGTTCCGTCTTCAATTGGCTGTCGCAAAGACTCTAAGGCGTCTCTGTGAAATTCGGGAAACTCATCTAAAAATAAAATTCCCCTATGAGCTAAAGTCATTTCTCCGGGTCTTGGTGGATTTCCTCCCCCAATTAAAGCCACCTCTGACAAGGTATGATGTGGATAGCGAAAAGGACGATTATTAATTAAGGTTTGATTATCTTTCAATAATCCAGCCACACTATAAATTTTGGTAACTTCTAACGATTCAGAAAAAGTTAAGGGTGGCAAAATTGATGGCAAGGATTTAGCAAGTAATGTTTTACCTCCACCGGGCGGACCAAAAAAGAATAAGTTATGACCGCCAGCGGCACTAATTTCTAAAGCCCTTTTGGCATATTCTTGTCCCTTAATCCAACCAATATCAACGAGATTGTCTTGATTTTGTATTAAATCTTCGTCTTTTAATAAAAAAGACTCAATTGAAATTCTATTTTCTAAATAGGCTAAAGCTTCAGTTAATGACTCAACACCAATTATCTTGATACCTTTTACCAAAGAGGCTTCTTTAGCATTTTGTTTTGGTAAAATTATTTCTTTTAATCCCTCTTTTTGGGCCATCAAAGCAAACGACAGAGCTCCTTTAATTGACCTTAATTTACCATCTAAAGATAATTCTCCTAAAAATAACTTTTCTTGTGAATTAAAATTAGTCTGTTTTGAAGCAATTAAAAATGCCAAGGCAATTGGCAAATCATATAATGAACCTTCTTTTTTTAAATCAGCCGGCGCTAAGTTAACTAAAATTCTGAAAGTTCTGTTGTGGGGTGATAAAAGCTTTGAACTTTTAATGGCTGACTCTATTCTTTCTTTTGATTCTTCAATAGCCTTGTCGGGTAGGCCGACAATAGAAAAAGACCGTAGTCCGTGAGAAACATCAACTTCAACTTCTACCAGTTTTGCATCCAATCCGTTAATAGCGGCTGAAAAAACTTTTGAAGGCATAAAACCTAATTTTCAATTTTCAATTTTAAATTCTCAATAAGTAAGTGTCAAAATTTTGACAAAGAAAAATTTTAACAGATTTTATCATCTCAAATTTATATATTTCAAATTGATTTTATTTATTACATTTCATGCAAAGCTTGGCGTCTGATAATGCCATAAGTCGATCTTCTTCAATTTCCTTGTCACATTTTTCACATTTTCCATATTCTTTTTTCTCAATCTTTTCTAAGGCCAATTTAACATCCCTTAACTTTAATTCAAGGTTATGTTCTAGCGATAACAAATTTTCGTATTCTTGAGATTCGTCAGCCTCTTCTTCTTGGTCACCTCTTTCTTTGCTAGGATATTTTGCATTCCAATTACCTTTTATATCTTCATCTTCCACAGCAAAACTTTTCAATTCTGTTTCTAGGGCAGACTTTTCTTTTTCTAATTTTTGTTTTAAATTATCAAGTAATTCTTTTTTCATATTTTTTAACTTAGATTAATAAATTCTTCAACATCTTCCATAAATTTTTTCTTTTTACCAAAATCCACATTAATATAAGAAGCCTTACTAGATGGTAGGGGATTCTCGTTTTTTGAATCTTCTTTTTTAATATCTTGAGATTTAATATCTTGAGACAAATTGAATTCGCTTTTTTGCTCAGATTTTTTTTCAACTACATCCACTTTCACTTGGTTGGATAAATTTTGGACATTTTGCTCTACTGACTTTGTTTCAACTTCAACCTCTTTTTTAGATTGTTCTTTATTAGAATTTTTTTCACTTTGATTCAAAACACCACCTTTTTTGAGGATTTGAATGTCTTTTCTCATTGTTCTTATATCATCTCTTGATAATAATCTTTTTGTTTCTGTAGCCATAATAATTTTAGAATCTAGAATCTAGAAAATATGTAAAGCATATTTGCGGCGCTCGTTCGGGAAATTAAAATTAACATTTTATTTTCCCTCTCTCGCTAGCAAATAGAATCTAGAATACGAAACGTTAAAATTCTAATTACTATTTTCAAGCGAGAGAAGGAATAGTAAATTATGAACCGAAGTTTATAATTTACTATTCCAAACGAGCGCCGAAAATATGCTTTGCATATTTTCTACTTTCTATTTTCTATCCTTGGGTTTAAATCCAGCCCCAATCGCCGATAAATTTATTCTGCCTAAATCATCAATCCCTTCTACAATCACTGGAATAGTTTCACCTTCTTTCACTACATCTTTAACGCTTTTAATCTGTTGAGGAACAAATTTGGAAATATGAACCAATCCAGATTGCCCTGGCAAAATATCAACAAAAGCTCCAAAGTCCATAATTTTTCTAACCACTCCTTCAAATTTTTCTCCTACCACCACTTCTCTTACAATACTTTTAATTTTTGCCACACAATTATCAACTCCTTCTTGAGATTGACCCGTTACTACAACTAATCCTGAATCATCAATATCAATCTCTACATTAAACTCCTCAATCATTTTATTTATCACACTACCTTTGGGCCCAATCACTTCTCCAATTCTGCTTGGATTAATCATAAATGAGAAAATTTTAGGAGCGTATTGTGATAACTGCTTTCTAGGTTCAGAAATCGCTTTCTTTATTATATCAAGAATTTTTAATCTTGCATCTTTGGCTTTCGCCAATGCTTCTTCCATAATTTCAAAACTGATACCATCAATTTTAACATCCATCTGAATAGCTGTAACACCACTTTCGGTTCCAGCAACTTTAAAGTCCATATCGCCAAAATGATCTTCTGGCCCCTGAATATCGGATAAAACCTTATATTTTCTGGTTTCTTCATCTTTAGCTAAGCCAATTGAAATACCAGCTACCGGGGTTTTTATTGGAACTCCAGCATCCATTAAAGCAATAGTTGCGGCACAAACTGAAGCCATAGAAGTTGACCCATTACTACTTAAAGCCTCTGAAACAATTCTAATAGTATAAGGGAAGTTTAACACATCTGGCAACACAGGTACTAATGCTTTTTCAGCTAAATGACCATGACCAATTTCTCTTCTTTTAGGACCTCTCATTGGAGCAGTTTCACCAGTTGAAAAAGGAGGAAAATTGTAGTGATGCATAAATCTTTTTTTACCAGTAAACTCCATTCCTTCTAATGTTTGCTGGTCACCTGGACCACCTAAAGTTAAGATGGATAACACTTTGGTTAATCCCCTATGAAACACTCCACTGCCGTGAGTTCTTGGCAAAACTCCCACTTCGCAAGACAAATCCCTAATTTCTTCTGGTTTTCTACCATCAGGTCTTTGATTTTTTTCTATGATATTTCTGATAATAATCCTTTCAATTTCTTTTTCAAAATATGACCCAATTTGTTTTTCTTTGCCTTCATCTGGATACTTTTCCATAATAAACTTTTTCAAATCTTCTTTGATAATTTCTGTGGCGCTCATATTCTTTTCTCCATTAGGCGCCCCAGTAATAGCATCATCTAACTTATCTCCTAAAAATTCTTTAATGTCTTTATAAATATCTAATTCAACCATTGGAACAAACTCTGCTTTGGGTTTAGCTATGCCCTTGGCGTTTTTTTCTTGGAATTCAATAATTTGTTTTAGGTAATTTTGGGCAAATTTTGTAGCCTCCATTACATCGCTCTCCGATACTTCCTTAGCACCCATTTCAATCATATTAATCAAAATTTCTCCGTCCTTAGACAGAGCAGTTAAAATTAAATCCATATCACCCTCTAATCTTTCTTGATAAGTTGGATTAAAAATAAATTTACCGTTAACTCTACCAACTCTCACTCCTCCCAAAGGGCCATTCCACGGAATAGGGGATATAGATAAGGCAAAAGAAGCGGCAATAAAAGCAGGAATATCAGGATCGTTTTCCCCGTCCCAAGATAAAACCGTGGCTATTACCTGAACTTCCTTTTTAAAGTCTTTAGGGAAGAGTGGCCTAATAGCCCTATCAATCATTCTTGATGCTAAAATAGCTTCGTCAGTTGGACGAGATTCTCTCTTTAGAAATCGTGAACCAAAAATCTTGCCGGCCGCATAAAATTTTTCCTCATACTCGGTTGTGAGCGGAAAAAAATCTAAGCCCTCCATATTTTTTTGCGACATTGTGGCGTTGGCCAAAACAACAGTTTCTCCATATTGCACCAAACAAGAACCGCCAGATTGAGAGGCCCAATCATTAATAATAATCGTTAGAGGTTTTCCCTCAATTTCTAACTCAAATGTTTCTCTTTTCATTTTTTTTGAGCCCACAGACTCAAAATAGAATTTTTACCCGGCTAGTCCAAAACAATCTTTGGAGCAATCGGCTAAATACCTATATTTGAGTCCTGAGGACAATTAACCTAATTATTTTTTTAACAAAAACTTGTCAATTCCATCTAAATCAACAAATTCATCAGCTACTTCTTTTAGCCTTAAAGAGGTAGTTTTACCAAAAGCCAAAACTTCAACTCTTTTACCTTGATTTTTTAGATATTCTACTAAAGGAATAAAATCGCCATCGCCAGAACATAAAACTATAACATCTAGTCCCGGCGCAGTTCTAATAGCATCAATCACAATACCCACATCCCAATCAGCTTTTTTGGCTCCACCATAAAACTCCTGTAGATCTCTAACCCTAGTTTCAATGCCCAGTTTTGACAAAGCCTCAAAAAACGGCTTTTCTTCGCCGGTTTTTGTTCTGACCACATAACCAAAAGCCCTAATAAACTTTCTACCAGATATAGCTTGTTTTAAGACTTCTTGGAAATTAACCTTTCTTTGATAAAGATTTCTGGCAGAATAGTACAAATTCTGGACATCTATCAAAACTTCAACTCTTTGTTCTTTTGATTTAGTAAGCATACTTCTTACAAATTACGAATCAAGCCGAATTACGAATACGAAAATACAACATTCGTAAAATTCGATAAAATTCGTAATCAACCTTCGCCACGGGCTACAGGATGGCCTGCGGGTCAAGCTTAAGACTATTTATTTTTTTAGTCCTATTTTTTTGATTACGGCCTTATATCTGGCCTCATCATTTTTTTGTAAATAAGCTAAAAGTTTTTTTCTTTTAACCACCATTTGAACCAAACCCCTCTTAGAGTGAACATCTTTAGCATGGTCTTTTAAATGTGATGCCAAGTCATTTATTTTTTCTGACAACAAAACAATCTGTACCTCACAAGAGCCAGTATCTTTTTCGTGAATTCCGTGCTTTTTGATTAGTTCTAATTTTTTTTCTTTTTTCAACACCCCAGTAGAAGAATTTTGACGAATTAAATAAATTTAATGTTCTTTGAAATTCTTCGGTTATTTTATTAGTTATAATCTTTATTACTTTTTCTGACCCCGTGATTTAATTCCTTTTATTCAGTCAAAATTCTCTATGGGGTAGTCCTGTAGTGAAATTTGATTTTATTCACAACATCAGCACTTTAGTGTTGATGGCTATCAAATTTCTACTACTGGGACATATATTTATTATTATCTTATTTTACTAAATATTAATATATTTTACTCTATTTGTAAATATTAAACCCAAATTAATAGCCCTGCTGATCACAAGGCTATTATACCTTGAATTACAAAATACGGTTTTTGTCTAAAATGTTTATCTTTCGAATCTGGCTTTGAAAATTTTCTGGAACGATATTTTGTCCAATATCGCTTCAAAAA
>Ga0209542_10015054_pt1 | contig 13055 bp, 18 predicted proteins | sample RifCSPhighO2_01_FD_184028 | JGI IMG/M metagenome (GOLD analysis project Ga0209542, IMG submission 184028) | Soil microbial communities from Rifle, Colorado - Rifle CSP2_plank highO2_0.1 (SPAdes) (version 2) | ecosystem: Environmental > Terrestrial > Deep subsurface > Rock core/Sediment ... | reverse complement strand
CTCCCAAGTACTGATGAAGCCTTTAGTTCCTCTAAACTTGTTGAAAATTCGCATCTCCTTTTGGTTTTAAGGAGTGCAATATGTATGTGGCCTTATGCACAGGAATGATATTGGCTGACTTACTAAAAAAACCGCCGTTCGTTTCCTACTAGGCGGTTTAAAAGACACTTCCACATGCCCGGAGAGTTCAAGGAATCATTACCTTGCCGCATGGGCAGACCCTGCCATGGATTCTCGGGAGAAAAAGGCGGTGATCACACAGCGTGTTTTTCAGCATTTGTGCACAAGACAGACAGGTGACGTTTTTTACATGCTGTCTGTCTTGAACCGAAATCCACGTATGACCATCTGGCCAGTTCACCGGAATATCCCGCGAAAATCTACACAGGGGTTGCCCGTGTTCGAGAGCGTGAACTACAATCTTCATCGGACACTCCCTTAATGTATGGTTGTTGAAATAAATCGCGTAGCCGACATCAATTCTCTGATTTCAAAAAGACGCCACTCGGCGGTATCGTCAGTTCTGCGAAGCATACTCATCACATTTTTCACCGTTTGGTCAGCCCGTGCCTCATCAGTGAAGAGATATGGAATTTCGTACTCTTCGTTGCAACGAGAACATTTTTTTATCCGATTAATGCCCACTGCATACATGTACACGTGGCCACTGATTTCCGCGATGATGGCGAATTTTCCTCGGCCAAGGACAGAACCACACTTCACGCACTCCGCGGTAATTCCCTTCGGAAGATAAAGTGTGCCGAGAGTAACCGTTGCTTCCTCAAGTATATTCATTGGCTATCTCCCATTTTTCAAAAAACTTCAAGCTCCAACTCTGTACATTACATTGTGGAGAGAAAATATCAAGCGTTAGCAAGTTTCTCGGTATTTGGTAAAATGAATGAGTTGCCACCTCCCAACAAATAGTTTTAAAGAATATGAAGAATAAAAAAAGAATTGTTATGGGGGTTGTTGGGGCGGTAATCCTCATTCTTCTTGGTCTTGCCTACGTATTTGTTTATTTACCGTCTCGTCCTCAACCTCACGTACCAATTCCTGGGGAAGAACTTTTACCTAAATATACTGCAGAGACACTTATCAAATATAATGGCACTGACGAAGCACTCCCTATTTACATGGCTCTCGATGGATATGTGTACGATGTTACTTCAGGAAAAAGCTATTACGGCCCCTCGGGAACATACCACTCTCTTGCCGGCAAAGACGCTTCGAAGGAGCTACCCGTCTTTGTGGGCGATATCGTGAAAGGTAAGTACAAAATAGTCGGGGTATTTTTAAGTCAACAGTAATTACCATGACGCAACAAGCATCAATCATAACCCGCCTTGTTCTGAAAAGTGGTGTGGTAAAAACTGAAAAAGGAGCAAGTTATGTTTTGCTCGGTCTCGCACTTATATTATTTGCGACTTCGGTTTTTCTTATTGCTGACTTTTTTCCCAAAAAACAACAAGTCATAAAGTACGAACGATACGAAGACTTGCCTGCAGATATTCGTGCGGGGGTTTCGCGCGAACTTTTTGAAAGTTATCGTCCGAGTAAATAAAGAAAGATTGAATAGATTATGCAGTATAAAAAAAAGAAATACGGGTTTACCCTCATAGAACTTCTTGTCGTAATTTCTATCATAGCCGTCCTTGCAAGCATAGTACTGGTTGTGGTAAATAGCGCACGCGCGAGTGCGCGAGACGCGAAAAGAATAAGCGATTTAAATCAAATTAGAAACGCGCTTTATCTGTACTATGCTGACCACGGAAGTTATCCAAGGGTAAGCTCATATCCATGGCAAAACTATGGCAATAGGCCGCAAGGCGTGTTTAGTTCAGATGATATGTGGCAATTTGACCTTGGTTTGGAACTCGAACCATATTTAAAAGAAATGCCCGTTGACCCGATAAACGACAGGGACGACTTCACTTTTGATCCAAGCAGTTTTCTGTATATATACGGGGAACAATCTATCGATAAGTACGCATATTTCTATATGGCGAGTGTAAGCGGAGATCAGTTTCAATTAGTAACATGGCTTGAAAAAAGTAAAGCTTTGCAATGTGGAGCGAAACATTATCTACTTTTGTGTCCCCAGGGGGCCATTGACAACGCCCCACCCCACTGCTTTTCAGGGGTAACATGGTGTACGACGATAATTCCTCCCGGCATGCCATTTATAGACAATACTTATGTTGTCGGAGATATCCATAAGCAGCCATAATATTTTTCAATGGAAATGAAAAAATATACTTGTCATTGACACAACACGTCTCGGCGGATGCCCCGAGCCTTTACCTCGATAAATAATCCGTATAAGTTTGATTACTTCTAATTTAAGACTTTTTGAATCTTCTCAACTATTTCAGCGGGAGTGAACTCGGCTTTGATTAGATAATCTTCCGCCCCCAACGCAAGGCCTTTTTCGATATCCTCTTTCTGTCCGACATTGCTTAATATAATTACAGGGATGTTGGATGTAGCGCCATCCCTCTTTAGTTCTTTTAGTACCTGGAATCCATCTTTTCCGGCGAGAATCAAATCTAGCAGAATAAGTGAGGGTAATTCGTTCTTTGCTCGGTCCACAGCATCATTGCCATTTGTTGCTACAAGGATTTTTAAATTCTCTTTCTTCAATCTCTCTAATAATAAGGTTCTTAAGAATTCATCATCCTCGACAAAAAGAATTTTCTTGACATCCGGTGACACTTCTTTTGTATAGGCGTCTTTATTCATATTAGTATCATTTATACATTATAACTCTTTAATTTTCAATAGCGAGGTTCTTGGTAAGGTAAAAATGAATGTAGAACCCTGACGGATTTCGTCCATAAGCCATAGTTTACCGCCATGCTTCTCAATAATTTGACGAGCCAAGAAAAGTCCCAATCCCGTACCCTCGATACCCATTTGTAATACATTAGTACCCCTGACAAACTTATTAAATATTTCTCCTCTTTGATTTTCTGGGACTCCAAATCCCGTGTCCTGAATCGCAAACTTCACATCATGCTCCGTGCTTGTAACTGTAATAGTTATTGTCGCCCCGATTGGAGAATATTTTATTGCATTCTCTATAAGGTTTTGAATAACTAAATTTATTTTCTCTTTATCAGCCTGAATTTCTGGCAACTCCCTTGGTTTATTGATGGTTACCTTAAGATTTTTCTTTTCAATAACAGTTTTTAGTCTGTCTAGTTGTTTTTGCGCCATATCATCTATATACACTTCAGACATATCATAAATAAAGCGACCCTCTTCAATACGAGCAATGTTTAGTAAATTATTAACAAGCTCAATCATATTTTCATTGTTTTGAAAGCCCCTTTCTAAAAGATCCCTATCTGAATTTGAAATTTTGTTTGATGGATTGTCCATGATAGTTCTAAATGCCCACTTTGTTCCAGTCAGTGGAGTTCTCAATTGATGGGCGGCCATTGATACGAATTCCGTTTTTAAAGTCTCAATTTCTTTCTCGCGCGTAATGTCATGCAGAATGATAGTCAGACCTATAATTTCTTTATCTCTTGCAGTAACGGGGGCTATAAAGACTTGAAAAATTTTTTTTAACGGATTTTGGAGCATAAGTTCATACCTTTTACCACTCCACTCTATTTTATGATCCAGTACATCGTATAAAGCCACTATATTCGGTACGCCAACGATCTCATTTATTGTTTTCCCTAAAAATTGTAATTCAGTTAGATTAAGCACACTTTTTGCTTCCGGGTTCATCAATATAACTCTCTTATTTTTATCTAAAAATACCAAACCATCTACGAGGTTTGTTACAATCGCTTCGATTTTATTTCTTTCAATCGTCAGTTCTTTTGTCCTTTGTCTTAGGGAGTCTTCTATACTTCTCAAGGTTCTTGAAGTTAATCCGAAGTAAATGGCTAGTCCGATGACGGTAAGTATCAAAACAAGCAAGGTAAATGTGAGAGCCAGAGTGTGTTCATAAACTTGGGAAGATATTTTGGGAGAGTAAAGAGGGAAGTGTTTCAAAAATCCAATCTTGTCCAGATAGGTCAGCGAGGAAGAAGAAATAATAATAAGTATCGCGGTAACTCCTACTCCAATGGGGGAGAAAAGAATGGCAGACGAGACCAGTGGGAATAAAAATAGCAACGCACCAGGACCTTCCATACCACCCTGCAGGTGAAAATAGAAGCTCGTGAAAATAAAGTCTCCTGCAACCTGACAAAAGGATATAAACTTAATCTGACCCCACGTGAAATCTTTCTTCTTTTTGAGATATATCCACAGTATCGAATTGAAGGTGAAAAAAGCTATAGTGGCTATGCGTGATAGTGGCGCCCTTGTTAAATCATCGGTCAGGAAATCTTCAAAGTTAAGTACGCGCGTTAATATTTTTAATGAAATGCCGTAAACAGTGAAGATAAGTATATACAGCCATCGCGCGTTGGTGATTTCTAGGTTGAGGAGATGCAATCTACCTATAGCCGTGTCTGCCATCGCAGTTTTTCCCATTATAGAAAGTATAACAAAGTTTCTATATAAATTTACCCCCCTTTTTATCTTCGAAAGTGTCGACACCTATTCTTTCCAGAATCTCCGTGGTTTCCGCGGAAATGCAGAGCTTGTAAGTTGCATTGGCATAATTATAAAATTTTTCTAAAACTGACCTAAGTTTTCTACTGGTTCCGCGACTAGAGCTTGAACCTGTTTTCTACAAAAAAGCCCCACCGAAGCAGGGCTAGATGAAAAAAAGAGATTATCGGACTGCTTTCTAGATAGATCCGACTCCTGTATACTATTCCATATGAACTTCGACTTTCTGAAAAAAATAGAGTGGACACCGATGAATATGCTCAAGGCCTCTGGTCTCCTCCTCGCAGCGGTTATTGTTCTTTCTATTGTTTTTAGTCTTGTGCGCCCGATAGTTGGTCCACTTGTCGGGAACACAAGAGGATATAACGCTTCAGCACCCAGCGGTGCCCCGGTGGTTTCTGATGCGTCAACAGAATATTCAGGAAAAGACTATAATTATAGCGAAAACGGACTTTCTCTCGACAATGTTAGTATGCCGACCTCGGAACCGGGAGGAAGCGTTGGAAATGACGCGGAGGAGTTTGAAGTGACCGATTACAACGCTTCAATTGAGACACTCGACAAAGATACGACCTGCGCTGAAGTATCCAAGCTGAAATCGCTTGATTATGTGATATTTGAAAGCTCGAACGAACATGACACGGGGTGTAGCTATGTATTCAAAGTTGAGCATGACCGAGTAGAGGAAATACTGGTGGTAATTAAGGCGCTTGACCCCAAGAATCTTTCCGAAAACACCCACACCATCAAGCAGCAGCTTGACGACTTCACTTCACAGGCTGACATACTCAAGAAAAAACTCGTCTCCATCGACCAGACGCTCACAGGCGCGATAACTGCATATGATGATATCACCGCACTCGCGACTCGTACGGAGAACGTTGAAGCATTGGCGAAAATAATCAACAGCAGAATTGGTATTATCGAGCGTCTGACACAGGAGCGCATCAATATTGCGGCACAGCTTGAGCGCCTAGGACGCGACAAGGCGAAGCAGCTCGACAGGCTGGAGTACACCTACTTCTACGTTAATGTGTATGAAAATAAATTCATAGATGGAGAAAATATTAAAGACTCATGGAAGTTGGCGGTGAAAGAGTTTGTCCGAGACATTAACCAAACGATTCAGAATGTTACCATCAATCTCGCGTCACTCTTGTTTCTTTTGGCACAGTACATCCTGTACTTATTCATTCTGCTCATTGTAGTGAAGTATTTTTGGAGAATCGCAAAGTACGTCTGGCAAAAGTAGACGAATAGAAAAACGATAGGACGGAGCATATGTGAAAAGATAAAGCCGTCTCGCCAAATTGGCAGACGGCTCTATGAATAGGTGGCACATCGAAGTCAAACGCTCGATCGCTTGACTGGGACGTGCACTCGGACCTTCGGTCAGGGACCCATTTGTGGAAGCATGCTTGCAACAAAATCGCGGCCGCGATAAGCCCAAACACCTTAAGCGTTCTGCCGATTGATGACTTGGTTTGTACACACTCCCTAGGTTCTTGAGCATGTATGCCGACCTCTATTAACCTCCCGCTTTGGAGGATGGCTTTAAATCGAGGGGACTCTGTGGTCATTTCAGACCTACGACCCCACTGATTGGCCCCAAGTCTGCGCCCATATTACATAAAGATTCTAGTTTAGCAAGTACCCTCTTTTTTATCTTCGCTTGTATCGGCCAATGAGTTCTGTTTCTGCAAGGACATGACCCTTCATTGAATCTAGCACCTCTTTTTTTGTGGTTCCTGCCTGAAGATTAAGCATAGTATCCAGTGCGTAGAGCTTGAAAATATATCGATGCTCCGAAGGTTCATATTGGGGTGGGGGACAGGGGCCGGTGTATAAATTCTTGCCACTGCTATTCACTCCTGGGGTACCAACACTTACCCCCTCCAGAATCTCCGTAGTTTCCGCGGGTATATTAAAAAGAATCCAATGATCAAATACTCCATCAGTCCTTATCTGTTTGGGCACGTCAGGGTCATTCATTATAAGTGCAAGTGACTTCATCTCTTCAGGCACATCGCTTATAGAAAAAGGAGGGTTCTTCGTGCGATCTCCGTCACAAGTATATTTCGACGGAATCGACATATTGTGGTTGAATGCAGAGCTTGTAAGTTGCATTGGCATAATTATATCATCCAAACAAAAGAAGCCCCGAGAAGTCGGAGCTTCTCGGGGCGGGGGACTAACCAAAAGAGAATCGCGGTATGAGCGCCGGCACTGACGGCACTGAGTATGATCACATTGCGGGGTAATCCATTTGCCCCGTCTTCTCAATTTGATCCTGCGACGGCATTCGCAGTATTTGGACATGGATACACCTCCTTTCCGTTCCTTACTAAAAAATAGCACACTTGACCATTTTTATCAAATAAAAAAAGACCCGTTGATATTATCGCGGGGTCTCGGTTGTGTTGTCGTGGGAAACTAAAATGCGTTTGCCCGTTGGGCCCTCTGGTTGATGGGGCACACATCCTTAAGTTCGCCACCTGCATTCTCGATGACCCATTTCCGCTTTTTCTCGGTGAATCTTCGGGCCTTTAGGCGCAGCTCCTCTGGTGTCTCTCCCTCTGCCTCACAACTGTAACTTAAGCCCCCGTTGTAACTCACCATCAATTTGTACATGTACACCTCTTTGTTTTTGGAAACAATTTCACGAAGAACAAACTTAACATGATTGAAATATACTGTCAAGTTTTTCTCTGGCTCCCTCTCTTGGATGAGTTCATTTATCCTGAGCTTGTCGAAGTGGAACTTGTTTTGAGTAAAAGAAAACCACCAGTCTCTCTACTAGATATGATGGTCAAAATTGTTATTAGTTTCTTATGTAAGCCAGCCTTCTACTGGTCAAGGTGAACCGTGAAAAACGTAATTTCCAGCCTTCTCTAGTTCTGGGAGCTTTTTGTTCATAATAACTATAGAAGTATACCAAAAGTTCTGAACCCCACTCGGGTCATCAAAAATGATGGCTTAAAATAAGATTAGTTTGTTAGCCCCGCGATCAGGTTTTATAAAAAAGAAAAAATTGATTCCCCCGAAAGCATTAAAATCCGCTTCATTTCCCGCCAAAGCGAGGGCGTTGCCCTCGCGGAGCGAAGCCCAGCCCCGCCAATGGCGGGGCTGGGCGAGCGAACCCTCTCATCTTCAAAAAATGAGTTCGTATCTAGTTTATTTGCTCCGCGACCAGGGCTCGAACCTGGGACATCCTCCTTAACAGGGAGGCGCTCTACCAACTGAGCTATCGCGGAATATTTTTATTCTCGCTTTACCAACATTAGCCCAAACTGAGCCCCGCCCGTACCGAACGGTACGTTCGGACGGGTATCGCGGAATAATGCTAGAATAATAGAGGGAATTTAAAGATTAATCAAACGGTTATGAATCAAAAATCGTATTATTTAACGACGGGCGCCGTCTTTCTTACCATCGCCGTCCTACATCTGTTGAGGGTGGTGAACGGTTGGCCAGCCAGTATCAGCACTTTCGTTGTGCCGGTGTGGTTGAGCTGGGTCGCCGTGCTTGTCGCCGGCTACCTCGCGTATCAGGGTCTGAAGAATCGGGGAGCGGCCTAAAGTGCTAAAATAGTGGAGTGAAAACGCTTGCCAATATTAAAAAACCAAAACTGGATATCCAGCTTGCCCTCTTGATTGCCATAGTCGCGGCCTTTGTCCTTGCCGTCTTTGCCGCTTACGAATACCGCTCTCTCAACAGCGACTTTAGGCTAGGATCTGTGGAGAACACGGGCCTCACCGCCGAGCTTGAAGTAGCCAAGGCGGAGAACCTTGGTCTCCTGGAGAAATCAAATTACCAGCAATCAATCATAGACTCCTTCAATGGTCAGATACAGAATATCAGCTCCACGGTCGGTGTTCTTGAGAAACTTTCTCAGACGGACAAAGAACTCCTGAAGAAATATTCAAAAGTATATTTCTTGAATGAAAATTATGTTCCCGCTAAACTCACTCAAGTAGAGGAGGTCTACGTATTTAGTGGAAATGGCGGCAATCTTCTTATCCATACGGAAGTTTGGCCTCATCTTAAAAAGCTCTTAGATGCCGCCCGCGCAAGCGGTGTGGAATTACTTATCGCCTCCGCTTTTCGTTCTTTTGAGACCCAAGCGTCTCTGAAGTCCGAATACAAAGTGACATATGGCGTCGGCACAGCCAATCAATTTTCTGCTGACCAAGGGTATTCTGAACATCAACTGGGTACTTCGGTGGACTTTACCACATCTGCCATCGGGGACCTGTTCTCGAGGTTTAAATCAGACCCCGCTTACCAGTGGCTAAAAGATAATGCTCACAAGTACGGCTTCACTCTTTCTTATCCGGAGGAGAACGCTTATTACAAATTTGAGCCATGGCATTGGAGATTTGTCGGGGTCTCGCTTGCCGAGAGGCTCCACGCGGATGATAAATACTTCTACGACCTTGACCAACGCGAGATAGACGCTTACCTTATCAAACTATTCGACTAACCTCTCTTTTGCCCGTCCGCCTATGGTGGGGTATAATTAATTTAAGATGAAGATAAACATCAAAGCGACCGGAATGGAACTTACTCCGGCGATTTCGAGCTATGTTCATAAGAAAGTTTCTTCAATTGAGAAATATATTGATAAAAATAGTACTGACGTCGTTGCCCAAGTGGAAGTGGGTAAGAGCACGCGCCACCACAAGGCTGGTAATATTTTCCGTGCGGAGGTGCATATAACCGGCGGGAGTCTAGATCTCTACGCTGTCTCCGAATTGGATAACCTATACGCGGCTGTGGATGTTGTCAAAGATGAAATAGTGCACAATGTGCTACAGTTGAAAGGCAAACGCGAAACGCTTGCTCGCAAGGGCGCCGAGATGATGAAGAACATGATGAAAGGTTTTTCTGATAATACAGCTAAAGTTCGCCGGCTGGCGAATTCCTGGGGTATGGAGCGTTTAAAATTTAAAAGTTTTAAGAAAAGACCATAAATTACTTAAAACAGAAAGCCACTCCGTGGGTCTCACTCGCTGTCCTAGCCGGAGGGCTAGTTTCCGCCATGATTTTATTTTGGCTTGTTAAGATTGAGGCCGAGTTGCGTATCAGCATTAGTAACATCTAGCCGTTTCTAGTTGCCCCGCAAGAAGTCTTGCCAATCCATTTCTCTTTTACCCGCCGGAATAACGCGAGTGGGGCGGAACTTGCCATCCTTTATCTCCGCATCTTTGACTATTACTCTAATTTCCTCCCCTTTTTTATTTTTATAAAACATATAAGCACCCGGCCAAGTACTGCATGAGAGAACCTTTCTTAGATTTTCTTCTGCTGGATTATTGAGATTTAATAGGCCATCTTCTTTTTTAATCAATTTAGTGTAACTCGCCGCCGCATCATTCTGGGGCACTTCTTGTATTCCCGCCCGAATGACCGGATTCATTCGGTCGGGCGGGTCGCCCTTCACCCATTTCGGAAGTAGCGCTCCGAGTATTTTGCCACCGGCTCGGCCGAGCTTCTCCTCCACCACAGAGTAATGGTCCGGCCAAGGGGTAATGGAAACCTTGGCTTGCACAAGTATTGGCCCATGGTCCATCTCTTCATCCATTCTGATTATCGTTACTCCCGGTTCCTCTAGAGCAAGAATTGTGCCTTGGATAGGGGATGCTCCGCGCAGTTTTGGCAGAAGCGAGGGGTGTACATTAAGCGTCTTGTGTCTCGGTAAATCAATTAATTCTTTCGGCAAAATTTTGCCGAATGACGCCACCACGAATACATCCGCCTTGATCTTTTTTAGTTCTTCCATTGGCAGGGGGTCTCTAGCCGAGGTGATCTTAAGCAAAGGAGAAAAACCCATAATCCGAAGCTCTTCAAGTACATATTGAGAAAATTTGGAACTGCCAAAAAAGACAAACTTGATATTTTTTGTCGGTGGTATTTCTTGGACATTTTCAGCTTTATCGATAAAGAGAATGCCGTCCAAATGATCCGTCTCATGTTGAAAAATTTGGGCCAAGAGTCCGGAAGCTCCTCTTTCCCGCCGTTTGCCAGTTTCGTCATAAGCCCTTAACGTTGCTTTCTCACCCCTTTTGACACGTCCATAGAGATAGCGTACCGATAAACATCCTTCTTCTACCCGGTTCTTTTTTCTTGAAATTTTGATTATCTCCGGATTGATAAACACAAGATCTGGATTTTTATCTTTTGTTAGTGTCAAAACATCACCTCTGACCATAAACATCCGTAGACTTTCTCCGATTTGCGGCGCGGCGATGGCCACCCCGTCTTCTTCGGCATAAAGTGAGACCTTCATTTTCTTTAGAATATCTCGAATTTTCTTCGATTTTATATCTTTGATAGGCACGCTTTTAGCTACCTCTCTAAGCACGGGAGCGTCTTTTTGTAAGATTTCAGTTTTTGCCATCTTGCTTGCCCCGAGCTTGGTCGAGGGGTAGGATTTTTAGACTACCGAAAAAACAGCGCGAGAAGTTTGAACTCTGGGAGCATCTCTTCAACAAATATGCCATGTCCTGGACAGAAAGATGAGATGTCTTTACAGCTATTGCTCTCACGGGGAACTCTTTCATATCGGCAGCTAGTCTTTCGGCATTGATTCGCCTGTGGAATTCATCCAGTATCTTCAGTCGCGGATGTTTAAAAAGCCCTTTGATGGCTCGGTTTTTTAGATTTTCGTCAATAGATTTCATAACGGGCACAATTTATAGTATCATACGTGCTGACAGTAGACTTTTCACTATGGTAAAAAAACTTGGTATTGATCTCGGCACCACTAATATTTTAGTCTTCGTGCCCGGTAAAGGCATTGTTCTTAACGAGCCTTCCGTTGTGGCGGTTTCTGAAGATAATAAGATTCTGGCCATCGGAGCGGAGGCTAGGACCATGATTGGTCGGACGCCGGAGAGCATTATCGCCTATCGACCGATGAAGGATGGAGTTATCGCCGACTATCGCGTGACGGAAGCGATGCTTCGTTACTATATAGACAAGGCGCTTGGAAAGTGGAATATCTTTAAACCAGATGTTTTAATATCAGTGCCGGCAGGAGTAACCTCCACTGAACGGCGAGCGGTAGTTGAAGCAGCTATCAAAGCAGGCGCTAAGAATGCTTATGTGGTCAAAGAACCGATTCTTGCCGCCATTGGTGCGGGTATCTCTATCCAGGAAGCGGCGGGTCATATGATTGTAGACATCGGTGGAGGAACCACCGATGTAGCGGTCATTTCTCTTGGCGGCATCGTCGCTTCCACTTCCGTCAAAGTGGCCGGCAACAAGATTGATACCGCGATAGTCGATTACATCAAAAAAAATTATAATCTAGTAATTGGGGACAAAACAGCCGAAGACATCAAGATTGCCATCGGTTCCGCCATCCCGCTTGAGGAGGAGTTAGTCTCGGCGGTGAAGGGCAGAGATTTCGTGCTTGGCTTGCCGCGTACTATTGAGATCAAAACCAATGAGGTGACAAGGGCAATATCGAAAGAGTTGCGTGAGATGATCAGGGCGGTTAAGGAAGTGCTTCAAGAAACTCCACCAGAGCTTTCCTCCGATATTATCGACCGAGGAATTATCATGACCGGCGGCTCGTCACAGTTGCGCAATTTCCCAGAACTCATGTTTCGGCGCACCGGCGTGAAGGCGGTCTTGGCCAAAGACGCGTATTTTTGTGTTGCCAAGGGCACCGGCGTAGCGCTAGAACATCTCAATATGTATAAAAAGTCGATTATTGCCAAGCGATAAGTAGTTGAATTTTTGGAGGGAAAAACATGAAAAAGATTCTTCTCATCCATGGTTGGAGTCACAACAACTACTCATCATCAGGATGCGCGGACGCGTGGAATAGTCGTTCACGCTTTGTGGAAGTGCTCTCGGAAAAATTCGAGGTCGTTCGCTTCAACCTTCCCGGATTCTGCGGGAAGAAGGAACCAGAACGTCCTTGGTTTCTCTCTGATTTTACCCGATATTTGAATCGAGTTATTCAAAAGGAGAAACCGGACATCGCGCTCGGGTACTCTTTTGGTGGGGCGATTCTACTCCACTGGAAAGCGGTATCTGACGACAGGGCGGTCAAAGTATTTCTCGTCTCCCCGGCCATTCTTCGCCGGTACGAGAATAAGAGTGTCTCAATCGGTTGGTTCAAGGCCATCCTGCCGGAAAAACTCATTGTACTTGCCCGGGACCTCTATCTTACTAAAGTGGTGAGAAATCCTTACTACACAAAAGCAAGTCCCGTGATGAGAGAGACATATCGCAACATCGTCGGTCTCGATTTGAGGAAGGATTTGCTGAAAGTGTCGGACGAAATCGTTCTGATCTACGGAGAGAATGATTCTGCTACTCCGCCGGGGTTGGTGAAGAACTTCCTTGCTTCGCAAAAGAGTCATCATAAGTTTCATGTCATTTCTGGTGGTGGACATGACATCGCCAACACACACACGGACAGCCTAGTCTCTATGGTCATAAGTTCAAGTTAGAAGATATTT
>Ga0209542_10015053_pt1 | contig 13055 bp, 9 predicted proteins | sample RifCSPhighO2_01_FD_184028 | JGI IMG/M metagenome (GOLD analysis project Ga0209542, IMG submission 184028) | Soil microbial communities from Rifle, Colorado - Rifle CSP2_plank highO2_0.1 (SPAdes) (version 2) | ecosystem: Environmental > Terrestrial > Deep subsurface > Rock core/Sediment ... | reverse complement strand
CGGTTACCTGCAGCTAGACGAAAAGACCCCGGAAGCTTTACTGCAACTTGGTATTGCCTGTATGTTCTTGATGCGTAGCGTAGATGGTAGGATTTGAAGTCCCGCTCTCGGGCGGGATGGATCCGTCGATGAAACACCATTCTTTAAGAATATACATGCTAACCTGTACGGCAAAAACGTACAGAGACAGTACCTGGCGGGCAGTTTTAGTGGGGCGCTACCCTTCTAAAGAGTAACGAAGGGGTCCATCAAGGTTCTCTAGGCGCGAATGGAAACCGTGCCGATAGTGCAATGGCATAAGAGAGCCTAACTGTAAGGCGTAAGTGCCGAGCAGACGCGAAAGCGGGGCATAGTGAACCGACCATACGCATTAGATGCGGTGGAAGATTATCTGCTAAAAGCTACTCCGGGGATAACAGGCTAGTTCCGCCTAAGAGTCCATATCGACGGCGGAGTTCGGCACCTTAAAAAATCGGGGTGCCATATCAGAAATGGTATTAGCCGTCCTTCTACATGGTGAGATCATGAACCCCCATGCTATGAGGATCTAGAAAAATTGGCTTATAACGGTGAACTCCTTATTGACGCATCATTGCATGATGCGCGCTGAGGACAATACCGTGGGAAGTCGTTCCCGCGCGAGCCGGAACGACCCTGTAGAGACTTATCCGCTTCAAAAACGGGTAGAGTTTCCCTGAAAAAGGGAAGCTAAGACGCCAACTCCTCCCTCAACTTTTGTTGAGAAGGATGAAGATATAGTCCGAACCTGCGAGTAATCGCAGAAAAATTATCGACACGCGATGTCGGCTCAACACATCCCGGGGGTGGAGAAGCTCCCAAGGGTTTGGCTGTTCGCCAATTAAAGTGTTACGTGAGCTGGGTTCAGACCGTTGTAAAACAGGTTGGTCTCCTATCTGCTGCAGGCGTTGATTCTTGAAGGGCTTCGTTCTTAGTACGAGAGGACCAGAACGAACGAACCTCTGGTGTACCTGCTGTCCTGCCAAGGGCACCGCAGGGTAGCTATGTTCGGACCGGATAACCGCTGAAAGCATCTAAGCGGGAAGCCGTCCCTAAGATGAGGAATCGTTATAGACCCCTAGGAGATGACTAGGTTGATAGGCGTTAGGTGTACGCACAGTAATGTGTTTAGCCGAGACGTACTAATTGGTCGATCTTGTCGGGAAACTTGTATCCACGCGTGCTTCGCACGCAGTTTGTAAAGTGAAAAGTCCGTAAAGTCTATAAAGTAAGACAAGAGATTTTACTTTTAACTTTCAACTTTGTGAACTTTATAACTTGCGCGCGAAGCACGCCAATTAATCCTGCTCCATGGAATCGAGCATTTCACAAAGCTGAAATGCAGAATTAAGAATATAGAATTCTGAATTATGGGTAAGAGAAATCATTTCTTTCATTCATACTTCCTAATTCATACTTCATGATTCTGCGCCGAGGTTTTGCGAGGCGCAAAGTGTCCATGTGCACATTGAAATTTACCTGAAAAATTCTTGAAGACTGGATAATGGATTTACCCAGCACTAACTTTGCCATTGTGCGGAGCACAAGAAATCAATGATGGCAAAGTTAGTGCTGGGTTTAGGCGGGGGAAGAACAGCTACTAGCCTTTTTGGTCGCGAGGCCATGAGGGCAGGAGCCAAGGGACAAACCTTGGTTCGATCTTCCCCCGCCGAATTTAGGCGAGCTTAGCTCAATTTGTAGAGCACTGCCCTCCAAAGGTAGAGGTTGAAGGTTCAAGTCCTTTAGCTCGCTCCAAATTTCCACAGTGTCCGCATGTAGCTCAATTGGTTAGAGCAGCCGGCTAACACCGGTAGTATACAGGTTCAAACCCTGCTGTGCGGACCAATCCGCACATCCGCAGGCGGATGAACGGACACGTCCATTTTGTTCTTCGGTGGAGAGATGGCTGAGGGGCCAGGCGATGTCGCAACGAGTGCGATATGACGTGGGTTCGATTCCCACTCTCTCCGCCACCTCCTGATTGCGATGTGCGATCGGGATCCATTATCCCGTCTTCAAGACAATAAAGAGACAATACGAAATTACGAAAAAACATTGAATATTTTGTTCTGGCTTGCCCGTTCAAATTTTTAAAAGAAATTTGTTAGGGTGATTCATCCCCGAACGAATTTTAAGAAAAATTCTGACAGGGCAAGCGCAGGGGCACTGTGGGAACATTCCGACTTGCCCCGCACCAAAATCAGCAGAAGTTGAATATTGAGAGTTGGTGGCTTATCGCAGGGGTCACACCCGATCTCATTCCGAACTCGGAAGTTAAGCCTTGTTGAGCCGATGGTACCTCATGTTACAGTGGGGGAGAGTAGGTAGCCGCCAGCTCCCAGTATTTAAATTTTGGTGCTGGGGACTCGGAAGTTAAGCCCTGTTGAGGCGATGGTACCTCGGGTACAACCGGGGGAGAGTAGCTAGTCGCCAGAACAAAGTGTTCAATCCTGAAAATCCCGCCTTAGTCGGGGTTTTTTCTTACCTATATTCTAGCTACCATCTGCTATATACTATTTGCATGCTTTCCTGGGCACAGCAAAGAAAACTTTGGTTCGTTGGAGGCGTAAGCCTCTCTCTTATAGGCGTTCTTAGTGTCTACGCGTTCACCGCGCTCCGTGGCGCACCTCGCTGTGATAATGACACAAGAGATGGAGATGAGAGAGGTGTCGATTGCGGGGGGGCGTGCCTCAAACTATGCCCAGCTGACACCACCCCCCCTCTCATACACTTCACCCGGGCACTCGAAATAGAGAGCGGTATCTGGGGAGCGGTCGTCTATGCCGAAAATCGGAATGTCGGCGCCGGAGCTAAAGACGTGCCCTACGTCTTCAAATTGTATGATGAAGAAAATCTTCTCATCTATGAACGCCGCGGCAAGACTTTCATTCCCCCACGGAAAGTGTTTGCTATTTTTGAAGGGAAAATGCAAAGCGGAAACCGAACTCCCTCTCGAGCCACTTTCGAATTTTTGGAGGAACCTACATTTTTGCGCTTTGAGGAGCCTTTGCTTTCACTTAGCACCAAAGGATTCTCGACAAGTGAGGAAGGCTCATCGCTCCAAGCAACGATTCAAAATCCCTCTTCGAGGGTTGTAGAGGGTATCGAGATCACCGCGCTACTCTTTGGTGGTGATGGGAATGTGATTGCCGCGTCCGCAACTCGTGTAAAGAAACTCATGGCGGAAGAGCGCGCCTCGCTTGTCTTTACCTGGCCTCGAGAACTTGAGATACCGGCGCGTATCGAGGTCCTCTACAGGGTGCAGAGCCGGTAACACTAGCTCCTTGCGCTGTCCGCGAGCACATGCGTTTACACCCCAAGCGTGCCATGCCGCCAAGCAACGTATAACGCAGTTTAGCCATGAATCTCGCCTCGCCTAAACCAATACCCATACCTCATTCCATCGACTGGGTACTCTTTCTCGCGCTTCTCCCCATTATTGCGGCGGGTCTTGTCACCATGTATTCTTTTGAACCTTCCGGCTTCGTCCCTTGCGGTGAGGGATCTTCATCGTCAATAGTGTTTTCTCCTGTGGAATCCCTATGCGTCGATACCGAAGATTCCAGCAATTTATTCTTTTTCAAACAGCTCATTTGGCTCCTTGTTTCCCTCGTTGTTTTCTTTGTCGGCAGCTTCATTGACTGGCGATTTCTTCGCCGAAGCGACGTACTCTTCGCGTTTTTTCTTTTCGGGGCTGCGCTACTTCTGCTTCTCTTTGGAGCGGGCACGGTGGTTAAGGGCGCGCAAAGTTGGTTTGACTTTGGCCCGTTTAGCGTACAACCGGTCGAGCCGGTGAAGCTCATTCTCATCCTTATCCTCGCGAAATATTTCTCCAGAAGGCACATTGAAATCGCGCACATTCGGCACATTCTGGTGTCAGGCCTCTACGCGTTCGTGTTGTTTCTGCTGGTTCTTTTGCAGCCCGACTTTGGTGGCGCGCTCGTTATCGCGGCGATTTGGTTTGGTATGGTACTCCTTTCGGGTATTTCCAAGAAGCACCTCCTCGCCGTCATTCTCGTTGGCGCTTGCGCGGGGCTCTTTCTCTGGACCTTTGTCTTCAAGGATTATCAGAAGCAGAGGTTTATTACCTTTTTGCACCCACTTACCGATATTCGCGGCTCCGGATATAACGCGTATCAGTCCATGATCGCGGTAGGATCTGGACAGTTCTTGGGGCATGGGGTAGGGTACGGCACCCAGTCGAGATTGCAATTCCTTCCCGAGTATGAGACTGACTTTATCTTCGCCGCCTTTGCTGAAGAGTGGGGATTTGTCGGAGTCACGGTACTATTCCTCTGCTATGGGACGCTCATATGGCGCATTCTCAAAAGTGCCATGCAAGGACTTTCGAATTTTGAAATACTCTACGCGCTTGGACTCGCTGTGTTTATCATGAGTCAATTTTTGATTCACGTCGGTATGAATGTGGGACTTCTTCCCGTAACCGGCATTAGTTTGCCATTTATGAGTTACGGGGGTACTCACCTACTCGTACTCTTTCTGGGCCTAGGCATCCTTATGGGTATGCGTCGTTACCGTCGGGTGGCACATAAAGAAGTCATGCAAAACGAATTTGTCGGCATCACGACCGAGTAACACTCGGGCGGTCATAGAGCATGACTGTTTCGCTAAGCATGTGTTCAAAGGAGAACGCGCTTTTCACTCGCTCTCCAAGCGCTTTCCCTAGCCTTTCTCGCGTCCTTTGCTCCTCGAGAAACTTTTTGAGCGCGCTTACCAAACTATGCAAATCCCCCGGCGGCACAAGAAGCCCCGTTACCCCATTTTCGATGATGTCCGGGATACCGCCTACAAACGTCGCCACAACGGGAAGTGAGGCCAATCCCGCCTCGAGGAGTGCGTAAGGGAGACCTTCCTTGCGTGAGGGGAGGGCGAACACGTCGTACGCTTTAAGATATTGGTACGCGTCCTCCTTAAAGCCGGGCAGAATAGTGCGTTCTCGAAGCATGGGGTCATTTTCTACTTTTGTCCTCATCTCGGCGAGATCTTCGCCTCCCCCAATGATCGCAAGTTTGAAATCCTTTCTTTCCTTCCGCCACAACTGGTGTGACGCTTCCAGTAAATCCGCATAGTTTTTATTCTTCGTAAGTTCGCCCGTAGACCCAATCACAAAAGCCTCTTCTGGCAACCCCAGTTTCAATCTTGCCTCCTCGCGGGGAAGGAATCTCATCATCTGTACGCCGTTTGGTATGAAATGAGTTTTTGCTCCAATGCCGGGCATTGCCTTTGCTTGCTCATACTCTCGTTTCGCAATGACAATAACATCGGTTGAAAGAAGTGCCGTGAGGTAACTCCCGATCCAGGCCAGTTTTTTCCACAGCCGGCCTCTCCCTTCATTGAACGGCCAACCATGTGCGGTGAAAACGATGCGTCGGACCCCGGCGATACGCGCCGCGAGCGCACCAATTCCGCCTGCCTTTGAGCTATTAAGATGCACAATATCCGTGCGCGGCTGTTTTCGGAAGAGATGGTACAAAAAGAAAAAAGAGCGAATTTCTTTCGAAAGCGAGATATTTCTTTGTAGCTCTCCGATAGATACAGTCTTGATGTTGTGTACCGTGAGTTTTTCCTTCAGAAGTCCATTCCCCCCAAGTATGACTTCTACATCAAAGGTATCGCGGGGAAGAGAAGTCGCAAGGTCAAAGACATAGCGCTGCGCGCCTCCCCAGGTCCCTTTCGTAATCACATATAGTACTCTAATCTTTTTCTCTCGCATGGTAGTTATGCAACTGTACTGGCGCGAAAGGAGGGGGTCGGGGAACAAATCGGTTCCCCGTGGAGGAAAGCAGTCCCGACGCTTTGATCGGGACGCTGGAAACCGTGGGTTTCTAGTCTTTGCGCCCCCCAAGTCCCTTTCGTAATCACATATAGTACTCTACTCTTTTTCTCTCGCATGGTAGTTAGAACCGCTATCCCCACGTTATATAATTCAGTGTAAAGGCGTTATAGCTTCAAGAAGGCCTTAGGGCTGATTTTCAGTGTATACTAACCTCCACGTATGCGCATCTCTAACCGACTAGAAACAACAGGCCTCTTTTTAGGCGATATAGTCATTCTCTATGTCGCGCTTTTTATCGCGCTTTTTGTCCGTTACGGATCATCATCTTTTGATTTCGAGAGGATGTCGCGACTACACCTCCTTCCTTTTTCCATCCTCATTGTTCTCTGGTTGCTCGTATTTTTCATTGCCGGTTTATATGAAAAACATACGCTCTTTCTGCAAAAACAACTCCCGCAACTCCTCTCTCGAGCCCTTCTCACAAACGTCCTTGTCGCCGTACTGTTTTTTTACTTCATTCCTGCGTTCAAGATCACCCCTAAAGTTAACTTATTTATCTATCTGTTTGTTTCCTCAATCCTTCTTTTCTTTTGGCGGCGATATCGGATGCGATTTGGGCAGAGGGGAGAAAGAGAGCCTGCCGCCATTATAGGGCGTGGAGAGGAGATGGAGCGTATTTTTCGCGAGATTAATCATAATCCGAGGTATCGGATCAGCTTTGTTCTTCGAGTCGACCCTGACTCATTTTCCGCTTCAGAGGCGCAGGATTTTCTGAGTCGTATTTCCGACCTCCGCGTGCGGCTGATTGTTCTCGATGTACACAGCCCTTCGGTGGGCAATCTTATACCCCATCTTTCCAGCGTGCTCTTTTCGGGTGTGCAATTCTTGGATATGCACAAAGTGTATGAGGATATGTTTGACCAAATCCCTCTTTCGCTCGTGAAGCACCACTGGTTTTTAGAGCGTGTCTCATCCGTCTCGGCGCGTTTTACCTACGATTTTCTAAAACGCGTTATGGACATTCTCGCGGCGTGTATACTAGGATTCCTCTCACTCGTATTCTATCCGTTCGTCTTTGCTCTCATCAAGGTTGATGACGGCGGTCCACTCTTTGTGTTTCAGGAACGTGTCGGGCAGAGCAATCGCCTCATGCGCACAATCAAATTTCGAACCATGTCACGCGATGACAGAGGTCTCCCGGAACTTCAGGAGGGGAACAAAGTGACACGAGTCGGTGCCATTCTCCGTAGAACTCGTATCGATGAACTGCCTCAGCTCTGGAATGTGCTCTTAGGCGATATGTCGCTTATTGGTCCGCGTCCGGAACTTCCCGCGCTTGTCAGAGTCTATGAGCGAGAAGTGCCGTATTACCGTGCTCGCCATCTTATAAAACCGGGTCTTTCCGGCTGGGCGCAGCTCTATCACAAGAGTCCTCCAAAAGTGCATGCGAATCCCGATGAGACGGCCATCAAGCTCGCGTACGATCTCTACTACCTCAAGAATCGCTCGTTCTGGCTGGATGTTAAGATAGCGCTGAAGACGGTTAAAGTTTTACTCTCTAGGTCAGGAGTCTAAAGAGTAAAACTCTAATTTTCAATTATCAATTTACAATTTTCAATCAAAGCCCGAAATGTTCTAATGTTGAAAATTAATCATTGAAGATTCATTGAAAATTGAGACTTGAAAATTGAAAATTCTACCGACATAACCTCATACACCGTATTAGAGTTATAAAAGCAACAATGTCTACAAAAATCAACAACAAAGGTAGTAAGATGGTTGTCGTCGGTGGCGCCGGGTTTATCGGTTCGCACCTCACAGACGCTCTCGTCCTTGGCGGTTTCAACGTGCATGTCATTGACGATTTATCTCACGGTAAAAAGGAGAATGTCAATAAAGCGGCCTCGCTCCATATCGCGGATATCCGTGATCTTTCCGCAATCGCCCCGATTATCAAAGATTCGCGATTCGTGTTCCATTTCGCGGCATTACCACGCGTACAGTACTCAATCGAACATCCTGTCGAAACGAATGAAGTGAATATAGGAGGCACCTTGAATGTGCTCATAGCTTCTAAGGAAGGAGGGGTTAAGCGCGTTATCTACTCCGCATCAAGCTCAGCTTACGGGGACCAGAAAACACTTCCACTTGTCGAGACCATGACCCCTAATCCCAAAAGCCCCTACGGGCTCCAGAAGCACGTCGGTGAACTCTATGCTCGCGTGTGGAGTGAGGTACACGGACTTGAAACAGTGAGTCTACGTTATTTCAACGTCTATGGTCCGCGGCTTGACCCCAACGGAGCGTACGCGCTCGCGATCGGGAAATTTCTAAAGCAAAGAAAGGAAGGGAAGCCCCTCACTATTTGGGGAGACGGCAGTCAGACTCGCGACTTCACCCATGTGCGTGATGTCGTGCGTGCCAATCTCTTAGCAGCTGAAAATAAGAAAGTGGGAAGGGGAGAAGTGATCAACATTGGTGCCGGGAGAAACTTTTCCGTAAATGAGTTGGCTCGGCTCATCGGCGGAAAGGTAGTGCATACAGAGCCGCGCGTGGAACCGCACGACACGCTCGCTGATAACTCACTCGCGAAGAAACTCCTCGGCTGGGAACCGAAAGTGACGCTTGAAGAGGGGATTGCGGAGCTCAAGAAAGAATTTGGGGTGACTTGATACTTCATACTCCATACTTTATACTCCATCTTCATGTGGAAATACCGTTTTGGCGCCTTTATACTCCTTGGAGTAGCCGTACTCATCGGCTATTTTGTCTACACCACTGAACGACTCGTCGAGGCACCAATTACCGCTTCTTCGACTGCTCCGGTTACTGCAACCGTAGATTCCCGCTTCGCCTTTAAACTCGGACTTGATCTTCGGAGTGGATCGCACCTTGTATACCGCGCCGATACGGCCAGTTTGCCGTCGGGGGACGTGGAAGGCGCGATGGAATCACTTCGAGAAGTGATCGAGCGGCGTATTAACCTGTACGGTGTTTCAGAGCCAATTGTTCAAGTTGAAGAAGGGGGTGTGCTCGGTGGCGGGGAAAACCGCCTTATCATAGAGCTTCCCGGAGTCACTGATCTTAGGGAAGCAACGAGGCTCATCGGCGCGACACCGCTACTCGAATTTAAGCTGATGAGCGCGGAAGCTGAAAAACTGTCGCAGGAAGCACTTAATCAAAAATCACTCGAAGACATCTTTGTAACGACCCCTCTTACCGGACGATTTCTGGAAAAGTCGCAGCTTGTCTTCGACCAAACCACCGGAGAACCTCAAGTGCTCTTGAATTTCAACGCAGAAGGGGACGCGCTTTTTGCGAGTATCACGAAGGATAATGTGGGGCGCGTTCTCGCGATCTTCCTTGATGGCGCGCCGATTTCAATGCCGGTCATACGACAGGAAATTACCGGAGGTGTCGCGACGATCTCTGGGGGGTTTACCCCCACCGAAGCCCGAGAGCTCGTTCGCAACCTCAATTACGGAGCGCTTCCCGTGGCGATTTCGCTCGTATCCACGCAAACGATTGGCGCGTCGCTGGGAGACGAGGCCACCCGTGCGGGCCTCTTAAGCGGCGTGTGTGCATTCATTCTCATCGGCGCGTTCCTTATCCTCTGGTATCGCCTGCCAGGACTCCTCGCGACGATCGCGCTCGCAGTATACGTCGTTCTTAACCTCGCGCTTTTTAAGCTCATTCCGGTGACGCTTACCGCGGCGGGCATCGCCGGATTTATCCTTTCACTTGGCATGGCGGTAGATGCGAACATTCTCATCTTTGAGCGCATGAAAGAGGAGTTACAGAAAGGCCGCGTACTTTCCGATGCGATACAGGAAGGTTTTCACCGCGCGTGGACATCTATACGTGATTCAAATATTTCAAGCATCATTACGGCAATCATCTTGTACTATTTCGCCTCTACTCCCGTGATCAAAGGTTTTGCGCTCGTGTTCTTCATAGGTGTCGTTACGAGTATGTTTACGGCGATCACCGCATCACGGACGCTTCTCAAAGCACTGGGGGCCAGTGGTGCGGGAAAAGTATCGAGGTTTCTTTTTAGCTCAGGTACCAGTAAGTAATATCGAATACCAAATTTCGAATTTCGAAAGATATCGAATACGAAATGAGAAAATTATGAATTCGGTATTTAGTATTTTTCGAGATTAGGTATTCGAAATTCGATATTAACACATCATGTTTGTCGTCAAATACAGAAAAATATTCTACGCAATTTCCACGGTGATTTTCGTAGTGTCGATTGCCTCGCTCACTATCTGGGGTCTGAAGCCCGGGATCGACTTCAAGGGCGGTTCGCTTTTCGAAGTTACGTATCCGGAGGGGCGGCCGGAAAAGGCGGACATTGAAAAAGAGCTTGGCCGAGTAGTCTCGGGCGCCTCGGTACGCCCGACAGATGAAAACGGTTTTATCATACGAATGAAGGATCTTACGGAGTCCGAGCAGCAATCAGTGCGAGACGCGGTATCTTTCAGGGAAACAAAGAAAATCGTCGAAGAGCGATTCGATACGGTTGGCCCCCTCCTTGGTCGCGAGGCGATAGGGAAGTCATTCGTAGCTATTGCACTCGTCATCCTCTGCATCGTCCTTTTTATCACCTTTGCTTTTCGTAAGGTCTCGGAACCGGTCGCGTCTTGGAAGTATGGCATCATCACTATCATCGCCCTCCTCCATGACGTACTTGTTCCGACTGGAGTATTCGCCATCTTGGGACACTACGCGGGGTTTGAAGTTGACACGCTCTTCGTTACGGCGCTCCTTGTGGTGCTCGGCTTCTCGGTCCACGACACCATCGTTGTCTTTGATCGGGTTCGAGAAAACCTGCGCATCTCACACGAAGTGCGCGATCGTAAGGAATTCGCAACCATTGTGGGAGAGAGTATCGCGCAAACTTTCGTGCGTTCCATCAACACCTCGCTCACGACCGTAATTGCCCTCGTTGTTCTTTACTTCGTCGGCCCAGAAATTACTAAGCACTTTTCCCTCGCGCTCCTCATCGGCATCGTTGCCGGAACGTATTCTTCTATATTCATCGGCTCTCCTCTCTTAGTCACTGTCGAAAAATGGCAGACTCGTAAATCGTAAATCCTCAATCGCCCTCCGTATTGACAGTTTTTGAGACCGGCCTTACTATAAAATTACTATGCAATCGAGCAACGTAAAACTCCCCGCCCTCGCCAAGGCTTCGGCGGGCAAGCTAGGTCTAGCACTAGCCATCGATAACGGTGGAGCGTTTGCTCGTATCCATACTAGGTAGAATCAAGAATAGGAAATCAGGATTCAAGAATGTGGACACAAGGAAGCTCTTCACCCCAGAAGAGCTTTTTTGTCGCTCCGTGTGGAGCTTTCAAACAGCCTTGGGGATGAGAAGATTAGATCTTTGAGTTATATGAGTGCATCCAGAGTTCAGATTCTTTGCAGTGGTGCCTGTTCTGATTACGCGGAAGTACAAGTTGGAGTACTTACTCCGGAAAAGCGAGTGCTAGGTCAGGCAACGGTTCGCACAGGTTCATTTGGCCTCCTTAACATGGAAGACTTGTTACGCAGGGCCACAAGAATTGCTGGGCGACGTGCGCGCAAGACAATAGCTCGCGAGCGCGTATAACGAATATACTTCAATCGACGCACCAGCCGGTTTGCGACAGCAGCCGGCTTTTTTCTTGACAACACAAAACGCCTTCGCTACGATTATCATATGTCTACACGAGCGATCTCAATTCTTAGCGGAATTATCATCGCCAGCAAAGCTGGTGGAGATCTTGCTCGTGTCCATTCTCGCTACTAATTACCTTCTACTCCGCCAGCCGGCGGACTACCGACTAAAGTGAACACAAGCCAGCTCTTCACCTCGAAGACTGGCTTGTTCCTTGTAAACTTGCAACCTCTTATCTCTTCTTATGAACAGATTCCCTACGAATCCCGCTAATCCCGCTAAACCCCCACCCACAAGCATGACTCGTGCTGCGGTGGAGTCTACGACAATGATGATTGCACGATTGGAAGGTAAGGAAATGGTCTGGGCAAAGGCTTCTCGTTCGAATCGCCGAGAACGACTTAAAATAAAGAGGAAAGGAGGAGGAAAGGGAAAATAAATCAGGGCCTCGTTTTCGGACGAGGCCTTTGTTTGACAGCAGGGTGTATATAAGTATAATGGTTCGGCACTCTGAAAGAGAGAGTGAGGCCTTTGACAATTGAAATGTAGAGAACGTTAAGTGCAAGTGCCAATTTTGCCCATGCGTAGCATGGTTGCAAAGTTGAGCATCCCGAACTTTTATTTTTAAAAGTGAGGGACTAAACGTCTATTCAAAATTAAGTAAGTACATTAAGTAATTCCACCCCATAAAACCGGAGACCTCGAAAACAACAAAGTTGTAACGGGGTATGCGGTCACGGGGCAAGTATAGCAAGCGATCAAACTCACTGTGGAACCTTATAGAGAACTACTATTTTCTATTTTGTTCCGTTCGCGGCTCCGATGTAACGTCGGAGTTCAATATTAGAGTTTGATCCTAGCTCAGGATGAACGCTGGCGGCGTGGATAAGGCATGCAAGTCGAGCGGGTGCATCTCACAAAGTTACGATGCAGAATTAAGAATATAGAATTATGAATTATGGGTAAGAAACAATTTCTTCATTCATACTTCCTAATTCATACTTCATACTTCTGCACCGAGGTTTTGCGAGGTGCATCAGCGGCAGACGAGGTAGTAAGAAGCAGGTAACGTACCCTAGAGTCAGGCATAGCTCATCGAAAGGTGAGGTAATTCCTGATAGTCCGTACATCTCACAAAGGTTCGATGTAGAACTAAGAATATAGAATTATGAATTATGGGTAAGAAACAATTTCTTCATTCATACTTCCTAATTCATACTTCATACTTCTGCACCGAGGTTTTGCGAGGTGCGCGGTAAAGTCGCAAGACGCTCTTTGAACGGCCTGCTCGGTATCAGCTAGTTGGTAGGGTAAAAGCCTACCAAGGCTATGACGCCTAGGGGAGGTGAGAGCCTGACCCCCACCGATGGAACTGAGATACGGTCCATACACCTACGGGTGGCTGCAGCCGAGAATATTCGACAATGGGCGAAAGCCTGATCGAGCGACGCCGCGTGCAGGATGAAGTGCTTCGGCATGTAAACTGCTTTTGTAGACTAGAAAGTTTATTGATCAGTCTAAGAATAAGAGGTTACTAAACTCGTGCCAGCAGTAGCGGTAATACGAGTGCCTCAA
>Ga0209542_10015051_pt1 | contig 13061 bp, 9 predicted proteins | sample RifCSPhighO2_01_FD_184028 | JGI IMG/M metagenome (GOLD analysis project Ga0209542, IMG submission 184028) | Soil microbial communities from Rifle, Colorado - Rifle CSP2_plank highO2_0.1 (SPAdes) (version 2) | ecosystem: Environmental > Terrestrial > Deep subsurface > Rock core/Sediment ... | reverse complement strand
GATGGGATTGAGAAAAAGAAAAGAATGGCGACCAATAGGAGGCTAAGATCCAGCCTATAAAACGCGTAACGCATACTCGTTATTACCCCAATCCCTTGAGCCTACCATGCACCGACGACTTCATGAAAAATACTTGGCGGTGCCTGTGGATACCAAAACACCCGCGCTGAACGGGTGTTTTGCGTGCCGCTATCCTTTTGATTACTAGGGGTTCGCGTTTACGTATGTCCGGGTTTTTGGGCCAAAGTATCCCGCGGCCGGAGAGATGCCGTTGGCCGTCTGGAATTTGGCAACTGCCGCCTTCGTTGCATTGCCGTACATCGTCGTCTCGCTTCCCGGAGAGCCGGGGCCGCTTGCGGCGACCTGATAGCCGTGCGTGTTGAGCCACACCTGGAGCGCTTTTACATCATCGCCCGTCGAGCCAACCTTAAGATCGCGCGTGAATGAGCCGGGCGTTATCGTAGAGGCGCCTGCAAACGCCGCCATCTCGGGCGTGAGCGTGCCGCCGAGCGAAGCGTACATCTGGATGAGCGACTGCAGCTGCGCAATGAGCGCGGTCAATGTGCCCGAGGATGCTGGGCTCGGTGCAGGCGTTGTCGGCGCGGGTGTTGGCGTAGGCGCCGGCGTTGCGGCTGCGCCTCCTCCTCCGCCTCCTCCGCCTCCTCCTCCACCACCACTTCCGGTACTGGCACTGCAGGTAACATCTGTTGGCGTTACGGTAACCGTCTCCGTTGAAGCGCTCGTCGAGGTGAGCGTCACGTTGGATGCCGTCGAGTTACAAGCGTCACTCGTTACTAAACCATTATTGTCGACATCGATCTGGTAGTTATTGGGTGAGGATACTGTCACGGAGGAGCCGCTGGTGAGTTCGAATGTGAAATCACTTTCGCGAACCGTGAGTGACTGCACGGTCCCACTGGTCACGTTGAGCGTGATCGTCTGGCTACCGACGAGCACCGACACATCTGCGCCCGTCGCGAGCGATACGTCATTGAAGGCGGCGAATGCGAGCGCGGGGAATGCGAGCGCGAGCGTTGCTGCTGAGGCTATGAATTTCTTCATGTATGTTCGCTGATTAAGCTGATAAACGAGGGCTTATTAGCGAACCGCCCAGAAGTTGATCGAGGTGCCGTCCAGCGTCGCGTCGCCATTGTTGCCGTCCATATCAGTGTTCAAGACACGGAGACTGATGGCGCCGCTTGTCGACGATGCGGCTTGAATGACGAAGCTGCTTTCGAAAGAACTCGTCGCCTGGACGAACACGCGGTAGCTCGAAGTCACGCCGGTCGCGCTCGCGCAGTGAACGAATTTAGTGGTCGATGCGGTAAAACTTGTAACATCGGTGAACGTGCAGAAGCCATGAATAAGGCCGGCGATCGTGCTCACCTGGTCGTCGCCCACTTTCAAGTCCGTCGAGCTCGCCGTGCCCGATACCGTAAGGTCGTCCGAAATTGTAGCATCGTCGGTTACCGTCAGATCGGTGCCAACGCTTACTGCAGCTGCTGCAGTAACCGCCCCAGTGAGCGTGGACGCGCCGGTAACGCTCAAAGTTCCATCGGTGGCAAGGTTGGTATTAATCGTTGACGCTGCCTCCGTCGCCGCGACGCCGAACAAAAGAATCGCCGCGCACGCGATTCCGAGAGAAAACCAGCTCGCATTCCTCACCAACACCACAATATTTTTCATATAGTTCTTATATTAATAAACTTTTAATATTAATTGCAAGGACCCGCCACCCCTCACACCAGTCAATTGTACCAGCCTATAATGTATGCAAATGCATCGAAAAACAAAACTCTGTGGATAACCTGTGACTTTCGCGCCACAGCAGTTAGAGATTCCCGAGTTGGAGAACCGTGTGGCGAGGGAATATCTTGATCTGTTCCTCGACGTAGTCCCTGATCTTGTATGCAAAGGGAATTTCAGGGTTCATCGCAATCGCCGCTTCTACGCGCTCGCGCGCCTTCGGGAAGTTGATACCCTGAAGAAAGATGAGCGAATCCATCACGGGGGTCAGGGGATTGTTCGGCGAGAGGTTGTAGGAGTTTTTCGTGATCTCGCGCGCATCATTCAGCTTAAATTCTCCGAGCGAGGTCTCGATAAGAAGCAGATACACGTAGTTCATCCGCGCCCGATAGTGTTCTGGATGCGCTTCAAGATACCGTTTATACATTTCTTCGTACACCGCAGCTGTCTTCAACACCTCGGCGATGTATGCCTTGCGATCCTTCGCCTGCGCCGCGCCCGCAAGCGCCCCCTTGATGAAAGAAGAGGAAGAGAGCCGCAGCGACTCCCAATCGGATACTTGCGAGAGCGACAAGCGCGCGAGCGCGCGCTGTTCCTCAAACGAGGCGGTAAACGTCGAGCGCAAAGCCTGCTGTCGGTTGTATTCGTTGATGAGGACAAACTTCGCGCTGAGGAGAACTCCCGCTACGATGGCAAGCGCGATCGCGCCGCGAACGACGCGCGAATAGGAAACCGCACTCTCCTGCTCATCCCCCAGCCGCCGCTCGAGAGAGAGCGCGTATCCCGCGATGACCGCAAGGAGCACGTATGACGCGACGGTATCAAAACCCGTCTGCAGTTGCAGAAAGTGAGCAGGCACGATGGATCCGAGCACTACTGCTTCGAGTTTTCCAACGAGTCCTGCTCTACGAGCGCGGACAACAATCCATAAGTACACGGCTGCAAGCAGAAGGAGCGAGAGCGCGCCGATAATGCCGATCTCGACGAGCGTATCCACGATAATGTTGTGCGCCCGATCGAACCAGATCTCGCCGATGTTTTCCCCAAGGTAGAGCCGATTGTCGAAGTGTCGCTCGAACGCATCTACGAAGTTCTCCGGCCCCCAACCGAGCGCTGGACGATCCCCGAGCGCCTGAAGCGAACTTTCCCAGACGATGATGCGTGCCGCCGTCGAGCTCTCGATGTAGGCCTCCTGCACGGGACTGTTGGGAACAAAAAGAAGCGCTACCGCTCCAAACATCGCCGCGAGGAGCGCTCCTCCCCAGATGGCAAGAGCATAATGGAATTTCTGCTTCAGCTCGAAGTGGTCGATGAGCCAGTAACCGATAAGAAACACGAGAAGAATGAGGAGCGTCGCGCTCGAGGCGCGCGATGAACCGAGGATCAGCGCGGGATTCGCCAACACTTCGGAAAGCGGTGTCCGGCCGAAAAGGATCCCGATGTTGAGCATCGTGGGAGACAGCGTGATCGCCGCGAGTGAAGCGCCAATGGCGCGCCGCCACTTGCTATTGTCGTATGAGCGCACAAACTCGATGAGGCCGATGAGAGACGCGAGCACAAGATACACCCCCGCAAAGGTGCCGTTCCCCAGCATGAAGCCTTCTTTCCCAAAATCCAGCCAGAAAATTTTTCCGCCGAACCCAAGACCGTACGCTCCGATGATGGTGCACGCGCCGACGATGCCGCTCGAGACAATAACCGCGCGACGAAGCAGTGTCCAGTCCCGCTCGCTCAAGAGCTGCCCCAAAAGTACGGCAAGAAAGGCTGCGTGAGTGAGGTAGAGTACCCCCGTCTGCCGCAGAATATCCGACCAGAGCGATCGCTCGGGGAATACGCCTGTGAAAGCGGCAGCATAGTGAACGACGAGCACTACACCAAGCGTATAGAGAAGCCACTGCCACTTCCACGCGATACGCTCCTTTCCCGCCGCCAAGCGATACGCCCCCCACGCAAGAAGCGCGTCTACCGCGAGAATGATGAAGAAGAATTTTCCGTTTACGGTGCCGTAGAAAAGCTGCGTGTTCGTCACAAACGGCAGAAGCGCCGCGAAAACCGCGGCCGCGATGCCCAAGACGCTGTATTTCATACGGCTACAGTAGCTCAAAACGGCGCGGCACGCAAAAAGCCACCCGCGAGGGTGGCTTTTTGCTTCCTGATTGTTCGGACCGAACCGATCAGCGATCACTAACCAAGGGTTAGTTGAGCGCGATGGTCGAGGTCGTGAACTCTTCAGGCAGATCGAAGTAGTACATGTTCTCGTACGTCGTGTCATCGGCCGTGCTCCATCCGACAGCCTCGAGGTACATACGGTAGATACCGTCGTCCGAAGCGTCGTTGTTGGTCTCCGTAACCGTGAGCGTAATACGAGTTGACTTACCTTCGTTGATCTGGATGTTGCCGACGCTCGATGTCAGCGACACGCCGCTCGGCGTCGTGTAGGTAACGCTGTCGGCGAGGTCATCCGTCGTCGCCGTACCGGAGTCGGTAATGACGTAGAGAATGCCGTCCGTTACCGTGCCGAGGCCCGTGTCAACGTCGATGTCAGCCGTCGTTGCGGCAGTACTCGTCGAGACGTAGACCGTGCCGCCGAAGGATGATACGTCGAAGACAAGCGTGAAGATTCCGACATCGTCGTCATCGCCGCCTGCTCCATCGGAATTGATGGCAGTGCTTGCGGAGACGAACGAGAGATTGATGCCGCTGTCGTAGACCGCGTGCGGGCCGCCGGTAACGGTGCCGGTCTTATCGGCATCCGCAAGGGCTTCGCCCGTCTCGTCTTCAACGCGGAAGAGCGTTCCTCTGTCTGTCTCGTTCTCGCTGACATCCACCTGGATGGTGTCGCCTACGTCGAGGTTGTCGCCCGTCGAGAGCAGATCTGCCTCGATGTATGCGCTCACCTTGTCGCCTGCAGCGAGGGTGTAGTTCACTTCGTCGAAGTGAACACCTTCATCTGTACCAACGCTGGCACCATCGGTGTCATTGGCGTATGAAGCCGTGCCGTATGACGTGCCGTCAATGACGAGCCGTATCGCCGGGGACGTGCCGCCGGAGAGAATATCGTCTACATGCGCAGCGCCTGTAACCGTCGTCGAAGCGTGGAAGTCTTCGATCTTGAGATCAGAGTCGCCCACCGCCTCGAGAGTGAATGAGGCGAGCTTGACGTTGGTCGTCTTGTTGGACGCATGCACGTCAATGACATGCGGGTTGTTGACGACGTCGTCGTCCGCCGCGATCTTGAATTCGACATCCGAGGCGGTCGCGTAGGTCTCGAAGGTGAACGTGCGGCCGGCAGCGTCGTTGATGACGCCCGTCGAGCTGTCGGTGATGACAGAGCTCTGCGCGTCGCGGAAGCGAACGTTTTCGAGCTCGACAGACCAGCTGTCGCCGGCGCTTGCCGAGTCTAGGTTGGAGATACCCGAAACCGCGATGGTAAGTTTCTCCGTTTCGCCCATGCGGATAATGGCTCCGCTGGCGAGCGTAACGGTCTTGTCGTAGTTGTTGTCGTCGGTGAAGTCGTCTGCGTCAACGCGCGCGACTTCTGTGCCGTCGAACCATATAGAGACCTCGCTCGCGTAATCTTCGAAGTCGGGTTCGTTGTTGGCGGTACCCGCGTCGCTGAAGTTGAGGTTGACCGCCGTCAGCTCGATGTCGGAGCCGTCGTCAGCTTCGATGTCGAAGCCAGCGACCTTAACGTCGTCGGCGCCTTCGCCGACCTCCTCATTGGAGAGCGCGGAGTCGTAGTCCACATCGGTGATCGAGCCTGCGCCGCCCTGAAGACCCACAGGAGGCGGAGGCGGAGCGCCCGTGCCAGTACCCGTTCCGGTACCAGTACCTGTGCCTGTGCCTGTGCCTGTGCCAGTTCCGGTGCCAGTGCCTACGCAGAGCGCGTTGGCCTGAGCAATCGATGCCGATCCCCAGAAGCCGGTGCCGGCTGTGAGGCCGAGCGGCGTGAGGATGTTGGCGGCATAAGCGTTCTGGAATGCGACAACCGCAGCCCTGGTAGCAGGACCGAAGTACATCGTTTCATTGCCAGGACTGCCGGCTCCCATCGAGGCGACCATGAAGCCATGACCATTCAAGAATTTCTGAAGATTCATCACTTCACCGCTGCTTGCGCCCTGTTTGAGGGTCATCGTGAAGGTGTAGCATCCCGAACCCGTGGTGGTAGTCGTTCCACCGAGAGCCGCGATTTGCGCGAGAAGCGCGTTGATCTGCGTCTGGAGCTCTGCTACCGTCTGGCCTTTCGCCGGAGTGGCAAAAGCAAACGCGAAACCGAGAACCAAGGCGAGAGAAACCGCGATGCTCGCAATGTTTGTTGTTAATGCTTTACTCATAATTAATAGGTTTTAATTTTTGACCTTTTCCAGCTCTTTCTAGGAGAAAGGGCTGGGCGCACCAATATTCTTTCGACGAGAATATCTGTGCTTTTTGTGTGCCCCGAAACTAAGTGTCGGGACAACTGATAATTTTGCTAGCCCCTGATCCGTCTATTAATAGTATTGGATCAGCGGAGTTAGCAGCAAAGAGAATAGTAGGGAGTTTCTGAGTTTCGGCGAAATGCAGAACGATCGGCCACGCAGATAGGTGCGCACGCTGAACTAAACTCAAGCGTGAATGTGTTCGCGTATTTTTTATTTTCTGAAATCTCTTTCTCGGAAACGCACGCCTCCGAGTCGAGCTTTCAGTTTCGATTCAATATGCTTATGTCAAAGAACGCAAGGGCCACGCGCTTGGCGGCTCTTACACGACGACTCTTCAATATGAAGAATCATCAGCGCAATTATATACTGAGAGCCTGGATGCGCGATGGTAGTCAACTCCACATTTTGTGGATAACTTGCGCATAAAACGAACCCAAAAAGGCCCCTTTCATGAGCAAGTCAGGGAACAATAGCCCAGCGACGGTTTGGAGTCAACAGCCCCGGCAGCTCAAACCGCGGACACAGAATAAGCCTTTATGGCCCGCTGCGAGCATCCCAAACACCTCAAACGCCGGACATACAGATTGACGGTCAAAAGGATTCTTTCTTTCCAACTTGTTTCATGCAATCTTCAGGCAGCATACGAAAACCCTGTCTAGGCAAGTGAGTAGCGACTCCACCTCTTTAACCCCGTTCTTTTGACAATACCCTGCTGAATAAGAGCGTTCAGTTCGCGCTGAATGGTCTTTTCGCCATATTCGGGAAGATTGGCGGCAATATCGCGTATATTGAGTTCTCCTCCTGTGCGCAAGATACCCACGATGCCACTTGATCGAGATCTCGCAGCGGTGGGTGATCCCCCGGCAGTAGCAGGCCCAGTAAAGGACACCGCGCCACTGTCCCTAAGAATATTCGAGTCCTTTATAGCGGTTCTGTCCTTTATGTCTCTTTGTCCTTTATAGATGTCAGGTACATCCGTTAATTCCTCCCTTGAAAATACAAATGACTCGGAAAGGGTAGATCTACCTGCGGTTAAGACAAAAGCGCCGAGTTCATCGGCAGCACCCACCACGACTTCTGCATTTTGACTTGATACAAACCCAGCAAAAACCATAAGCCGAACGAGAGACATGAGATGCCGTATCGCAACCCGAAATTCTGATAGTGCAGTTGAGGCATTTGACCTCAACTCATCCCGAGAGGCGAGTGCCTTCGGGAGTATGGATGTCGCAACTTTTCTCGATTCGATGCGCAGGGTTTCGTCTACAGGAATGTGATTTGTCATGAGAAAGACAGCGGCGATTAGACGCTCCGCTCGCCGGTACATCCTATCCCCTGATTTATTTCTTCCAAAGGGGTTCGTAGTGATAGGATTGTCGAGAAATCTCGAGAAGAGATCTGTTTTTGTGTCCCTTATCTCGTCCATAATATGACTTATATTTGTCCTTAAACTGTCCGAAATCAATCGAGTCCTTGAAAGTATATAAAGGACATGCTGGAGATGCAATGTCTGCTTCGCGACATAAAACGCGCGCCGTAAAGGCGCAAGCTCTCGTGGTATCATGTGCTGATACACGATATATGGCTGCAAACGGCGGGAAAAAATCTGATCGCGAAAAGGGTGGCAGGTCAAAGAGGAGGGACCAAAAGACGGATGGGGTATCTGTCCGTGCGTCAATCTCTTCGGGCGCTATCCGCAGTGTCAGCGCGATTTTTTTTCTTGCGATTGCAGGCTTCCTCGTCCTTGCACAGCTTGGCGCTGGCGGCGCTATTGGAGCTTCTGCATATACGTTTCTATCTTCGCTTCTCGGCATTGGATATTTGCTACTCCCGCTTTCTTTTCTTTTTCTCGCCGTCATTATCTTCCAATCATTTGAGAAAAGATTCGGCGCTATTCAGATAGTAAGTGTAAGCGTGTTTCTGCTCTCAAATCTTGGGCTCATAAATCTCGCTTTCCCGGGGAGGGGCGGCATCGTGGGCGGGCTCATCTCGCGACCCTTGACTGCCGGACTCGATGTGGCCGCAACGGCTATCTTTCTTTCGGCCTTTACCATAGCTGCGCTCATCATTGCTTTTGACCTGCATGTCATAGAACTGCTACGCGCCCTCTGGAGTAACATGCGCTCGCGGCCTATCGAGCATCCGGGCGACGACGTGACGGAGGCGCAGGTGACCGGGCTTGTGACGGAAGAAGAGGAAGTGGTCGGAGAGGTGGAGCAAAAGCCCGCCGTGCCCGAGCGCGAGCATGTACCCCGCATGTCTACCTTTTCCGATAGCGAAACGGCGAGTGGTTTCCCTATCATCGCCGCAACAGGCAGCGCGTACAACCCTCCCCCGCTCTCTATCCTCGCGAAGAATAAGGGCAAGCCCGAAGTGGGCGACGTGAAGGCCAATATGAACATCATCAGGCGCACGCTGCAAAATTTTGGCATTCAGGTGGAAATGGATGAGGCATCTATCGGCCCTACGGTAACGCGCTATGCAATGAAACCTGCCGAAGGAGTGCGGCTCTCAAAGATAGTAGCCCTGCAGAGCAACCTCGAGCTCGCGCTCGCCGCATCCCCCGTGCGCATCGAAGCGCCGATTCCTGGAAAATCGCTCGTGGGCATCGAGGTGCCCAATATTGCTCGTACGACGCTCGGCCTCGCGCCTCTCGTGGGCGACGAGGGCTTCGCTTCTTCCGACAGGCCGCTTCTCATCTCGCTCGGCCGCTCCATCACGGGGCAGCCGCATTTTGCCGATCTTGCCCGCATGCCGCATCTCTTGGTGGCTGGCACGACGGGTGCGGGTAAGTCGGTGGCCATACATGACTTCGTGGTGAGCCTCCTCTACCGCTGCGGGCCGGAGCGGCTGCGCTTTATCATGGTTGACCCGAAGCGGGTCGAGCTTACGATGTATAATTCGATTCCCCATCTCCTCACACCGGTCATTACGGATCCCAAAAAAGCAATCCTCGCGCTCAAGTGGCTCGCCAAGGAGATGGAACGCAGGTATAACATCCTCGAGACGGAGCGCGTGCGGGATATTGCCTCGTATCACGACAATGTGGTCGCGCCAGCGTTAGAAAAATTTGAGAATCGAAAATTGGAAATTGAAAATTCGGAAGCAAAGCTTCCGGAGGCCATGCCTTACATCGTACTCATCATAGATGAGCTCGCGGATATTATGAGCGCGTATCCGCGGGAAATGGAAGCTGGCATCGTACGACTCGCGCAAATGAGCCGCGCCGTCGGTATTCACCTCATTCTCTCGACGCAACGACCAAGCGTGAAAGTCATCACCGGCCTCATCAAGGCCAACATCCCCGCCCGAGTGGCTTTGCAGGTGTCATCACAAATCGATTCGCGCACCATTCTCGATATGGGCGGCGCGGAGAAACTCCTGGGCGCCGGCGACATGCTCTTCCTCTCGGGAGAGATGTCGAAGCCGCGCCGCATTCAGGCCTCGTATATATCGGAAGCGGAAGTGAAAAAAGTGGTCGCGCATGTGGCGAAGGAGAGCGAGGGGCAACTCGTTTCCGAAATTAATTTTGAAGATGCCGCAAAGGCGGGCGGTGGCAGCGGACCCGACGCAATTTTCGCCTCGATGAGCGAGGATGATGATGATGACGAACTCTACCCGCAGGCAAAACAGACGGTGATGGAGGCCGGCAAAGCTTCGACGAGCTATTTGCAGCGCAAACTCGGCATCGGCTACGCCCGTGCCGCGCGCCTCATGGATCTATTGGAACAGCGCGGCGTAATCGGTCCCTCGGATGGCGCGAAGCCACGCGACGTGATCGGCGTCGCTTCCCCCGCCGCGCGCACATCTGATGAGAAAGCTGAAGGCAGCGTATTTGATGAAGCGTAACTGGTTGCTGGTAAAATGCGTATGCATGAATTTCACAAGTAGCCAGTTACCAATAACCAGAAACTAGTTCCATGCTTCCCTACCGCGATTCCCGCCTCACCGTCATCCTCCTTGGTATCTTTTTTCTCGTCGCTATTTTGTACGCGCTCTTCGAGGCGCGTGGGATGCTCTTAGGTCCCACGATCATCGTAGATACACGCGTCGGCTCGGTAGATGATCCTCTGATCCTCATTGAAGGCCATGCCGAGCGCATCTCATCGCTCACCATGAACGGCAGAGAAATACCGGTGACGGAAGACGGTCTCTTCAGCGAGCCGTACCTCCTTGCAGCCGGATATAACAGGATTCTTCTTGAAGTTAAGGATTCGTACGGCCGCTCTACCGAGCGTATGCTCGAGATCGTGTACGCGCCCGAGGACGAGATGGCGGACATGCCGCCTGTCGGAATCGCACCTCAACAAGCATCGTCGACCCCTCCTGTCGTTTCTTCGCCTAGAGACCATGCAACAAGTACGACCGTTATGCCCCAAGTAGCCACGTCCACCACTACCCCTTGATACGTCATACGTCATACGTCATACTTCATACGCATCCTATGGCTGTACTCGGAAAAAAGAAAGAAAAGGCTCCCCCCAAGCAGACGGGTACCGGGACGGACGCGGATATCGAGCGCGCGCTCGCGCAGATCAAGACGAAATTCGGCGATGAGGCGATCATGAAGCTCGGCGACACGCCGAAAGTCGATGTGAACGCGATTCCTTCGGGCTCCATCGGCGTGGATTGGGCGCTCGGCATCGGAGGGCTTCCGCGCGGCCGCATCATCGAGATATTTGGCCCCGAGAGCTCCGGCAAAACAACGCTCTCCTTGCACGTGGTCGCTGAGGCGCAAAAAAAAGGCGGCATCTGCGCTGTGGTAGACGCTGAGCACGCGCTCGATCCGGAATACGCAAAAAAATTAGGCGTCAAAATCGACGATCTTTTGGTTTCGCAACCGGATACCGGTGAACAGGCGCTTGAGATAGTGGAATCACTCGTACGCAGCGGCAAAATGGACGTAATCGTCATTGATTCCGTTGCCGCGCTCACGCCCAAAGACGAAATCGAGGGAGACATGGGCGCGCAGCATGTGGGCAAGCAGGCGCGCCTCATGAGCCAGGCGCTGCGCAAATTGACCGCTGTCGTGAGTAAGACAAAGACGGTCATCATTTTCATCAACCAGATCCGCATGCAGATCGGCATCATGTTTGGCAACCCAGAAACAACTCCGGGCGGCAAGGCGCTCAAATTTTATACATCAGTCCGCATCGACATCCGCCGGATCGCGCAGATCAAAAAAGGCGACGAGACGGTGGGCGGCAGGCACCGCGTAAAGATCGTCAAAAACAAAGTTGCCGCTCCATTTCGACAAACAGAGTTCGACATGCTCTATGGCGAAGGTATCTCCCGCGAAGGTGAAGCGCTGGCGCTCGGCGAAAAATTCGGCCTCGTTGAGAAATCATCGGGAGGTTCGTACTCGATCCCCTCCTCCGCTAAGGCTTCGGAGGGCGAGGGCGAAACAAAAATGGGCCGCGGCTATGATGCGGCACGCACTTTCCTCAAGGAAAACAAACCTGTACTCAATCAGCTCCTCAAAGATATTCGTAAGCGCCTGCAAGACGGTGGCGCCGCAAAAACATCGGTCGGCTCAAGTTCGGAAGAATAGTTTGGCAGCATGAATCCCGTAAAAAATAGTGGACGTGCAGGCATTCGATCTGACTACCCTATGTGCGCATGAAAAAAGACGACACATGTACCAACTCTGATAGTCCACGTCCAATTTCTAACAGGACGAACATCCGCCCCGCCATTTCTTCTGACGTGCCGATAATAAAGACGCTGATCGCGGCATATCCCGAACAGCTCGTGCAAGATTATCTGCCTGATGCGGAGGATTTTTTTGTTGCCGTAATGACAGACCCTTCGACAGGCTCAGGACAAGTCATCGGCTGCTGCGCGCTCCAGATCTATTCGCAGCGTCTCGCCGAAATACGTTCGCTCGCCGTTGCCAAGGAACATCAGGGCAAAGGCGTCGGGACCGCGCTCATTGAGCAATGTCTCGGCAAAGCCCGCGCGCGCAATGTGCACGAGGTGCTCTCAATCACGAGCGCCCTCCCCCTTTTCGAGAAACAAGGCTTCAGCACCTTCAAGAACGAAAAATACGCGCTCATTAAGGTTATCGATTCCCAATAGATATCCTTAACTTCGCGCCATGGCGCTGCGTTAGGGATATATCTGGTACCAGCTTTCCTCAAACGCTAATTCAATAGCGTAATTTTTCCGGACCGCCTTCGAGATTGGGTACTTTATGTTCCAGCACCCCGCCGTTTTTTTCAATAATTTTTCTCGACGCAATATTTGTTTCGTCGCACGTTAAGATGGCCGGACCAGTTCCATACCCGCATTATTGGACAATAGAACTGTTTTGGCTAGAATGTCGCGATATGGCGATGCTTTCATACAACGAAGTGAAGCCCGGTGTTGCGGTCCTCGTCGAGGGCGAGCCGTACCTGTGCACGTGGAACAACATTATGAAAAAGCAGCAGCGCCGCCCGGTCAATCAGACCAAGCTGCGCCACATCATCAAGGGCAACTCGGTCGAATACTCTTTTCAGCAGAGCGACAAGGTGGAAGAGGCAGAAATTGAAACGAGGCCTGCTGTCTTTATTTACGAACGTAATGGCGAATGGTTTTTTCATGATCAAAAAGACAAGTCAGCCCGCTTTTCGGTAACCGATGCTCAAATGGGAGACAACGGCAAATTTCTCAAATCAAATACGGGGGTCGAAACACTGTGGTTCCAAGGATCACTCTTCCGCGTGAAGCTCCCGATAAAAACTGAACTCAAAGTAACGGAAGCGCCGCCTGATGTCCGCGGCAACACCGCGCAAGGCGGCAGCAAAGTGGTCACACTCGAAACGGGCGCCACGATCAACGTGCCGATGTTTATAAAGACAGGCGATGTACTGCGAGTAAATACCGAAACGGGAGAGTACGTCGAGCGAGTCT
>Ga0209542_10015050_pt1 | contig 13062 bp, 13 predicted proteins | sample RifCSPhighO2_01_FD_184028 | JGI IMG/M metagenome (GOLD analysis project Ga0209542, IMG submission 184028) | Soil microbial communities from Rifle, Colorado - Rifle CSP2_plank highO2_0.1 (SPAdes) (version 2) | ecosystem: Environmental > Terrestrial > Deep subsurface > Rock core/Sediment ... | reverse complement strand
TCGAGGAAGAGCGGTTCGGGGCAAGGCGCTGGGCCCTCTGGCACTGGCGGATCATCATCGAGTTGATGCAGGCGCGTGGCAGGAATGTGCGGAGCTCAAGGGACAAGGGCGTTACCTTCTTTATTTCCCAACAGTTCCGCAAGTTCATCTTGCATTCGCTCCCGAAGTGGCTCCAACCGGCCTACCGCGGAAAGCAAACGATGGATCAGGCAGTGAGCGAAACGATCGAGGTCTTGAAGAAGTAGTCGCAAGATTGCTTGCAATACACCGACTTAGCTCCCGTCATGTGGAGTCAGGTTCGGTTGAGTGTTGAGCAGCTTTGTTTGGAGCAGCCCGAGAAGTAATCGGGCTGCTTTTTCTTTTTTGCTATACTCCTGTTATGAAAGTCCTAGGCATTGATCCGGGGTTTGGGCGGATGGGGTATGTAAGAGTGTAGACTGAATATCGTCCTAGCTGTGTAAGGTAGCTTTTGACAAAGAGATTGATTCTGCTATACTTTAGATGTCTTCTGGTTAGCAATAACTGGAAGGGTATTACATCCAAGGGCAACCCTCCTCGCGGAGGGTTGCTTCTATTTTAAGTTTGGTTCTGCTCGCGGTGCTTCAAATCTTTCCCCCAAAGTTCTTCGATTAGCAACAGGTCGGTGTAGCTATCTGTTCCGGTTCTTAATTCTTGCGAGATATTGCTCTCCGACGAATAAACAAAAACTTTCTTTTCGTGATTTCTAAGATAAGTAACTAGAGCAAGAAAGTCAGAGTCTCCCGTAAACAAAACCGCCACATCATATTTATTTATATGATGTAGAACATCTATTATTATTTCAATGTCCATATTTCCTTTTTCGACAATAGCTTCATTATTACCAGTTACAACCCGTATTCGCTTTAGGGCTTTAGCAACCACAGCGAAATGTAGACCTTTCTTAAGGAATGTGTAAAATTTATGCTTTCCATCAATGCTGTATTTTCTTGTCCCGTCGGCTGGGTACGAATCGTAGTAGAAAATTTTAGGTGACAAACAAGAATAGCTCTTTGAAATATAATCCGTGAGTTTAGAATAATCTAGTAGTTTCCTTTTGGATTTTTGGACGGCCCAAAGATTTGAAGCGTCTATGAAAACATAAACTCTAACATCTTTCCCATTAAACATATATTAAGTATACTCCTGTTATGAAAGTCCTAGGCATTGATCCGGGGTTTGGGCGGATGGGGGTGGCCGTTTTGGATAATGGTAAAACGTCCCGATTCGATTTATCGAAACGAGTTCCGATTACATCGAGAATCCTCGATATTGTCGGGAAATCCTCGTCCACGACTAAGGTCGGGACGGGACAAATGGAAAATGGTAAATGTACTGTGCTTTATTCGGATTGTGTGGAAACGCTAGCGAGTTTAGATTTTGGAGAGAGATTGGGTGTGTTGGGTAAATATATGAAGAAAATTTTGAAAGAGTGGCGACCGGAGAGAGTGGCCATTGAGAAATTATTTTTTACCAAAAATCAAAAGACTGGGATGCAGGTGGCCGAGACCCGGGGTATGATTTTGCATATCTGCCAGGAAGCAGGTCTTGATGTGCGAGAATACACCCCACAGCAAATTAAAGTGGCGGTAACCGGTAGTGGCCGAGCAAGCAAGACTGATGTGGCGGATATGTTGCCGAAATTAGTGAAGATGGAGAAGAAAAAACGGCGTGATGATGAATACGACGCCATCGCTATCGCTCTTACTAATATCGCATCAGTTCATAGCTGATTAGTTTTTGATTCGGATATCCACACATTACTCTAGATACGTATTTGATTTTTTATTTAGTTCTGTTACTTTTGGGTTGTCCCGTCCCGACCTTAGTCGTGGACGAGGATCTCAACGAGCTGGGAGGCGACTAATTCGAGATAATTTTCAAAAAGCGGTGCTTACCCACGCGTAGGATGCCATCTTTTGTTTGCGTGTTATGGTTGATTATTTTAGCACCATCTAGACTCACTGCTCCTTCCTCTACAAGACGCCTGAACTCACTTCTAGACTCTATTAATTTATGTTGGAGCAAAACATCGACGAGCAACTCTCCAATTTTAACCTTAACTTCCAAAATATTCCCAGGGGTCTCACCCTTAGAGAAAATATTGACCCATTCATCCATTGCCATACTCGCTTCTTCTGCTCCTTTCAAAATCTTGATTATTTCCAGGGCAAGTTTTTTCTTCGCCTCGAATGGGTCTGTGGGAATCTGCGCTGGCAATATGTCGGTTAGTAGCTCAAATGATTGGTTGATTACACTGTCGGGCAAGCTCATTATTCCACCAAACAATTCCTTGCCCGAGCCGGCAATTGCAATCACGTTCCCTTCACTCTTGCCAATCTTTCGCCCCTTTGAATCAGTTAAGAGCGGGGTCGTCAAGACAAATTTTTCTTTGTCAAGCATCGCTTTGACTAAGGTTCTACCCGCAAGCATGTTGAACATTTGCTCTGTTGCTCCAATCTCAAGATCTACATCCATAACCACGGAATCGTATCCTTGCAGGAGCGGGTACAAAAATTCCCGCAGGTTAACTGTCTCTCCCTTTTTTATTCTTTCTTGGAACATGTCTCGTTCGGAAAGCTGTTGAAGTGAGAAATGTCCAGCGATTTGCAGAAATTCTGATACTGGCAGTTTGTTTAACCAATCACCATTAAATTTTATTAGCGCAGGATTGTCTCCTTCAAAATCTACAACCCTGCCGGCTTGCTTCACATAATCAACCGCGTTCTCCCGCAATTCTTTATGCGAGAAGAATTTGTCGCGCGATTTAGCTTTACCCGAAGGGTCACCCGCGAGCCCGGTGCCGTCGCCAATCAAAAAAATTACTTCGTGGCCAAGTTTTTGGAATTGCGCGAGTTTACGCAAGCCCACCATGTGGCCGATATGCAATTGTGTGCCGGTTGGATCGAAACCTTGGTATAACCTTATTCGTTTCCCAGAGCTTAAAAGTTCCGCCAAGCCTTCTTTTGTTGGCAAAATAGTGTCCACTCCGCGAGTTAATACTCTCTCTATTCTGTCTTTGTTAGTGATTACTTTCATACCATAACTATATCAAATATTATGCTAAAATGGGCGACACATGCGATTATCTGCGAAGACAAAACTTTTGGCTCGGAAAATTGGGTTTTTGTGCATATCTGTTGGGATCTTTTTTGCAGGTTTAGGGATCTTGTGGGCGGCCAATCTTAAGATTCCGGATTTTAAAGCCTTTGACCAGAGACAGATTACCCAATCTACAAAGATATATGACCACACTGGTGAGGTGCTCCTGTACAATCTGGGCGAGAATCTGCGCCGGACAGTAGTGCGCGGTGATCAAATATCACGCAACATCAAAAACGCCACTGTGGCTATTGAAGATTGGGACTTCTATAATCATCATGGAGTGCGTCCAACTTCAATCCTGCGAGCTTTCATCAATAACACTTTCACTACTGGCAATACCCAAGGTGGCTCAACCCTTACCCAACAAGTCATAAAAAATTCGCTCTTAACCGGCGAAAAAAAATATTCACGTAAAATTAAGGAATTAGTGCTGGCCTTCAAACTCGAGCGCGCAATGAGCAAGGACGATATTCTTTCTCTTTATCTTAATGAATCACCATATGGTGGAAATGTGTACGGCGTGGAGGAAGCTAGCCAGATGTTCTTTGGCAAACCGGCCAGTGATCTTGATCTGACAGAATCAGCCTACATTGCCTCATTGCCTCAAGCTCCTACATATTACTCACCTTACGGTAATCATAAAGATAAATTAGAAGAGAGGAAAAATTTGGTCCTGCGACGCATGCAAGAACTCGGCTTTATAAGTACCGAGGAAGAGAAAGTGGCTAAGAATGAGAAAGTGTCATTCTTGCCACAGGATAATTTCACCATCAAAGCGCCCCATTTTGTTTTCTTTGTTAGACAATACTTGGAGGAGAAGTATGGCAAGGAAATAGTTGATCGCGGAGGTCTTAAGGTGATCACTACTCTCGACTGGGAAATGCAAAAGAAGGCCGAGGAAATTGTTAAAGAATTTGCTCCCGGAAATGAAAGTAGTTTCAAAGCCAAAAACGCGGGGGTGGTGGCCATGGATCCCAAAACTGGCAAGATCCTGGCCATGGTCGGCTCGCGTGATTACTTCGAAAACGAAAATGACGGCAATTTTAACGTTACTTTGGCTCATCGCCAGCCCGGCAGCTCTTTCAAACCATTCGTTTACGCTACTGCCTTCAAAAAGGGATACACCCCGGACACGGTCGTGTTCGATCTGCCAACCCAGTTCCAAACTACTTGCTCACCAATTGCGACAGATCCAGCTAATCAGACCAACCCGAATTGTTATGCCCCGGAGAATTATGACGGCAAGTACCGCGGTCCTATTACATTCCGCAGTGCATTAGCTCAATCTATCAATATTCCGGCCATTGAAGTACTATACCTGGCTGGTATCCGCAACTCACTCTCTACTGCAGCTGATCTTGGGATCAGTACCTTGGGTAACGCCAGTCGTTATGGTTTGACTTTAGTGCTGGGTGGTGGTGAAGTTACTCCGCTTGAAATGACTAATGCTTACGGCGTCTTTGCGGCTGACGGTATTTACAATCACTACAGTGGCATAGAACGAGTGGAAGATGCTCTGGGTGCTGTGCTCGAAGAGTTTACTCTCTCTCCCCGGGCCGTTCTTGAGCCGCAAATCGCAAGAACCATAAGTGATATTCTCTCTGATAACATCGCCCGAACACCCTCCTTCGGAGCCAATTCGCCTCTTTATTTTCCCGACGCTGATGTGGCCGCCAAGACCGGCACTACCAACGATTATAGGGATATGTGGGTAGTTGGTTATTCTCCAAATCTTGCTCTTGGTATCTGGGTTGGCAATAACGATAATAGTTCCATGGAAAAGAAAGTGGCGGGCTTTGTGGTTGCGCCTATGTGGCGAAAAATATTTGATGCTATAAGTGTAAATTTACCAAAAGAAAGCTTCGAGCGACCAATTTACACTTATCAAAGTGACTTGAATGTTAAACCTATTATGCGCGGTATATGGCAGGGTGGCAGAACATATTTCATAGATTCTGTTTCTGGCAAGCTCGCCACGGATTACACCCCGATTGAAACAAAGGTAGAGAAAGCAGATTATGATGTTCATTCTATCCTTCATTGGTTGGATAAAGATAATCCACTTGGGCCAGCACCCGCTAACCCTGCAGCAGATCCACAATATCTCTTTTGGGAAATGCCGGTACAGACTTGGGCTGCAACTATGGGTTACCTAGGTGTAACATCTACCATGCCAATATCTACTGATGATGTACATACCAGTACATCAAGACCTATTGTAAAGATAATCTCTCCGGGTGGAGGGATGAGTTTTAAAATGAGCGATAGGGTCGTGGTTACTTTTTTGGTACCTACACATATTTATCCACTCACCAATTCGGAATTATATGTGAATGGAATTTTTATCGGAGGAGGGGACGCTTCAAGGGGTAGTCTTTCGTTTGTGCCGATTAACACTAAGTTGCTTCCCGGTACTGCTACATTACGAGTAGTCGTATATGACTCAAACAAGAATCGAGGTGAGGTTGAGGATAATATTGTCCTTATTGAATAATTTATTTGAATTGGAGATCATTTACTGTTGGTTTTGGTAGGTAAGTTTTGATAATAGAGATGATACCTGTTTTGTGTAGATAAATTTCGCTTTTAGCTAAACTGTCTGCTTGTATGAAAAGTACTCCATTTGTATATGAAATATTCTTATTGTCGATCTCAATATTTGTAATGTCTTTGATTGTTTTGGCTACTATAAGTCGAAGTTTGCTTTCGTTTTTGTCAAAATTTTGGAAACGTTCAAGTAGATTTGAAATCTTCATTGATGAAGAGGCATGACAAGGTAACTAAACGAGCGATCTCCAACAGCACGCAATAGAGCTGGTTTGCTCTTACCATTGAAACCTATTGAAATACTGTCTTTATTTATTGAATTAAAACAATCAGCTAGATATCTGGCGTTAACAGTGATGTCGAGGGCCTCACCCTCAATAGTTGCCTCAACCCGTGTGGTGCTCTCGCCTACTCCTTGATTTTTTGTAGTCAATTCAAATATTCCATCCTCTGGAATAATTCGTATATTAACCTGATTGAATCTGTCAGAAAATACAGAAACAAGTCGTAAGGCTGAAAGTATATCATCTTTTAAGGCCACGATTTGGGTGGTGAAAGACTTTGGTAAAAGTGCCTCATATGAAGGGAATAAACCATCTATAAGTCTTGAGGTTATATATGAATTCTCTGTCTGGAATGAAATTTGATTTTTATTATATTGGACTGATACTAATCCTTTTGCCTCATTTAAAATTCTGATGATTTCTGTTGCGTTTTTTTGAGGTATTAATATTCCGGTAGATCCATTTCCTTCTTCAATTTTTGATAGATTAATTTTCTTCTCTGCTAATCTAAATGAATCTGTGGCTGTAAGAGTTAAGCCACTTTCCTTAGTATGTAAATAAACACTTGATAGTTCTGGTTTAATATCAGTAATTGCGGCGGCATATACAACACTCACAAGACCATCAATAATAGCTTTTACCTCTAAAGAAAAATTATCAATCTTATCTCCTATGGAAAATTTAGGGATTGGAGGGTAGTCTATTGGTAATTCACAAGTCATAACAGCCTGACTAGCTGTTGTTGTGATGCTAAAATTATCATTAACCTTTTCCATTACCACAACACTGTGTTCTGGAAGATTATTGAGGTGATTTTCAAGTAAACTACCATTTATTGAAATAATTCCAGTTGTATATATTTTCCCGGGTACTTTTATTTCTAAACCAATATCAAGATTTGTGGCCTTTATAATTATACTTTTTTCTTTTGCTTCTATTAATACTTTACCTAAAATAAGAAGTGGTAATTTTTTACCAGTAACATGCTCTGCTAAACTGATACCCTTGGATATATTTTCTTTTAAACACTCTATCTTCATATTAGTTTATATAAAAGAACTTATTACTATTATTAGACTGTGGATTGTGTTGAAAACTTAAATTTAACTTGATGGGTATTGTTATTTTAGTCACAGGGCCTTGTGGATATATAACATTAAACATTTCCATAAAGAAGAGTTTTTATCTGATCCATCTCTTGAGATAGTAAGTTATCCCTAGTTAAATCACTTTTTATTTTTTCATAGGCATGGATAACTGTTGTGTGATCACGTCCACCAAGTTTATGACCAATATACGGGTATGAGGTATTGAAATCTTCCCTCAAAATATACATTACTATTTGGCGTGGCTTAACCACTTCCTTCTTTCGTGTTTTTTGGTAAAGCTCACGTTCATCAATATTATAAAAATTAGCAATTATTTTAATAACATCATTTATTGAAATTGTTTTTTGGGGTTTTACATTATTTTTTATTAATTGCTTAACCTCATTTATAACCAAATCACGTTTTTTTAACTGACCATGAATCATAATAAGATTAAGAACACCTTCTAGCTCACGAATATTATTCTGGATAACCGAGGCCACATATTCAAGTATCTCTTCCGGGACAAGATAATTAAGAATTTTCAGTTTGGCATTTAGTATGGCTAGACGAGATTCATATTCCGGACTTGATATATCAGCAATCATTCCACCCTCAAAGCGCGATTTAAGCCTTTCCTCTATCCCCAATATCTGTTTAGGCGCTTTATCAGAAGAGAAAATAATCTGTTTGTTGTTGTCATATAAGGTGTTAAAAAGGTGAAATACCTCCTCTTGGGTTTTTTCTTTTCCGGACAAAAATTGAATATCATCCATAATAAGAACATCAAAACGCCTGTACTTCTCTTTAAATAAATGTGCCTTATTGTTCCTGATGGCATCCACACATTCAGTTGTAAAACGTTCAGCCGACAAATAATGAATCTTCTTATTCCGGTCGATTTTTTTGAAGCTGTTACCAATAGATTGAATCAGATGAGTCTTACCTAATCCCGTACCACCATAGATGAACAAAGGGTTGTAACTTATACCAGGATTCTTTATTACAGCCTGGGCGGCGGCGTAAGCAAGCTCATTAAAAGAACCGACAATAAAATTTTCAAATGTGTACTTTGGATTAAGATTATCCTCTTTATCAACATACAGTTCGGAGAGCTCCATCTGCTGATTAACAGACACCTCTCTCTGTTCCTGGAAGACCATGGGAGAACCTTTATGAATAACATATTCAACACATCTAACTGATTCAAGATTTTCACGTAAAGCCCGAAGGATCGAAGAATGATATTTATTTTGCAACCAATCACGAACAAATGCATTCGGAACAGCCAAATAAACCATGCCGTTACTGGTGTCAAATTTATGAATAGCCGTATTCTTGAACCAAGTTATGAAGTTTGCTTTCGATACATCAAGCTCAAGATGTGACAATGTGTCCTCCCAAAGCTTTTTATTGTCAATAGTTATCATGTTCGGCACGTATATAAGATTATAGAAATATTCTCCCGCCAGCAACCTCTCCCATCTTGTGCATAAGGTGGGGATATTATACAATATCCGTACATGTCTACAACATATCAACCAAAAAGGCGAAAAAGAGCCAGGGTTCACGGTTTTCGCAAGCGGGCAAGAACTCCTGGGGGGAGGGCTACAACTTTACGTCGCAGAAGAAAGGGCCGCAAGCGCCTGACGACTTAGCTCAAATGAGAGCAAAATTTAGTAAGGGACCCAAACTTGCTCTTCGAATTTTGGTACCCAAAGCCATTTACAAGAAAGCGGTGGACCGTAATCTTCTGAAGCGGAGAATACGTGAAGCGACCAGGATGTGGTACGATAAATTGCCTGTTGGTAGCTACACCATATATTGTGAGCCCGGACTATTGAGATTAAAATTCAATGATATCAAGCATCTTCTACACAATTCTCTACGAACCTTTCTATAACGGTCTAGTTCTCTTGTCTGGTTTTGTTCCAGGTGGTGATATTGGTTTGGCTGTCATTACTCTCACAATCATAGTGCGTTTAATTCTCACTCCTCTTACGCATCGTCAAATCCATACTCAACGTAAAATGAAATTAGTTGAGGGGGAACTGGCCGGTATCAGGAAAAAGTATGAGACTGATAAACAAGAACAAACTCGCCAGATGATGGAGTTGTATAAAAAGCACGGTATCAATCCGTTTTCCGGTTTCCTACTCATTTTTATTCAAATTCCCATTTTACTTGCTCTCTATTATGTTTTCAGTCGGGGTATCCCCTTCAGTTCGGATCATCTTTATAATTTTGTTTCTTTACCTGCAATAACAAATTTCAAATTTCTTGGATTTTTTGATCTTACAGCCAAGAATTATATTCTTGCCATATTGGTGGGAGTAAGTCAGTACTTCCAAATACGCTTGTCCATGCCACCAACACCAGTAAGCACAGGAGGAGATAAAAGTTTCAGCCAGGAACTTGCCAAGAGTATGAGCACCAACATGCGTTACGTCATGCCGGTTATGATAGCTGTTATTGCAGCCGGTTTCCCTTCCGTCATCTCTCTCTACTGGTTGACATCAAATCTTTTCGCCATTGGTCACGAACTTATTGTCCGCCAGAAAGCCAAATCTCTAATCTCCCCCTCCCTCCTCAAACCCCCTTGACTTGAATTTTACGGTGTGTATGATTGGTGTGTATGAAGGCAGAAACAATCTATCAAAGAATTAACATTACCCTACCGCGGCAGACCCTAAGTTTGGTCAGACGAGTAAGTAAGCCAGGGGACAGAAGTCGTCTGATTGATCATGCTCTTCTCTACTACCTTAATAAAACCCACCAAATTAGGGTGCGTAAGGAATTGATCGAGGGTTATCGGAGCAACAGTCAGACCAATCGTGAAATGGCAAAGATATGGCGACCTCTTGAAGAGGAAGTATGGCAAAAGGCAGAGCAAAGTTAAACTCATCCCCACTTCGGGGTGAGCTTTATACAGTTACTTTTGATCCGGTGCGTGGGCGTGAGATAGCCAAGACACGTCCGGCCCTTGTAATTCAAAATGATATTGGCAACCGCGAAAGCGATATTGTTATTGTTGCCGCAATCACTTCCCATAAGGACAGCAGCCGTCTCTATCCGGTGTGTGTTTTCGTAAAGGCTCCAGAAGGTGGTCTCAAGCAAGATTCTATCGTGCGCTTGGACCAGATTCGTTCCGTGGATAAAGAGCGGCTTGGTCAGCGTTTGGGAAAATTAAATAATGAAACCATTTTGCAAATCAATTACGCCCTAAAAATCAGTCTCGGACTCATTGAGCTGTAAAGTCAATTTGAGAGTGATTAGATATGTTATATCTGGATAAGGGGGAGAGCCCAGAGGGAGGAATCTTTGCGATTGATGAAGAAGAGGAAGGAGGAGTCCTCGGATACGATAATTTGGCTTACGTCCGGACCCTCGATGGTGGGGGAATAAAGAAGAGTGACGGTGTCAGAATCTGTATCAACACGATAAATGTTGTCGGTGAAAGTGACTAAGCCTTTGTACCAAAGATCAGGTTGGCCACCGGTGAGCTTCTCTCTGGGAGCGGCGCAATAAGCGATGTTAATTTTTATTTTATCCCATACACATTTCTCGATCGGGAAAGTGATCAAGGGGAAGTCGCGACTCTCATTGGTTTTGACATTAAGAAATCGGGTCGAGAAGCTCTTGGGGCCGCTCTGTGAATAGATTACTTTTTCAAGCGAAGGATTAGACAAGGCAGTTAATCCTTTGATGTTATTTAGTAATGGTTTGGCTGTAGCAAAGAGTGAATAAGATCCCCCGCTTGCGGGTGTGCTGTAGGAGTTACCAAAGACTTGATTCGAAGTCTTTGTAGTAATAATAAGAGATCCAGAAAGGGGCCAGCTTATTTGCCACTCGCCAAAAGGACTAGTGAAGAGAGTTATGGTTTTGCCATTTGCGAAGGTAGTCAGGAAACCGTCCGTTCCACCAGCTTTATTCTCCGCAAGGTAGAAAAGTTTATTATCCGTGGGTGAAGGTACGGCTGTGATCAAATTATCCGGTAGGAAGTAACCCTCAACTTTAGCACTTGTGGAAGTTGGTACTTTGATGGAATAATTTTTGACCACAGCGGCGTTTTCATCAAGATAACGCAAAAGAGCAAATTCGCCCCGGATACTCCAGATCACTTCTTTTACTCTTGGAATTGTGGTTGCCGAGACACGTTTGCTTTCACTGCCCAGTGGTCGATAATCCCAGATGTTACCACTACCCGCTTCTACGAAGCGAGTCGTCAGATTAACCCCCTTGATGGTGCCGAAAGTAGTGGCACTGATGACTTGCATGTCGCCCACTCGTCGCGCTTCCCGAGAAGTATTATCTGTATTGGTAGGAAAGGGAATATTTACTGTGACAGTTGTACTTGCTTCCGGAAATAAGCTACCACCACCCGTCCCAACGCCATTTCTTCCAATGCCAGTACTATCCCCATTATTTCCACTCGGGAATGTTCCGCCTTCGTTTGTGACGTCGGCTGCTGGCCCGGAGTTATTCGTTACAAGATAGATAAAAGCTCCGATGAGAGCCAGAGTGGCAAAAGCAATTAAAGATATGATTATTTTTTTCATATCATTACATTTTATGTGGGCAGGACAACTTCAAGAAGTTTCGGGTTAATGGTTTTTAGAATCAGTACCGAAAAGAGGGCCAAAAGTAATCCCCCGATAGCCGCCCAGATCTTCTGTTGGCCTTCGGCTTTAGATGACGGTATATATGAGAGTGTATATTGAATGCCACCGATAACGAGCATGATTACTGACAAAGCAATAGTTAAAGTAAGAGCGGTGTTGTATACGGTTGTCAGATAAGTTTTCTGATCAGCCCCTGTATTAACTGAAGATGGTGAGCCGGGTATGGGCTCGAGTAGAGTGTAGGTATCGCCGGCGGCATGAACTTGTTTGGGTTCCCAAATCATTGCGTTAAAAGATTACTGCCAAATTCGACAAAGAAGCTTTTGGCTGCGCTAACCAGATTATCAAAGGGATCGGTGATATTTATGCTCACAGCCGCCTGACCGGCCGTGTTCCTCTGACGCAGAGTTAAAATTTGGGGAGTTGCAGGAGAGGTTTCAGCCGCCTTGCCGTTTAGCGCCCACTCGTAGCGCAGACCTTTGCCAGATTTATGAGAGAGCGGAAAATAAAATGGTTCACTCAAAAGCGAAAGCTCTGGTTCCCGCAGTTCATAATTATCATTGACGGGTTTTCTATAATCAGGGCCTAAGAGCGGATCAAGTACATAAACGTAGACTTCCGAACTCTCGGGCTCAATGTGCACAGATCCTCTGGAAATAATTCGGTTATCGAGAGTAGAGACTCGCACATCAATATTGGTTGTACCGAAAGAATTGGGTCCGGTGAAAGTGAAAGAATTTTTACCAATGCCGGAAAGTTTGTCCTGTTTCTCAAAGTTAAGTGACCACTCATACATAAGCGAAGAGGGCGCAAGCCGCTTGCCATTCTCTAAAAATATGGGTAGAGCGTAGGCACTGATGTGCGCTTCGCTGGTCGGCAGGGGCTTGCCCGGAAAGAAGGCTGGTGTGTATGAATCCGCACTCCAGAGTACATCTACTCGGGCAATCCGGAAAACGAAATCTTTAGCTATTGTTTGCCCGGCGGAGGTAGTTACTACCACTCTTATATTGCTAACAGTCCCAAGTCCTCCGGTGGTGAAGGTGAAATTAGCGAGACCCACACCTCGAGTTTTCCTGACGCCATTTTCAAACCACTGAATATCAGATTTGCGCAGATCACTGCTGAAGCTTTCAATCTCAATTGTTACTTCCGTATGCGCCCCCGGACTCTCGGGCGAGACACGTACAGATAGATCTTCGGTGGCGCCCGTGCCGGGAAGCTGGGCCGTCGCTGGTAAAGAATAAATAACAGCAGTCAAAACAAAGATAAATTTGAATGCAGTTTTAAGCTCTTTCTTCACTGTCTAATTTTACACTATCCCCACTTCTTTTGGGATTTTTTATCCCCTCCTGATTTTGCTCTTGTTGATTCTCCGGGGCTTTGCGAGCAGGTTGTTTT
>Ga0209542_10015049_pt1 | contig 13062 bp, 12 predicted proteins | sample RifCSPhighO2_01_FD_184028 | JGI IMG/M metagenome (GOLD analysis project Ga0209542, IMG submission 184028) | Soil microbial communities from Rifle, Colorado - Rifle CSP2_plank highO2_0.1 (SPAdes) (version 2) | ecosystem: Environmental > Terrestrial > Deep subsurface > Rock core/Sediment ... | reverse complement strand
CGATGGGACTCTGCTGTACAACCTGCACTGGTTCAGGTGCCTGCGGTTCTCCAACTGGCTGCTGTTCGTTTTCCATAAGAAATAAGCTCGAAATGGGTGGATATTTATAAATGTTTAGTTTTGTTGCCTACACAAACTCAATGCCTAGTTCATTGCCAATATGCCGCTTCTTGTTTTGTACTGACGTATTGTCTTTTCCCAGAATTTGGTCTGACTTAACACCAGTAATAACCAGCATGACACGAATTGTTTTTTGTAAATCTTTGTAAATCTGTGCTCCCCAGATAATCTTTGCATCTTCGTCAAGGTTTTGAGCAACGGTGTCAATCACTTTTCGTGCTTCGTCCAGCGTCATGTCTTCTCCACCTGCGACATTAATCAATGCTCCGGTTGCTCCTTTAATATCAACACTCAGCAACGGATTGTCCAATGCTTTCTGGACTGCTTCGACTGCTCTGTCCTGCGAATCGGCTTCGCCAACACCAATAATTGCAACGCCACCATTGACCATGATTGCGCGGATATCTGCAAAATCCAAATTGACAAGCCCAGCACGCGTCACCAGCTCTGCAATGCCTTTGACTGAATTGGTTAATATCTCATCCGCAACTTTAAACGCAGTGTGCAACGGTAAATCAGGACATAATTCAAGCAATTTTTCATTTGGAATAACAATGAGCGTATCAACAATCTGTTCAAGCTTTTCCAAGCCGATTTGAGCATTTTCCCAGCGCTTGTTGCCTTCCATCGTGAATGGTAATGTGACGACAGCAACTGTTAACGCGCCCATCTTTTTTGCCAATTGTGCAACCACCGGTGCGCTGCCCGTTCCTGTGCCACCGCCCAATCCACAGGTGATGAACACCATATCGGAGTTTTCAACGGCTCTCTTAATCTCGATTTCCTGCTCTTTCGCAGCATCTTCGCCCAACCGTGGATTTGAGCCTGCGCCCAAGCCGCGTGTCAACTCTCTGCCGATGAGAATTTTTTTATCTGCTGTTGTATAAAGTAAGTCCTGAGCATCAGTGTTGATGGCAATTGTTTCTGCTCCCTTAATGCCTACTTCAGAAATACGATTGATGGTGTTGTTACCGCCGCCGCCGCATCCAACGACCTTGATACGCGTTTGCTGCTGCGCGAGAAGTGCCTCGAGCTCTGCATCAATGTCAAGCTTTGAGCGTTTGAGCTGCTCTTTTATTGTAAAATCATGCGCAACACCATTTTTTGATGGCATCGCAATCTGGATTTGTGCTATAGAATTTTCAACCACGCTCTCACCTATGTCTGGGAAATGTTGGATTATTTAAACATTATGAGCTTGCTGTATCCTTGTCACTCTTTTTTGCTTTCTGTGTAAATTCAGCTGAAATGCCAACGACTGCACTCAGTTTTTCAGACATTGTTTTTGTCAGCTCTTTGGGCAATTTCTGGTCTGTCTCAATCGTTGCGCTGTTCTCGTTCACCTTAACTGTACACGGCAACGGTAATACATGTGCAAGATAACTCTCAATCTGCTGCTTTTTATCGGTTATTTTCTTTCGAAGCGTCACATCGTATGTAATTATTTTATTTGCGAGCGGATGATTGTGGTCAACGAGGACACGACCGCCACCTACTCTCATGACTGTTGCAATAATCCCATCGATATTGACACGCAAGCCGGGTTGCGGCATAACTTTTTGCTTCTGAAATGTGCTCATGGGAATGAGCTTGATGAGCTTGACATCTTTTTTTCCGAACGCTTGGTCAGGATTAAGTTTTATGCTAAATTTGCCTTCGGGCTTTTTGTCTATTAAAGCGTCGTCTAATCCTTTCACTACCTGAGATTCACCGATGCAGACAATAACGGGCTTAGGTTTTGAATTCTCTAATCTATGTTCTCTTGCGACGCTTTCTATGGTTGTGTCAAAGACCGTGCCGTCTTCGAGGCTTGCTGTATAATCCAGTTCAACAAAGTCGTGTTTTTTTAGAGACATTTTTTTGGTTGAGATGGGGTGATTTAAATTTGTTACGGATAATCTGAAAGCTTCGTACTTGTTCATGTGTCGTTGGAGCAGAAGGAAGGCGAAAATTATTTTTTTAACGTTTATTTTTTTTTCTTCCTTTCGTAGCGGCAGTGACTGGGAGTCCATCCATTACAGTTTGTGAAGTGATTGCTTGACGTTTGCACTTATCTTGACACTATCTTTATCCTTTTCAGTATCTCATCCGCAACCTGTTCAGGAGTCTTTTTTGTTGCATCAATCACGATATCATAATGTTTTTTGTTGTAGACGTTGATGTTATAATATTTTTTGTATCTCTTTTTGTCGCTGGCGATGCGCTCACGCACGCTTCTTTTGCATTCAGTGAAAGTTGGAATGTCGCCTTCATTTCTTGCAGCCGGGTCTTTTTTCAAGCTTTGCCAAACACGGCGTGCTCCCTCATCGAAATCAACGTCAATGTACACTTTAACAGAATGTGGAATGAACTTGAATGAAGTCCTGCCTTGAATGATGAAATTATCCTTTGTTTTGCCGAGCTTCTCCTGATATTTATCAACATCACTATCTGTGGATGAATCTTTTTCGCCCAACTTGTTATACTCCTGAAGTGTCATCCCTCGTTTTGCTGCAAGCTTTCTTCGTATTTCACCAATGTAATATTGAGGCCAATGGAGACGCTTTGCGAGAATGTTGGCAACGGTTGTTTTTCCCGAACCGGGCTTGCCGGAGATTGAAATTATCATGCATGGATGAAATTATTGGGATTTATGTAGTTTTCCACAACTGCAGAGCTTCTTCCTCAACAAAGTGGAGTTTTGGCGCAGGAATAACAATGCAATAGGGGGGATTGCCAAAATCTGTTTTTCTCATTTCTTCTTTGTTACATGCGACTATCCGAGCATCGTTGCATCCTATACGCGCACAGCCTACGATTGTTTCATTTTGTGCGATGTTTAATCGTTCTATTGCTTCTGCAATCGTGATAAATTTTTTCTTTTCTGTGTCTAAATCGAGAAGAACTAACGTATGAAGATTATTCTGTTTATTTGATTCAATGACTGTTATTGGCGTTGTGCTGTCTGCGAATGGCACGCTTGTCACTTTTCCGTATTTGTATAATTCTAAACCAATCTCTCCTACTGCAGTCAATACACTTGCATTGTGGATAATGTTTAATGGAATATTTTGTTTTTTACATTCGATGCTGTAATTGATGTGTGTTGTCGCAGAAAAAACATCACCGATGATGAGCAATGCAATTTCTTCTTTCTTTGCTTCGTCGAGAATTTGCTGCATGTTGTTTTCTGTCTGTTGCCTGTTTGCGAGAATAATTTTCTTTCCGTAGAATTTTTCCAGTTGTTCTTTCGATACTTGCAATAATGAGGTGTAACTTTCTAAGTAAATTTTGCTGCATTTTTTAATTGTTTCAAGTCCTCTGACTGAAATGTCTTTTTCGTCCGATAAGCCGATGCCGATGAGGTGGAGGGTCATTTTTCCATCGCGAACGCTGCCCACGTTCCAACATATGACGTTGCGAGCACTCGTATCTTCTTAAATCCAACTTCTTCGCACAAACCAATGCTTGCGTCGATTGATAGCTTGCTGTCTTCTTCACGTTCTTTTTTCAAGTCTTTGAGAACAAAATTATAATCCGCTCCTCGTACAAATGCATGCAGATGGCGTAGTCCCACCAACAATTCCTGTGTTCTGCCACCATAGTCTATCAGGTCGCCCCACACAAATGTGCCGCCTTGACGGAGTGCGTCGTGTACTTTTTTAAGTGCAGTTGATTTGTCTTTTCCTTTTTTATCACACAATGAAATATTGTGTAAAACCAGATTGCATAAGGCTGCGTCATAACTTTCAGGTATAACTTCATCAGGCAATACGTCCTGAATCCCTTTTTCTACGATGCTGACGTCACCATCAGTGAGCCTGCGTAGTATTGCCGCGTAGGTTGGTTCAACTGCGGTGATATGCACTTGTGGCAGTGCTGATAAAATCATCTCGTCAATGTTACCTACTCCTGCGCCGACATCGAGAATTCTTCGCGGGCAAGAACGAACAATCTCGTTCACGACACTTTTGACTAATGTATCGTAGCCTGGAACGAAACGTCGTACTTCTGTTGCATATTTCTCTGCACCAAGTTCGCGGTAAAGATGGTTTCGGTCGTGATTCATAGAATGCACGCAGAACGTCGCTTTATAAATCTTTTTCAGAAATAACCACTAAAAAGTAATTATCTGTAATATCTTAAAAAATAAAAAAACCCTGTGGTCCTTGCGGACCGGCAGGGGCACATCTTGCCCGTTTTTGGGGGTGGTTCTCATTGGGAGAATTCCGGGCAAGACTTGAACATAAAAAAAGCTGCTTAGAGCAGCTCAATTCCAAGCTCTTTTGACATCTGTCGCGCATGTGCACTTGGCCTGCGTGGGTCAGCTTTGCCCAGTATCCATGGTGATGTTACACCGGTGATAATGGTCATCACTGTCAGCTTGCCTTTCATGCCGTCATCAATACGCGCGCCCCAGATTACATTCGCATCGTCATCAAGGCTTTCAGTCACAAGCTCGCCTATCTTGTTGACCTCGTCCAAGGTCATGTCCGGGCCGCCGGTGATGTGAAGCAATGCTCCTGTTGCGCCTTCGTATGAGATGTCGAGCAACGGATTGCTTAACGCTCCCTTTACAGCCTCTTCAACACGGTTGTTTGTGTCTGAGCTGCCAACGCCGATTGCTGCAACGCCGCCATTTGTCATGATTGCTTTGACATCAGCGTAGTCTAGGTTGACAAGACTTGGTATTGCAATTGTTTCGACAATTCCTTTAATCATCGTTGATACCAATTCGTTTGCTACAGCAAATGCCTGCTGGATTGGCAGGTTGCCTGCAATCTGAACCAGTCGGTTGTTATCAACAACAATCACTGTGTCGGATACTTGTCTTAACTGCTGCAAACCCCATTCTGCCTTGTCACAGCGTGCGCGTTCAATCTTAAACGGCATTGTTACTGTGCCAATGACAATTGCACCTGAATCGCGTGCGACTTGTGCAACGACTGGCGCAGCACCTGTTCCTGTACCGCCGCCCATACCTGCGCATACAAAGACCATGTCCGAGCCACGCAGTGTTTCCTTGAGCTGTTGCATACTTTCCTGAGCTGCTTCCGCTCCACGCTCGGGGTAACCGCCACATCCAAGACCGCGCGTTGTGTCTTTTCCAATCAAGAACTTCTTGTCAGACTCTGTTATATTCAAATGCTGCTGGTCGGTATTGCATGCAATAATTTCTGCACCTCTAATTCCCTTCCGGTATAACCATGATACCATATTATTGCCCGCGCCACCTGCTCCAATCACCTTAATATTTGCTTGACGCACTTCTTCCTCCTGATACAAGCGATTTTCGTCCGCTTTCAACGCGTTTTCAACGATAAATTCCATGCTCCCACCTCGGATATTTTAACCATCCCCCACATGCACACATTTTTACTTCACGAAATATTTATATATGGGGTTGCTATTCCTTCCCTTTAGAAAGAGTTGTCCGTTGCTTGCGCCAATGAGTAAACGGTTGCGAAAAACTTTTTCAACTAACGTTAACTTGAACGTGTACATAACCGACTTTCGGTCGCCAAACCGATTGAAAACCATTCAATGTTCGAGTTGATCGCCAAATCAATTCGAAAACGATTTTCTTTTTGTGTTACTAGCAATTAAAAAGTGTTTATATTCATTTTCATTTTTGAACATATATTTTTGGAAATATATTTTTGAGAACAACATTGACTTTTTTTGTACAATTCTTTTTTTTTCACGTGCATATATCACAAATGAATGTTTTTATTTTCGGATAATTTTCAATTTTGACCAATCATCGTTGTTACTCCAGGAAGAAAAAAAAATAAACGTTTAAAAAATTAATTTTCGCCTTCCTTTTGCTCCAACGACCAAGAACAATACGCACATCACAGAACATTATTTCAGATACTTCTCTTAAGCCGCTCTTTTCTCTTTCGGCTCTTCTTTGTGTTCTTTTTTTTCTTCCTTCTTTGTGAGTTTCTGCTTTATCTTTTCTGCTGCATCTTTAATCATTTCTTTTCCTTTGGCAATCTCACGCTGCCATATCTGCGCATAATCTCTGAAGTATGCCAGTGGGTCACGCACAACGCCCCGCCACTTTTCAAAATTAAGAACAACATTCATAGGTATCTTTGGTGGCTTCGGAGGTATTTCTGCGGGATAACCAACGGTTACAATCGCTTGCGGACGAACGTTATCTTCCGAACCCAGCGACCTTTTTATCATTTCTTCATCAAATGCGCCTATCCAGCACGCTCCAAGGCCCAGCGAATGCGCCTCGAGCAGCATGTTTTCAACCGCAGCTGCACAATTTTGTACTGTATACAAACGTTCGCCCCGAAAACCATAATAGCGTTCAGCCATATCGGGCATTGCACATACAATGATATGAACCGGAGCGCTTATCATCCAATATTGTTGCAATGCTGCCTCTGCTATTGCCTTTCGTTTTTCTGGGCTGAGGAGCACGATGAACTTCCAGTTTTGCAGATTACCACAGCTTGGAGCATGTCTGCCTGCATCAACAATTCGCGATACTAATTCCCAGGGTACTGCCTGTGGAAGGTATTTTGTGATGCTTCTCCTGCTCTTAATAATATCGAGAATGTCGTGGACCTTCTCCATAAAGGTTATATAAGTGCCCGTTTCTTTAAAAAAGTATGGATTACGCGCACCTTGTTTCACTGTATGACCATCTTGAACGCACTCCTCAACGTATTGAAAAAACTGAATTACTTGCAACTTTTCTTCGCACTCTTGCGGATAAAGAGCTTGTTGCAGTTATTCTTCTGCTCCAAGGTCGGATTTATCCTTTATGGGACTCACGGACGCTTGGGTTTAGTTCGCGCTCAATCATCAAATCAATCAGCAGAGCTTCCGGTGTCAGTGAGAAAGATATTGAACAAAAGTGGCGTGAAACGGGAGATTTAGGTACTACTGCGGCTCACGTTCTTGCATCACATCAGCAAAAGACATTATTTTCTGAAAAGCTCACTGTCTTAAAAGTTTTTACGCTGTTACAAAAACTTGCGTCTCTTGAAGGCGAGAGAAGCACCGACCTGAAAATACATCTTGTCAGTGAGCTTTTGACCGCTGCAACGCTTCTCGAAGCAAAGTTTCTTGTTCGTACTGTTCTTGATGAGCTACGCATTGGCATGGGCGATGGCACGTTGCGCGATGCGCTCCTGTTGGCGTTCGCTCCCGTTTCGCGAGAAGATAGAGAAGCCTATGTTCCCGCAATCGATGCTGTGCAACGCGCACTTGATTTATGTAATGACTTCGGTGTCGTTGCCGTGCAGCTCAAAACTCACGGGCTCGAAGGAATGAAACGGATAACATTGTGTGTTGGTGTTCCGTTACAAGTCATGCTTTCATTGAAAGAAAAAACAATTTCTGCAGCCTATGAGCGTGTCGGAAAGTCTGCAGTGCTTGAATACAAGCTCGATGGTTTTCGATTACAAATTCACAAGAATGCTGGTGTCAAACTGTATACTCGACGGCTTGAGAATGTTACTCAGCAATTCCCTGACATCGTCACGGCAGTGTCTCATCTCCCTGATAATATTATTCTCGATTGTGAAGTGATTGGTGTCGTGAACAATAAATTCGTTCCGTTTCAGGACATGTCACAACGCATCAAACGGAAACATGACATTGAGACGATGGCAGAAAAGTTGCCCGTTCATGTCTATGTGTTTGATATTCTTTTTTATGAAAAAAGTTTGCTTGAGACGCCTTTACAAGAACGACGTGTCATCCTTCGACGTGTTGTTAGGGAACAAGAGCGTGTCAAAATCATGCCGTCGCTGATTACCTCAGATGAACCTGAAGCACAGCGCTTTTATGAACAATCTCTTGCAGCAGGCAACGAGGGCATCATGTTCAAAAGTCTTGATGCGCCCTATCAACCGGGTGCACGCGTTGGTTCAATGATAAAAATGAAGCCAATTCTTGAAACTCTTGATCTTGCCATTGTTGGAGCTGAATGGGGAGAAGGAAAACGGAGCGAATGGCTCAGCAGTTATACCGTTGCTTGTCGCACCGATGTTGGTCTTTTGGAGATAGGACACGTTTCGACTGGTTTGAAAGAAAAAGAAGAAGGCTTGCGCTTTCAAGACCTTACTATTGCACTGCAACCACTTGTTGTTCGAGAAGAAGGCAAGAAAGTGATTGTAACACCGCGTATTGTTATTGAGATTGCGTTTGAAGAAATTCAAAAAAGCTCAACATATGGAAGCGGATATGCGTTACGGTTTCCTCGTGTTTTACGTTTACGACCTGACAGAGATGAGAAGACGTGCAGCACGCTTGCGGATGTTGAACGGATTTTTAGGGAGCAGTAGGTCTTTTTGCTTTTTTTAATAGCTGATTGCGTTCATTCCTGCAAGAGAAAAGTGGTGGGTGTTCCTCGTAATTACGGAATGAACATTATTTGTTACATATATCGCCGCGATAATACAATCAAATTTTCCAATAGTTTTGCCTTCTTTTTTTAATTTCCAATAAATTTCAGACGCTTTCAGGACAGCCATCCTGCTCAAAGGTAATTTCATGACACTTTCAAAAAATTGTTCATAATATTCAGCTTCCTGTTGATGTTGTCTTCTGGTGAGGTCGAGACCGAAGAACAGTTCAAGATAGTTTATATCAGTCGTTACAAATGTAGAATACTTTTGGATTACTTCTCTAACTTCGGGATTTCCCTTAAATAAATCAATGATAGCTGTCGTATCCAATCCAATCATAATCTTTCCTCAAATTCTTTTCGGAGCTCACTCATCGAAGCTTTCCGCTTCTTCCAGTCAACATTTTTGAGAATCCCAAAGAATCGTACAATGTCACGTGATTGTTCCCACTCTTTAAATTCAAGGATTACGTCAGAGAAGCTTTTCTTATTTCCCTTGTGAGACTGAAGGAATTGATATGCCTCATCTTTGATTGATATGTTTATGTTGCTCATGAGCACATTGTATGAGTACTCATATATATTCTTTTTGATGAACTAATGTAAATGTGCAAAAATCGACTGATAACGAAAATAGTAGTCGTTGAAGCAGTAGGTAGGCGAAAAAATATTTTTTTCTTCCTTTCGTAACGTCTGAAAATCTAATTTAAACGTATCCAACAACAGCAAAGCTTATAAGAAAAGTTTATCCGAAAAGCTTATGTCCAACGATTTCATCACTCCTGCCCATTATACCGAAATTGAGCGCAAACGAATGCAGGGTCCGCAAGGATGGCTTTTGTTTGCAGCATGTACCAGCGGGCTTGCATTTGCACGACAAGTGAAGCATGCATACGATGCGCAGCTTGAGCAGCTGGGAGAAACGCGCAAAGTCATTCTTCTGAACGACTATCGAAAAGATGGTGTCATTACCAAAATCTGCACTGACGAAGAAACCATTCCTAATCTTCCGTATTCTGTTGGTGGCAGTCATACTTATGTTTTTCAGAATGTTCATAATTCGACAAGCGTGTCAACGGTTAATGAGAATTTAATGGAACTTTACCAATTAGTTCGAACGTTAAAAGAAAATGGCGCTCAGTCAGTCACTGCTGTCATTCCTTATCATCCTTATGCTCGTCAGGACAAGCCTACTCTTTTTGAACGCGAAGCCGTTCTCGCAAAACTTGTCGCAGATTTACTTGTCGAAGCTGGTGTTGCAAAAATCATCACTTATCATCCACATTCCGATGCGGTGCGCGCATGGTATGAGCCTCGTGCACAAGCAACTGTCATTGCTGGCTTTGATTTTCATACTTCTCTTGCTCGTCGCATCATGGCAGAGAAGAAACTTGACAAATCCAAAATTGTTTGTTGTTCAACGGATGCAGGTGGCGGCAAGTATGTCTTGAAATTAGCTGCTGAACTTGGTGTTGACCATGCAATCGGAACAAAACTTCGTTCGGGCACGGACAAAAGCAGCATGCTCGGCATCATCGGCACTATTGAAAATAAAGAAGCTGCATTTATTGTGGATGACGAAACTGTAACGTTTGGCTCACTCTATGATGTTGCAAAAGCATTGCATGAAAAAGATATTCGGCAATTGTTTATTTTATGTTCGCATAACAAACTTCGGTCGTCCTCTCTCGTCATAGACACTCATGAACAGTTTGGTGTAGAAGAAGTACATTTTACTGATTCAGTTCCTGTAATTCCGGAGATATCTGCTTTGCCATTTGTTAAAATTCATTCGCTTGCGGACACCTTTGCCCGAACAATCAATCGTCATCATTGCAACATGAGCGTGAGTGAAGTTTTCAGAGGATAGCTTCTTGGTCGTCGTTGGAGCAGAAGGAAGGCGAAAAAAAAGTTACGTAACTTTTATTTTTTTCTTCCTTTTGTAACGTCAATAAATTGGAGTTCTTACATTCACTTAGCTTGAAATCATCGTTTCTATGTGTTCTATTCTCTTGAGCAACTCTGCTTTTCTCTGATAGTTCAATGTGATTGCTTTTCTGTAACATTCAATTGCTTTTTTTGTTTCTTCGGTTTTTTCGTACACAACGCCGAGATTATAATGTGCTCGTGCAAGTTGCGGATGAAGAGAAATTGCTTTTTTTAGCAGCTGTTCTGCTGCATCAAACTTGCTCACTTTTTCCAGTATCGCTCCAAGATTAACGTATGCATCAACAAAGTACGGGTTGAGCTGAATTGCCTGTGCAAAAAAGTTTGCTGCTTTCTTCATGCTGTTTTTTCTGAACCAGCAAAATCCAAGGCCAAAATACGCATCGGCACTGTTGTACTTTTTTAGTACAGCTTCATAATTTTTTATTGCAGCATCCATCTTGTTTTGTTTTTGTTGGACAACTGCCAGATTGAGACGCTGCATCACTGACTTTTCCTGTATGTCAATTGAACGCTGGAAAGCTTGTTCTGCCTGTTCAAACTGTTGTGCATCCTTCAGCTGAACACCTAACTCAAAATAAGCTTTTGCGTCATTGGGATTCTGCTTTATTTTTTCATCTGTTCTTTTTAATGCGTCTGCGTTTTCATCTGCGCTTTTGTCATGCAACGTTCCATAATGATACACAAACGCGTTCAAAAATTCTGTCTTTCCATTCTGACTATGAATTACTTCATCGACCATCTCGTGCATCTCTCCAATGAACATTATATTCTCCTTACGCTGAAACAATCGTACCTTTAACGAGGGATACCATCCTGCAGCGTTCCTGCTTAATTCCTTTTCAAGCGTTGGCATCCATCCCATTACTAATGAATTGTTGCTGTAATTTCGCGTGAGCAGCTGAAAGCCTGTTACATCCCAGCGATTTACGGCTTCTCTCATCTTCCGATGGTCTGAGGATGACAACACTTCGTCTGCGTCCAGTATCAAAACCCAATCGCCCTTCGCTTTTTTAAGAACCTCATTTCGTGCATCCGCAAAGCTGTTGTTCCAGCTGAATTCATGTAGATTTGTTGTGAATTTTGCTGCTATCTTTTTTGTGCTGTCTTTGCTGCCAGTATCTCCAATGACAATCTCATCGACAAGACCACGGACCGATTCAAGGCATTGAGCAAGTGTTGCCTCTTCATCTTTTACAATCATGCACAGTGATATTGTTGGTCGTTTCAACAAACGCATAAACTGGTTTATGTTTGTGTCATGGCATATCCATTGTCGTGCAAACTCGTAGGGCGTCTTGTCAACGCCGCGGTTTGTTGTTACTGCTGTTAGAAACCTTTTTTTTATTTCTTCCACGTCAGAATAAACTCCAAATGGATAGGCAAAATGTCTCGGCAGCGTGAACAATCTTTTCTTTAGAATTTCGTTCGCTTTATCGATTTCATGCTGTCTTTCCTCTGGTGATAACTCAACCATGTTTTTGTGTGTGAGTGTATGGTTGCCAACTTCCCATCCCGTTGAACTCAGAACACTCAATTCATCCCATGACATGAACGAGGAGTATTTTTCAGCATCAGGAACATCACCCTCAATCCATGAAGGGACGACAAACACTGTTGCGCTGAAATTATATTTTTTTAGTGTTCGGAATGCATAAGTAAAAACTCCTTTGCGCGCATCGTCAAACGTTAGTACAACATATTTTTCTTTTGTTTCTCTATTGTTCAGGATGCTGTGCAGTTGTGACAGAGAAATTGTTTTGTATCCCTGCTTATAGAGGTGTGACATTTGTGCTTCAAAAGATTGTGGTGACACACACCATTGATTATCAGTTTCGCTGACATCATGATACATGAGAATTGGGATATCTTTTGGGTTCATTGCTTTAGTCTTATCCAGCTATTTCTTAAATCTTCTTACATTTTTGAATGATATGCTTGAAGAATGTTTTCAGTTTTTAAATGGAATTGGAGTCCCCTCAGTTCACGAGGGGTTTACAGAAACCCCGTAAGCACTTTCTGATTTTGGTGTAGCGCTGCCATGGTCATCTCGTATCGTGGGTCTCCAAACTCTTTCCATTGCTTTGCGAGATAGTTGAGCGATGAAAAGCCACTGGACACATGATATGCTTCACTAAATGCTGAGAAATAAGCTAATTTTTGCTTTTTTCAGAGCCACTGGACAAAAAATAAGCTCCACTGGACAACCGTGCGCGTGATATTTATAAATGGATAAATCAAGAAAGTTGTGATGAAAACATACCAATTCCGCTTGTATCCAAACGAGCAGGTCGAGCAGAAGATGTTTGACACTATTGAATTGTGCAGGCAGACATACAACATTCTTTTAGGCGAGCTTCAGGAACAAAAAGTCATCGACAAAGCACAGATTCAGGGCATCATCCCTGATATGAAAATCTGCGACAGCAGATTCAAAAGGCTTTATTCAAAGACAATGCAGTATGAATGCTATCGTTTGTTCTCAAACCTTCGTGCTTTGGCACAGACGAAGAAGCGAGGTAGAAACGTTGGCTCGTTGCGCTTCAAACAGTATCTCCGCAGGAGTCATGTTGTTCTCCAAGTTCACACTACTTCAATAAAGGAATCACACCGCCGCCGCGCGGTAAGGGGTATGTTTGCCC
>Ga0209542_10015048_pt1 | contig 13062 bp, 12 predicted proteins | sample RifCSPhighO2_01_FD_184028 | JGI IMG/M metagenome (GOLD analysis project Ga0209542, IMG submission 184028) | Soil microbial communities from Rifle, Colorado - Rifle CSP2_plank highO2_0.1 (SPAdes) (version 2) | ecosystem: Environmental > Terrestrial > Deep subsurface > Rock core/Sediment ... | reverse complement strand
TCAGTTGTTACTATCATGTGAGATTGTTGTTTGGATGAATAATATCGACCCGCCGACATGTCTGCCGGCACAACCACAAGCGTAGCAGTGGAAACGCGTGGGCATGAAAGGGTTATAGCGTTATAATGTTTCTCAACCATGGCCCAGATACTCAAGAAGGTTGTACGCATCGGAGGGGGAAGCGGCGGGTACACGCTTCTGCGCGGGCTCAAGGCATTTCCGCTCGATATCACCGCAGTATTCACCTCCTTCGATTCCGGCGGTTCGGCGGGTGTCTTGCGCGATGAATTCGGCATTTTGCCGCCGGGTGACGTGCGCCGCGGGCTCCTCGCGCTCGCAGACGAAGGGCAGGCGGAAATCCTCCGCGAACTTTTCAATTACAGGTTCAACAACGGCCATAGCGCGCTGCACGGTCACAGCTTCGGCAACCTCTTCCTCGCCGCACTCTCTTCCATATACGGCGGCGAGATAGAGGGAATCCGCAAAGCATCCGAACTTCTCAATATCAAAGGCAAGGTTCTGCCCGTATCCCTCGACAAATCGCACGTGCACGCGCGGCTGGAAGACGGGACGGAAATCGTGGGGGAGACCAACATCGACGTGCCGAAGCACGACGGGTCGCTGCGCATTACCGAAGTATTTCTCGAACCGAAAGCGCACATCTACGAGGAAACGGACAAGGCCATACGTGAGGCCGACATCATTGTGATTGGGCCGGGCGATCTGTACTCGTCGCTTATACCGTCGTTGTGCGTCGGCGGGATGCAGGATGCTCTGCGCGCGAGCAAAGCGAAGAAAGTCGCCGTCTGCAATTTGATGACGAAGTGGGGAGAGACGCACGGGTTTGCCTGCTCCGACATGATACGCGAGCTGCTGCAATATAGCGGTCTGGAAAAATTCGATTATGTCATCTGCAATACCGGAGTCATGAGCCCGAAACTCGCGGAGGCATATGAACAGGAAAAAAAGTATCCGATGAAATGCGATGCCGCGCTCGAGCAGTACACGGAAAAAATCATTGCGGGCGACTTTTTCTCTGAGGCGGATATCGCCCGGCACGATTCCGAGAAGATTGCCCGTATCATCTCTGAGCTCTAGGTGTAATTGTTTACACCGATAGAACGTCTTATACTGTACACATGAATACACAGCTCTGGACAGGAATTCTTGTTGCGGTGTTTATTGTTATTCTGGGGCTCACTTGGGCGCTCTTTGCGATACCCGCGCCGACCCCGCCCATCACTGCTACGACGACGCCACCGGTCGCCACCACGACAGCCCCACTCCCGTTGTCCGCGCGCGTGGTCGTCACCTCACCGAAGCCCAATGCGACGGTGGGGAATACGTTTGTCGTCTCCGGTCAGGCGCCCGGACCGTGGTATTTCGAGGCATCTTTCCCGATTAAGATTGTTGATAAGGATAACAACTTCATAGGACAGGGAATCGCACAGGCACAGGGCGAATGGATGACGGTGGAACAAGTCACGTTTACGGCAACGGTCACTCTTGATGGCCCATACTCGGGACCCGCGACTGTCGTGCTTTTACGCGACAACCCGTCGGGTTTGCCGCAGTACGACGACTCGGTTTCCATACCCATCGTGATACAGTAGGGCGGATGAAAAAGTTCGAAGAACGCAGAAAACGTGCAAAGAAACTCGTCGCGTACCTCAAGAAGGCGTATCCCGTCCCAAAGAGCGAGCTGAAACACCGGACGCCCTTTCAATTTGTCGTGGCGGTGATGATGTCGGCACAATGCACCGACAAGGTGGTAAACCGCGTGACGGACAAGCTGTTTAAAAAATACAAAACACCCCGCAATTTTCTATTCCTAAGTTCTCAAGAACTTCAGAATAGCATCTCGTCGGTTACATTCTTTCGCAACAAAGCGAAGGCAATACTAGCGGCAGCGAAAAAAGTGGAGAAAGATTTCGGAGGAAAGGTGCCGCGCACCGCTACAGAATTGCAAACGCTACCCGGTGTCGGCTATAAAACCGCGCATGTCATCCTCGGTGAGCTCTATGACACGTGGGAGGGAATCCCGACGGATACGCATGTGAAGCGTTTCGCGAAGCGCTTCGACCTGACCGACAATGAAGGCCTCACGAAAATATCAAAAGATTTAGAGGCACTTATTCCAAAAAAAGACTGGAAATACGTAAACAACGGCCTCGTCCTCCACGGCCGCTACGTTTGCCCCGCGCGTCCGCATGATTGCGCAGCACACCCACTCACCAAATTGTGGCCGCAAGCAGCTACCCGCTGGCCGAAGGCCCGCACCTAGAGGTGCCGCCGGACGCGGCGCACGGTCTCGATGGCGTAATTGAGCGCGTATCTCGTCGTGAGAGGTTTGTCCTGTGCGTGGAGGTACGCCTCCGCAAAACCGCCGAAGCCCTTTTTGAAAAGCGAAAGGCCGGCCCATGCGTGGCCTGGTTGGTTTTCGGGCGCGATGCCCCAGAAATTGTAGAGCGTGCAGCCGCGCCGTTTCGCTTCTTGAATGACGCGCCATTGCAGCAGGTACGAGACGTTGGATCCCGATGAGCCGCTTGTGGTGAGTGTAATCGAACCACTGTGGTGATAAAACGCCTGACCGCCCCAGAAAATGATGATGGCGGCCGCAACCATCTCGCCCTTGTGCGCGCCGAAGAAAAATACCGCCTGACCGTCTTTACTGTAGAGTTCAAACTCGGTCTGTAGATACGATTTGCTGAACGGTGTAAATTGCTGCCGTTCGAACGTTGATTCATAGATAGACCAGAATTGTTGCATGCCGGCGGGGTCGGTGCTCTGCGTTATCTCCACGCCCTCCTTCTCCATTTTTTTGATGGTGTAACGGGTCGTCTTGCGCATCTCCTTTAGAAGCTGCTCCTCAGATTTCGAGATATCGAGTATCCAGGAAAGTTCCGGGTGCATGTGTATCGGAGCGTCGCGAAAGCCCAAGTTGCGGTAGAGGGTACGGTTCGCCTCGGTCGCAGGCGAAAGCGGGCAAAAACGGATAAAGTCGCATTCCTCGTCGCGCGCCAGCTCCGTGCAGTAGTGCACAAGCGCCGCGAGCGCCCGCTCCTCATCTTTGGCCTCCGCGATGAGCGGCCCGTGCGGACACACGAGGAAGACCCCTCTGCGGGCGTCGATTTTGATAAAGAGCGAGATACCGACGAGGGCTCCGTCGTTGTATACGCCGACCCGGAATATCTTCGACCCCGTCTGCTCATAGTGGCGTCCCCATTTCCACGACTGCAAAAAACTGTGCGGCTTAAGGCCGGAGAGAAACCGTTCCCAGACCGCCTCGTTCCATATCGGCTTCACATGGTATGTATTGCCGCCCTCGGACGAGAGCCACTCATTGACGTAGGTCGCAATCGACGCGGCGTGCTCCGCCGATATGTTCGGGTGCGTCGGGAGGTTGACCATCTTCCGGGCAATCTCTTCCGCGTGAGGGCACTGCCCCAGGTAGTCGGTCCGGTACAAGTAACGCTTGGGCCCCACCGGCGCGTCGTACCAGATATCCCTCACGTATACATGTCGCAATCTCAAATGCTCGATCAAAATATCCCGCTCATAGTGGATGATAGGGAAGCGCAAATTGGAAGCTGTCGAAAGATGGCGCATGTCGCTCTCAAGCTGCAAGCGCTTGTCTATCTTTTCCGCATATATTCCCGCTATCATCGCGCGGTGTTCCGCGGTCTTTTGAAGTGACCGGTACTCTCTCAGTATTGAAGCGCAGTACCAGCCGGGGAGTTCGTGTACGTCGCTCACATCGTTATCGGGAAGCGGCCGCGAAAGAAGATGCAAAAACCGCAGAAAGCGATGAATAACGGGCCCGAGACCGGTGGGGTGCGTCGTCCGTATTACGTACGTGAGAAGCGGATACAGACGGTCCTTGAGCTGTCTCCGTATGGGGACTTTTCGCGGCGAGGGTCCGGGAAGTTTGTACTTTGGGTTACGTACCACGAGCGCACCGCCCGCGACCGCATCCACCACTTTGTCCTGGCTGAAGGAGAGCACGACGAAATCCCCGACCGTGCCCGCCTCTTTGCCCGATGTGTAGACGGTGCCTATCGAATGCGCCAAGTCCTCGATAAGCGCTATCTCATTTTTCTCACACAACGCTTGAATGCCCTCTATGTCGCACGGCAGACCGAGCGTATTTTGCACAACCACCGCTTTTATCGACGGGTCTGCCGCAAGCGCCTCGCGGAGTGTGTCAGCGGAGAAATTGAGCGAAGCATCCGAAATATCCAGATACTGACATGTGCTACCGCTTTCCTGCACCGCCTGATAGACAGCCCAGCAGGTGAAGCCGTTTATCGCGACGGCGCCGTTTCCCGGGATTGCCTCCAGCGCGAGGCGCAGTGCCTCACGCCCCTTATAGGTGAGGACCGTTTTGCCGCCATAACGCGACTCAAGGTACTCCGTCAATTTTTCTTGGTGAAAAGTACCGCCCACGGTAAAGAGTATCCGCATCGCGGAGGCAAATGTATGATTGGAGCCGAGCGAATTAAAAATGTTCACCCCGTTAGATAACACGTTCGATTGCCCGAGCATTTGGTCCTTTAGATTAAAGCGAGATTTCAGCATATATAAGGTACGTTTTATCTAACGGGGTTCATGACCGTTTGAGTTCCTCCTCGATGAGTTCCGCCACTCGCTCCGTGTGGGTGATGTGCGGTGAATGCCGCGCGTCGGGGATAACGACCATTCTTGAGCCGCGAATACCGGCGTGTATCTTGTTTCCCGCCGAGAGAGGCGTCGTTTTGTCCCGCGCCCCCCAGATGATGAGCGTGGGACATTGTATCTTGTGTAATACGAGTGAGAGGTCGACGGAAAGAAGGTTCGCCATCGTCTTGCGCATTTCAGGCGTCGCTTTGCGGTAGTCACTTTCGCGGATAATTTTGTAGAGCATGCTCCGGAAACGCTCCGAGCGAACGAACATGTGTCCGATATTGGCGACTTTTTTGAAAATATCACGTTTCCACTTCCGCAATCCCGTCGGCGGAATACCCGCGCTATCTTCGAGGATAAGGTGAGCGACTTTTCCGGGGTGCCGTGCCGCGAAAGCGAGCGAGACGCGTCCCCCGTGGGAGTGGCCGTAGAGGATGACCTGCTCGTGCGCCGCCGTTTTTTCTTCCAGCCACTTCACATAATCTTCGAGCGTCCACGTCGGATTGGTGCCGTCGGTGAGCCCCGGCATGGGGAGGAACTCGTAATCAATCCCGCGTGCCGCAAGCTTCTCGAGAAGCGGCTTCCACGTCTCCGCCGCGTAATATGTCCATCCGTGCAAAATGAAAAGTTTCATATTCCAAATTTCTTCCTGCGCGCGACCCATACGGCTTCGCGCCGGCACAAATGCGCCGCGTCGGCTTTGTCGAGCAGGAGATGCTCTATAATACCCTCCAAAAATCGCGCGCCTTTGAAGATAAGTATCTCGCCGCCCGAAAGTTCCGAAACGATGTAATCGAGCGCATCCCTGGGGCTGATAAAAGACGCCACGGTCTTGCCGGCGGCCTCAAGGATTGGTTTGACATACATCTGCGTGCGGGGGCCCACCAATACAATGCGCCGGAAATCACACGTCGCGAGAATCCGGGCAAGCCGCTCGTGCTCCTCTTGTTCGAGCTTGCCTTGTTCGATTAAATCTCCGAGTACCATCCACTTGTCGCCGTCCAACAGTTCCGCCATACGGACGATTGCGGCGACTGACTCCGCATCCGCGTTGTAGCTGCTATCGAGAAGGGTCGTATTTTTGACGCCCCGGAAAAGGGAGCTGCGCCCGGGCGGCATCGTAAGTCCCGCGGGGTCGTTTGTCGGTTGCATCCCGAAATATCCGGCAATTTTGACGGCCGAAGCGATTCCGTACAATATCTCTTTTGGAAGTATGTACGGCAAGCGGTAGGGAATACCGGAAATAGTAAACTCGCTTCCCGAAGTACTCACCCGGTACGCGGTAAGCACGTCTTGCTCTCGTATCCCATGGAGGGGGACGCCTGCGTTTGTCGCGTGCTCAAGAATGCGCGGATTATCGGCGTTGATTATCGCGAGCTTGGACGTGTGCGCGAGGAAGCGTCCGAATCCGTGCGCGATTGCCTCGTCGACGGAGGGAAACTCACCTCGCTCTACGCTTTTTTCAAATAACATGCTGTGCGTGCGGGCGGAACTGAGCCATACGCATACTTCTGGTCTTAGCAACGGTCCGAAAAAGTCTCCGTCGCCCGGGCGGTCACCGTCCACCTCAACGATGTACAACTTCTCCGGGTGCGGCCCCTTGAGCGCGTAGAACGGCGCCATAAGAAACAACGCCGGCCATTCAAAGAGGGAATAGTTTGTCCGTTTGAGGCCCAGAATATCGAACGGTATACCAAACGCGCTGTTTGCGCGGAATGAATATTTTGCCGCAGAGCCGAGTTGCCAGGCGGTGAGGTGCAGCGCGGTTGTCTTGCCGTTGGAGCCCGTGATGATGACCACGCGCGGCTTCCACCTGCGTAGGCGGATACGGGCAAAAAAGCTGAAATAACGGGCGACCGTGAAGTACAAAGCAATCTTAAGGTACTGCGTCATTGTAGGCCTAGAATACTAGATTACGGGCGGACTCGCCATGCGCGATGAGCGGCTGTAGTATGACGTCATGAGAGACAAGCAGCGGGATTTCCCTGAGCAGCGTCGAAGGGTGGCGATATTTGACGTGGACGGTACCATCTTCCGTTCGAGCCTTCTCATCCAGGTGGTGAACCGGCTCATCGAAAAAGAAGTCTTCCCGCCCTCGACGCGCCGCGTGTACGAACGCGAATACGAGCGCTGGCTCAACCGCGAGGGTGATTACGACGAGTATATAGGCGCGGTCGTGCAGGCCTTCGTCAAACACCTGAAAGGCGTGCATTACAGCGCGCTTGCCGATGCGGCGGAGGAGGTGGTGGAAGAACAGTCGAAACGCGTGTACCGCTATACGCGCGATCTTTTGAAAGACCTCAAGAAGCGCGGCTACTTTCTGCTCGCCGTATCACATTCTCCGAAGACGGTGCTCGACAAATTCTGCCCGCGGCTCGGATTCGATAAGACGTACGGTATGCTCTACGAGCTGGGGCCGCAAGAATGTTTTACGGGAAATATCATCGAAGAACATTTGATACTCAATAAGGCAAGCATCGTGCGTCGCGCCGTCGAAAAAGAGAATCTCACGCTCCAGCACTCGATAGGAGTGGGGGACACCGAGTCCGACATTCCGTTCCTCGAAATGGTCGCGAAGCCTATCTGCTTCAACCCGAATTCAAAGTTGTACCGCTATGCCAAACGTATGAAGTGGAATGTAGTTGTTGAAAGGAAGGATGTTGTCTATGAGCTCTGAAAAATCGCACGGGAGGCGCCTGCTCGGAACCTGGAGTCAGTGCTATGCGAACGGGTAGAGCTACTGCCGGTTCTGGACCACGCGCGACTTTGCTGCGCGATGTTCCGCTACAGGCGCCTCCCGCGCGATTAAGGAGCTTCCGCGTGACGGTGTGGAAGTATTGGAAGGAGCACGGTCGGCATGATTTGCCGTGGAGAAAAACGAAAGACCCGTACCGCGTCATCGTTTCAGAGGTGATGTTGCAGCAGACGCAGGTGCCGCGCGTAATCGAAAAGTATAAAGAGTTCTTGAAAAAATTCCCGACCGCCCGCGCGCTTGCAAAGGCGTCGCTTTCCGATGTTCTCAAAGTCTGGAGCGGGCTCGGGTATAACAGGAGGGGGAAATATTTGCACGATGCGGCAAAGCAAATCGTCGAAGTCGGGAATATTAAAAAGGCGCTCGCGAGTCATTTGCCGGGAGTCGGTCCCTACACCCGCGCGGCCGTCCGCGTATTCGCATACAACGAACCTGATATTCTCATTGAAACCAACATCCGCACCGCCTTCATCCACCACTTCTATGCTAGTGTTTTGCAAAAGACTAGCATAGCGGATACGGAGATTCTGCCGCTGGCGGCAAAAGCCGCGGAAGGGCAGGACCCGAGAGAGTGGCACTGGGCCCTGATGGATTATGGTGCGTACCTCAAACGCACGGGCGTGCGCAACAACAGCCGCAGCGCGCACTACACCAAGCAATCAAAGTTCGAGGGCAGCCTCCGCCAAGTCCGCGGGGCCATTCTTCGCGAATTACATAAAGGCCCGTTGGAGGCAAAACCCACGAGGCGACGCCTCGTGGGTTTTGGTAGAAAACACGCCGAGAAGGCGCTGGCGGGGCTTGCACGCGATGGGCTTATCGTGAAGGTCCGCCCGAGGCGGATCGGCCTTGGGTCGAAAAAAGGGAAGTGGCGGATTGCCTGATGTTCCTTGTTGTCGCGGCCGCGAGAATAAGGAATGTGGGTAATTGATACAAAACAAAGCGGCAAGGAGGTCTCGCCGCCTCGCCGCCATAACGACTTACGATGTCGTTAGACCTGTGCCTCACTTGGGTACGCAAACTCCTTTCACCCTGACGAGCGCCGGAATGCTCGTGTTTATGGAGTCGGCCATTGCCGCGAGAGCGGCATCACAGGCCTTTTTGTTAGAAAACTCCATCGGGGCGAAAGGGCTGATTGAATTCGCGGTCACGACGACCGCAATCAAAATGAACATGCTGTCCTCCTCCAGTTGGGGACTACATCAAATCATCGGGAAAGAGAGTTGTCAAATACTCACAATCACGGGGATTACTATCGGCCTTTTCATCGTTCTCTGGAGGAGGAATTGGGAGACGGCGTCGGCAAGGTCCTCGCGTGCGGCGTCGAGGTCGGCCGCACGTGGGTTGCGAAGCGAGGTTTCCACGCTTTTGCGGATGATGAGGCGCGTTTGGTCCATGAGGTCTTTGTTGTCGCGCAGATAGACGAACCCGCGCGAGATGATGTCGGGAGATTTGTGGAGCTTGCCCGTGCGGCGGTCCACCGTCGCGACGACGACGCAAAATCCTTCCTGACCGAGCGCTTTGCGGTCGCGCATCAGCACATCCGAGAGCTCGGAGACCGTGTGACCTTCGACCACGCGCAGTTCGGCGGGGGCTTTGAGTGCGTGCTTTGATATCTTCTCGCCGTTCTTGATGTCGACGAGCGAGCTGTTGTCGGGGATGCAGATGTTCTCAGGCTTCACGCCCATTTCGACGGCGAGGTCGGCGTGTACACGGAGCATGTAGTGATACCCGTGGACGGGGATGAAGAATTTCGGTTTTATTTGAGAGTGTATCCACGCGGCCTCTTCGCGGTTGCCGTGGCCCGACGCGTGCACATCGGAGGCGTGGTACGTGATGATGTGCGCACCCTGGCGCGAAAGGTTGTCTTTGAGCTTTTGCACCGCGCGCTCGTTGCCTGGAATGACGGAGGATGAGAGCACCACCGTATCCGTAGGCTGGAGACGGATGTATTTGTGCGTTTTGTTGCCGATGCGGGCGAGCGAGGCGAATTCGTCGCCTTGGGCGCCTGTCGCGAGGATTATCAATCTTTCCGGCGGGTATTGCGTCATGTTCTCGACGGCGACGACAGTGTCATCTTTGTATTTGATAAGGCCTATCTCGCGCGCTATTTCGATGTTGGTGCGCATCGAGCGTCCGTCGATGACGATTTTCTTGCCGTATTCCTCGGCGAAGTGCACGACGCGAATGAGCCGTTCGAGGTGCGAAGCGAACATCGCAATAACGAGCCTGCCTTTCGAATCTTTGATTATTTTCTCAAGCGTCGTGTAGACGATTGATTCAGGAATAGAGAATCCGGGCTGCCAGACATTTGTGCTGTCCATGAGGAGCGCGAGCACTTTGCGGTTCTTGAATATGCCGAATTCGCGCTTCTCCTCGGCCGACGGTTCGCCGTCGAGGTGGTTGAGCTTGATGTCGCCCGTGAAAACGACGTCGCCGTACGGAGTCTCGATGATGATACCCATCGAATCGGGGACAGTGTGCGTGACGCCGAAGAAACGTATGGTGGCTGCGCCGAGCTTGATGACTTCGTCCTTTTCCACCTCGCGGATTTGTACCGGCGAGGTCTGCGTAAATTCTTCCTGACGCTTTTTTATCATCATGCCTGTCAGTTTGCGCGTGTAGATGGTCGGATTACCGATGCGGTCGATGATGTAGGGGATGCCGCCGATGTGGTCGAGGTGGCCGTGCGAGATGAGGAGTCCGCGGATTTTTTCACGGCGCTCTTCGAGGTAGCCGGTGTTCGGGAGAATGTAATCAATGCCCGGCGTCTCGCCCTCGGAAAATGCGAAGCCGCAATCAAGAATGAAAATATCATCACCGAATTCGACGGCGGTCATGTTGCGGCCTATCTCTTCGACGCCGCCGAGCGGAATGATGCGCACGGTGTCGGGCGCAGGCGGAGGAATAGTTGCAGCCGTTTGTTTACGCTGTGTCGGTGCCTGATGTTCGACGCGGGCACGTCCCCGGCGCGGCGGATGGCTCGGGCGGCCGAAATGCCTCGTAGGTCGCCCGGTTCGGGTACCCGGTCTTCCCAGCGGGCGATGTGCCGGACGCGCGTGCCCCGGCTGCCCTCGCTGCGGGCGGGTGGAAGGGGAGGCCGGGCGCGAGGCGCCGCTTGGGGCACTTGCATTGCCGCGCGGCTCGTTTGATGCTGACTGTGGTTCCATAGTACTTAATTTTTAATTTCCAATTTTCAATTTACAAACACAGAGTGTCGGCATTTATTTTGAAAATTGCGAATTGATAATTGTTCGTTACTTAGAGAATATGCTCCACACCTCTTCCGTATCGGTGTACCACTGGTACACGTTTAAGAACCGTTCCGAGGCGCTCGTGAGAGCGCCGAGGACGATACCCTGCATCCCGCTCGGCACGACGTAGAGAAATTCGGGAGCATAGAGGAAGATAGCCGGGTCGTCCTTTGCGAGGGCCGCGGCAAATTGCGTGTAGAGTTCTTCGCGGTCTTGCGTGTCGTTCGTCGCGCGCGCCTGGGTAAGGAGCGAGTCAACGCGGGAGTTCGTGTAGAGCGCGAGGTTGAGGCCGGGGTCGTTGCGTTGCGAGGAGTGCCAGAATGCGAAAAGGTCCGCAGTACGTCCGACAACTTCGCCGAAGAGTATCGCATCGTACGCACGCGGTCGGATGACGCTCGTGTTCAATTCCGAAAGGGAATATACCTGTACGGTGACCTTGATGCCTGCGGCGCGCCATGCTTCCGCAAGCGCATTCACCGTCGCCACGAGCTCGGGCTCATCGGCGGTCGCGATGGTAAACGAAAGCTCGGACTTTTTCTTCATCCACACGCCGTTCTTTTCGTCGAAAGTCCAACCGCCGCGGGTCAAAGTGGCGCGCGCATCATTCGCCCTTGTACTTGTCGCGGTCGTCGTAGTCGCCGCTTCGGCGCGTCTTTCGTATGAGCCCGGAGCCGCAGATTGTGCCAGGCCTATGACACCGGGCGGTATCGGTCCTTCGAGGGTGACGCCGTATCCGCCCAATATGGAATCTACGATAGATTGTTTGTCCACCGCAGCATCGAGCGCTGCGCGCACCGACGCATCGGCAAGTACCGCCGCCCGGCTCTGATTGAAAAAGACGCCGAACACCCGCGGCAACGGCACGCGCACGAAATCAAAATCGGCGCGCTTAAGGGCGGCGAGATCTGCAGGCGTGACTCCCGCGACCGCGTCGATCTTCCCCGCGTCAAGCGCCTTCAGCATCTCCTCCTGGTTCGGGTAGAAAATGAAGGTGATGCGCTTCAGGTACGGCGAGCCAAGCGTGAAGTCCTTGAATGGTACGAGCACGTATCGCGTCGCCGAGCCGGTCGCGTCGGTCGAGACGGTCTCGATGCGGAAAGGGCCGCTCCCTATCGGGCGGGTGTTCGCCGGGCTGAAAGGAAATTCCGCGGCAGGCACGTCTTTCCATACGTGTTTTGGCAGAATACCGAGCGCGGTGTTCTCGATGAACGGCGCATAGGCGTGTGCGAGCTTGAAGACGACGGTGCGCGCATCAGACGAAGATACTTGCACGCCCTCCCAGTCGGCGCGGCGCGGGCTTTTGATATCGGGATTTTGCGCTGCCGCGACGGTGAAGAGTACATCCTCGGCGGTGAGCGGTGTCCCGTCATGGAACGTGGCGCCTTCGCGCAAGGTGAAGGTGTAGGTCGTACCGTCCTCGGAAATCTCGTAGCTCTCCGCGAGGTCCGGCACAATACCGTCGGGAAGCGAGCGGGTGAGGCCGGAGTAGACGAGCTTCGAAATATCTTCATCGGCCTGCGAGATGGTGAGTATGGGATTGATGAACCGTGCCGAGCCGACCTCTCCTTCGATGAGCTCGCCGCCCGATGTCGGCACGGTGACCGATACGGAAGAATTGAGCCCTGCCAATAGCGCGAGCGTCGAAACCGCCAAGAGGACCGAGAGCCCGTAGAGGACAAGCCGTTCGCTCGGCGAAAGCGCGCGGAGTAGAGATTCCAGCCCCCCGACACGCCAGAGAGACCGCTCTTCGACGAGCGTCTTCTTTAAATTTTGAGTTGTGTCTAGAGAGGAGTCGTGTTCGAAATCCATAGGGCAAACGCGCTCCCGCGTACGTCTCCACCCACGGGGCGGAGTATGCGCGAAAGCGCCTAGCTGATGATTAAACTAACGAGTGCCGAGAGTGCGAAGAGGATACCAAGAGCAATAGTAACATGAAACAGTGTCCGCTCCAAACCACGGCGCGTGTGGAAACCCGACGAGAAGTTATCAGCGCCGAATGCGCCGCCCATCGAAGCGCCCGTACGCTGCAAAAGTATTGCAGCGACAAGAAGAACCGAGAGGCCTATCTGTATGTAGGGCAGTGCCGTCTGGAGCAGAACCATTCCGAAGAGCCTACCACGGCTCTAAGCAATAATCAATTAATTATATCACCTTATACGGCGCTGTCAAGTTGCCCCCAACGTCAGGTTCGTCTATATTGAGTCCCTTGAAGGGGGGTCTCCGGACAGGTGTTATAAGAAATCTTTATTAGGAAAAACAGACATTTTGGTATGAAAAAAGATGCAAAAGAATCGAAAGTAAACATGCAGCTTCTCGGCGACCGTGTATTGGTGCGCCCCGAGGAGGCAATGAAAAAGACGGCATCAGGTATTCTCATTCCCGACGCCGCGCAGAAAG
>Ga0209542_10015047_pt1 | contig 13063 bp, 12 predicted proteins | sample RifCSPhighO2_01_FD_184028 | JGI IMG/M metagenome (GOLD analysis project Ga0209542, IMG submission 184028) | Soil microbial communities from Rifle, Colorado - Rifle CSP2_plank highO2_0.1 (SPAdes) (version 2) | ecosystem: Environmental > Terrestrial > Deep subsurface > Rock core/Sediment ... | reverse complement strand
AAGGAACACGCTAATGACTATTTTGAACTCGATTACCACGAAAGCCCGTTCATGCTCCTCGTGCCTAAGATACGTGAGAAGATGAAAAAGAACCTGCAGGCATTAGTGCACGTAGACGGCACGTGTCGCATTCAAACTGTTACAAAAAAAGATAACAGTCTCTATTACGATCTTATCCAAGCTTTTTACAAAGAAACGGGCGTGCCGCTAATCGTCAACACCTCGTTTAATCTTGCCGGAGAACCAATTATCGAATCCCCCGAAGATGCTCTCCGCTGCTTCTTAAGCACCGACATGGATTACCTCGTTGTTGGAAATTACATTGTCGAAAAATCTTAAATAATTTCAGCAATTAAAAGCCCGCTGCCAAACTTTGTTTTTCGAATAAAGTCCGTGGAAAAGAAAACCGGCCGAAAACCATAACGCTCGAATTCTTTGTAGCTGAATCGGAACTGGTCACGATTTTTCAGATCTAAGGTATCGACAAACGAAAGTGACTCGCGAAATGACTCGATAAACACGCCATATTTTCTGGTGACTCGCCGCATTTCAGAAAGCGCCTTCGGATAATCTCGGGGTATTTGCTCAAGGGCAAAATTCGTAAAACAAACATCAACACTTTTATCTTGGAGTGGTAATGCGGTGGCACTACTATTAAAAAAATGCACTTTTCGAAAATCAATTTTGGTTACGTCTTCTCCTATATCCACCAAAGGCATCGGCCGTATCTTAAGATCATGTCCCCATTGCAAGCTACGCTCATAACCGCTTTTCGTTAGCTCAACGCCATAGAATTCTCTATCCGGATTAAGCGATGCTAACGCAATAATATTATTCCCTCGCCCGGAACCGACATCTAAGATCGAGTTGCATTCCAATTGATCAAAAATATGCGAAAGCATTTGCATATGGGCCGAAAGAATGAGAAGTCCGTCCCCTATGAAAATAGTGTTCCCCTCTCTTCGGGGTGTGGGGTTATTTTTATCCGTAATACCTTGATACCACTCGAGATTCGTGCCGCTCCACGCACTTTCATAGGAATTTCTGACGTACGTGTTGGAACGTTCGAATTTTTTATCCCGTAGATATTTCCTTACTTGGCCCAGAGCAAATCTGCCCTGCTTCATAAAACTTTCAAATACTCCGGGAGCAGGTTTTCTAGAAAATACGTGTTGTTCGGGAAGCGTATACGTCAACTTAATGGAAGATTTTTCCATACGGAGTAAGGTATGTGGTAGTTAATTTTTAATAGAGGGAGTCTCGTTTCAACGAAAGCTTCAGGAGCGCACTTTTTAGCGAATAGGGAATGAATCTTGTAAGTTTATCAAACCGATCGGCCTTTTTAGCTTTTGCTTCAAATAAGATCGGATGAACTAACGAGGACACAAAACCACCGGTTTTTTCATACTCTTTTTTTAGCGGTTCAAGACCCGATAATGCTTCTTTTTTAACAAAAAAGAAAGTATTTTGCGCGTACCAAAAACTTACTTCCGGAGACTGCCACAGCTTTCCGCGCATACAATCAATCGGCACATAGTCATACTCAAAAAAGAGCGCCGCCCAATACTCCGGCCATTGTTCATTTATATGATGGGTGCCTCCTTGGTGCGGGATAGCCGCAGAAAATAAAACTACGTCCCCGTGACGTACCAGATTCCCGACAAATGTTTTTGCCGAAGACGCAGAAATATGCTCGGCAACTTCGAGAGAAATTACGAGATCAAATTTCTTTTTGAGATCGAGCGGCTGCTCGAGATCGGTCCTTAGAAAATTATTCGCGGGAATAAGTAGCTGCTCTTTTGCTACCCAAGGCCCGTCAACACCAAAAACGGCACTGCCGTTTTGTTCTTCAAATACTGAAAGGAATGCCCCCGTCCCACATCCAACATCCAACACACTTTTGGGGGTTATATACTCGGATAGTATCGGAACTATTATTTTTGCCGAGTGAAGGGAGTCTTCGCGGCGGTCAAAAAAATCCTTGGTGTATCGATCCTTTTCCATAGTGTTCACCATAGTATCACGCAGTCTCAGTGTGAGATAAAACTTTGTAAGATTGCCAGTTATTACCGGTCTCCAATTTTTTTAATGAGACGTTCGCAGGCGGCGAATACCTGTTCTACCGAAGTAGCCTCCACCGCACGCCGGGCGATTTTTGGATCTCCCTGGGGCCGGAACGCAAACACGGAAGGAGAAATATTGCCCGGAGGAGTAAGAATAATGCTCGTATCTCCCTCTGGGGTCTGTTCATTTGGATCAACGGGGCCAACAATATCTATAAGCGGAACCCCAAGAGCGTCGGCAATGTGCACCGTCCCGCTATCAACTGCAAGAAACAAGCGGAAACGCTTCATGAGCGAAGGCAGTTCACGTAACGAAAAGTGTCCAACGGTAGAGATGCCAATTCCTCCGTTATTCCTCATTACCTCCTCAATCTTATCGTGATCTTCCGGCCCTCCGATAAAAATGATTTTTGCTCCATGGGCTGCCGCAAGCTTTTTTGAGAGGGCGGCCCACCGCTTTAGACTCCATTCTTTTATGAGACTCCCCGCACTCACGCTCATGCCGATAAGAAAATCGCCCGCCACAATCCCCCGCTTTCTCAAAAAATCTTCTGTCTTTGCGTCGCTTTGCGTGTCAGGCACAACGGTTTTTTTAATTCTTTCAGGCATAGGGACATTAAGAGAACGCAGGGTTTGAAGATACACGATTGGTATGCGGATGCCGACGATATAGGGCACCGCTTCGGTATTCATCCAATCCGTGAGCCGTTCGGTAAACGGCCGATACTGATGCGTTATTTTGATCCTTTTTGGAATCACGCCAAAGAGCGTTATGAGTGTACCGAGAGAGGAAGCGGCAAGATTGATTGAGCAGTTAAATTGCTTCTCGCGTATCTTTTTAAAGAAACGAGACATGCCAAACCATTTCTCAAATTCATCGTTTTCAATGAGAATAATTTCGTCAATGTGGGGGTTTCCTTTAAGAATATCAGCCGTGTTGAAATAATCTCCCACCAAGACGGCAAGGAAAGAGTCCGGGTATCGCTCCTTGAGCGCTTGAAACACGGGCGTTGCACAGATAATGTCGCCTATTTTGTTCGCCCTTGGCATGACCAAAAAACGCATTCCCTTGGATTGTTTCCTTCGGTACGCTTTGCGAGCAAAAAAAGGATACAGAAGCACTGCCCCCGCAATAAGAACGTGCTCTCTGATTTTTAATGCAAGCGACATCTCAAGAAATTTGTGAGAGAAGCTCTTCCGCAAGTCGCATGCTCGCCCGACCATCAAGTATGCCGCACTGTTCTTGTACTATTCGCTTCCGTTCGTTTTCTTCGAGTGAGGGATCTTGAAGATACCGGTTCATATTAACTACGAGCTCCTCAGGAGAGCGCGCAAATCGCGCTCCGTCCGTTCTCATGACATTTTGCATATGCAGAAAATCATAATAATGCTGAACGCTCTCGTAGTAGGGACGACTGGTGTATCCGTCAAAACCGATAAAAATTATTGGTTTGTTGAAGGCGGCAGCATCGATCGCCATGGTGGAGGGGCCAGTGAGCACCACGTCGCTCCAATACATTGAATCGGCAAGGTGCTTTACGTCATCGTAGGTCATCTCATTTGATTTGCGATGACGCCTATCGAATTTTTTTCCCGGTTCATCAAAAACGATGGCGGGATGACTGGTGAACCCCTTAAGTTCAATGGTATCGCCCGGCGGCAAACGTACGAGTATGGCGAGATTTTTTGGCAGAATTCCACGATCTATCCCTTTTGCCAAGATAGAGAGAATTTCGCCATCTGCATCGCCGAACTTAGCTCCTATGGGAGCATACAATACCATGCGCTTATCGAGCGGAATCCCGACGCGCTTACGAAATGCCGCTTTCGAGGAGCGCGGTTCATTCACATACGGATCAAAATGCGGAATCCCAATCACCACGATGTCTTCGCGGTCCATATCCACATACTCCATGGTTTCCTGTTTTATAATTTCGTTATGTACCATCATCCTGTCCGGCTGAACCCGCACGATGCCCTTTGCGGTTAAGTAATCCCACGAACGCACCATGCTCACGGTCCGCACTCCGCGCCCCTTCGCTTCAATAAGAAGAGCGGTATCGAGCAGGTGCTTACTGTCAGTAGAAAATATGAGCGAAGGTTCATATTTAGCAAAATAGGCGTCAAACAAGGGTTTCCCTAAAAACCGAGCATTCAAAACACGAAAAAAACTTCTTCCCCACCGCCATTGGCCCACCGTCGCCGCAAGAGCGTCCGCTAAAAATACCTTGTATTGTGCGCCATACCCGCGATGCGAGCGACGAATAAGTCGCATGGTTTTAGTGTGGAGTAGCATAAAAGAAAGTTCGTGAAAGAAATGGGCTCGGCGTGGCAACCCCTCAGTGTTAATACCCTCGACTATAACATTGGCGTATTTGCCAAATACTTCGCTAAAATAGTCAACCTTGAAAGCGGGGACCAAAAGAACAACGCGTATGCGCTTTGCAACAAGGCGCTCCACACAGCCACTCTCAAGAACACGGGAGACAAGCCCATGAAAACTCGTTATAAAAATGGTCTTAGGTGCATTGGGACGCATATGTATAGGTAACAGGAAAAAATGAAAGAAAGTTAAATTGCTCTTTTTGGGCTTCCGTGGTTTTATATAGCACGAAAAAGACTCATGACCACACCTCAATTTACGATATGCATTCCAACTATCGGACGTTTTGATCTCGTCAAGACTGCTCTAGCGTCCCTTCAGGGGCAAACCTTACAGGATTTTGAAGTACTCATCGGCGATTCCCATCGGAATCCTGATATCGTCCGCTATGTGGAAGAGCTCGGTGATCCGCGTATTCGCATCGTACACCCGCCGGAGAACACGGGAGCATTTTCACCTTGGGATTACCCGCCCCGCTTTGCAAGTGGCGCGTATATCATGTGGCTTGATGATGACAATTGCCTGTTGCCTCGTACGCTTGAACTTTTTTCGCAGATCATTAAGCGAACGCATGCAGATATCGTAACAGGAAATCATCTCTATTATTATGACCAAAACCATCCAAAACCACACCTGAGAAGAACGCTTGGCATCATTCCCTTTACTGGCAAAGAATACCCAGTAGATCTGAAAGCGCGTTTGCGAGAAATGTTTTCTTTCACTCGCCCGAAACTAAGTGTCGGGCACGCCCGATTCCATTTTTCGGCCACCGTAGTGTCACACAAGATAGTCAAGCGGGCGTACGAACGGCTCGGCCACGTGCTTTTCCCCGATCTGCCCCACATGCACTCGCTCACGCCCATTCTTTTTACTTTTGCAACATCGGCTCGTTTTCTCGATCTGCCGGTCGCCGTGGTGGGACGCCTTGGCATTTCCATGAGCCAGACCTGGTCAACAACTGCGCGGAAACGATTTGAAAACCGCTCGCGCAAGGGCCTTTCTCCACTTTCCGCTTATACCAAAATAAACAGCATGTATGAAAGCTATCTTCGAGTTCGCCACGAACTTCCTGAAAATTTTGAAGATATTCCTATCGACACCGAGCGTTTTGCCAAAATTCATCTGCAAGAATTATTTTTGCTCGATGCTTCTTTTCGTACGGTCATTCGAAATTGGCGGGAATTCTTTTCTTTTCTTCGGCTGGTCAATGAACCGGTTCGCGCCAAACTCACCAAGAAAGCATTCCTCTATGCAGCGGCTGCGATCTTCGTATTTGTATCCCGCCGCCTGCGTCTGCATTACGTACGAAGAATTATCGCGAGCGTCTTCATTAAAAAGAAAAACAAAAGGCGCGATCCTATCGCTGCGTGGGATCGTGAATTCGAAATCCCCCTTCCCCAGGATTTGACTTACGATTCTATTGCCGGAGTGGCCGAACATGCTCCAGAGCTTGTGCGCTCTCTTACTGGCCGCGATATCGAATCAAGGTTGCGACGAGAATAGCCGCATCGTGTTATAGATTTTACGCCGAGCGTAGGAAGCCGATCGTCGGTATAGGTTTTGTAGGAATTGCTTGTCTTCATTATCGAAATGGAAGAGTATTCGCGCCCACGGCAATGACGCGTCAAGATTATGCCGAACAAGATATCCATACATAATGAAGGCTAGGAGAAGCGCGGTGGCGGATCGCTCAATTGCCATGCCTGATATACCAAACAGATATAGAAGGCTCACCGGCAAAATAATATTAGCGGCAACCTTGATCATAAGAGAAACAAAAAGAAATTTTTGTTCGCGAAATAACGTAAGAAAATTCGTCGCCATGGCCCGGAAACTCAATATGGGAAGTGAGATAAGAAGAATCTGAAAAAGAGGCATCGAAGCGGCGTATTTTGGAAAAAGTAACACAGCGATCGGAGGCACGACAACACCCGCAACAAGCGCTACGGCTATTGAACCTATTGCAAGATATTTGGTGCCACGCAGAAGCAGGCGCCCCGCGCGCTCATGGTTGCGGGCTTCGCGGGGCAAGAGTGATACTAACGTTTCAGTCGGGATAAAAGATTTTACTACGCCAAAAAGACTTTCCGCTACGGAATACACCGCAACCGCTTCGGTGTTGATAAAGAATTTGATTAGCCAGGGACGGATATTGCTCGTTAGCTGTGAGGAAACCTGACCAAAGAATTGCCATTTGCCATAGGTCATGGCTATCCTCGGCAAGAGCCACTGCGGAGTGGCGATAACCTTTTTCCATTCCCGATATACGTTGCGAAATGGCAAGACAAGGACCAGCATCGCGATTAAGGTTGCGATAACATGTATGACAAGCGCTTCGGTGACGGTAAGTGTAGAAAAAAACACTGCGGCAACCAAAAGAACAAAGCGGACTATCCGGTAGACCACCGCACGAACGGACATGGTATGAAAACGAAGCCGGACCTGAAACAGAAGCTTCATCGCATTATAGATCGTGTCGATAATAAAAAGAGGCGCGATGATTCGCAGAAGAAGGCCAATATCTTCATCGTAATACTGCGCAACGATATCGGCCCCCCAAAAAACAACGATCGCTATGATTAAAGCCGTGCACAAGCGAACGCAAACCGTTTCAAGATATAAGCGTTTTGCAGAAGCTTCATTTCCTTCCCCAATAAAACGCCCAATGTCATTCAAAATCACTCCTTGCAAGATAGGTGAAATAAAGCCGCTGAGAAGCGAATAAAAAGCAATGATAAGAATGTAGGTGCCATATTGAAATACTTCGAGATGCGAAATGAGAATAAGCGCATTTCCGGCACCGACAATCTTGCCGATCATGTTCCAAAATCCTATAGCGGCCTCGCCTTTGACATAGGCGCGAAGAAAACTGTAATTACGCTCCAGATCGCTCATGTTAGCTTGGCGTACCCCGTTCCTGCGGGATAAGATTTTTTATGAAAGCGAGTATTTTTTGAGCACGAGCATCCCAGGAATAGTCCTCTGCATGGACATACGTACGCAGGGCCCGCGCCCCCGCTTCATCCTTGTGCGCGGTGATCCACTCAATCGCGTGTACCAGCGAACTGGCATTGTCCGGCTCATAAAATATTGCCTCATCTTCCCTGATGATAAAGGCCATGGCATCGGTACGCGCAACAACGATCGGACGCTTGGAAGACATGTACTCAAGAAGTTTCATGGGCGAGGTGTAGCTTTTTGAATACCAATCCGTATTGGTCCCCGAGGCGATGAGAAAATCCGCCGCGGAACGCCAGTACGGCATTTCATGATGTGGTCGCTTCTCGATAATCGTCACATTTGATGGTATTGATACGTCCCCTAATGTTAATTTTTCTCCTCCGACAAAATAAAAGCTGATGTGCGGAAGCGACGTTGCGGCTTCAAGCACCGTCTGAAGTCCTTTTCGGGTAATGAAACTGCCGGTATAGATGCCGAGTACTGCGGAAGGAGGAAGCCGCAACGTCGTACGGGCAGTCTCTTTAGAAACAAGGTCGGCGTCTTTAAGATCAAGCGCCGAGGGACACACGAGCACTTTTCCCTTGAGCCAAGGAAACCTTTTTTCCGTTTTTTCCTTGATGGCATCATTCAATACCACGAGCCCTGCAATTCGCGTAAACAAAAAAAGATAGTGCAGGTGATATATAGGACGAGGCGCGTGCATTTCTAAAAAATAGGGCTTGCGGATAAATGGCAGGGTAAGAAAACCAAACGGCTCAAGCTCCATATTGTATATCACATCAAAAGAACTGCGGCGGCGTAGAATAAAGAAAAAGAGCCTGATGCTGTAGAGGAGGGTCGACAGCGAGTAGCCGACTGGGTTACGTAAAAAAAACGCCGGCGACCATATTTTGGTAACTTTGAAGCGCTCCGTAAGTCCGTAGAATTCAAAAGGATCTAGGTCTGAACCTCTCCGCGTTGAAGGCACCACCAATTCCACCTCCGCCCCGTAGCGGGTAAACGCTTCACAATTCTTCGCCGTATGTATGGCATTCGCTTTTTGATTCGGAAAGGTAATAAACGCCGGATACAGTATCCTCATGTTAAGGTACAACGAAATATAGAAAAACAAGTTACGTCCAAAAATCCTTACTTTTATAAGTTCGTGTGGTGTGGTAAGTTTAGCTCAGACAAATGTTTTTTCAAAAGGAGCAAATATGGAAACGGCGAGCAAATCTGCTTTGGTGGTAACCGAAGTGAGGCATTCCTTCCCGCTCAAGCTGAGGCAGCCTTCTTTACGTCAACGGACGCTAGACTACGTCGCCTGGCAGCAGAAACGGCAAGCGGCGCGAGCCAATTCCTTGCCTATCCCGGAAATGCCAGATGGGTTGCTGACTTCGCTCAATGTCGATCTCACGACGGCATGCAATTATCGCTGCACGCACTGCATCGATTTTGACATGCTGAACGGCAAGGCAAAATACGAGTATCGCGAGCTGAGGGACTCGATCGCCTCATTGCAGCAAAAGGGACTCCGATCAGTGATTCTCATCGGCGGGGGCGAACCGACGGTGCATCCGCAGTTTGAGGACATGGTAGCGTACCTTAAAAAGCTTGGTCTTCAAGTTGCCATTGTAAGTAACGGCAGCGGCAACAAACGGATTCTCAACATCGTGGATATGCTCGGGGAACACGATATGGTGCGCCTCTCACTCGACAGCGGAAGCAACGAACGATTCGTAGCAATGCACAAACCCGTAAAGCCGATAACTCTGGACGAAATCTGCGGGTGGATACCGAAGATGCGCGAGCGGAATTCTGTTTCCCAAATCCACTACTCCTTTATCATCGTCTGGAAAGGCGCCGAGCGAGAGGAGAATGCGAGCGTCATCCCAAACATTGATGAGATGGTTATGGCCACTGAACGCGCTCGCCAATACGGCTTTAGTCACATCTCATTCAAGCCCTTCCTCACTCGTCGTCCTGCAGGTGCCGAGGTGGTTGATTCAGCCGCCATGGAATACTTTGAACGCACGCTTGCGGAGATCACGAACGCCATCAAAGAAGCCCGGGCGTATGAGACCCCCGCATTCAAGGTCATCGAGAACACCGCGCTCAGGGTTCTTCAGGCAGGAACGGCAGATGAGTGGCGGCGCCAGCCTCATACTTGCCACAAACAAGCCTTCCAAGGAGTGCTTTCACCGCTTGGGTTTTTCAATTGCCCAGCGCACCGCGGTGTTCCAAAGGCACGTATCGCCGGCAAGGATGCGTTTACGGAAAAAGAACAACAAGCTACCAAAAAAGCCACCGCGGCCATGCTTGAGCGCTTCGATGCGTCGAGGGAGTGCGCCGAAGTCACCTGCCTCTATAACGGCATGAACTGGATGCTCGAAAATGCCATCCAGGGCACGCTGCCTCCTGAAGAGCTTGGGGAGGTTCCAGAGTTCAACGATTACTTTTTGTAGTCTTAAGGGCCGAAGCGACAACCTCGCTTCGGCTCATTTTTTTCCTTCAGACATCAGTTCTTCAAGAATTCTGCCATATATAAAATCTTGAGGGGGCATCTCGAGACAGCGTACTTTGTAAAAATGCGTCCATAAATAATCTCTTCCCTCGTAGATTTTATTAGGATCGTTTTGGATGTGGTACAGAATTGATGCCTTGGCATTGTAGTACGGCAGCCAATTTGGAGGAGAAGCTTTGTGGGCGATGACGATACTTTTGGTACCAAGTATCGAAGCAAGATGTGTCACCCCAGTGTCTACGCCAATAAAAAGTTTGGCATAGCTGAGGAGTGTAGCAAGCTCCTTTGCTCGGATTACTCCGGTCATAAGAGCTACCGAGCTCTTTTCAGTAAGCTCGGTAAGCACTCCGCGATAGCGTTCCTCATCTTTTTCGCTCCCTGAAATAACAATCACGAGAGTCGGGAATGCGGTGCGAAGTTTTTGTACGAGATTTTTAAGGTCAGACCGAGAAAAGCTGCGCTCGCTGCTCGATCCAAAGGGATGAAAAACAAGATAGTTATTTTTCTGAAGATTGAGTTCGGTGAGTATTGAGGGAGTGGATGTGTAATGAAAAGACAGGGTGGGGTACGTTATCGGAATATTGAGCGTTTTTGCTACGTCCTCGAGGGTTTCAAAGTACAGCCTGCGAATGTCATACGGAAGAATTTTAGTATATAAAAAACGATTAAACGGCGAACTATCTTCAAAACCAATCATGGCACCCTTAATGAGAGAAAGGGCTTTTGCAGCTATTTTTGTAGAAAGTGGAATACGGCCCGGGGTTGGAGGAGTAATGCAGCAATTTCCTTGCCGCAGTAAGGAAATTAACGCCCGTATATTTTTTTTATTTGCGTAGATAACCTCTACAAAGGGATACCTTTGTACGAGCTGACGGCACACCACTTCATTTCTCGGCACGAGAACCACAATGTCGAGCTTGGGGTTAGCAGCATAAATATTCTCACAGAGATGGAGGGTCATGAGAAAATCCCCCAAGGAGCCATTGTGAAAGTAGATAATGCGGCGAAATCGGCTTGCTTGTATACTTGCTTGTATAGAGGTCATTTTTGTACGGCAATTTCCTTCGTCGCAAGTCCTAGCATTGATGTAAACCGTACGATGTGTGCCGAAGTTACGACCATCTGGCCAATGAGGGGTATTTTTTAGATACAGATAAAACCGCCCCAACCATTGTAGTCGGGGCGGCGTGCACTATTCGTGCATGGAGGTAGATCGTGGCGGATCCCGAAGAATCAACCAGCTCTCAAATTTTGTCTTGGTTTCTTTGTGGCGCCGTAGGATCTCCTCCGCAACCCATTTTGGATCAAGAAGTTTATCGAAATCGGGCCGACTTTTCTGCATTCGGGTTTTCATACCCGACGGAGCGGCGACCAATACCTTGCCAATCATAGGATCGAGCGCAAGGCATTCCGCCCACATGGCGAGTGCCGCCTTGCCCGCACAATACAGTGGCTCATATTCTCGAGACGTTATCTGGGAAGTGGAGGTTATCGCAATGAAGTACGGAAGACTGCCTTGCTTCTCGAGAAGCCGCTGAAGTAGCATGGCCGGAGCAACTATCTGAAGAGACACCATGCTTTCGATGTGATCGTCAGAAAAATCACGCGTCCTGCCCTTCTCCGAAAAAGCCGCCGCGTGAATGAGCAAGTCGATCTTTGGGAGTCGGGCAACGAGATGATCCAAGTCCCGGCGAAGGCGGGTTACCCCCGTGACATCGAGAAACTCAAAACGTAATTCTTTCTCTTGCGGATCATGTCGCCCGGTGACGAACACGGTGTGAGTGGTCTTTAGAAGGAGCCCAAGCGCGAGCCCAAGCCCCGAGGTACCGCCCACAATGAGCGCATTCGGTTTTCCTGTCGCCCTAACCATGAGAGTCTCCTTCAGGATTCCAGAGTTTCTGGAAAAAACAATACCTTAATTGTTTTACTTGTCAATATTTAGGTATCTAGACAGCTATTCCTGGTTCAATTTGCCATGCACTTCAATCACCTTTGAAATCAAACTCGTAGTGGTCGGGTGGCCTTCCTCGACGGGGACAAGATAAATTTTTATTCCATACTTCTCCGCAAGCATTCCTTCTTCAGAAGTCTTGATCCGCTCCAAGCTATAGTCCGCTCCCTTCACATACACGTCGGGACGTATGATTTCGAGAACGGCTGCGCCGGTGTCTTCATCAAAAGGCATTACTGCATCAACAGCGGCTACAGCGGCCAGAACCGCCATTCGATCTTCCAAGGTATTAATTGGCCTGGTCGGACCTTTAAAACGCTGTACCGACTCATCGGAATTTATTGCAACAATTAAAAAATCTCCTTGTTGCTTTGCTCCTTCCAAAAAGATGATGTGCCCCTTGTGCAATAAATCAAAACAGCCATTCGTCAAAACTATTTTTCTTCCTTGAACTCGTTCAGCCGAAATCATTTCAGTCAAGGTTTGGGGGGTATGTATTTTTGAACCTGAGTAGAGATTTTTTCTTTCGTTCATATCGCAATTTAAACACAAAATATATGAGTGCACCAGAATTATTTGACGACTTCAAGCTCCCACGTAAGACACTCGGTCGGCAAAATGAGCGACACATATTGGTCATAGAAGCGGGGGTAGTAATGCATGAACGCTTTCACGAGTTGGCGCAAGGGATTGCGTGACGGTTGCGGCCATCCGTACCAAAAACCAATTTGTTTAAAACGCACCGACACGTACTGATACTCGGCGCAGCCGGTTCCCTCAATAAAATAGTCCATTGAACGGGAAGTGAAGAAATGCCGGTGGGTTGGATCAGCGTAGGCATCCGTCGAACGGAAATAAGGTACTTGAACGATGATATGGGCGCCCGGCCGCGCGATACGGTGTATCTCAGACATCGTTTTTAAAAGATCATCCATATGTTCAAGAGAATGATTAAGAAAAACAACATCAAACTCATTGTCCTTAAAAGGCCACGGAAATTTTGAAAGATCGTGGAGAATATCGACACCGGGTGATTTAACAATATCAATGCCGACCGCACCGGGAAGCTTGCGGCCTCCACAGCCGACATCAAGGACCTTTTTCAATCCAAAAATATTTTCTTTTACAAATCCCTTAGGAGTATATATTTGTGGGGCGAGAGCATTCATATGATTATCGTTTTTTTGCTACTGCGAGATAGC
>Ga0209542_10015044_pt1 | contig 13066 bp, 16 predicted proteins | sample RifCSPhighO2_01_FD_184028 | JGI IMG/M metagenome (GOLD analysis project Ga0209542, IMG submission 184028) | Soil microbial communities from Rifle, Colorado - Rifle CSP2_plank highO2_0.1 (SPAdes) (version 2) | ecosystem: Environmental > Terrestrial > Deep subsurface > Rock core/Sediment ... | reverse complement strand
GCGGTAATCCACGTAGGCAGACACGCCGTCGTTCGTGCGATGCACAAACAGCTTGAACATCTGCTGTCCGATCCACTCCACCCCTACTCCGGGATTGAAGTCGTTGGTGAATGTCCGTTGATCGTAGGAACGAGTGGCAGGGTTTTCCACGGCCGATGAGGAGTAGGCGTAAATCCACCCTTCCCGAACCTTGGTCACCGCCCATTCCATGGCGTCCCGCTCATCAGCAAACATCGGCAACGCCAACGGGGCGTTGCTGTTCACCTGCGCCAAGGCGCCGATCGCGAGCAGTAAACTGAAGACCGTAACCGCAATTTTCTGGATGATGTTGTTTTTCATTTTGTTTGTTCTTTCGTGTTGGAGCTGTCTGTAGTTTTTGGTTTTGGTTTTTGTTTCTTACTTCTGCGCCGTCTTCCTTGCCTCCTTAACCCATGCGGGTTCCGGATCAGGAATAATTGTGCTACTGTCGGAGTTGGTTTGTGGCTTGGAAAATGTCTGCTTGTCGTTAAAACTTGCAGACAATCCAAATTCCATTTTCCAAACCCTATTCGTCACCGACACTGTCACAATCGGAGTCGCCGATTCCTCAATGAGAGGTTCGGCATCCTTCACTGCTCGTGAATCGTTAAAGCCACCGTACATGACCTGATCCTGCGGAGATGGCTGGGGTTGGCTCCATTTCAGGATTGCCAGACCAGCCACAATAAGCAGGCCAACTACCACAATGATTCGTTTTCTCATGATGATTCTCCGTAAGTTGTCAAGGAGCTTGAGGTTATTCTCAAGTTATCCTCTCTGCCCTATATCCTAGCACAAAGCACTATTGTTGTCAATAGTGCTTTAATATGGCTCTAAATATGCATAGAATACTCACACTTGTTGCGGAGGCCGGAATTGCACCGACAATTTTCAGGTTATGAGCCTGACGGGTTACTGTTACCCTACCCCGCTATAACGATAATAGTATCATATATAATAAAACTCTTCAAATACCTTGCGATACAGATGCATCACTCTGCGAGCCTCATGTTGGTTGAGGCTAAAGTTGACCCCACCATGCGCCACCTCATTCCTCACTCTATGAGCCTCCCAAGCATCATTCAAAGTTTTAAAATCTCCCTTTTCCACCCTTTTAAGCTGTTCTCCTATTCCTTCGCCTTGATACCCCATCTTTGTAAGAAGTTCTCCGAGAATAATATCTGCTTCTAATATGGATTGTTTCCAGTCATTGGGATTCTTTGATTCTATGTTGGCCATAGCTCGGTCCCATCTCACTGCCATTTGCGGACTTCCCTTGGCCGCGGGATCATAGGCCATATCCACCTTGGGCTTTGGATTAAATATTTCATCTTCTTTTATTCTTATAACCTTCAGCCTTTCGACTGCCAATATTATACCTATGAAAAGTAGAACAGATATAGGTATAGACAAGCCTATAAGATAGCCTACGAAAGTTTTTGTAGCCCCTAGGAAATCAGGATAATGAGATATGAAAAAGTCAATAATAATATTTATATAATATGGCAAATTGATCTCGGGTTTATTTATCATATATTTATTCTCCTAAAAACTCTTTTCCCACTTTAAATAAAGTCGCCTCATCTCCATGTCTAACTGTCATCTGCAATCCCAGAGGCAGTTTGCCGCTAAATCCGCAAGGGATGGATATAGCCGGCATGCCCGTGAGGTTAGCCGTAACTGTGAATATATCCTCCAGATACATAGATACGGGATCAGAACTTTTCTCGCCTATTTTAAAAGCCGGAGTCGGTGTGGTGGGTGTCATTATTATATCAACCTTTTCAAATGCTTTGTAGAAATCATCCGTGATTATTCTTCGCGCGGCATTGGCTCTGTTATAGTAGGCGTCATAATATCCAGATGAAAGGACATAAGTGCCGAGTAATATTCTCCTTCTGACTTCTTTGCCGAATCCTTCCCCTCGGGTTACGAAGTAATCTTCTATGCCGTCCTTGCCGTCTTTATGCAGACCATAGCGCATACCGTCGTATCTGGCAAGATTGGAAGAGGCTTCCGATGGCATGATGATGTAGTAGACAGCCAAAGAATATGGAATATTTGGCAATGTAATATCCATAACTTCATATCCCATTTTTTTGAATTTATCTATTGATTCATTGAAATTTTTTATAACATCTTTATGTATTCCTTCGCTTAGAAAATGTCTTGGTATTCCTATGGTGAGTTTTTTTGATTTTTCTTCTGAATTATTAGAGATGGTTGTGCTGTCTTTTTTGTCCATTCCTTTTATCGCATTATATACGATCTCTGTGTCTGAAACAGTTTTTGCAAAAGGACCTATCTGGTCGAGAGATGAACCCAAAGCCATAAGACCATATCTGGATATTCTTCCGTAAGTGGGCTTGAACCCTACCAAACCGCAAAAGCTGGCCGGCTGTCGTATAGACCCTCCAGTATCAGAACCCAAAGCCACTAGGGCTCCCCCCATAGCTACGGCGGCCGCCGAACCTCCAGACGATCCTCCGGCCACCCTTTCCATATCATGCGGATTCCTAGTCACCCCGAAGGCGGAGTTTTCTGTAGAGCCACCCATGGCGAACTCGTCCATATTGGTTCTGCCTAGGAAAACCGCATCTTCTTTCTTTAACTTTTCTATTACAGTGGCATCATAGACGGCATGATAATTTTCCAGTATCTTGGAAGCCGAGCTGGCTATTCTGCCCTTTATGAGAATATTGTCTTTTATGGCAAAGGGAATGCCAGTAAGCATCGTTGCTGTTCCCGCCTGAAATCTCTTGTTCGCTTCCCTGGCCTGATCCAGAACATCAGAAAAAACTTCCAAATAGGCGTTGATCTCCTTATTTTTCTTTTTTATTTCTTCCAAATATCTTTTTGATAATTCCACACATGTATAGTCGCCCCTCTTTAGAGCCTCATGAGCTTTTTTTATTGTGATTTTTTCCAGATCTATCATAAAAATACTACTGCTCAATAATCTTTTTTACCGCTATAAAGTCTCCTTCTCGATCTGGCGCGGAGGCAAGTATTCTATCCCTATCCTCACAACCCCCAACAACATCATCACGGAAAACATTGTGAACTTCTCCAATAACAAGAGTATGATCAATGTGAACAGTCGCTTTTTTTATTTGATCAATATATGTCAAAATAGAGTCAATTTCTTTTGTTAGACTCTTCTTTTCCTTTTCATCTATCTTTATGCGCGCGAGGTTGGCCAGATTTTCGACTTCTTTAATAGTTATCATATTGAAACGATTTTATCACAAATAGCCCTACTTAACCATTTCTATAAATCTCTCCTCACTTATCACCTCCACCCCCAACTCCCTAGCCTTTTCCAGCTTGGAACCGGCATTTTCTCCGGCCACGACATAGGTAGTATTTTTTGATACAGAACTGCTCACCACTCCACCCAGATTTCTCACCATATTTTGCGCTTCATCTCTATCCATATTCATACTTCCTGTAAATACAAAGCTTTTGCCCTGCAGTCTCTGACCGACATTTATTTTTTCTATTTTCACCTGTTTCAGAAGATTTTTTATAAGTTTCCTATTATCTTTACTCTCAAACCAGTCAGAAAGCGATCTGGCTATAGTCGGTCCTACTCCAAATATCGCTTCTATTTCCTCATATTTGGCATTTTGTATTTTTTCAAGCGAACCGAAATGTTTGGCAATATCATAAGCTGTTTCCTCACCGACTTGCTCTATGGAGAGGGAGGATAGGAATCGTGGCAAAGTTATTTTCCTAGATTTTTCTATGGCCTCCAGGAGATTATCTACCGACTTTTCTGCAAATCTCGGCAGGGCTAGCAGATCTCCCCTTTTCAATGTAAAAATATCATCAAATGTCGTAATTAGATTATTTTCCAAAAGTAGATCTATGATCTTGGGCCCCATCCCATCTATATCAAAGCATTTTTTTGAAACAAAATAGTAAAATCGTCGCTTCTGCTGATCAAAGGAGTCTTTATAAACACATCTCCATGCCACTTCTCCAGGTATGCGCTCTATGCGACCATCGCCTCCGCAGGCTGGAACATGCGTGGGAAATATATAGGGCTTGGCGTTCTGTTGCCTCAAATCCATAACTACAGAAACTATATCCGGTATAACATCTCCAGCCTTTTGCAATATCACCGTATCCCCTGCGCGCACATCGAGCCTTTTTATCTCATCTTCATTGTGAAGTGTAGCCCGAGAAACTAGAGACCCCGCTACTCGCACCGGTCGCAGATGTGCCACTGGTGTAAGCACTCCTGTTCTACCTATTTGTAAAACTATATCTTCTACCACTGTCGTAACCTGTGCCGCGGGAAACTTGTAAGCTACAGCCCAACGGGGAGACTTTCCTGTATAGCCCAGAGCCTTCTGTATCTTTATGGAGTTTATCTTTATAACTATTCCATCCAGCTCGTATTCCAGAGTGTGCTTTTTCTTTGACCATTCTTCATAAAAGTCCTGTATCTCTTTTATATTTTTAGACACCTTTGTATGGGTATTTGTTTTGAAACCTAGCTCCGTGAGCATTTCTATTTCCTCATATTGGGTATTTATATTTGAGGCTTGCTCTATATCGTATATAAAAGAATCCAGACGCCTTTCCGCCGTCATCCTAGGATCCAGCTGGCGCAATGATCCTGCCGCTAGATTTCTGGTATTGGCATATATTGGTTCGCCTTGCTTTTCCCTTTGCTCATTTATTTTCTTTAGATTCTTCTTGCCAAGCCAAACTTCTCCCACAGCCGTTATGTCTATTTCTTTTTTTAATTTTAATGGAATGCTCTTTATTGTCTTTATATTATGTGTGACATCTTCTCCCGTTACTCCATCTCCTCTTGTGGCGGCTTGTATGAGCAAGCTATCTTTATATGTAAGAATAATTTTTAATCCGTCTATTTTCAACTCACAGCAATACTCCAGTTTTTCATTTTGGAGTCCAGCTTTTCTTATGAAATTCTTTACCTTTTCTTCCCATTTTACGAGCTCTTCATGACCGAAAACGTCGTCGAAAGACCATTGCGAGGTGGCATGTTTTACCTTTTTGAATTCTTTCAAAGGCTCACCTCCCACTCTCTGGGTAGGACTATCGGGGGTGATGAGTTCGGGATATTGGGCTTCTATGCCTTCCAGCTCTTTGTAAAGCGAATCATAAGCCCCATCACTGATCTCCGGTTTGTCTAGGACATGGTATAAATAGCGATGCTTTTCTAGGGTTTCTTTGAGTTTTTTTAGTCTTTCTTTTATCTCGGATTTCATGAGATAAGGATAGCATATAAGAAAAAGGGGTAAAGGAGGTTAGGGAGAGGAGAAGTTTACAATAATAGTTTTACTGCCATTAAGCTGAATAAGACATCCAAATTGACCATTACAAACACCTGCCGCATCTCCCCCCCAACTATCAAATGAACTGCCTCCTGAGGGTGTAGGGCTGAAAGAATGATTCTGATTATAATATAGACTTCTCGGAAGAGTGATTGTATTAGTAGTACAAGATGCGTCACATTCCAAACCAGCAATACTAGTAATAATTGATCCTGTCCCCCCCCCACCCTTGGTAATAGTAACGACTATTGGACCTAGAAATTCAGAAAAAGTATCATAATATAGTATTCTCTCAACTCTACGAGGACTCGGGTTATCACAAGTTTCCGTACCTGTATTCCACCCAATATTATATCCTCTAGATTCAATACTTGTCTTCAAATAAGTTGGTGCCAGACCATCAAAAACGAAGTACTTTTTAACCTTTGTCGTAACGCAAGAGTTTCCCAGTAATTTTAAATGGAAAGTGAAGGTGCGTTCATTTGTGTCTGACAGATCATCAATATCTAGCGTTACTCCACCGCATTTAAGATCTGCAAGGTCTGGATTTTCATAGTTAAACTTATCCCCATTATCATTATGATAAAGCGCGCACTCTAGACCACTGTCCGCCGCGTAGATGGCAGAAGTGGAATCTCTGGCGGAAGAAGAAAGTAGAAACTCTTTTCTACTAATTGTAAGAATAGAAATACCAATAGAAAGAACAAGTGAGGAGACTAGGACGGCGAATAATAGAGTATATCCTTTATTTTTTTGTATGGATTTATTTATCATAATACTACATTAAAAATTTGTTCTTCCAGAGTCACGGCATTTTGCAACTTTCCATTTCTCCATTTTACAATTACTTTTACTTTAGCTTCATAACCATTACCACTGAGATCTGGAGTGACATAAACTTGCCTACTAAAGATACTCTTCTTTCCTCCCTGTGTAGAATCTGGAAAATATCCTCTATCATCTAGAAAATATAAATCATATTCACTGGTAACATTGTATATTAAAGCAGTGGTATCAACATTGCATGGTGGCTCCGTTCCGTCTTCACCACAATTAAACGCCATTTCCTGATCAACCCATTCCGCCCATCTGGAAACATTAGCATCTCTCATATTCTTCACATACTCTATAGCGTCCTGAGCTAGGAAGGTAGCAGTGACTTGATCTTTGGCATATATTGCAGATATGAGACTTTTCTGGGCAATAGTCAGAGGCCCTGCGATAGCGATCATCAGTATAGCTACAGCTACCAGTGTCTCTACGATTGTAAATCCTCTATTTTTCTCTTGATTTTTATCTTGATTATTCATATTATTTTATCCTTTGAGATATAGTGGTCTGTAGGACAAATGTCGTCTTCTCTCTTTCCCTTTCGCCATTATGACCTTTGAGTAAAAGAAAAACTCTAGGTTGGGATGTGTTATCAACTTTTATTATGGTACTGTCTATTGATATGTCTGGAGAAATGAGTGGTGTAAAATCCAGAGAAGAAGTGCAATCTGTTTGTTGTGCTTTCTTTAGAGTATAATCTTCATACCGATATGCATAGATTAAATTACAATCCCCTCCTACTGTTGATGTTTTAGAAGAATTAAAAGCAACAGTCCAGGATGAATCCTTAATATGACTACAATCATTGCTCAAATTATCCAAGGAACCGGGTATGGAACTACTGCAATAATAATTCGATCCCACCCTCATCTCTCTAGAGATGGATTCCAAAGCAAAGTTCATATTATTTATGGTAGTTTTGAGAGTAATAGATTTTTTATTGGCATCCATTATGCGCAGGAGTGCCCCCACAGCTATTAGAGCCACGATAGTAAAGATGGCAAGCGAGACTATTATTTCTATTAATGTGAATCCTTTTTTCATAATTTTATTCTACGGCTATCTGTCCATTTGAACGGACTGTGATCTTTTTTGTATTGCCATCGGTTGCCCTGACAATAATCTCTGCGTAAGAGGAAATGCCTCGAGTACTTTTAATAATAGCATTTGGATCTGGTCTCTTGAAAGAGATGTCTAAAGCATCTACAGAAATACAGTTCCCATCATCTACACACAAAGAACTTATAGTGCTTCCTCTCTTTATCTTGTATACCGATATGTCATCATCATCGAAGTCGATAAGATCATCGGACGGATATTGATTTTCGTATACGCCATTTATAACAACATCCACAAAGAAAATAAAATTGTCGACATTTTTCACAAAATGCACTCCGTATGGAAAACTAAACTTATTTTGACTCCTAGACGCGCTCTTTACGTTTAACCCATACGACTGCGCGTTGCGCAGAGTCAGAGCTACATCGTAGGCAAGGTTCGTAAGCAATATTCCCTGATTAAAATTCCCATATTTCGCAAGCAGAAGAGTCGTCATAATGGCAAATATGCCTATAGCTACAACCATCTCCAGTAATGTAAAACCTTTATTGTTCATATTGGAATTTCAATCACTCTTATACCAAATAATAATACCAGATACATGCCTAAAATAAGATACGGGCCAAAGGGAATCTCATATCTGGCCTTAACTTTTCTAAAAACTATATACATCCACACAACACTTACTATGGCCCCTATCCAAAAAGCTAGAATAATAGCCGATACTCCGGCAGAGAAACCTAGAACCCAGCCGATACCCAGAACCAGCTTGGCATCTCCCAGACCCATCCATGTCCCCTTTGATAGAAGCCACATGAGGGCAAATGGCAAGGCTAGAATAGGGCCGGCCATGATCTGCCAAAAATCTGGAATAATAAAATCAAGTTCGGGAGATATGAAAAGGCTCACGAGAGCTATGGTTGCAAAGGTATAGACCAGAGCGTTAGGAATAACTTTATGCTTGATATCATAAATAGTGATAATGAGCAGGAGACAGGTTATAAAAAGATAGAATACTGTAAAAAATCCTGATTCCAGAGAGATGGGTGGAAAAAATATAAAAATAGAGATAAATAAAACACCAGCGATTATTTCTATAATAGGATATTGCCAGGATATAGCGCTTTTACATGTTTTGCATTTTCCTTTTTGTATAAAAAAACTGAATATGGGTATGAGCTCATGCCACTCCAGATTCTTTCCGCAAGAAAAGCATTTTGATCTGTCGCCTAGAGTCATACCGCTGTTATAGCGTAGAGCGACAACATTGAGGAAACTGCCTATCATGGCTCCGAGGATGAATGAGAAGATAAAAAAGAAGCTTTGCATTATTTATGATCTTTACCTGGGTTGGACGCAGTAGCGGAGCTCTGAAAGAAATGGTATGGGATAACCACCTATGATACCAGTGTCATTGCAATCCTGGCCTAGTAATGGTTCACCGTCCACATCATCTGTCATAGCACTTGTGTCTTTCTCTAGGAATGCTTTTAGAACATAGTCATATCTGTCACTAGACACTGCATAAGTATACGGTATTCCATTTTCCGTAGGAATAACTGACATAAAATCTCTCATAGAGTAATCTGTATTGTCATCTTTTACGCAATTGCCTATATCTATAGGACTGTCTATATCAAGTGAAGTAGAATTTGATAGCGAGCTAGGACCATCAGCTGGAGGATACACATTACACCTATCAAACGCCAACTCAAGAGCTAGCTGTAGTTGCGCTATGTCTGATATACGCTTAGCATCGCGAGATTTGGCCTTGGCTTGGGTAAAGTTGGAAGTGATAATACCTGTCAAGATAGCGATAATGGCTATAACTACTAGAAGTTCTACTAAAGTGAAGCCTGACGATTTCAAAGACAATTTTTTCATGGGGTAATTATAGCAAGGTATTACTGTGCAAGCGAGGAGACATATCCACTTTTATATAAATAAAAAGCCCAGGGTGCGCGGTCCGTGCTACACCCGGGGCTGGGGACAAAACTACTGTGTCCTTTCTGATTTGGATGGTTAAAGACTTGAACCGATCTCGAGGTGGCGCGTAGCACGAGGAAGTTCCTGAACGAAATGGAAAACACGAGCAGAATCACTATCCCCAAACACAGATGTCTGAGATATTAGATTCGTCTGCCTTTGTTTTGCCATCTCCTCTCGAAGCCACTGGGGACATATTCCATCACCCAGCACTTGTGCTTTCGTTACTTGAGACAGTTGCTTTGCCATAACTGTTGTGTATTTGTACTGCAGGTTGTTTTTGGGACGCGCCGACTACATCCGTACGCGACCGGCGTACAGAAACATGCCACATCCATCCGACTAGTAATTGTACTACTATCCTATTTTGAGTCAAGCGCTTTTTCTACAGCTTCCAGCGCCGACGCGGTATAGATATTGGAAGCATTCCAGAGCATCCAGCTATTCAAGTCCACATCATAAGTAGCTTGTATTTGCGCGCGAACCATTTCTGGACTATAGACTACTCCGCCAATACTGAAATCTTGTATCCATGGACGAAGTTTGTTAGGCGTAGAGCTCGCTATTATCGCCCTTTCCACTCCTCTGCCCATAGCGTACTTTACTATTTCATACGGTTTTGAAGCAGGATTTGGAATACCCATAAAAGTTTTCGGGTAATGCGATGGATAGACCATAGGAGCCACATAGTCGAAATGCGCCAAAGCGTTTTCCAATACTTGCCCTATGCCTAGATCGTCACTGTTAGAAGTAGTCATGCCGAAAAGATCGGCGGAAATAGGAATGCCTTTTGTTCTAAATCTATCATCCAGAAAAACAAAGAATTCTTCCAGAGCCTGCGACTTTACCTTTCCCTGACTGTATGGATAGGCGATATCCAGCATATTGCCATCCGAAGGAAAACGAATATAGTCGAAGTTGAGCTCATCAAACCCGACCTTATAAGATTCATCACCTATAAGAGCGGTATACTCCCAGACAGGTTTGGCGCCGACATCCAGCCAGCTTACGCCTTTATAATCCTTCCAAACTGCTCCAGACTTTGTAGTCACAGCGTATTCCGGCTTTTTATTTACAAGATATGAATCTTGAAATGTGGAAATCCTGGCTATTACATATATTCCTCTATCATGAAGTATGCCGATAAACTCCTTCATATCGGACACTCTCTCCTGCTCGGCGCCCAGAGCTTCCAGTTGCGGATTGCCAGTGATAAAACTGATACGACCGGTATAATCCTTTACATCTATGACTATGGAGTTCAGTTCCGTATCGTCTATCATTTTTACAATATTGTCTCGCAATTTACTATTGCCCGCTGTCCAGCTGGATATATAGAGAGCCTTCACCTCTCCGGGGGTTTTCACATGAGTTACCACGAAAGGCGGGGGAAGAGTGATCCTCTCTGCCACAGCATAATCTGTTTTATACGAATCGTGCTTAAAAGGAAAAATGAAAGCGGCCACAAGTATCGCTATGATACAGAGTATTCCGACTATATATACGGCGATTTTCATGCGATTTTTATTGTGGATTTTCTGTAAAGGAAGATTCTCCCGAATTATTGTTTTGCTTTTTTTCTGGGGGGATATTGTAAGAAATAATGATGATGATAAGACCGCTAAGCAAGGCCAAAATCTTGTGCCATAGAGAAGGCACTCCTAAAAAAAGAAATATCATAACCCAAGCTCCCAGTATGCACAGCCATTGCCTTTTTGACATAATTTGTAAATAAAAAATGATTGATTGTAATTATACACTGATATGGTAGAATAATGCCAGAAGGAGGTGAGAAAAGTGCCTGAAAAAATCACGGAAGCCATAACTCATTCTCAGCTTAAACAGAAAAGTGAAGGAAGGAACAATTATGTAATCCTTCATGATACTGCGTCGGGAGACATTTTTGTAGGTCAAATTGGTCATGTGGCTATAGGTTGTGAATCTATTCATCTCAAGCTTCTATGGTCCATTCCGTGCACTGAAGGGAGAGGTGGTAGACTGATACCCATACCATCGGCCGATAGAACAGAGGATAAAAGGGTCAAGCAAGATGTAGAAATACTTATTGAGGATGAATGCATAATGAAAATAAGTGATGATCCTCTGATTCTAACTGCAGGTGGCATGATCATAAAGATCTCCCAAGGAATAGATGGGATCTTCAGGATCGCCGATAGAATATGTCAGGAATACTTTCCTCCGCAAACGAGCTCGTAGTGTCCTAGTGATTCAGCAATCATTGGGCACTTTTTTATTCCGAAACAATCACCACAAACTCGCCTTTTTGTTTTTCTGGATTCTCCACAAGTGTTTTTAGAATACTCTCTGCTGAGCCCTGTAAAACTTCTTCATATATTTTCGTAATTTCCCTTGCTAGAGTGACCTTTTTGTTTATATTTTTAAGCGATTCTAAAGTTTTAATAATGCGATGAGTTGACTCATAAAAAACTACAGCTCTTTCCGATTCTGCTATTTCTTTAAATAAAGTCTCTCTGCCTTTCTTGTGAGGCATAAATCCTAGAAAAATAAACTCATGCGTCGGAACTCCGGCTATAGACAGCGCGGAGGTCAAGGCGGATGGACCAGGGATAGAGACTATAGAAAGATCGGGGAATGTTTCGCGGACTTTGGAGACTAGCAAAGATCCAGGATCGCTTATGCCCGGAGTGCCTGCGTCAGTGACTAGAGCGATATTTTTACCCTCCGCGATTTGTTCCATTATCTTATCTATTTTATTATCACTGCTCTGCGAATGATAACTCATAGTGAGTGTATTTATTCCGTATTTATCCATAATCCTCTTGGTCACCCTAGTGTCTTCGCAGAGAATAAGATCAACTTCTTTAAGAATACGAATAGCCCGCAAGGTCATATCCTCCAGGTTGCCTATAGGTGTCGCTACAACATAAAAAGTAGACATAGGGCTATAATATACTACACTATCCATATGGCAAGTATTGTCTATGTAACAAAAGATAGAGAAAGAGCGGAAGGAATGTCCGAGAACGATGAGTATTTTATCCTTTCAGACAATGGTTTTAGAGATACTTATGACCTGCTTTCGGATGAAAAAAACATTGATTTTATAAGAAGAAAAGGATCATCTGTGCTGGTATTTAAAAATAATATTCATATAGAGAAGTTGTGCAAAGACAAAGGACTCCAACTCCTGAATCCCAGCGCAGAGCTAAGTGAAAAAGTGGAAAATAAAATAAGTCAGATAAAGTGGCTTGGGGAGCTAGAGTATATGTTGCCGAAACATAGCGTCTCTATAGTAAAAAATATAGAGTGGAATAAAAAGTTTTTTATTTTGCAATGGTCGCATGGGCACACCGGAGATGGCACGATTTTGATCAAAAATGAAAATAATTTGCAAGCATTGAAAGATAAATTCCCACATCGAGAAGCTCGTGTTACAGATTTTATAAAAGGTCCTATGTTCACCTTAAACATTGTTGTCACCGCGCAAGAAATATTATTGGGAAATATAAGCTATCAGATCACCGGCATGTTGCCTTTTACAGAAAACCCTTGGAGCACCATAGGCAATGACTGGAGTCTCCCCCATACTATCCTAACTGAAAATCATATAAAAGATATAGAAGATATGGCGCGGAAAATTGCCGAAAAAATGAGACGAGACGGTTGGAAAGGCCTATTCGGAATAGATGTTATATATAATGAGGAAAGAGATTGTATAAATCTCATAGAAATAAACGCCCGCCAGAGCGCCTCGGCGACTTATGAATCCCAGTTACAGAAAAAAAACGCCGATCACACAACAATATTCGAAGCTCATATAAAAGCCTTGCTCCATGAACCTATCACAAAACCCACGATACAAATAAATGATGGCGCGC
>Ga0209542_10015043_pt1 | contig 13066 bp, 12 predicted proteins | sample RifCSPhighO2_01_FD_184028 | JGI IMG/M metagenome (GOLD analysis project Ga0209542, IMG submission 184028) | Soil microbial communities from Rifle, Colorado - Rifle CSP2_plank highO2_0.1 (SPAdes) (version 2) | ecosystem: Environmental > Terrestrial > Deep subsurface > Rock core/Sediment ... | reverse complement strand
CGCCAAGGGTAATGCTCCGCGAATCCGGCGCAAAGTTCCGTCCAGCCCCAATTCGCCCAGAAAAATTTTTTTCTCCGCGTCGAATTTTATTTCCCCCGCCGCTTTCAAATACGAGAGCGCGATGGCTAAATCAAAAAACGGCCCTTCTTTTTTCAGGTCAGCCGGCGAGAGCGACACGATAATTTTCTGATTCTGCGCTTTGGGAGATTTATAACCGGAATTTTTTATTGCGCCGGACACTCGGTCTTTGGATTCGTCCACTGCCTTGTCCGGTAATCCAACAATCGAAAAAGAGTGCAGGCCGCGAGAAAGGTCCACTTCCACGAGCACAATCGCCCCAGAGAGCAGATTCACTTGCGCGGAATATACTTTAGCAAAGGACATTTGAATTTTTACAATTCACGCTAGCTATCAAGATGCTGCTTGCAAGTGCGAGCGGCGGGATTGGCTTCCAGTCGCGCTGCTTCTATGTCTTGTTTGCAAACTTTGCATTTGCCGAAAGATTCGTTGGGCAGAGATCTAAGCGCCTTCAAAATATTTTTCAGCCGCGGCTCTAGCGTGCGCATCATGGAACTTCTGGCTTCAAAGTCCTCAAAGCGGTCGGCCATATCGTTCTGGTCACTGGCCGGAAATTCAACTTCCTCGGGAATAGTTTCCCATTCCCCCGTCTCGGTATCCAGTTTACCCATGCCTTTCAATTGCTCCAATAGGGAATCTTTCTCCTTTTCCAGCTTTTCTTTAATTTTTTTCTTGTCCATAATGTTGTCCAAATCATAGCATTTTAAATTTCGGTGTCTAGTGTTAAGATGAGAATATGAAATATGATGTAAAAGATTTAAAGCTGGCCCCACAGGGAGCGATCAAAATAGCTTGGGCCGGCAAAGATATGCCGGTCCTTCAAAATATCGCAAGGGATTTTAAAAAAAGGAAGCCATTTAAAAACATAACGATCGGCGCGTGCCTGCATGTCACCGCGGAAACCGCAAATCTAATGCTCGCGCTTAAAGCAGGCGGCGCAAAAATCGGCCTGTGCGCGTCCAATCCCCTGTCCACTCAAGATGATGTCGCCGCGGCGCTCGTAAAAAACTTCAACATTCCAGTTTTTGCGCGGAAAGGTGAAAACAATAAAAAATATTTTGAGCATTTGCACGCAGTTCTAGATATGACTCCGGACATTACTATGGATGACGGCGCGGATCTTGCGGGCGAGCTTCACTCGAAAAGAGCGGCACAAACTAAAAAAATTTTGGGTGGCACGGAAGAAACCACCACTGGCGTCATCCGTCTCCGCGCGCTGGCCCGGGAAGGAGCGCTACGCTTTCCGGTAATCGCCGTAAACGACTCCCTGACCAAACACCTATTCGACAATCGTTACGGCACGGGCCAATCCACTTTGGACGGCATTATCCGCGCGACCAATAAATTGATTGCCGGTTCGGTTTTCGTGGTCGGGGGCTACGGCTGGTGCGGCAAAGGCCTCGCGATGCGCGCGCGCGGCATGGGCGGGAACGTCATAGTCACCGAAGTGGATGCGGTGAAAGCCATCGAGGCGCTTATGGACGGCTTCCGAGTCATGCCCATGGCAGAGGCCAGTAAGAGCGCGGACTTCATATGTACCGTGACCGGCAATGTGGACGTCGTGGACAAAAAATCTTTTACAAACATAAAAGATGGGTGTGTCGTTTCCAACTCCGGACACTTTGACGTGGAAATCAATTTGGCGGACCTTAAGAAAATTACAAGAAGTAAAAAAGAGCTTAGAAATTTTGTAGAAGCCTACGTTTTGAAAAACGGCAGGACGATTTATCTTTTGGCGCAAGGGCGCTTGGTCAATCTCGCGAGCGCGGAAGGCCACCCGGCCTCAGTCATGGATATGAGTTTTGCCAACCAGGCGCTCGCCGCGGAATTTTTGATAAAAAACAAAGGCAAACTTTCCAAAACTGTCCACATCTTGCCAGAAGCACTGGACACCAAAATAGCAGAGTTAAAATTAAAAAACCTTGGCATAAAGACGGATAAGTTGACCCCGCGCCAGCGCAAATATTTGGCGAGCTGGAAAGAAGGCACTAATTAGTTATGAAAATTGCAATTACCGGCGCCCAAGGAGTAGGTAAAACCACTTTAGCCCGACAAATCCATCATGATTATCCCGATTTTAAAATCCTGCCGGAAGCGGCGCGGCTGGCCAAGGAAGCGGGACACAACCTCGACCACACTGCTACGACGGAGACGGAGTTTTGGCTCATCGCGAAACAAATTGAGCTGGAGAGTACGGAGAACAAGTGGATCGCTGACCGCTCTTCTATAGACTTGCTCGCGTATATACACCATTTATTTCCCAAAGAATCGGCTCTGATTGAATTTGCCACCAAAACATTGGTGCCGAGATTTAGCAATTACGACTTGGTTTTGTATTTGCCCAGCGGAGAATTTGCAATTGAAGACGACGGCGTGCGGACGACTGATGTGGAATTTCAACAGACCGTAGATCAGCGAATCAGAGACGTTTTAAAAAAACATAAAATTCCATTTGTTAAAATAATCGGTTCGCCAGAAGAACGACTGTCGCAAGTCAAAAAATTATTTAAAAATTTATAAATTTTTGTAGTATAATAGATTCACATATTTTATGTTCTATAGGCACAATGATAACTACACGGTAGAAAGCGTCACGAGCGGCCACCCGGACAAAATTTGCGACCAGATATCGGATGCGATTTTAGATGCGCATTTGAAGCTTGATCCTAAGAGCCGAGTGGCGATAGAAGTGTTCGGCGGGCACGGTAAACTCACTATTGGCGGAGAAGTAACTTCAAGCGCAAATGAGAAAGTTGATTATATTAAAATTGCGCAGGAGGTTTATAAAAATATCGGTTATGACAACGAGTTGGAAATTTCCGTTCGCGTGGTCGCCCAATCTCCGGAAATAGCCCATGGTGTAGATATCGGCGGCGCCGGCGACCAGGGCATAATGTATGGTTTCGCTACTGACGAAACGCCGGAATTTTTGCCTAAGGGTGTGGTTCTCGTTCATAAACTTGCAAAACGATTAGAAGAAGCGCGGAAAAATAATAGAGGTCAAAATGCTACCGAGCGAACCCTTGGAAGGAGCGACGGCGACGGACAGAGAAAATTTTCAGCAGAAAATTTTCGTGGTGAGTCCGGGAGCATTTTGGCCGGAATCCCCTGGTTGCGTCCCGACGGCAAAACACAAGTAACTTATGTTAATGGAAAATTGCATACCGTACTTGTTTCTGCTCAACATTCTCCTGACATCAAGCTCGAAGAAGTCAAAAAAGAAATAAAAGAAAAAATAATTAATCCTTTGCTCTCCGAAGAAGAGAAAAAAACGGTCAAAATTCTGGTAAATCCCACCGGGCAATTTATCCAAGGTGGATTTGAGGCCGACACCGGATTAACCGGACGAAAAATAATGGTAGATACTTATGGCGGTATTATTCCCCACGGCGGTGGTTGTTTTTCCGGCAAAGACGCGACTAAGGTGGATCGTTCTGGCGCTTATATGGCGCGTTTCGTGGCAAAAAATTTAGTGGCCGGCGGTTACGGTAAAGATGTTTTGGTTTCTGTCGCTTACGCTATCGGCATGGCGGAACCGCTGATGATTGAAGCCATCAATGAAAAGGGTGAAAACTTAGCGGAAATCGTCCGAAAAAATTTCGACTTCAAGCCCCAATCTATAATTAAAAAACTGGACTTGCGCCGGCCTATTTTCAAAAAGACCGCGACCTACGGCCACTTCGGCCGCAAAAGCCTGCCCTGGGAAAAAATCGAGAAATTAAATTAGTATTTTCCTTCTATAAAAAATTGCGGATAGCCGTGCTTGATTTGAGTACTTTCCACGTCCTTAAAACCCAAACTTGCTAGGAAATCTATACACGCCTTTTTCGCCTCGGCATTATCTTTAAAATCCCCTTTCGCCTCGGCCTCTATAAAAAATCCCAAGTCTTTGACGTCATCTAGGGCGACTTCAATATTGCCGCACTGCCAATATTCGCGGTATTTTTCTACGGTAACCACTTTTTTAAAATCCAAAAATTGGAGCGTTTTCCTAAATTCTTCAACATTCAGAATTTCCGTTTCGTATTCTTCCGCATAATCGTAATCTCCATCTGCTTTCATATTTATGGAGCGAGTGTATTCGAAAACAGTCTTGTCCGGATTGGTGCGAATGCGCAAATGCTCGATTGGCTGCGGTTCATGCGCGAAAAAATCGCGGTGTATCGGCACATAATACTCATCAATTTGGGTGATGGCTTTTATAAGCTTGCCCATCTTAGTAATTTTCTCTTTGACCTCTTCTCGATTTGCCACCTTCATTTTTATCTCTACTTCGATGTTCATACGCTTATGATACCAAAAAGTTATTCTTATAACCATTGGCAAAACTCAAGATATGTGTAATATTGAGTGGGTGATGAATACAAACGAATTTGCATCTACCGTAAATCAGGCCGTAAAGGCAAAAGGGGCTGCTGGGATATTGAGACAGACCTCAACCGAACAGAAAAACAACTTCTTGGACATTTTGGCATCGCTCCTAGAAAAAAATATTGAGAAAATATTATCCGAGAATCAAAAAGATTTAGATACTGTGGGGGATATTACGGCTGCGATGAAACATAGGTTGACTTTGAACAAAAATATAATTCTGGATATGGCAAAGAGTGTTCGGGAAATTGCAAAAGCGGAAGATCCGGTGGGGAAACTAGTCAAAGAAACTATTCGTCCCGACGGACTTAAGATCTTACGGGTGCGCGTGCCTATCGGTGTCATCGCTGTAATCTTTGAGTCCCGTCCTAATGTAATTATTGACGTTGCCGCGCTTTGCGTGAAAAGCGGCAATGCAGTCATAGTTCGCGGGGGTAAAGAGGCCTTGCACTCCAATAATATACTTACGGAATATATAACGACCGCTTTAAAACAAAGCCAGTTGCCAATCTCTTCCGTCCAACAATTAGAAGACCGGCGCCATGAAGCCATTGGCGAACTGGTCCAATTGGAAGATTATTTAGATTTGGTTATTCCCCGTGGACGGGAAGAATTAATTCGGGCAGTTTCCGAGAAGTCGCGTGTCGCGGTTATCAAGCATATGCGCGGTCTCTGCCATCTTTATATTGATAGTTCCGCCGATATCTCTAAGGCAATCCATATCGCGGTGAACGCAAAGACATCTAATCCTTCAGCTTGTAATTCTATTGAAACTCTGTTAATCCATAAAGGTGTCGCCGACCGCGTTATGCCCGAACTACTCAAGAAGCTTTTTGAAAAGGGTGTAGAGGTCCGTGGCGATGAAAATGTATGCAAATATGATTCTCGCTGTATTGCGGCGAAAGAAGAGGACTGGTCCACAGAATATTTGGATTTAATTTTATCAATAAAAATAATCGATTCTTATGAAGAGGCCGTCCAGCATATCCAAAAGTATAGTTCCGGCTTGACTGATGCCATCGTTACTGAAGACAAGGCAAGGGCAAAAGATTTTCTGAAAGTCATCGATAGCGCCACTGTGCTGGTCAACGCCTCCAACCGACTTACCGACGGCGGTGTTTTTGGCTTGGGAGCGGAAATTGGCATAAGTACTTCTCGCATTCACATGCGCGGTCCAATGGGTTTGGAAGACCTTACGGTAACCAAATACAATGTGGTCGGCAATGGCCAGATCCGAGAATAAAATTTTATGAAGAAAGATATTACGATAGTAAAAGTAGGGTCCAACACAATCGTGGATGAAAAGGGTGCCGTACGAACGGATATTATTCGCGACATTATTGTTGCCCTACAAAAAATCATTAGAGATGGAGGTCGAGTGGTTCTCGTAACATCAGGGGCAGTACGTCTGGGCCGGATATCGCTTGGTCAAAGCGCATCAGCCGCGGTGGCGGCCAGCATCGGCCAAATCCATCTTTTTGACGCATATTACCAAGAAGCAAAAAAGGTCAAGCAGGAGTTGGCGCAATTTTTGCTAACCAGGCCTTATATCGTTACGAGAAAATATTTTCTGAATTTACAAAGCACTTTCGATACGCTTCTAGACCAGGGTATCTTGCCTATAGTAAATGAGAACGATGCTTTGGTGGCACATACGGAATGGAGTTTTGGAGACAACGATTCCTTGGCCGCAGCGCTGGCAATTTCACTGAAGGCAGAAAGGTTGATAATTCTAAGTCATATAGATGGGTTGTTTGACATTGATCCAGATAAAAATAAAAATACTAAACTCATAAAAGTTGTTCGCGATGTAAACGCCGAGCTTCTGAAGTATTGTTCCCCGAAAGCTTCTGCCGGAGGCCGAGGAGGAATGTTGTCAAAACTCAAAGCCGCCAGATTGGTAACCGCCGTGGGAATAGAAGCCCACATAATAAACGGCTCGGTCTTGGGCAATTTAGAAAAAGTTTTACAAAGCCAGGAAATCGGTACAACCTTCCTGCCAAGAAAATCCAGCGGTGAGATAAGCAACCGCGACCGATGGCTCTTGGCCGCAAAAAATTCCGCCGGCAGTATTGAAATTGACTCGGGTGCAGTTACCGCCCTGAAAAATGGCAAAAGTTTGCTGGCAGTTGGCGTAAAGAATGTAAATGGCCAGTTTAATAAAAAAGAGATCGTGGAGATAGTGGATAAAGAAAATCGAGGGGTTGCATTTGGTATTGTTGATTATTCCAGCGCAGAAATAAACGATATGTTGCGCACCAACAGGGTTAAAGATGTCCAGTTAATGCATACGGACAATATGATAAAAATTCATTAGATCTTGATTTGCCATTTTAAAGAATGTGTGGTTGGATGAAAAAAGAGTGCCCGAGGTTTAATATACCTTGAGCTTAGTACTTTGAAATGGCAACAATTACGTCCAAATTCTTGGACAGAAAGATGAGGAAACATGAGATACAGTAAAATAGCCCCAAAAACGCGCAGAAACGACCCAAAAGATGTACCATCTCCAGGCTCTCGCCTCCTTGTAAGAGGTGGGTTTGTGGAGCAGTTGTCGAGCGGCTTCTGGATCATGGCAACCCTCGGACTCCTTGTCCGTCGAGAAGTCGAGAAGATCGTGCGGGAAGAGATGGAGCACGCGGGTGCAATGGAAGTGGAAATGCCCATATTACATCCCGCAGAGCTGTGGGAGGAAACCGGCCGCTGGAAGAAATATCTGGAAGCCAGTGTTGCCTTCCACCTCGAGGATCGCAAGGGAGCGAGATTCATTCTCGCTCCCACCGCGGAAGAGCCCATGACGAGCTTCGCGCGTAACAACCTGACCACCTATCGGGATCTCCCGGTAACATTGTGGCAGATGTCACCGAAGTTCCGAGATGAGCTCCGACCCCGCCAGGGTCTGATTCGCGGACGCGAGTTCGTGATGAAAGATGCCTATTCCTTCGATGCGGATGAGGAGGGCATGCGCCGCTCCTACCGCGCGATGCGAGACGCGTATCATGAGGTCTTCCACCGCTGCGACTTCAACTATATCGAGGTCGAGGCGGACTCCGGGGTCATCGGTGGCTCCGGCAGCGCCGAGTTCATGGCGGTGACCGAGTACGGCGAGGATACCCTCCTCGTCTGCCCACACTGTCACTACGGCGGGAACCAGGAGAAGGCTGGTGCCTTCTTTCACTACCTCGATGAGTCGATGCGGGAACTCACCCGACTGCCAACCCCAGACGTGAAAACAGTGGAGCAGCTGGAGGAGTTCACTGGTCTGCACGCGGACCAGATGGTGAAAACCATCGTTCTCGCAGCCGATGGCAAGCCCGTCGTCGTGTCCATGCGTGGCGATCTGGAGATTAGCGAGGTCAAACTTGCGAACCTCCTCGGCGCGCACGAGGTTGTGACGACGGACACCGCCACAGTTGAGGCTGTAACAAAAGCACCCGTCGGTTTCGCCGGCCCCATCAATCTCTACGGCCAGACCGAAGTGCCGTACTACTTCGATTCCTCTGTGCAGGGAATGCGCAATTTTCTGTGCGGCGCGAACGAGAAGGACATTCACTTCATCAATGTCAACGCGGGTCGCGACTTTCCCGAGATTGGCATCTTTCACGACCTTTCCAAGGCCGTGAGTGGACTTACTTGCCAGAAATGTAAACAGGGCAAGTTCGAGGAGAAGCGCGGCATTGAGCTGGGACACATTTTCCAGCTCCAGCAATCCTACTCCAAGCCCATGAACGCGACCTTCGTGGCCGCTGACAACAGTCACATTCCGTTCTGGATGGGCTGCTATGGCATCGGAGTGTCTCGCATCATCCAAGCAATAGTCGAGCAACACAACGACGAACGTGGTATCGTCTGGCCCTGGACCATGGCACCTTTTCAGGTAGTTGTGATCCCGGTCATGCCCGAGAAACACATCACCGTGGCGAAAAAGGTCTACACCGATCTGAAAGAAGCAGGCTTTCGAGTCCTCCTCGACGATCGCGACGCAAGGATCGGCGAGAAGCTGACCGACGCTGAACTTCTTGGCTGGCCGGTGCAAGTGCTGATCGGTCGCGCCTGGGAGAATGCCAAGAAGCTCGAAGTCAGGCTACGAGACCGCAACCTTAGTTTCATTCGCGGTATCGACCTGCAAGGGTTTTCGTCCAACGAAGGTTCACTGCCTTCACAGAACATGGCCCTAGAAGAAACGCGTAGTTTGTTAACCCATCTGAACAACCACTATAGAAAAGGAGAAAGGTCATGAATTCCCAGATACCTCCTCCGCCCCTTGGGGGCGGAAGGAAAAATGTCGTGGTTATCGGTGGGGGCTGTGTAGGCGCCCTCACTTCCCATGAACTGCAGCGAGCAGGTCACCAAGTGACCTTGCTCGAAGCACGCAACTGGGGCAACGGCTCGAGCTCGCGCTCCGCCGCCTGCATCCGGGCCCAGTTCGACACTCCGTCCACTGTGAAGGGCATGGTGTACTGCACCAGGTTCTACGAGCAGTGGATGGACGTCGTGCACGGTAGTGGCGTGCCCATCGTACAAAACGGCTACCTGTTCCTCAAGGACTGGAGCGTCGACAGGAAAGCGGTCGAGCGGACCATCGAGGTCCAGCACGCCGCCGGTCTGCCGGAAGTTCAGATCTTGGATCAGGAGGCGCTGAACCAGCGCTTTCCGTACCTTGAGACGACAGGTATCCAGTTCGCGACATGGTGCCCGAAGGACGGCTTCCTCGATCCCGGCGCGGTCTACACCGACGCAGTGGAGGCGGCGAAGGGCATGGGCGCTATCACACTCCAGAATGCTGAAGTTGTGAACGTGCTCTTCGAATCCGACGGCTTGCCGGTCGCGGTCGTGACCGCCGACGGTAGGACATTTTCCGGAGACATCTTCGTGAACGCCTGCGGGGTTTGGTCACCCCACCTGTCCGCGATGTTTGGCGGCCATCCGCTGGACATCAAGGCCCGGCGGCGGTATCTCTACTTCCTCGACGGATTCAACGGCTCGAGCGGCGGCGAGTACATGTCGGCGGAGAACTTCGTGCATCTGCCGATGACAATTACACCGCGCGGCGCCTACTGCCGTCCGGAGGGCATCCACGGCGGCAAGCTCATGATGGGCTGGCTGCACTACGCGAGTCCGATCGAGCCTCTCTTCGACGACCAGGACAGGATCGAGCCCGGCTTCGGCACCGGCATGCTGGAATACGGACCGGCTCTCCAGAAAGAGATCCGGACGTACCTGCCCGATGTCGAGAACATGGGCCGGATCTCGGTCGTCACTGCCGGGTTCTACGAGGACACCCCGGACCACAATCCACTGATCGGATTCGATCCGAGGGTGTCCAACTTGATTCACGCGGCTGGCTTCTCGGGGCACGGGCTCATGCACGCGCCTTTCACTGCAGCCACGGTCGGGCATATCATCGCCGCAGGCCACAACCTCGCGATGATCGACCTTCCGATGGTTGGCACCGTGGACGTGGCGACGTTCGCCGTAGATCGTTCTTTCAAGAAGGGAGAGGGCATGGTTATCTAATAACCATCAGTCCCTATACCCTTATCGGTGCCGGTTTGTAACGTTTCCAAACGTTGCGAGCCGGCATCTTTTTTTATACAATGAAACAATAGAAAATTTCTATGCAACAAACTTACAAAAAAATTGCTGTGCTGGGCGGCGGAGTTATGGGTACTGTACTGGCCCGAGCTCTGGTTGAGACAAAATCTTCAAGACATATAACGGTATGCGAACACCGTGCCTCTCAAAGAAAAAACTTGCGGAAAATCAATTCGCGCATTCAAGCGACCGCAGACATTAGTAAGTGTACCGATGCAGAAGTTCTGTTTCTAGCTATTAAGCCGCAGGATTTTCGTAATATAAAACTAAAGATAAATAAACAAACTTTAGTTTGCTCAATTATGGCTGGTATCGCCATTGCTGATATACGCAAGCAACTCAAAACCAGTAAGATAGTGCGTATGATGCCGAATATGGCGGCGCGAGTGGGTGAAGGTTTTACTGTCTGGACTGCAACCACGAAAGTAGCTTCTAAGGAAAAGAAATGGGTTAAAAACTTTTTGGAAAAAATTGGAGCTCAACTGTATGTAAAGTCAGAACAGCAAATTGATAAGGCTACCGCCGTCACCGGTAGCGGACCGGCTTACATTCTTAACACTCTTTCAGTGTTTATACATGCCGCAGAAGAACTTGGTTTTAAAAAAGAAGAAGCTAATCAGATGGTTCGTCAAGTTCTACGCGGGGTTAATGCTCTAACTAAAGAAAATATTGATTTAGCCGAACTAACTCGCCAAGTAGCCTCCAAGGGCGGTACTACCGAAGCGGCCCTTGAGGTATTCGCAAATGCTAATTTAAAAAAAACATGGACTCGAGCAATTACCGCGGCTTATAAACGAGCGGGTAAACTTTCTAAGCAAAAACGCCAACAGCAGAGGTAAAAAATAAATATACCTATTATATTAACTATAGTATAATCATTACACGAATTGGTTTGAGAAAAACTTAAATGTTTACCCAAATCTGGAAAGCAAAACAATTGAAGAGACCCCTGCAATTACTCCGATAATCTCATAAAGGCTTAGGCGCTCTTTGAAAAAAAGAACGCCCACGACCGTTAACGCAACAACGGTCGTGACGCCATAAAGTACTCCCAGAGTGCTTAGCTTTATGTGCTTCATTACAAAAAACCATCCTATCGCAGTCGAAGAATACACGATTAAACCTATCAAAAACCATTTAACATCAATATATTTTACAACACTATCGCCCGATAGTTTTATAAAGTAATCCCCCAATACACCTACCAAGCTTAATCCTATAACAACCAACGATGCAGTAAATATGCTCATAATTTTATTTATTTGATAAATTTGATATAATTATACAATACATTATATATGGATAGCAAAATGACACAACATAGAAAGATACATATAAGAGAAAGCGTAATAGATGGACACGGAATTTTTGCTAAAAGAAATATAAAAAAAAACGAGGGTATCGCAATAATTAAAGGCGATATAATAAACCATACGGTAATCGATCAAGCAACTTCCGACGTGGGGCAAAATTGGATTGGATTTGGGAAAAATAAATGGATTAATCCAAAAATGTTTGACCAAATCAATCATTCCTGCGATCCTAATGCTGGCATTAAGGGTTCTAAAACCGTTGTGGCTTTACGGAATATAAAAAAGGGTGAAGAAATCTTAATTGATTATTCTATAACCGAAGAAGATACTTTGTGGACATTGGGAAGAAAATGCAGATGTGGAAGTAAAAAATGTCGAAGTGTGATAAAATCTATTCAGTTTCTCCCCAAACGTGTGTTTGACAGTTATATGCCATATATTCCTCAGTATTTCCAAAAAGTTTACTTGAAGTATCATAAAAACCGTGGAAAATAAATCAAGGAAATTTTTTATTTTTTTCTTCTTGCTTGTCCTAGGATCAGTAGCTTATTCTTATTATGTTTTTATTGTAAAAGAAAATTTTGAAATTTTCACAGACGAAGCGATGTTTAACGAAGCTCTCTTAGAGGAATAAATGGAAACAGTAATTCAAACTTTTATAGAATTGTGCCAGTGGGATACTGCTAAGTTTCTGATAATTTCGGACAATGTTTTCGCTCCTCTTATTTATTATTCTCACTTCTTTGCCTTAATACCTTCATTTTTGATTGGTTTATTTGTCTTATTAAAGGACACAAAATCTCTAATAAATCGGACATTATTTTTTATAACTACAATATTTTCTTTATGGGTATTTGCTGATCTTGTGTTATGGGCAAACGAAAAACCAAACTTGATAATGTTTTTTTGGTCCCTACAGGTAATAATCGAACCCCTTATATATGCGGCTTGTGTTTACTTAATTTACTTATTCGTTAATAAAACAGACATAAGCTTAAGCAAAAAGTTGGGCATCTCAGTATTTTTAGTACCAACACTTTTATTTGCCTCCACAAAATTTGCCCTTACCGGTTTTGATTTAACAAACTGCTATAGAGAAACGGGTGAGGGTCCCCTTACTTTATATGGATATGGTGTTGAAATTGTCTATTTATTCTGGATATTATTCTTTTCATTTGAAAAATTTTACCGTGCAGGCAGAGAGGACAAGAAACAGATCTTTTTTATTACTACGGGCATAATACTTTTTCTACTTTCGCTTGTTTCAGGAAATATTATAGGAAGCTTAACCGAAAACTGGACAGTAGCACAGGTGGGCCTTTTCGGAATGCCTATTTTTGTGGGTTTCTTGGCATACATGATTGTAAAATTTAAAGTGTTTAGAGCACAAATGATGGCGGCGCAAGCCTTGGTTTGGAGCTTGGGATTTTTGGTTCTAGGTATCCTCTTTATCCGCAGAATCGAAAATGTCCGTACCGTGGCAATAGCAACCCTGATTCTCATAATAATCATGGGTTATTTACTGATTCGTGGTGTTAAGCGAGAAATCAAACAAAAAGAGGAATTGGCAAAGTTGAATGTGGAACTCGAAGAATCCATTAAACAGAGAGAGTCGCTGGTGCACCTGGTTACCCATAAAGTTAAGGGTTCCTTCACTCGCACCAAATTTATTTTTGCCGGATTGTTAGACGGCACCTTCGGCGCCGTCT
>Ga0209542_10015041_pt1 | contig 13067 bp, 13 predicted proteins | sample RifCSPhighO2_01_FD_184028 | JGI IMG/M metagenome (GOLD analysis project Ga0209542, IMG submission 184028) | Soil microbial communities from Rifle, Colorado - Rifle CSP2_plank highO2_0.1 (SPAdes) (version 2) | ecosystem: Environmental > Terrestrial > Deep subsurface > Rock core/Sediment ... | reverse complement strand
GTTGAATACGTCAACGACATCGCGGAGCACAAAAAGACGGTTGTATAAGGTCTCTTATGAAAAAGTTTTTTGTTACGACGCCTATTTTTTATGTGAATGCATTTCCGCATCTCGGGCATGCCTATGCAGATCTTATTGCGGATGTGCTCGCGCGCTATCATCGCATCAGGGGTGAGAAGACTTTTTTTCTGACGGGTACCGATGAGCATGGGGCGAAAATAGTGCGGGCGGCCGAAAAAGCAGAAAAACCAGTTGAAGATTTTGTTCGTGAGCGGCGTGAAGATTTTCGGAATTTGCTCACGCTCTTAAACGCGTCAAATGACGCGTTTATATATACGTCCGATAAGGAGCATCATTGGCCAGGGGTTCGGAAGGTATGGGAAAAACTAATAGCGAATGGCGATCTTTACAAATCTACCTACAAAGGGCTTTATTGCGTCGGGCACGAGGCGTTTGTAACCGAGAAAGATTTGGTAAATGGCGTGTGCGAGGATCATCATCAGAAGCCGGAACTGATTGAAGAAGAAAACTATTTTTTTAGGCTATCGAAATATATTCCGCAAATACAAAAGGCGATTGAATCGGACGAGTTTAAAATTTTGCCGGTTGAGCGAAAAAATGAGGTCCTCGCGTTTATCGGCGAAGGCGTCGAGGACATCAGTTTTTCGCGGCCGTCACGCGATATCTCGTGGGGTATTCCGGTGCCCAATGACCCCGATCATACGATTTATGTATGGGCGGACGCTTTGACAAACTATATTTCCGCACTTGGGTACGGGAGTCTTGATGAAACAAATGTCGCCGCGTTTTGGCCTGCAGACGCGCACATTGTCGGGAAGGATATTCTTCGGTTCCATGCCGTTATCTGGCCGGGGATTTTGTACGCTATCGGTCTCCCGCTCCCGAAGACGCTTTATGTCCACGGGATGATTCTTTCCAGAGGACAGAAAATGTCTAAAACAATCGGCAATGTAATTAGCCCTGCTGAGGTTATCAAGGAATACGGCAATGACGCGTTTCGCTATTTTCTTATGCGCGAAATCCCGTTTGGAAGAGATGGGGATTTTACAATGGAGCGGTTTAAGGCTGTGTATGAAGGAAGTCTCGCGCATGGGCTTGGGAACCTTGTTGCGCGCGTCGCTGTCATGATTCAAAAATATGCCGCCGGGGTTCTTGATCGGCCCGCTGAAGAAGCGCTTCTTTCCGTTCCGACCAAGCGATCGCTCCACCAGGAGGTTTCGAAATCGCGATTTCTCCTTGAGGGCGAAAGCCTTGAGCGTTACTTCCAATATGAGGTGTTCGTGCGGTATGAAAAGGCGATGGACGATTTTTTGCTTACCGATGCGATTGCCATTCTTTGGGATTTTTTCTCGTTGCTCGACGGATATATTCAGGACTACGAGCCATATACGCTCAATAAAAAAGACCCCGAAAAGACAAAGCTTGTGTTATGGAATCTTGCAATCCATTTGATCCGAATAGCTATTCCTCTTGAGCCATTTATGCCTCAAACGACAGAAAAAATATACGCAACATTTGGCGTGAAGCGCGGTGATATGAATCCAAAACGGATTGAAATCGGCTTTCGCGAAATTCTTTTCCCGAGCCATGAAGTACGAGCTCATTGATATTCATGCGCATGTGAATTTCAATGCCTTTCGAGAAGATGGGTATGAAGTAATCGCGCGCACGCTTGCCGAGCGCGTCGGGATGATTCTTGTCGGATCCCAGTATGATACATCGCTCCGCGCGGTTGAATATGCAGAGCGCTACCCAGAAGGCGTGTGGGCGGCGGTCGGGCTCCACCCGATTCATTTAGTTGAGTTCTCGGTGGACCCTGAAGAGATTGGGAGCGCGGGCGTGCCTGGATTTAAAACGCGCGTTGAGCATTTTGAGTACGAAAAATATAAGGAGCTTGCGCATAATGTAAAAACAGTTGCGATTGGCGAGTGCGGCCTCGATTATGCCGTTTTTAATCGCAGGCGAAACTCGCGGACACAAAAACGAGCATCCGCCGAAGCCCGCCCGTTGGCGGACGAAGGGGAGTTACAACAAGAAGAAATTGATAAGTTGAAAAATAAACAGCACGAAACGCTACGCGAGCAGATTCGCCTTGCGCGCGAGGTTGGCAAGCCCCTTATTATCCATTGCCGGAACGCGTATGGTGATCTTTACAAAATATTAAAGGAAGAGCGGGCAGGCGAGGTCGGCGGGACAATACACTTTTTTGTCGGCTCTGTTGATGATGCCCGCTTGTTTTTGGATCTCGGGTTCTACCTTTCGTTTACAGGCGTTATTACATTTGCTCGTGATTATGATGATGCGGTAAAGTTTGCCCCGCTCGACCGGATTATGGTTGAGACCGATGCGCCGTATGTGGCGCCGGTGCCATATCGCGGCAAGCGAAACGAGCCGCTTTTTGTACGTGAAATTGCAAAGAAAGTTGCAGAGCTCAAGGGTATTTCCTACGAAGAAGTTGCCCGCCAAACAACCGAAAATGCCAAGCGTCTCTTCCGTCTTGGTTGATACTGTGCTACATCAAGGGTGGAGGTACTTTGATGCTCTCTGTGGGTTCGATTTTCTCGTACATACAATTCTTCTTGGGGGTACTCTGGCAGTTTATAACTCATCCTATTCGCGCATCCCGAAATTCGGTTCTCATGCTTTCTATTTTTCTTCGCACGATCGTTGTGGGGAGGCGCGCATCGCGGGTTCTTGCGTATCACGGAGCGGACTGCTCGTTTCTGTATCCACGGCGCCAACAATGGAATATGAAAACACGCAGGCGTTATATTTGGCGGGTCGCCCAGCTTTTTTGGGCGCCCTGGATTATCAAGCGCGCTGGACTTCGGCTTGATATCGTTGGGGACGAGAAAGTGAATGAAGTACGTTCGCATATTGTTGTTTCTAATCACGAGAGTACGATTGATTCGATAATATATGTTGCTGTTCTGAAAAACGGTTGTTATGTTGTGAAGAAAGAAATTTTACTCTATCCGATTATTGGCCGAGTGGCGCTCTTGGGGGCGCAGATTATTATTGATCGGAAGAATCGCGCGCAGGCAATGGCCGCAATACGAGAGAGTGTGGATGTACGGATAATCCCGAGACGACAATCGTGGCAAAACTCGAATCTTATTTTTTTTGCCGAGGGAACGCGGACTTTTGACGGGAGTCTTGGACCTTTCAAGATGGGAGCGTTTCGCATCGCATGCGAGGCAAAACTTCCTATATTGCCGATCGCGGTTACCGGTACGTACGAAGCGTTGCCAAAAGGCTCTCTCCTGCGGCTCAAGAAGCGCCCGAAAATCCGAGTCGAATTTGGTGATGCATTATATCCCTGCGGAAACGATGCCGCGGACCTTATGCGTCGGACGCGTGACGCGATAGCGCTAATGATTGCAAAAAATACGTTCCAGCCCTCACTTTAGTTGTGGGGGTTTTCTTTTTGCCGTATTATTGTCATTTCCCCAGTCTAGGGAAAACCGCCATATGTGCTTGCACATTACCCGCAGCTATTGACAGAATTGCTGTTTTAGTAGTATAATACACCCCAGTTCTTTGAATATCTGCTTGCGAGTTTTGCCATAGCAAAAAGTGCCTTATTTGTAGGACATTTTCTGCTGTGGCGAAACCATACAGGCTAAGCCCAACAGCGGAGGATACCCACGCAACAACGTTCGCAAGAACAATGTTGCAAAACGAAAGGACAAAGTCATGGACACGGAGCTCATGCTCGATGTCGGTCAGGCCAACGAGTTCAAGCTTGCTTGCCGCCGCGCTGGCTATACCAACGCGGACATCAAGAAGATGTGTGAAGGTAGCGTCCTCGCACAAGTGCTTCCCGTCGTGCGTGGCAACGGAGAGGTGACGGTTGTCCGTCATCTCATCGACTGCGACGCCGATCCCTTCACGCGCGATGGCTGGAGGGTCGAGGAGCACAAGAAGCACGGACGGGAGTTCGACTGGGACGAGGGGAAGAAGATCAACCTCTACCTCTCCCAGAACCAGCAGGACGGCAAGGTGATCAGGGGCAACAAGCTCCGCACCGAGCTCTCGAAAAAGGCCGCGCTCAACGCCAACGTCCTCGACTACCTGCTCGCTCACCCCGACCTCATCCCCGAGGGGTGGAATGGCAAAGCCATTTTCTTCTGGGGGACCATCTACCGCTACTCGGATGGCGATCTCTGCGTCCGCTGCCTGTGCTTCGGCGGTGGCAGGTGGCGCTGGGACGACGACTGGCTCGGCGGCGGCTGGGGCGACCTCGACCCTGCGGCTCTGCTCGCAAGCTAGCCCTTGGGCTTTAGTCCCTTTGGCGCCTCGCCTTGGAACTTTGTCCTTGGAAACGCAATAAAAGGCTTACCCGATATGCCTTGGACGGGAGCCCCACGTCATCGTGATGTGGGGCTAAACTTTTTTGTGGTACAATAATCATGGCAGTAGGTGAATATGTGGGAGATTACGGTTTCCCGCTACCGAACCCAGTATCCATACGCCGAGAGTATCCGCGATCAAGGTTTCGGATAGAGTGGTGTATGCAGACACTTCATAAAAAATGAAGATACTTGGTATGGCGTGCTAAGGCATTTGAGATGCCGAATACGATTCAACCCTGAGAGTATTCAAGGGGTGGTGGCATAGGCGGCACGCTTTACGATACCGCAACTCGAATGGCAATCTCTACGTCCGCTACCTGTACTTCAACGGTGGCAGGTGGAACTGGAACTACAACTGGCTCGACGACGGCTGGGGCGACCTCAACCCTGCGGCTCTGCTCGCAACTCTCTTCATTTCTCCCCCGTCTTATTAGGGGGAGTTTTGTTTATCCCGAGCTTGCTCAAGCGATTTCTGTAGTTGTCCATTCCACCCGCCGAGCATTCTTCCTATCTCATCTATTTTTATTGACAGAGCAACATACTTTTTATTATCGAGAGATTTTGTCTCCCATAAAATCATTAAGAGTATTTTAAGCGTATCAGTTTTTTGTATGGCGAGACGGACATAGAACATTTTTTCTTCTCGTGAAAGGAAACTCGCATATGCTATTGTTTCGATAACTTCAACAAAGAGATTGTCGATTCTTTGCCCAAGAGAATGTCGATGTAATTTAGGCAAAACTTGGTAATATTCATACCACAGCAAATATGTGTTCTTCAGCTTCTGTAAAATTGGTAAAACGCGTTGGGGGGGCGTACTAGTAGAATTTTTATGAAAAGGCAATTCACTCATGTATACAATGATATCATTTCTCTCGAGAATTTCCTTGAAGCATGGAAGGAGTTTGCGCGAGGAAAGCGATGCCGCAGAGACATGCAGAGATTTGAATTACATCTTATGAGTAACATAATTGCGCTTCATAACGACTTGGTAGCTAAAACGTATAAACACTCAGTGTATGAAGCTTTTAACATCTCCGATCCAAAGCCGAGGAATATACATAAAGCGAGTGTGAGAGATCGATTATTGCACCATGCTTTATATAGAATTTTGTATCCATTCTTTGATAGAACATTTATATCCGATTCCTATTCCTGCAGGCGAGGAAAGGGAGTCCATAAAGCCATCAGCCGATTTAGATTATTTGGATATCGGGTGTCCAAGAATGATACAAAAACTGTTTGGGTACTCAAGTGTGATATACGGAAATTTTTCGCATCTGTAGACCAGCGCGTGCTTATCGAAATTCTTCGAAATTATATTCCAGATAAAGATATTGTTTGGCTTATTTCCCAAGTCGTTTCTAGTTTTCACTCAACGCGAGTAGGTGTTGGATTGCCTCTAGGCAATCTCACATCCCAATTACTCGTAAATATCTACATGAATGAGTTTGATCAGTTTATGAAACACCGTGTTAAAGCGAAATACTATCTTCGCTATGCCGATGACTTTGTGATTTTGTCGCAAGATAAAAAATGGCTTGAAACTGTACTCCCGCGAATCAGAGACTTTTTGTGGCAGAGACTGCGCCTGCGATTACATCCAAATAAGGTGTCGGTAGCAACTTTTGCTTCTGGCATCGATCTCCTTGGTTGGGTACATTTTCCCGACCACCAAGTATTGAGAGTGGTTACAAAAAGGAGAATGTTGCGCCGTATTAAGCAACAAAAAGGCAAAATTGAGATTGCGCGGTCTTACCTTGGTTGGATAAGCCATGGAAATACACGAAAGTTACAGCAAAGTGTCAGAGGCTATACTTAAAAATGGTGAAAGGTGGGATTGGCAAAACCGGCACACTATTGATAGAAGTGTAAAAATCCGTTATCATATAATGACAAAATGCAGGAATACAACCATTCGAAAATTGAAAAAAAATGGCAGGAGCGGTGGGTTGGGTTGAATGTATACGAGCCGAATCTCGAGCAGCCAAAAAAGCCGTTTTATAACTTGATGATGTTCCCATATCCGTCGGGCGAAGGGCTTCATGTGGGGCATGCATTTGCCTTTAGCGGCGCGGATATTTTCGGCCGGATGAAACGCATGCAGGGGCATGATGTTTTCCAGCCAATCGGATATGATTCATTCGGGATTCACTCGGAAAATTATGCGATAAAAATAAATGAGCACCCCAGAGAACTTACGGCAAAAACAACAAAGCATTACGAAGAGCAATTGAAAAGCCTTGGCATTGCCTATGCGTGGCGTGAAAAACTTTTTACATCGGACCCGGAATACTACCGGTGGACCCAATGGATATTTATACAACTTTTCAAAGCTGGGCTTGCCTATAAGCGAGTCGCATCGGTGAATTGGTGCCCGCAGTGCCTTACGGTGCTTGCGGACGAGCAGGTGGTTCTTGCCCGCCGTAGCCTTGGCGAAGGCGGGGATGGCGAGTGTGAACGGTGCGGCACTGTTGTGATAAAAAAAGAGCTTGAGCAATGGTTTTTCAAAATTACGGATTATGCGGAGCGGCTTTTGAGCGGTCTTGAAAAAATTGACTGGGCCGAAAAAATCAAAATTGCGCAAAAAAATTGGGTAGGAAGATCAGAAGGAGCTTTACTGAAATTTCTTATTGCCAATTCTCAATTTTCGATCGACGTGTTTACTACTCGGCCAGACACGCTGTTTGGCGCGACCTATGTTGTATTGGCGCCCGAGCATGAACTTGTAGCAAAGCTCCGGGATAAAATAACGAATTTAGCAGACGTTGATTCGTATGTAAAAACCGCTATCGCAGAGCGTGAAGATGAACGTATGGCGGAAGAAAAAGAGAAGACCGGCGTTGAGATACGGGGTGTTCGCGCGATAAATCCGGCGACAAAAAAAGAAATCCCGATTTGGGTTGCGGATTATGTGCTTTTCGGGTACGGTACGGGCGCGATTATGGCGGTTCCTGCGCATGACGAGCGAGATTTTGAGTTTGCGAAAAAATTTGGGTTACCAATAACGCAGGTTATTACTCCCCCGCGCGATACAATCAGTGGGGTCGGCATTATTATTGAATCTAGTACTGGAAAGTTACTACTACAAGAGCGCGATCAAGAGACGACTCGTTATCCAGGAATGATTGCTCCTTTTGGTGGTGCGATTGAAGAAGGCGAGACATCGGTCGCGTCTGCAATACGAGAGCTGCAGGAAGAGATTGGCTATTCTGTCCAAGAGAAGGATCTTCATCCCCTCGGATTTTTTGAAAGTCATTTTGAAAGAGGCAAGTGGGTCGAGATGTTTTATGCCCGCGGCGTTTCACTTGAGAAATTACATTTACAAGAAGGTAAAAAAATTATTGAAATAAGCATTGAGGAAGCCATACAAGACAAGCGCGTCACCGATTTTACAAAAGAAGTTCTTCAATTATTTCTTAAAACAAAAGGAACGGCTTTTGCCGGCAATGGTGTAATAATGAATTCCGGAGAATTCGACGGCATGGAGTCGGAGCGCGCAAAATGGCAGATAACGAAAAAAGTGGGCGGTGAGAAAAAGACGCAGTACCGCCTCCGCGATTGGCTAATCAGCCGCCAGCGCTATTGGGGGCCGCCCATCCCGCTTATTTTTTGCGAGCATTGCGCAAAGGAAGTGAAAGGTGGAAAGCGAAAAGCGAAAAGCAAAGGAGAGTTAGAAAATCCCGGGTGGGTCCCGGAGCGTGAAGACCGTCTGCCTGTGCTTTTGCCGTATATAAAAGATTTTCGCCCGACAGGCACCGATAAATCTCCGCTCGCAAACTTCCCCGAGTTTTATACGGCGAAGTGTCCCGAATGCGGAGGAGAAGCGCGGCGCGAGACAGATGTATCCGATACGTTTCTTGATTCCGCGTGGTATTATCTCCGTTATCTCGATCCGAAAAACGATAAAGAACCGTTTGAAAAAAAACGCACACGCACGTGGCTCCCAGTCCACATGTATATTGGCGGCGCAGAACATGCTGTACTCCATCTCTTGTATATTAGGTTTATCTCGATGGCGCTCCACGATCTTGATGTTATTGATTTTGCAAAAAATACGGGAGGGGAGCCGATTACGCGTTTTCGCGCGCATGGCCTTCTTGTCAAAGACGGAGCAAAAATGTCGAAGTCCCGCGGCAACGTCATAAATCCCGATGAATATGTGCGCGTATACGGCGCTGATGCGTTCCGCATGTATCTCATGTTTTTGGGGCCATACGAACAGGGGGGCGACTTTCGTGATACGGGTATCCGCGGCATTACGCGGTTTCTCTCTCGTGTATGGGATATGGGGCACGGGATACAGAACCGCTCGCTCCCAAGCGATGTTGTTTCAAAAATGCTTCACAAGACGATTAAAAAAGTTATGGAAGATATCGAATTGCTCCAGTACAACACCGCGATCTCCGCGCTCATGATATTGTTAAGCGAATTTGAAAAGAATCCCGAAGCCTATGACCGGAAGTCGTATGTTGTATTTCTCAAACTTCTCGCGCCATTCGCTCCTCATATTACCGAAGAGCTCTATGAATTTTTTGAGGGGAGGGGCTCGATTCATACATCAGAGTGGCCGACATACGTTCCGGGAGCTATACATGACGAAACAATCGAGCTTGTTATTCAAATAAATGGGAAGATGAGGGATGTCGTTTCGGCACCCGCAGAGATTTCCGAAGCTGATGCGCTCGCGCTTGCGCTTGCTCAAGAAAAAATTAAACCGTATCTCGCAGGCAAAGATCCCGTGAAAGTTATTTTTGTCCCCGGGCGTCTTATCAATCTCATTATAGAGGGATGATTATCCGCGCGCTTTCATTTTGCGAAAGCGAGCAAATCCCCGGGCGGTTTACCTGTGAAGGCGACAATATCAATCCTTTGCTCTCGATCGATGGCGTACCAGATGGGGCGCGTTCGCTTGTTCTTATTATGGATGATCCAGATGCGACGCGCGGCGAGACTTGGGATCATTGGGTAGTATGGAATATTCCCCCAGAAACACGTGAGATTCCTGAGGGTTGGAGCGCGCCCGCAGATATAAAACAAGGAACAACGAGTTTTGGGGATCAAAAATATGGCGGTCCCTGCCCGCCGCCAGGGGTAAAGCCGCATCGATATGTTTTCAAGCTATACGCGCTTGATACTGTTCTCGATATTCCCGTCGAATCAACGAAAAAAGATGTTGAAAAAGCGATGGCTGGCAAGGTGATTGCCGAAGCACGCACGGTTGGTCTATTTGGCCGCTAGTTTCACGCAAGTTCACATTTTTGCCGATACAGTTTACTATTGGCATACACCATCTATGAAGGAAAAAATATATCTCGGTTTATTTATTGCTTTGATTATTTTTGCGGCGATACTCTATTTCCTTCCCGCGCGCGTCGAGCCGTCTCCTCCGGAACCGCGGATTCTTTCGTTTGGGGTAGAACCCGATCGAATTGAGAACAACACGCATTTTTATAAAAGTGGCGCGGAATTTATTGTGCGAGCAGAGTATGCCGATCGCGTAGAAGTATGGTTTATGCCAATAGCTCCTGAAGCTGTCCCGTCGACACAATTATTCTCTGGCTCGATACAATCAGGAGAGATACGTTTTAAAATTGACAGAAAAAATCTTCTGGGAGACGTGTGGGTGAAAGTTTTCAATAATGCCGGTGCCAGTATCAGCAGTGAGTATATGAATCTTTGGTATGATAATGCTGATAACCAAGCTTTTGCCGACGAAATTCAAGTCGAATTGCCAAAGGCAGATGACGTTATTTCCAGCCCCCTCGCCGTAAAAGGGAAAGTGCGGGGTTTTTGGTTTTTTGAAGCAAGTATGCCTGTTTCGGTTCTTGATGCCGACAAAAAAGTTCTTGCAAAAATACCCGTACAGGCAAAAGGAGAATGGATGACCGAAGACTTCGTTGAGTTTGATGGGCAGATTCCATTTACAAAATCAACGACACCGACCGGTTTTGTGCTTTTTGAGAATGACAACCCAAGCGGACTTCCCGAAAACGCAAAATCATTTGAAGTGCCAATTCGATTTCGATAATTTACCCGCCTAAATTTTTTATAGTTGCTACTATATCATTATTGATGTAAAAAAGTGTTATGGATATTTCAGACAAAATAATCTTTATGTATAAAATTTTGGCGGGTGGATGAGTCGCTCAGCGCAAATTGATGTCAGTGAGATCGAACCGGGAATCTTTGATGTTGTCGTGGATGAATTCGTGTCGGCGCGGTCTTTTCGCGTAACGCTCAAAGACAGCGATTATAGTCGTCTCGCAAAAGGGCGTTCAAGGGCGGTGTTTATCCAGGATGCATTCCGTTTTCTCCTTACGCGCGAGCCTAAAGAGAATATCCTCGAGTCCTTTGATATCGTGGACATTTCTACATATTTCCCAGAATTCGAGAAAGAAATATAATAAAGATATGGAAAATATCAAGCGAGACGCGTATCTTTTCTTCTCGATAGTGCTCGGCTTTTTGCTTTCGTTTCTTGTGCATGCGGTCGTTGAAATCTGGTACATCGGGCGCCTCGTTGATAATTTTGAAATCTATAGCTTTGGTTTGTCGTGGTCCGCGTGGTTTTTTGTTCACGATGTTGCCTCGGTTATTTTGGCGCTTCTCGGCGTTGTCGGCGGTTATGCGGTTGGTAAGCGCTGGTGGCAGATAGTGTATGTCGAGAATCGGCATTGGTTTTACGAGCGTAAATGAAAATTGCAGTGAGCGTGAAGCCGGGCGCGCGAGAAGAAAAAATTGAGAAGCGCGGAGGAGAATTTATTATTTCGACGAGGGCTCGGGCGGAGGAAGGGAAGGCGAATAAAGCGGCTATAAAAATCATTGCCCGTTATTTCGGCGTTGTTTCCTCGCGGGTCGAGATTGTCTCTGGGTATGCGTCTCGCAAAAAGCGAATAGAAATTATCTAACGTGGAAATCATTCCGCTTGGGGAGGATGATATTTTTGAAAAAGTAGTTTCTGCGCTTGAAGCGGGGAATGTTGTCGCAATTCCTACGGATACTGTCTACGGGCTTGTTGCTGATGCAACTAACAAAGATGCGGTGCAGAAAATTTTTGAGTTAAAGAAACGAGGTCCCGAAAAGGCGCTTGGTATTTTTGTCTCAAGCATCCCCATGCTCGAGGAGTATGCCCAGATGCCGCTTGAATATTATGACGGGCTTTCGAAGCTGTGGCCCGGGCCTATAACCGCGATTCTTAAATCAAAAAACATCTTGCCGGCAATACTTCATCAAAAGACGCCGAATATCGGAGTACGCATCCCCGACAACACATTGTTGCTCGAAGTTATACGGCGGATTGGGAGACCGCTTGTTCAGACATCTGCAAATGTTTCTGATGAGCCCGTACTCACAACTGCCGCAGATATCGCACGTGTATTTGATATGCAAAATAGTCTTCAGTATATTATTGCCGCCAGTGAGCCGATTGATACGATACAGTCTAGTGCGGTTGATTTTACTGTCGCGCCGCCGCGGATTTTGCGGAGCGGGCAGTTTACAAAAGAGGAGCTGGAAGAGGTCTTTCAAACAAAGTTCGAGTCTGCTATGAATGGGTGAGATAACCTTGAAGAGGAAAGAAATATGAAGCAAGACAAAATTGTCAGAGGTCTGATTCAAGATGAGACTAAGCGTCAAGCGCGTGTTATTAATCTTATCGCGTCCGAAAACTATGTTTCTCCCGAAGTGCGAAATGCGCTTGGAAGCGTGTTCACCAATAAATACGCCGAGGGATATCCGAAAGCGCGGTATTATGGGGGGAATAGCGTTGTTGATGCTGTCGAACAGCTTGCGCAAATGCGCGCTCTTGAGCTTTTCGAGCTCGATATAAAAGAATGGAGCGTCAATGTACAGCCGTACTCCGGCTCACCTGCAAATCTTGCGGTGTATACAGCTCTCGTCCCCGCTGGCGAGAAAATCATGGGGCTCGAGCTCAACATGGGCGGGCATCTCACGCACGGCCACTCGGTGAGCGCTACCGGTAAATTTTGGAAACAGGTTGGCTACGGCGTTGATCAAAAGACGGGCTTGCTTGATTACGATGTGCTTGAAGTTCTTGCTCGCCGCGAGCGGCCGAAACTCATCGTTGCGGGATACACCGCGTATTCGCGGATTATCGATTTTAAGAAGTTCCGCCACATTGCAGATGCTTTAGGCGCGATATTCATGGTTGATATGTCTCACTTTGCGGGGCTTGTCGCGGGCAAAGTTTACCCGAGTCCGTTTGAGTACGCGGATATTGTAACGACGACGACGCATAAGACTCTCCGCGGCCCGCGGGGCGCCGTGATTTTCTCGCGAGCGAAACACACGCGAGATATCGACCGCGCTGTGTTTCCCGGGCTTCAGGGCGGTCCGCATGTAAATCAGATTGCGGCCGCCGCCGTTACGTTTGCTGAAGCGTCAACTCCGCAGTTTCGGAAGTACGCCGCCCAGATCGTGAAAAATGCAAAAGCGCTTGCCTGGGGTCTTTCTCAATCGTGGGGCTTGCCTGTTATTTCTGGCGGCACGGATACGCACCTCTTTCTTCTCAACACCTATGCTACATGTGCGGTATCGGGGAAAGAGGCGAGTGAGCTTCTCGAGCGCGCGGATATCATTGTAAACAAAAACGCTATTCCGTATGACGAACGAAAGCCTTTCGACCCATCAGGCATTCGCATCGGGACACCTGCAATTACCACGCGAGGC